>Ga0302278_10005701_pt1 | contig 12195 bp, 9 predicted proteins | sample III_Bog_N3_2_FD_194543 | JGI IMG/M metagenome (GOLD analysis project Ga0302278, IMG submission 194543) | Peat permafrost microbial communities from Stordalen Mire near Abisko, Sweden - III_Bog_N3_2 | ecosystem: Environmental > Terrestrial > Soil > Wetlands > Peat | place: Sweden: Abisko... | reverse complement strand
TGTTGACGAACTGCGGAGCGAAACGGACTGCGGACGGCGTTGAATTCACCGATGAACTCCTCAAGGTGTGGCTCCCAGTGCTGGCGCCGGGATGGTGACCGAGCCCATGTGTCCAGAGTTTTCGTCGACAACCAGAACGCGCAGCGAAGCCATGCCGGGCTGCAACTGAACAACATGCTCGAACGGCACGCCGCCGGTCGACATGCTCTGGTAGGTTGAGGCCGTGAGACGCAGGCCGAGGGTTTGCCCATCTACCTGCTTCTCGATGCCTGCATCGTCGCGCTGGACAAAGTAGATATCCACGCGGTCAAGCCAGCGGTCTTCCCGCTGCCGCAGTCCCAGGTCGCTCAAGAGAATGCCGACCTTGACTCTGGCCCCGCCGGCCGAATCCTGATAGGTCTGCGGGTTGGATGTGGGATTCGTCGGAGTCACGCCGGCAGTGACGGTAATGTCGCCAACATCTCTGGGACGCCAGACCGCCTGCTCAAAGCGACTCTTGAAGCTGTCTGGATCCCTGGCAAAAAGATAGCCGGTGCGGAAGCGCAGGGTGAGGCCGCGCTGCTTGTCGACCAGCTTGACCTGGATGGTGTGGTACTGGCCGTCGGGGGGGCCCTGTGGAGAAAAGCCGAGCAGGCATGCTCCGTGAGCTTGCTGAACAATGCTGGTCAATTCTCCCGGCAGGTTGATGGGGTGTCGAACAATGCGTCCGCCGGTGGCATCGGCCACCTGCTGAACGGGTGCCTGGATGGGGCGTGTGAACTGCTGCATTTCGATGGAGTTGCGCCCGGTATCAATGCTCGGACCGGAGCCGGGAGGGCCGCCACTGCCGCCGCCGTTTCTCATGCCGGATCTGTTCAAGCCTGCGGCCATGGGGTTACCCAGGCTATCTTGCAGAGAGTCGTCACCGATGCCTTGATTCCTGCCGTTCGCAGTCTGCGCCGGCGACTGCGAAACGTCCATGGGGAACACTGCCACATGAGCATCGTTCAAGGCTTCCTGCGCATGCACCGCAAAAGCGTCTATGGCGCTCGGACCTTTATTTGCGCCGGCTGCCTGATCCTGCCAATCGGAGAAGACGCTGTCGCTGGATATCCAGACCAGATTCTTGTATCCGGGGATGGTGGAGAGATGCCGCGCCACACCCCGGAAAATGATGAGCGAAGCGCGAGTGGGATTGCTGCCCAGGCTTTTCAACTGAACGTCGACCGGAGTGCCCGCATCCGGCAGGTCAAGCGGATTGGCGCTGGGGCTTGGGCCGGGGGTGTTGTGCGATTCGGACGATTCGGACGAGGGCGGATGGTTGCGTGAACCCTCACGCTGCGCAGGAGCTTCAGAATGCACTTTGGGAGTCCACCCTTGAAGTTTTGCCATCAGCGCCGCATGATCCGCGGTGACTTCCTGCAGAATCTGGAATCCCGTCCCGTTCATGGTGTAGATGCCGACCCGCTCGCCGGGAGCTGTTGACGAAAGAAACCGGAGCATTTCCTGGCGGGCGCGGGACATGTCAGCCGCGGCAATATGGCCTTCATCGATTAACAGGACGGCTGCACTGGGGTCTGTGGCTGTTCGCGTCGATCCGGAGGCAGAATTGGCGGCGCGGTTGGTGAAGGTGCGATCGCGCGTTTCGCTGGTTGGGGATTCGGCTGACGCCCCGGACGAAAACTGCGAGAAGGAGCGCACATCCTGCTTTCGGCCATTGTCATAAATCTCGAAATCTTCGGCCTTCAGGTCTGTAACCGGCTTTCCCTTTTTGTCGTAGGCCACAATTCCCACTTCCACGAGGCGGGGCTTCCCAATCAACTGGGGTGTGCTGTCGAGGGGTTGGGCGGGAGTTGCAGGCAGATCGAGAACGCCTGTGGCAGGTGTGAGGCTGATCTCTGGAACAACGGGATCTGGCGGGGGAACCGGAGCCGGTGGAGGGTTGGGGGGCGCTGCGGAGGGTAGCGCGGGCGCAGCGGGTTGCGAGGCGGCCGGCATTGGTGGCGGGGAGTTGAGCGCCAATTCGGTTCCGGTTGGCTCAATCGCGGGGTTGGGGGATGGCGGGGTTCCCGCCATAGTGCCGCGACTCGATGAGGACTGAGTGTTGGGATTCGGTGCCGTCGCATTGGGTGCGTCGGCCTCTGCCTCGTTTGCAATGACCCGCACGGAGGAGCCGAGACGGTGATATTGCGTAAAGTTGGCCTCAGTGATTTGCCTTTCTGGCGTAAGGCCGAGGGTGGCATTGGAGCCTGCCGGCCCCTGCGTCAGCGCCAGGCTCAACAGCGGGCAAATGAATCTGCGGTCGCCAATCATGACCGGGCCGTATTCCACCAGGACATCGGCGCGGGTGACCGGACCGTCAATGTCCAGTTCCGCCTGCATTGTGATGCGGAGAATGGTGCCGGAGACAGGATCGATGAACAGCGATCCGTGATAGGCGGGCTTCTTGTGAAAGTGCTTTGCGGGATCGTCTTGAAGGTTGGTCGGCGGCGGAACTCCGCCACCGCCTCTGCCGCCCCGCCTCAGAAGAACTCCTTGCTGGTCGGCGATACAGCAGTAATCGACGGTATAGTTTGAGGCGTCTTTGGGCACCGAATACCGGTAGACGGCGAGTGGACCGGAAGGGGATTGTTCCCAATGGTGGAAGGCGATCTTCCCCTTGTAGGTGTCGTGCAGGATCATGACCAGAAACGGCCCGAATTCGCCTGCGCTCCGGAGTCCGGTCTCGGGCGGGGCATATGCCTGACTTCCGGATCCGGCGGCCGATTTCATCTCCGCGTTCTGGATCAGAACATCGTCTCGTAAAGTAAACTCGCGGCTCGAGGAACCTACCAGATGAAGGCCAGCGCGCACAGGCCATTCATTCACTTTTACAGTCTGCGCGCTGTTGTCAAAGTGGAATGTTGAGCGGGTGGCGATTATATTCGGCAAATGGGGCAAGATCTGGATTACATACCTACGGGCGGCGTTGAGGAAGTGCTGCTCCGTGGCTGCGTCTGGGGCTGGAGTGTTGGGCAGTTCGGCACGGGGTAGTTCGAGGAAGGCGGATTCGTCCGCGAGCAGTTGGAGGGCCACCGTTGTTCTGGGGCCAAGACGCAGTTTTTCAACAAGGTGGCGGCGCTGGTCATTGGTATACCGCTCGGTAAGTTCGAGGTCACCGAAAAGCCGCACAACGTCCTCATCGGAATGATGCGCGGCGGCGTTGGCCAGAATCTGCTCCAATTGCGCCACGGTCACGCGCCTTGTTGCGCCCGCCGGAAGCACGATGAGAGCGATGAGTCCGAGCAGAATCAGCCTACGCATTGCGCGCTACCTCCTTTTCCGCGATTTTGTCTGCCTTGGATGGCAGGAATCCCGGCGAAAAAGCCAGCAGGAAACCGCGGGGATTGTCTTCAACCAGTGGTTCCAGCTGTCGCACGGCGCGAGCAATTGGACAGGGAAGCCGCGCTGCTTAGAACTGTACACAGTTTCTGGCACAGTGGACAAATGGATTGTGAGCCGAAGTGTCTTACGTGGATGGAAACCGGCCTGTGGGGTAGGGGGCGAGCCGCCTGGACGGGTTCCCTGACGCGGTACCGAGTTCAAAAAAACTGCTGCTTTAGGCGCCGACCAGGGCCTTGCTGCGGAAGAACTCGAGCGATTTCAGGAGGCCTTCGCGCAGGGAGATTCGCGGTTCCCAACCCAACAGGGCTCGTGCTTTGGCAATATCGGGAGATCGCCGCGTGGGGTCGTCCTGGGGCAGCGATGTGAAGGTCAGCTTGCTCTTTGAGCCGGTTACGTCGAGTACCGCCTGGGCGCATTCCAGGATGGTGAACTCGACGGGGTTTCCGATATTCACCGGCGAGTGCTCGCTGGAGCGGGAGAGACGCAGGATGCCCTCGATCAGGTCGTCGACATAGCAAAAGCTGCGGGTCTGGTTTCCGTCGCCATAGATCGTGAGGGGCTCGCCGCGCAGGGCTTGCATGATGAAGTTGGAGATGACCCTGCCGTCGCTGGGATGCAGGCGGGGTCCGTAGGTGTTGAAGATGCGGGCCAGGTGGGTGTTGACGCCGCGATAGCGGTGGTACGCCATCACCAGGGCTTCGCCGTAGCGCTTGGCTTCGTCGTAAACCGAGCGCGGCCCGATGGGGTTCACATGTCCCCAATACTCTTCGGTCTGGGGGTGTTCGAGGGGGTCGCCGTAGCACTCGGAGGTGGAGGCGTGCAGGAAACCAGCGCCGCAGGCGGCAGCGATTTCGAGGGTGTTCTCAACGCCGATGGACCCCACACGCAAGGTTTCCAGGCCGAGCCGCGTGTACTCCGGCGGGCTGGCAGGAGAGGCGAAGTTGAAGACGTAATCTAGCGGTCCGGGGTCGAAGGGACGGCAGATATCTCTTTCTTCAAATGTGAAGCGCGGCTGGGCCGCAAGGTGGGCCAGGTTACCAGCGTTGCCGGTTGAAAAGTTATCGACTCCAACTACGGAATGGCCCTCTTCCAGCAGCCTGTCGGTGAGGTGAGAACCGAGAAATCCGGCCGCGCCGGTAACTAGCACTCGCATGGTCAAGAAACTCGCGCTCCTAAGCCGGGGATGCGGCCTGGAGAAAGAAGCGTCCAGGGCCATTCAGGAAATATGAGTATCCTGATGGCTAGAGTAACATGCTCTTCGGTTTTCCCTGCTGTGCCTGATAACTTGCCGGACGGCCAACGCTCACATAAGTAAAGCCGCGGTCCAGCATATCCTGCGGCTTGTAAAGGTTGCGGCCATCGATGACGATGGGGAAGCGGACCGCCTGGTTGAGCCGCACCAGATCAATTTCGGCAAACTGCTTCCAGTCGGTCAGAATCAGCACGGCGTCGGCGTCCTGGGCTGCTTCATAGATGCCGGACGCATATTTCAATTTCTCCGATGGCGGCAGCACCTCCCTGGATCGTTCCATGGCCGCGGGATCGTAGGCCGTTACGCTTGCGCCGGCATCCAGGAGACGCTGAATGATGTCGAGTGCGGGCGACTCACGAATATCGTCGGTATTGCCCTTGAAGGCGAGGCCCAGGGCTGCCAGCCGCTTGCCGCGCAGGGTCCAGAGCGCGGAAAGCACTTTGTTGAAGAAGATGTCCTTCTGGGATTCGTTGATCTTGCGGACCTCTTCGAGCAGTTGAAAGTTGACGCCGCGCTGCTGCGCGACCCAGTGGAATGCGGCCACATCCTTTGGAAAGCAGGACCCGCCATAGCCGAGGCCCGCGCGCAGAAACTTTTGTCCAATGCGGCTGTCGAGGCCCATGCCGGCGGCAATGTCTTCAATGTCGGCGTCCACCGACTCGGCAAGGTTGGCGACCGCATTGATAAACGAGATTTTCAGCGCGAGGAAAGCGTTGGAGGCATGCTTGACGATCTCCGCGCTTTGCGCCGAGGTGACCACCAGCCGGGCAGGACGGGAAGCGCTGCAAGGCCCGGGGAGTGCTCCGGGCTGTGCATAATAACCGCCACCGGAGAGAGGTTCATAGACGCGGCGCAGCACATCCGCAGAGCGCTCGTTGCCCGCGCCCACAACAATGCGATCGGGATGGAGAAAGTCGACGATTGCGGTGCCTTCGCGCAGGAATTCAGGGTTCGAGACCACGTCGAAGTGATTCGGGTCGACGCCGTGGCGATGCAGCACGCGGCGGATCCAGTCATTGGTGTAAACCGGCACGGTGCTTTTTTCCACGATTACCTTGTAATTGCCGATGGCGCGGGCAATCTCAGAGACGACGGCTTCGACATAGGACAGGTCGGCGGCGCCGGTATCGCCCTGTGGAGTGCCGACGGCGATGAAGATGGCCTCGCTCTGTTCGACGGCGCGGCCCAGGTCGCATGTGAATTCGACACCGCGGTTAAGATGCTTGGCCAGCAACTCGGGCAGCAGGTCCTCGAAAATGGGTACGCCGCCTTCCCTCAGCGTCTTGATTCGGGCTTCGTCGTTGTCCACACAGACCACGCTGTGGCCGATCTCCGCAAAGCAAACCGCGGCAACCAGGCCTACGTATCCTGACCCGATCACGCAGATTGAAACTGGTTTTGTCATGCGCTGGCGCTTTCTCTTTCTTGAGATTCCCGTTCTGAGTTGGAGGCAATCGGGAAGCCGGGTTACGAAGTATGTGCCGAACAGGGCACTCACTAGGCTATCCGGTTTGGGCTGAAGCGGGCAAACGGGCTCAGCCTTTCAAGGGGAAGAGCTCAATCCAATGGGCATTCTGCGGCGCTAAAATGAATCTCTCACGGGTGGTCCGCCGATATGCGCAGAATCCATTTCGTCTTATTTCTTGTCCTCGGCTTAACCATCCCCGCCAGTGGCGGCTCCAAACAGCCGCCATGGGCATCGTTGGATTCCAATGGAAAACTGGTGTACCGCACCCTGCCGAGAGGAGACCGCATCGCGGATTTCTCCTATGCCGGTTATATGGGCGGCGGCGTTGTGCTGCCGCGTGTTCCCGTCGCTCGCACCGTGCAGCCCTCAGGCGGGGACGACACCGCCGCCATTCAGCACGCCATCGACGAAGTCTCCGCGAAGCCGATCCATGATCGCTGGCGCGGCGCAGTTCTGCTTGCGCCGGGAGTCTTTCAATGCAGCGGGGTTCTTAATATCACCGCCTCGGGAGTCGTTCTGCGTGGAAGCGGTACGGGCGACAACGGTAGCACGATCAAAATGACCGGCGATCCTCACGTTGCCATCGCCATTGCCGGTGACAAGCAGGCCGAGTATCTTGGAACTACCGCCCATATCGTTCAACCCTACGTTCCATCGGGTGCTCAGACCATTACGCTCGACGATGCGTCGTCATTCGCCGCCGGCGACACCATCCGGATTACGCGCTTCACAACGCCGAATTGGCTGCACTTTATGGGCATGGACGGAATGGTCCGCGACGGCAAACCCGAGACCTGGGTCGGCGATTCCATCCACACCTTCCGCACGGTTGCCGGCCGCACAGGCAATGTGCTCACCTTGGACGTTCCTCTTACCGACTCCTACGATCGCGACTATCTCACCCCGGAGGGCGCTGAAGTCGTCAAGGCGGCTTTCCCCGGCATCATCGAACAGGATGGTGTCGAGTCGCTGCATATTCTTGCGCCCGCCAGGCATGTGGCATTCACCGATCCGCTCTTCTACGCAGTGAATATGTACGCGGTTCGCGACGCCTGGGTCCGCGACCTCCGAATCGACGACACTACGGAAGGCATCGACGCGGCATCGGATACTTCGCGCATCACTGTCGTGGACGTCGTCTTCCATCACACCACCACCATCACCAGCTCAGCCAAGCCCGGTGACCTGAAAGTCCGTGGTGGCCAGATGCTGATTCTGCGATGCGCTTCGGTGGGTGACGATCTCTTCTATGTGATGACCGGCGCGCGCAACCAGGGACCCAACGTGGTGCTCGATTCGCTGTTTCGTGGCAACGGGCGCATCCAGCCGCATCAGCGCTGGTCCACAGGATTCCTGGTGGATAACACACAGGTTCCCAATGGCGGCATCGATCTGATGAATCGGGGTCAGATGGGCACCGGTCACGGCTGGACCATGGGCTGGGGCGTGGTGTGGAACAGCTCCGCCTCATCCCTGGTTATCCAGAATCCGCCTGGGGCCGCTAACTGGTCCATCGGCACCACCGGCGAGGAGCAGACTGCACCCATGAAGATCATCGGTGTGCGTGGGCGCGATTTGGGCCCCGATCTGCCGCAGGGCTTTATTGAGTCGCCCAATCATCCTGTAACGCCGGTTAGCCTTTACCGGCAGCAGCTTCTGGAGCGGCTTGGACCCGGCGCGCTGAAGGCGCTGGAGCCTTGACGTTTTGATATTGCCATGGACGGGATTCTGCGGGCCGGATCGAATGCTGCTACCGCGGTTGGTGGTATTCTCAGCTGCAAATGTGAACTCTAAAACTAAAAACGATTCTCTTGCCGGGGCTGCTTGCAACAGCGCTGGCGGCGCATGCCCAGGTTGTTTCATCTCCAGGTGCAGTGACGGAAGGGAAGACGGTTCGGTTCGACGAGTCTTCCACCGCCACGCTGGTGTTGCAGGCTCGCGGCGAGGGCGTGCAGATTTACACGTGCGTGAAGGATGCCGATTGGGCATGGAAGCTGAAGGGACCTGAGGCCACGCTGTTCGACGAGAAGCATCAGGCTATCGGGAAGCATTTTGCCGGCCCGACGTGGCGGCTGGACGACGGCAGCGAGGTGCAAGGCAAGGTGCTGGAAAACCAGCCTCATGCAGGCACTATTCCGTGGTTGATTCTCTCGGCAAAGTCGACCGGCGGTGCAGGGCGGTTGAGCAAAGTCGATGCTGTCGGTCGCACCGATACGCAGGGAGGCCTGGCGCCGTCGACGGGGTGCGATGCGGAACATGCGGACGCAGAGACGCGCGTGCCATACTCGGCGACTTATAGCTTCTTCGACAGGATGGAGTAACTTCGGTGTTGGTTGAGTTAGTATCCATGTAACTCTCGAGACACTGGGGAAATATGTTGAGCTATGGAAGAGCTGCTTGGTGGACTGATCGCGATGTTCCTTGAGGTTTTTGGCGAGGCTCTTTTTCAACTCGCCGCGGAAGTAATTGTCGCTCTCGCAGACCGCTCGATTCGAAGAGGGTTCCATGAGGTAGTTGAATTAGGGGAATCAGGCCCCATCAATCCTATTTTCGCCCTCGCTGGCTATCTATCACTTGGTGTCATCGTCGGGTTTGCCAGCCTGATGCTATTTCCGCACCCCCTCTTCCATCCAACAAAGTTTCACGGCATCAGCCTGCTGATTAGTCCGGTTCTCACCGGCTTGGCCATGTCCCTGGTGGGGATGCTGCTTCGCAACAGAGGCAAACGAGCGGTGAGGATTGAGAGCTTTGGATGTGGATTTGCATTTGCCCTTGGAATGGCATTCATGCGCTTCCTTTTCACGAGGTAAGGCGGATTATTGAGCTTATGGAATTACTAAACCGGGAAACCCAGCCCACTATGAATCTTTGGTAACCTGACCCGCTGGATGAGCTTTGTTGTGCATCTATCTATGCTGCGGGAGGCCGATAGTGTCAGCTATGAAGAGCTTTAAAGTTCCATTCCGCATGCACGATTCAGGATGGTTGCTGCTTGGCTTGTGCATGCTGTTCAGCATAGCGCTATGCGGTTTGTCGCGCGGCATGGTGCTTGGATATCTGGTGGCAGCGAGCCTGGTGCTGCACGAATTGGGACACATCGTGGCCTCGATGCTGCTTCGAGTTCCGGTTAGCGAGTTCGGGCTTTGCCTGGGCGGCGCATATAACCGAAGGTCCTACGCCGTCCGCCGGCGCGACGAGGCCATCATCTCCGCCGCCGGGCCGCTGATAAATCTTTGTCTGGTGCTCCCCAGTTTGATATTGCCGGTGATTGGGAAACAGCTCGGGCTGTGCAACCTTATGCTTTGCGTTGTAAATCTGCTGCCGATCAAATCCAGCGACGGATCGCGCATTTTGGACGCAATCTGGGGCTCCAGCGGGGCCACCAATACGATTGCTACACTCAACCAGCCAGCAACGGTGGCGCCAGTCCAACTGCCGTAAGCGGATTTCCAGCAACACGCGGGAAGAATGAGTTCGCTGCGGCCCTACGGGACGCGAATACGGGGTCACGTCGCTATCCCCGGATTGCGCTACGCTTCATCCGGGGCTATCTTCGTTCCTTCCCTCCGGGAAGGGGCATTTGCTCCTCTTTCCCGGCGAAGAATGGAACCACAATCGGAAGCAAGAATCATTCATGCAATTGCCTTGATGTTCGGGGTGGTTTGCGATGAAGCGCTCAGGCTCTCTGGTAAAGTGGGATTGCAGCTTGGATGAGGGCCGTTTTCCGGCTGAACCCAGGCCAGCCGAGGGCTGCAAGCGGCATATTGTTGTGAGGGATAGGGGCAAGTCTTATGGCTACTTCCGGCCAGACTGCGGCGACCGCGCTGGCGCCATTTCGTATTGAGCCGGAGTTCGTCGGCAGGGTGTGGGGTTTTCAGGATCTTCGTCCCTGGTATGACCGTGTGGCAGAAGGCGGAATGCCCATCGGCGAGGTCTGGCTGACTGGAGACGAATGCCTGGTGGCAACCGGTCCGTACGCCGGCCAGTCGCTGAGCGCCCTGTTTGCGATGGAGGCGAAGGCGCTGCTTGGAGCGCGGGCTCCATCGCTCGAGTCGCCACTGTTGCTGAAGGTTATTTTTGCGAAGGAAAAGCTGAGCGTGCAGGTGCATCCCGACGACAAGCTGGCGCAGAAGTACGGCCAGCCGAGGGGCAAGACTGAATGCTGGTACGCGCTCGCGGCCGATGCGGGAGCACAGGTGGCCGCGGGGCTCAAGCCGGGAGTGACGGTGGACCAGGTGAAGGAGGGAATCCACGCGGGAACGCTTGAGGAGAGCCTGAACATGCTCCCCGTGGCTGCCGGGGAGATGATTTTTGTGGATGCCGGAACGGTTCACGCCATCTGGCCGGGGTCGATTCTGCTGGAGACGCAGCAGAATTGCGACCTGACTTACCGGATGTACGATTACGGTCGCGGCCGCGAACTGCATATCGAAAAGTCGCTTGAGGCCATGCGGCTTGAAACTCGCGCCGGAAGGGTTCAGCCCACGGTGATCGCGGACCGGACGATTCTACTTGACTCTGAATACTTTCGAGTGGAGCGGGTGAGCGTGCAGGGGAGCCTGACCGATGCCGGGCTGCGTGGCGACGGCGCGACTGGTGAGGCGCGTGCAGGATTGGCTTATCTGTTTGCCGCCACGGGTTCTGGCAGGATTTCACCTCAATCAGGCGGGCCGGATTTCGAGCCGGTCGATTTGCCGGAGCGCGGGATTGTGGCCATACCGGCCGCTTGCCCGGCATTCACACTGGGGAATGCGGACGGTCTGGAACTGATCCGCATTACCCCCAACTTGCCCTCTCAAGCTCAATCCGGTGAAGCCCGATGACGGCCTGTGGCTGGCGGGAAACGGTGGTGGGCTATATCCGGGCTGAAGCGCAGCCGGTGGACAAGTTTGGCCATCAGCCCAGAGTGTATGCCCTTGCGGTGAGGCTGGGTGAGGGGATGGAGTTCGACGACGACGTGCTGTTTGCGGCTGCCTGGATGCACGATCTTGGTGTATTCCTCGGCCACCGGCCGCGCGACCCGGAGGAACTGGCGCGCTGGGATCATGTGCCCTATACGATTGCGAGGACACGGGAGCTGCTCGTCGGCTGGGGATTTCCACCCTGCAAGGTGGACGCAGTTGCAGAGGCTATCCGGACTCACCAGCCAAAGGACGAGCCGGTATTGACTGAGGCGGTGCTGCTGCGCGACGCGGATATACTGGAGCAACTGGGCGCAATCGGAGCCTTGCGCGCCCTGGTCAAGGTGGGCCGGGATAACCGGTTTCCCACGTTTTCGTCGGTGGTTCCGGTGCTTGAGGGATCTCTAAGACGTTTGCCGGGGGCACTTCGTCTAACCAGTTCGAGAAGTCTTGCTGAATCCAGGATTGAGTCGCTACGATTGTTGCTTGCCGCAATTCAAGACGAGGCGAACAAGATGTTGTTTTAGATTTGGACGGACTGCGATAATATCGTTTGAAATGAGCATTTGGGAGCAATCCTTTCTCAAAATCTTTTCATTGAACCTCTGAATTGCCGATGTACACTTTCCCGCATGGGAGATTGCCTTGGGGGTTTTGCAACTTGGAAGGAGATAGAGAATGCTTGTTTGCTTAGCCTCCAGGATAGGCATTGTCGCGGTTTTGGCCGCTGCAACCGCTTCCGCTTTTTCACAAGCCGTTCCTGCCGCAACCGAGGGCGGTCTGCCGTTCTCCATCGGCGGCGGCGCCTCTTCGATGGATGTGGATTGGGGACACGGCCGCATGCTGGGCGGTACGTTGTGGTTCGAATACATCCCTGGCTTTGTTCCGCCAATCATGCGTGGAATCGGACTTGAGGCAGAGGCCCGCGACATCAACTACGATCGCGGCACGCAACCGAGCAATTTCCGTCAGGATACAGCCGGGCTCGGGCCCATGTTCACCTGGCGCCATTACCCCAACTTCCGTCCGTACGCCAAGGTGCTGGCGGAATACGGAAGCTTCGACTTCACGACTCCCTATCCGAACTACTCCCATGACACACGGACGCTTGCCGTTTTCGGCGGCGGGGTGGAAGTCCGTGCCTACCATCATATTTGGATCCGTGCCGATTATGAATACCAGGCCTGGCAAACTTTGTTGGGCGGGATACC
>Ga0302278_10005689_pt1 | contig 12216 bp, 10 predicted proteins | sample III_Bog_N3_2_FD_194543 | JGI IMG/M metagenome (GOLD analysis project Ga0302278, IMG submission 194543) | Peat permafrost microbial communities from Stordalen Mire near Abisko, Sweden - III_Bog_N3_2 | ecosystem: Environmental > Terrestrial > Soil > Wetlands > Peat | place: Sweden: Abisko... | reverse complement strand
CACCTGGCCGCCGATGTCGTGCGCCGACAGCTCGACGGTGGCGGCGCTGCTGGCGCCCGCGTACAGCACGGCGATGGCCCCAACACCGGCCGCGGTCAAAAGCTTCATGGTCATGTCTCCCCGTTTTGCAGCCGGCGTGGCTTTGCCATCTTGCACGGCGATATCTTCCTGCGAACCGCCGCCGGCATTTCCAGCGCCGACGGCTCATTGTTGTCAAGCATTTGAAGCTTGATCGACCTCAGCTCCCGAACAGGGCGCGCAATGTCCTGACATCGTCGACCCGTTCCAGGTTGTTGATCCGATCGATCAGCTTGTCGGTGCTTTCGGCGCCCAGCACCGGGGCCATCAGGTCCCGCGCCTTCGCGCTCACGGCCTCCGTGCCAAGCGGATTTTCCCTGGTGCCCGGCGGGAACCTGGTGAAATGGTCGACCTTGCTGCCGTCGGACAGCGTCACTTCGACGACCGCGCCGCGTGGCGCGGCCGGATCCATCAGCGCCTGGTCGGCCACCAGGGTCACCTTGGCACGCTGCTCCAGGATGTTCGGATCCTGCATCAGCGCGGTGTCATGGCTGTCGGCGAAGGAGACCGCTCCCTTGACCAGCGCGACCGCCACCAGATGCCGGCAATTCACATCCGGCATGGCGCTCTCGCCGACGATGCCGATCGCATCGGTCGGCAGCTTGACGAGGATGCTGCGGACGTTGTCCGGGGCAAGTCCATATTGCCTGCGCAAGGCCAGCAGCGCGTCGAGCGGCGACTGGATCGGATAACCGACCGAGAAGGTCTTGATCGCGGTCTCGGTGACGTAGAAGCGGCTGCCCAGGCCAGCGAGCATTTGCTCCGGCCTCGGATTGCTCGACAGCGCGATGAAGAGATTGTGAGTACCATCGAGCACGTCATCGACGCCGGTCAACCCCGCCTGCACCATGTCGACTGCGGTCACGCCGTTGCGCGCGCCCATGCCGGCGAAATCGAACGCCTTCTCGACGTGGTCCTTGTCCTTCACCCAGCTCCACAGCCCGGAAACCTGCTGGGCGGCGTAGGAAATCGCAAAGCGCGTTTCCTGCTCATCGAGCCGCGCCAGCGAGGCGGCCGCGCCAAGCGCGCCGAAGGTCGATGCCGTTCCCTCCGCGCTGCGGTGGCTGCCGCGCACCAGATCCGGGCCGAGCGCCATCAGCAGGCGGCAGCCGAGGTCATAGCCGAGCGCCACGGCACGAATGAATTCCTGGCCGCTGCGGCCTTCCTTCTCGGCCACCGCCAGCGCGGCAGGCACCGCCGAGCTGCCGGGATGCGCCTTGGTGACCGGCTCGAAATCGTCGGTCTCGTCGGCATGGGCGCACATCGCATTGGCGAGCGCGGCGTTGACCGCCGTGGTGCGAAAGCCGGCTCCGATCACCGAGGCCTGCGGCTCGCCGCCCAGCCCGCGAACGTACTTGACCGCCATGATGCCCGGCTTCATGCGCGAGCCCGAGACCATGGCGCCGAAGGTGTCGAGAATCCGGTGCTTGCATTCGACCATCGCCGCTTCCGGCAGGGCCTGATCCCGCGCAGCGACCATGTAGCGCGCCAGCCGCGCGGTGATGCCGGCGTCCGCTGCTCCCGCGCGGCGGATCGGCGCGAAGGTCAGCGCGGCCAAGCCGGCGGCGTACTGCAGCAAGCCGCGGCGCGACGGCGTTTGACGCTGAGACATCTGGCCCTTTCCATTCCCTGACCGCAGCTTCGGTCCGCCCCGATGAAAGACCGCGCGGCGGGCCGCTCTTCCCCGCTCAGGACGAGACCGACATCCTGGCGATCTCCGCCGCATCAGGCAGATTCTCGACGTTCCAGCAGGCATCCATCACCCGGCGGATCGCCGCGGCGGGCAGGATGCCGTCCGCCAGATCGGCGAACTTGGTTTCCAGCTGCCGGTCGGTCATCGGCATCTCGACGCTGCCGATGGCGTGCTCGATATGGCGGTGCAGCGTCCGGCCGTCCTTCAGCACGATGGTCATGTCGACCTGGGCGGGATCGATCCCCGGCGTGATCACCGGGACGACCTTGCCGCGCAGCGCGACCACGGTCGGGTCGGTCACCGCGCGGTCGCTGAACTGCTTCTCGCCGCCGGCGCCTTCCACCAGCGCGACGGCGACCGCGTGGTAGATGCTGAACTTGCCTTCGAGGCCCTGGCGCGGGGTTTTCTTGCCGGTGAGTTCGAGCACCAGGGGATGCACCTTGAGCTCGACCCGCTCGATCTGGTCGGCGGTCAGCTTGTTCTCGTTGCGCAGCTGGATCGCGGCGTCGATCGCCGGATGCATGACGATGCCGCAGGCGAACGGCTTGTAGGTATTGAGCGCCGCCTCGTAGCGCTGGCCGAGGCCGTCGATGATTTCGCGATAGTCCTGCTTGGTGCTGATGGTGTTGGCCCAGCCGCGCTTGGCCTCGATCATGGCGTCCGAGCTGGTGAAGTTCTTCGAGGCCAGCACCGCGGCGAAGATGCCGTCGCTGGCGGCGCGCCCGGGATTGAAGCTCTTGTTCATCGAGCCGAACGATTCCCGCAGGCCAACCGGCTGCGAGGCGGCCAGCCCGAGCGCCCAGACCATCTGCTGTTCGTTGAGGCCGAGCAGCTTGCCGGCGGCGGCGGCGGCGCCGAACACGCCGGCGGTGCCGGTGATGTGCCAGCCGACATCGTAGTGGTTCGGATACACCGAATTGCCGATCCGGCATTCGGTTTCGACGCCGAGCACCAGCGCGTTGAGAAAATCCTTGCCCGACACCGGCTGCATCTCCGACAGCGCCAGGATCGCCGAGGCCACCGGACCGGCGGGATGAATGATGGTCTTCAGATGGGTGTCGTCGTAGTCGAAGATGTGGCTGGAGACGCCGTTGATGAAGGCTGCGTTCATGATGTCGAAGCGCTCGCGGCGCCCGAGCAGCGAAGCCTGTTGCGGCCCGGAGAACGGAGCCAGCGCCGATGCCGCGATGTCCACCGTCTGATGGCGCGAGCCGCCGATCGCCACGCCCACCCAGTTCAGCAGGGTCCGAACGCCTTCCTTGCGAACATTGGCCGGCAGGTCGTCATAGCGGGCGCTGACCACGTAATGGGCCAGGATGCGCGTCACCGCGGGTGGCGGCGCGGCGGGCTTCGCCGCCTCGGGCGCGGACGGCGGCGCGGCGGGGGTCTGGGCCGACGCCGGTCCGGTCATCGACGCCGCCACCATCGGCAGGGTCGCGGCGGCGCGCAAAATCGTTCGACGATCGGTCGGGAGCATGGCGGGTCCTCCTTGAGGCGGTATCCTGGGTAGTCTCATAGTGTCTGCGCCGGCACTGCACAACGGAGAATCCGGTGACCGCGCCGCAGCCCGCGGCAATCGCGCGAAGGGCGGCAATGTCTCAGAGTCCGAGCACCATCTTGGCGACGATGTCGCGCTGGATCTCGGACGAGCCGCCGAAGATGGTGTAGGCGCGGCCGTTGAGATATTCGGGCACGATCGGCAGCATGGCCTCGGGGATCGCCGGCTCCTGGTTGAGCCTGTAGAAGGGGCGCATCGGCTCGACGGCCAGGCCGTCATTGCCGATCACTTCGACGCCGAGCCGCGTCACGGCCTGGCGGATCTCGCTGACCCGCAGTTTCAACAGCGACGACACCGCGCCGGGATTTTGCCCGGTCTGCAGTGCCGACAGCACCCGCAGCTCGGTCATTTCCAGGGTATCGATATCGATCTCGATCTCGGAGATGCGAAGCGCGATGTCGGGATCGTCGATGGCGCGGCCGGTGGCCTCGGATTCCGCGAGATCCGAAACGGTTTTCAACGCGTCGCGCAATTTGGCCGAGGCGATGCCGGAGCCGCGCTCGAATTCCAGCAGATATTTGCCATAGGTCCAGCCTTTGCCCTCTTCGCCGACGCGGTTGGCGACGGGAACGCGGACGTCGTCGAAGAACACCTGATTGACCTCGTGGTCGCCGCCGATGGTCAGGATCGGCCGGATCGTGATCCCCGGGCTGTTCATGTCGATCAGGATGAAGCTGATGCCGTCCTGCTGCCGCGGGGTGTCATTGGTACGCACCAGTGCGAACATGCGGTTGGCGTGATGCGCATGGGTGGTCCAGATCTTGCTGCCGTTGACGACATAGTGGTCGCCGTCGCGCACCGCGCGGGTCTTCAGCGAGGCGAGATCGGAGCCGGAACCCGGCTCCGAATAGCCCTGGCACCAGTAGTCCTCGCCGGAGAGTATCCGCGGCAGGTAGAAGTTCTTCTGCTCCGCCGAGCCGAAGCCGATGATGACCGGGCCGACCATCTTGACGCCCATCACGTTGACATTCGGCACGCCGCCGCGGGCGCATTCGGCCTCGAAGATCCAGCGCTGCGCCGCGGTCCAGTCCGGCCCGCCATATTCCACCGGCCAGCCCGGCCCGCCCCAGCCCTTCTTGTGCAGCGCCCGCTGCCAGGCCATGCCGATGTCCGGATCGGAAAACACCGATGGCGTCAGCGCGGTCGCGCGTTTCATTTCCGGCGTCAGATTCTGCGCGATGAATTCGCGGACTTCCTGCTCGAAGCGGCGCTCCTGCGCGCTGAAGGTCAGATCCATGCCGTGCTCCTAGAAGTGACGGATCGCCCGCCCGCCCAACGCGGCGTGGCGGCGATAGTGATGCGCGCTGCCGCCGAACAGCGTGTCGAAGGCGAGCAGGCGCTTGAAATAGCAGCCGATGTCGAGCTCCTCGGTGACGCCCATGGCGCCGTGCAGCTGCACCGCCTGTTCGGCGACGAAGCGCGCGGATCTGCCGATCTTGGCCTTGGCGCCCGAGGCGGCGCGTCCGCGCGCAACCGGTTCGGCCTCCGCCATCAGCGCGGCCCGCAGCGCGATCGATCGCGCCTCGTCGCACTGCATCGCCATGTCGGCGAGCCGATGCCGGATCACCTGGTTGGCCGACAGCGGCCGGCCGAATTGCTGGCGCACCCTGGTGTATTCCAGCGTCCGGTCGAGCAGGGTCTGCATCATGCCGACCGCCTCGGAACCGAGCGCGGCCAGCGCGCGGTCGACCACGGCCTCGATTTTCGGCAGGGCGTCGCCGCCGTCGCCGAGCCGGGCATCGGCCGGGAGCCGAACGTCCCCGAGATCGAGATTGCAGGCGCGGCCGCCGCCGAGCCGCGCAAAATCCCTCAAGGTGATTCCGGCGGTGCCTCGCGGCACCAGGAAAAGGCACAGATGGCCTGCCGCGCCGTCGTCGCCGGCGATGCGGGCGGAAACGATGAGCTGATTGGCCGCATGGCCGTCGAGCACCGCTGTCTTGTGGCCGTCGAGCCGCCAGCCATCCGGCGTCGGCTGCGCCGTGGTCTCCACATGCGCCAGATCGAAGCGCGCGGCGCGTTCCGAATGCGCGAATGCGAGCAGCAGCGAACCGCCGGCGACCTTGGGAAGAATCGCCTGTTTCTGCGCCGGATGGCCGGCTTCGGAGATCAGGCCGGCGCCGATCACGACGGTCGCAAGATAGGGCTCCGCGACCAGGCCGCGGCCGAACGCTTCCATCAGGATGGCAGTCTCGACCGCTCCGGCGCCGAGCCCGCCATGGGCCTCGTCGATCGGCAGCGCCAGCCAGCCGAGCGCGGCGAACTGTCGCCAGATCTGCGCGGAAAAGCCGAGCGGATCGTCCGCGGCGCGGCGGCGTTGATCGGCGTCATAGGTCTCGGCGATGAAGCGGTCGACGCTCTCGCGCAGCAGGCGCTGCTCGTCGCTCGGGTTGAGGTCCATGGGATCTACTTTACGACAGCGGTTTTTCCGACCGACGGATGCAGGCCGGCTGGATCGACCACCATGCCGAACTCCTGCAGATTATGCGCATGGCAGAGCTGATGCAGCGCGAAGGCCTGGTCGATCGCCGCGGGCTGGCCCATGACGTCGACCGAGCGGTTGACGGCCTCCTTGGTGAGTTTCAGCGCGAAAGCGGGTTTTGCGGCGATCCTTTGCGCCAGCGCCATCACAAAAGATGACAGCTCGGGTCTTGGCACCACGTGGCTGACCATGCCGATCCGGTGCGCCTCCTCCGCGCTCCAGACGTCGGCGGTGAACAGGAATTCCTTGGCCTTGCGCGGACCCAGCTCCCAGGGATGAACGAACCACTCGACGCCGCAGACGCCCATGGCAACCACGGGATCGCAGAATTCCGCGTCATCGCTGGCGACGATCAGGTCGCAGGCCCAGGCCAGCATCAGCCCGCCGGCGATGCACTTGCCATGGACCTCGGCGATGGTCGGTTTTGCCAGGTTGCGCCAGCGCCGGGTGATCTGAAGATAGATCTCCTGCTCGCGGGCGAAACGGCCATGGGCGTTGGGCTCGGCAAAGCCGCCCCAGCCGCCGATCGCCGGAAAATCCGCGCCGGCGGCGTTCTTGCCGGCGGGGCGCAGGTCGTGGCCGGCGGAGAAATGCGGACCGCTGCCGGCCAGCACGATGACCTTGACCGCGTCGTCCTGCACCGCACGGTCGAACGCGGCGTTGAGATCATAGGTCATCTGCAGGTTTTGCGCGTTGCGCGCCTCGGGCCGGTTCATCACGATCCGCGCGATGCGCGGCTCCGGCCGTTCGACGATGATGGTCTCGTATTGCGTCATGGGCAGCGTTTCCTGGCGTTTTGGCCATGTTGACTATGTCAGCAGGTGATAGGCAAGAGGCTTCCGCACCAAAAGCTGCCGTGGGCGCGGCAACAATTGCGCCGATGCCGGGGATATATCCGGATCGCGCGCCACTTGTTTTCGGCTTGCATCCGCAAGGCCTGACGAAGCCGCGCCCGGACGCTGGCGGTTACGCGGTGAGCTTGAGCAGTTTGTCGACTTCGGCGAGCGCACCTCTTCCATCTGCGCGTCATGCCGGCGGCATTGGCGGTCACCGGCCCGATGCTGCGCGCGATTTCCTGGATCGCCGCGTCCTGCAGCGCCACTGCTGCGGCAATGGCCACGGCGGTCGCCGCGAATGGTGCCGGATCCCGAATCGTCTCGCGGCGCCGTCGGTCGCCGACTGAATCGAGGCAACCTGATGGGCGATGTCGCCGGTGGCCTTGGCTGAGGGGTCAGCTGCCTCAACCTTCCACGAAAAAAGCCCGCCCGCAGATTCGCGGACGGGTTTGTATGCAGATTTCGCTGAGAACTAGATCGGCACGACCACGGAATACACGCTAGATCTTCTTCAGACTAAGGGTTGAAGTTATTTTAATGATGTATTCAGCGTCGTAAATTTGGTGTTGAGTGTGGTGCCGATACCATTGACCACAGCGATGATCGCGAGGCTGATACCCGCAGCTATCAAGCCATATTCGATCGCGGTGGCTGCGGAATCGTCAGCCAAGAATTTTGCAAGAGATTTCTTCACGGTACCTCCTGGTAAAAAATTTTCCCGATCCTTCGGGGTCCACAGCTGCAATCTAGAGCTAAAAACTTAAAATTTAAGATAACGACGTAATGAATGATTCAAAAAACGACTGCCTTCGCGCCGGGCAAACTTTTGAAATGGGTCCAGGCTGTGTGAAGGCCCAGCGGTGGACTGCTGACTAAAACGCGGTTTGATTAAGCAAAATCCGGCGAAGCTCAAAGTATCAGAGAAGCGGCTGGCCGCGATTGAAACGGCATTGCTGGCGCGTCAAGGCCAGGCAATCCATGCCGCGGCGCGTGTGCCTGTGCCTGATAGCGATCCAGACCCTGATGCCGCTCGGTATCGGGATCATCGTCGGCTCGGGACATCGAGAACCCAGCCGAACGCCTCGGCGTCGACATTCTGGTCAACGCCGACTGGCCTTCCGTCACCAGGCTCTTCTCGATCAGGCCGCGAATTTCTATTTAGAACCAGACCGTTGCCGGCACGGCTTCTCGCGTCGGCTGCATGTTTCGCCACCTCAGCTTCATCCCTTGAGTTGTACCGCGGTATATGAAGCGGTAAGCACCGAGGCGAGGTAAGGCGTCATCAGGGTCTGGAAAAACTGCAGGGTATGATTATACGTCGCGGTGACGACGACACCTGATTGGCCATCGGACAGAACGCCCTGAGCGGCCATCACCTGGCCGGTAGTCAACGTCGCTCCCGCTGGATAGGAATAGACGACGGTCGGCGTCGTCCCGGACATGCTGACCTGAAAAATCGTAAGCGACAAGAGACTGCTCTGAAGCTGCGGCACGATGTTCGAAACTGAATTGGCGGCACCCAAGGCACTCAATTCGGTATTACAGGTCCCGGAAGGAAGGTCCGAGCAATCAGAATAGACAATCGCATACTGGGTCGCGAGGCGGTTGGTGGCATTATAAACCTGGTAGAGACGGCCAATTTCGACGACAGCCGCGATCATCATCACCAGGATCGGGCAAATGAATGCGAATTCGATCGCGGCGGTTCCGGATCGCGATCGCGCGAATTTTCGCAGTCTTTCATGCATGACTCAAGTACCTTGCCGCCGAACCAGGGCACTCGAATAGATCGTATTGAGGCCACCCAGACCCGGCGCCAGCGTGACGACGCTCGATTGGGCACGCAGCACAAGCGTGCTGGTCGTCGATCCGTAGTCGACGGTCCCGTCGACGATGGGGACCATCGCGGAATCCAGACTGGTCAACTGCCTGATCTCCACTGAAAGGCTGGAATCATTTGAGATAATCGCTCCCGCACCGTTGACTACGCTGCTTTTGAGCGCGCCCGAATCGAGCAGAGTTGCGGGACTCCCCGTCGAAAAATTGGCCCGCAACGCGAGGGCGGTGTTGCTGACGCCGGTATCGAGCGCGGATTGGGCCATATAGAAGATGCCAACCTGGGCGATGCCCATTAGCAGATAGAAAAATGGCGCTGCGACAATGGCGAATTCCACCGCCGATGAGGCGCGGCGATCGCTGGAAAATCGGATTATATTGCCGATCAACGCTTTGATGGGTGAACCGGCGTGGATCATGGCGCGGGCGGATCGGCGATGATCGAGAATCCGGTGTAGGAGATGCTCGAATTCGGCTGCGGAGACGGAACGGGTATTGTGATCGCATTGGATGGCGGACTTGACATGTATGGACTGCCAAGCGCCGTGATCCTGACGTCGTCGATTTGCCCGCCGAACGCGTCGGCGCTGCCGAGCGAGGCCATCGTCAGCCAATAGAAGGCCGATTTCTCGATAAAAACCACGGCAGTGCGGGTTTGCGCCGTCGAGGCGTAACCGCAGATGTCAAGCAACGGATTGACCTGCGACGCATTGTAGCTGGTCAGGCTGATGCCGTTGGGCGCCACCGTCGGTGTCGTCGAGGTCGATCCATCCGGATTGGTGTAGCTGGTGGTCGTGCCCAGCGCGTTGCCGGTGTTCGGCGTGCTTGCCTCCTGGGCATGGGACATGAATACGCCGACGGTGTTGGTATCGTTTTTGAGCGTTCCGTGATTGGCATTGTTGACCCGGTCTATGCCGGTGCTGCTGGCGGCCGAGAGCGTCGGTATCTGGGCCGCAGACGGCGTCGTGCCGCAATAGACCGTGCTGCCCAGAGTCGAGAACAGGACCTCGGATACGTAGTCGTACTTGACCTGGTAATAGCCGGGCACGAGCAGGAACGGCTGGCCGATCAGACTGTTGACGTTCCAGCCGAGTTCGATGCACTGGGTGGCCTGCGGACAGCCGGACATCCAGTACGGCAACTGGTTGGTGGGCGCGTTGGCCCAGCCATAGGTCTGGTTCCAGAACGAGGAAGATCCGAGGCTGTTGTTGACGTTGCCGTTGGTATTGTACTGGCCTCCCGAATAGACCGGATTTTCGAAATTATCGTAGAACAGCAGGCTGGAGACGGCCCAGGCCGTTGTATAATTGTCCTGCACCGTTCCCGTGCAGCTCACTTTGCAAAGCAGAATGTCATCCAACTGGCCGCCGTAGGAATCGTTCGAGCCGTCGGCGGCAAAGCTCAGCCAGTAATAGCCCGCCGTCAGAACGTTGATTCTGACGCTTCGCTGGATCCAGGTCTGGCCATAAAGGCACATGTCGACAAGGTTGCTGCCCGCAAGTTGTTGCGTGCCGTCGAGCGTCGTATGCATCGGCGGAGCGTTGCTGCTGGTATTCAAATCGAAGTAGACGTTGATTTGATTGGTGCGGTAAGCGGTCGCCATCGAGCCCGTCCATGTGGTCGTGGAACTGTTGGCCCAATTCAGATCGCTTGCGGCGGAGCCGCACAGATAGACCGGATCGTAACTTGGATAATCGACTCGCGAAGCGAAGGAATAGCGAAGTTCGTAAGTTCCGGCCGGCGCATAAATCAGGGTGGAGATCGACGAATTGCCGGCGCTATCGCTGCCGTTGTCGCAATCCAGTTCGACGGAGTAATTGCCATCATATACGGTTGATTTGATTTGTCCGGACTTGTCCTGTTCGAGACAATAACCGGTGATGTGCCATTGCGTACCGCCCGCGCCGGTGTAACCGACCGCGCTGGTATAGCCGGTCGGGCTGATTTGAGTTCCATTGCTGCCGTTCGGAAGGTAGGTCTGATAGTGGTTGTTGGGCGCGCCGGGTACTGCCTCGAAGCTTTCCTGGATCATGAACTGGGAACTGCTGTCGGGCACGCGCTGAAGTATGGAGCTTGGGGTGGTATAGCAGTTCATCTGCACCGCGATCGGAATCGCGGTAAAGCCCGCGATGTCCATGAACGTCGTTGGAACGGACGATGCGAGGTTGACGGTTGCCGTCCCGCCCTGACTGTAGGTAAAGGGGACCGTGTTCGTCTGAGTCAGGTTTATGTTCTGGCCTTGCCACGTCTTGGTCAGAAAGGAAGTCACTTGTGAGGAATAGGCTGCGCCGCCGCCGGAGCCGTTATAGGAGGCCGTCGACGTATCGACCACCGCGGGCCGACTGGCGTATTGGCAAGTGAGCGTGGCGACCTCGATGAGCTTCTGTTTGGCCAGGTAGGCCCGTGACAGGTCGAGGCCGGCGCCCATCGCCGTAAATATCATCACGCACGATAGCCCGAAGATCAGGGCGATATTGCCTCGCCGATCGTCTCTGAAGCGAACAAGCGTCTGGATAAAGCTGTCGACAAATGGGCTGGCGGAATTTTCACGCATCGTGGCTGTTCGCTCTGGGCTCCGGCCGGCGAATTGCAGCCGGCGCGACAATGGCATCGGATTTTATTGAGGACGGCATGCTGCTGCGCGAGTGACCGCCGCGCGCGGCGCTGCCTGATCGAGTGCACCCCGACCGGCGAGGCGTGAAGGCCTGTCGGTCCGATGCCAATGAGCCGACAGCAGAAGCTTCAGGTGGCGTCCTTGGATCTGAACCCACGTTGAAGGCGTCGCCTGCAGTCTGCGGCCGGCCTGGATCTCCGGCAGTTGTTGAGCAAGTTGCCGCGCCGCCGAAAGTTGAGGTTGAGGCGCAACACGCAAGCAGGAAAACAGCCGTGCTGTTGCTGCGCCGATCGCGACAAAAACAACTTATTGATCGATAGCCGGACGGCACTTCTCAAGCCTCAATGTGATTGAAACAGTGTGTTGCAACAGCGCTTCGATCACATGATGCTTGGCTAAGATTACCCTTAAGTAAGCGTAAGGATTACAAAAATCATTGTAGTATATGCCATGGTGGCATGAATTATGTTATGATATTTATTGGGACCTTGGCGTGATCGCGAACCAATCGGGAAACGACCGCCCTTTCCGGCAATCAACTGAGCCCTGCTTGTTGGCGACGAAGCCTCAATGGCGGAAATCATGCTGATGCAGTCACGCTCAGGACAGTGCCAGACGAGTCAGACGTTTGATCGTCGTCGACATCAGCGAACCATAGCGTCAAGCCACCGCACAGACAGAATCGCCACTCGCAACGATCTGCGCGACGATCAGAGCCTTGTCTGCGTCGCTCCACCTCCGCCGACGACCGGTTGCGGTAAAGACTTCCAGCCGCCGTACCCGTTCCATGATAGCATTATGCCCTGTCGCCATTCCAAGCCTAACGGCGGTTCGACCGCTCAATGACACGTACAGCCTTCGTCTCTCTGGCATCGAACGCGACCCCAGCGCCAAGCGCGACGTGCGCCGGAGTTTTTCGAAGCTCGCACGATGCCGGAGACTTGCATTTGCCGAACGGGCCGTTTGAAGAGAACAGAACCAGTCGATTTGGTCTCGACCCCGCGTCGCTGTGGGGAGGAGCAACTATGGCAAAGCGGGTGGCTCAGGCGACGAAATCAATCTCGCCCGGCATCTTGCTATTCCGGGCCGCCGCGGCGAGGCAGGCCTCGCCGCTAACCGAAG
>Ga0302278_10005677_pt1 | contig 12237 bp, 11 predicted proteins | sample III_Bog_N3_2_FD_194543 | JGI IMG/M metagenome (GOLD analysis project Ga0302278, IMG submission 194543) | Peat permafrost microbial communities from Stordalen Mire near Abisko, Sweden - III_Bog_N3_2 | ecosystem: Environmental > Terrestrial > Soil > Wetlands > Peat | place: Sweden: Abisko... | reverse complement strand
GAGCATCCTTGGCATGGATGACACATCCATGATCCTTGGCGGAACATCCTTGGTCGTGGATGACGCATCCATGACCATTGACGGAGCATCCTTGGTCGTGGATGAAGCATCCATGATCCTTGGCGGAGCATCCTTGGTCATGGATGACGCATCCATGATCCTTGGCGGGACATCCTTGGTCGTGGATGACACATCCATGACCATTGGCGGAGCATCCATGGTCAACGATGGAGCAGCTATGGTCATGGCTGAAGCATTCCTGGTCGTGGAAATCCCGGCTTTTATCAAAAGCTAGGCATTTAACGCCAAGACGCGAAGGTGCCAGAACGCAAGGCTGGGCAGGCTGCGGAGCAGCAACCGATAGTAGTCCACGGGTGAAGGCCAGTCCGGCTCGGACCCGTGGGTGTGTCCCCCCAGAATTCATTTAGCCCCGGAGGAGGCGAAAGAATGGTTCGCACGTGGATTTTCTGTCGCCCCGTCTGGGGCTTGAATCTTTGTTGGACGGGTTAACCCACGGTTGAAACCGTGGCTATTGTCTGCCGCGCCTCCGGCGCAGCGCCGGCGGATGGCCCGACCGGAAGGTCTGGCCCGGCCGCTGGTGGCCGTCGGCAAAGACCATCACGCCGCAAGGGGTTGGGGAATGGCGGGGCAAGCTGCGGAGCAGCGACCGATAATATCCCGAAGGGATTAAATCAATCAGCCCGGCGTTGGTGCGCTGGTGCGCCGTGCGCAAGCACCTACGCCGGGAAATTGCGGAAAACCGATGCAACCCTGTCAGGGTTGAATGATTTGTTTGGACGACCACCCAGGGTAGCTCCTCGCCCGTCCGGCGCGGACCAACCCTGGGCTGAATGATTTCAATCCTTACAGGATTTCGGACAAAGACCGGTAGGGACCATCGCGCTGCGATGTCCCCGCTGGCGCGGTCTCCACATTGGCCAGCGGAATGGGGAAGCTGTCCGGCGGCGGATGGGAATGCGCCGGACAGCGGACGGCGCAGCGCGCCAGTCCCTAACTTAAATGGCTCGGCGCGCCGGAGCGCAGCGCAGGCAGATGCCCGACCGGAAGGTCTGTGACCGGCGACAGGTGGCCGACTGCAAAGTCTGGCCGACGGCAAAGACCAGCACGCCGCAAGAGGCTGGGGAATGGCGGGGCAACGAAGCCCGGCGCTAAATGGATGACTAAACCCCCAAAGCATCACGAATTTTACTCCGAACTAACGTCCAATCGTCGGTCTCTTCAGTCTTCATCCTCTTAGCCAGCCTACGCTTAAAATCAAATTTACTGATAGGCACAGAATGCTTTCGATAGAGATCGTCTATTAATCGCTTGCCACTACAGAGTTTAATCCATTCACTCCTCCATTCCTCTTTGCATTGGGCATCCTTTAACTCACATTGCTCAATGAATTGTTGCTTCCAAGCAGTTGGATTAAATGGATCAAGCTGCGACTTGATTTTCAGCAGCCTCTTAACAAGAGAATCTGCGATTTCAGAATATGATTTTTGTTCTATCTCAGACGGGCGCGCTCCGGGATTTTCTGGTTCCAATGTGGAGTAAATCTGTTTCGCAATAAATTGTGTTAATTGACCAAGCGCTAGCTCCACAACCTCCTGTTCGAACGTTCCCCGAGAACCAAGATCTTTCACTCCAGCATCTGTCAACTCGTCAAATAGCAATTTTCGGTTCACCAGATAATTTTCTAGGCAATATCTATCCCACTGGAGGACTCGCACGAAATCGGTGTTCTTGATACCGGCTGGTGATCTGTCTAAATCAAAAATAAAACAATTGAGTTTATCCAACTCACCTTTTTGTTCAGCTGCTTGAAGCGTTGATATTTCTTTTTCAACCTCCTTGCGTCCTCCCAAACTCGTAATTTTGTAACCCATCACTTGGTCGTAGTAACCCTCGCTTAAAATTGCTGCATCATACTCACCCTCGACAAATATGTTGCCTCGCGCAAACATGCTTTCGGCAGCCGTAGTTCCCAAGCGACGCAAAGCGTCAAAAACCTCTCGATTATCTCGCTTATAGATTTTAGTTGCATCTTTATGCGACCGAAGATGGTGTATTGTGCAATCAGCATGGTCAAAGGCCACACCCAAAATCTCAGCGGAGTGTGTGCATAGAATAATCTGAAGGTCACCACTTGCGATGACAGATTCGCTTAGGAATGGAACTATATTTTTACATACGGCTGGATTCAAGTGAAGCTCAGGCTCATCTAATAAGGCGATTCCACCTGCGGCAATACTTCTACGCAACATCATGAAAGTGAGTATAAGACCCTTCTCTCCACTGCTCATGCTATCGATGTCAAATACCTTACCGCTGGTAATTTCTCGGATTGACACCTTGAGGTTTCCAACAGGCGTAACAGAAAGCCCGGCAAGTTCCTTCCCCGGAAGAAGTTTCTCAAGAACCTGCTGGAAATCTTCTTTGACTTTTGTCTGATCGACGCCAGAGATCAGGATGTTGTTAACGATTGTTTGCTTCAGTCGTTGATACTTACTGGCCGCTTGGCCAATATGCGTCTGAATTTGAGCGCTCGCCTCTGCGGAGCCTATCTGGACATTTACTTCACCAGTTGGAAAAGCTCTGTCAGCAGGAAAATAACTCAACAACGCCTGATTAGGTGAACATCTCCGTTCTAAGATTGTGATGAGCGTCTGACTAAACACATCTGACCCGCCAATATGATTTCTGGGGCCACTGATAGTAAGTTTGACTGGGACGGAGTGGGGTGATTGCAACTTTGCTAATTGCTCTTCCACCCCCTTTTTAGCTGATGCAAGTGTCTGGTGACCTTGTGGCGAAGAAAGGAATTGGGTCAGCGCAAACTGGCCTTGTTCGTCGTTACGCCCTAATTGCGCTCTAACTAATTCAATCGAAATTTGATCTTTGGCAGATTTGATAAATTCGACCTCCGCAGGAGTGAGTTCGAATGTCATGGAAATGTGTATCGGCTCTGCTGGATCCCTTGTCAGTGCACTATAGTCTAAATAGGATGCCAAATGTGGGTGAGGAGAAATTGCTCCAAGAGAAATCAGGACTTGTTGTCCTTCTGAAAAATATCGAGGCATCAAAAGCGCTTTCGCCAGCCGAATTGCTTCAAGAATTGTAGTCTTACCAATTGCATTTGGCCCCACGATTATGTTGATAGGCGCGTCAAAATCGCACTCTATTTGGCTTAACCCACGCAGATTTTCAATTTTAAGTTTTCGGATTTTCATATTACTTTATTTTATCGCCTTCGGCGACTGCGTGGCGGCGACCAGTTGCCCCAGCAGTTCGGAGTTGCGCGGGATGAGCGTGATGTTGGCCTGGCCGTCTATGATGTTCTGCGTTTCCAGCACGGCGAACAGGGCGTGGGAGATGTCCGGGTCTTGCGAGATCTTTTTCAACGCCAGTCCCACGATCTGCGGGCGCATGGCGGCGGCCTTGGCAAACTCAATGGCCGCCTGCTGTTCCGCCGTGCTGGCGATGATGTTCACCTGGTTGGTGCCGTCCTGCTTGATGGCGGAGGTGACCTGCCGTAGCCGGTTCACGACTTTTTCCTCGATCTGCTTGATCATGCCTTCGTCGCGGAAATGCACCTTGCGGATATAGACGGAGCCGAGGCTGTAGCCCCATTCCTGCGATTGCGGGGAGACTTCCTTGCGCACGGTCAGGCTCATGGGATGCCGGTCCTGCAACATGTCGGCGAGCTTCATGTTGCTCAGGCAGCGGACGGTGGAGTTGCCCACGTTGGCGGCCAGCGAGCCGCGCGGGTCGGCGTTCTTGAACAGGTAGGACACGGGGTCGCTCACGACCATCTCATACCAGATGCCGATGCCCATGGGCGCGCCTTCCTCGGAATTGACGGGCGTGCTGCGGATATATTCCTGGTCCAGCCGCAAATCGAGCGTGTGGCATTTGCCGAGGAAGTTCACGAGCGGTGCCTTGAGGCCGAGCTTGAAGATGAGGATGTGCAGCCCCGGCTCGTCTATCACGGCGACAACCTTGCCGAAGAGCATATAGACCTTGCACGTCCGTTCCTCGACGATGGTGTAAAAGCCGAACAGCCGCACGAAGCCGAAAAACACCGGCACGAGGATGAACATCGCGACGAAGGTGATGATGGCCGCGATGAAGAAATGCGCCAGCGGCGAGGCGAGGGGAGTATCATTCATAGTTGCTCCATTCCTAAATTGGTGATGGCCGGTGATGGCGTGCGTCTTTTCCCCTCAACCCGGCCCTCTTCCGTGGGGAGAGGGAGAATCATGCGCCGTCTCACGAAAAATCGCGCGTCGGGATTTGCCAGGCAAACATTGGAAAAACGCAGGTCGCCGCCAGCTATTCCCTCTCCCATAGGGAGAGGGTTAGGGTGAGGGAAAAGGAGACGAACGTCAGTCACGGCTTCCTTGATACCTGACAAGAAATATTGAAAAAATTTATTCATGGCTGGCCTCCAGGATGACGGTCTTGGCTTCGCTGTATAATTTGAGACGCACGTTGCGCACATAGGCGTCGAGGGCGCCGGCACCGTTCTGTTTCAGGTCGGTCAACTGCTCGGCCAGCGCGACGATGGGCTGGACTTCGGCCTGCGCCTTGAGCGTCTCGATCTCCACGGCGCGCTTGGACTGGACGATCTTTTGATCCGCACTCGCCTGCGAGAGGCTGATGCTGGAGGAAACTTCGTTGTAGGCGGTGTTGATCGCCGCGAGGGCGGATTCGACCTCCGGCGGTGGGTCAATGCCGGTGATGAGCGAGGCGTCCAGCGCGATGCCGTAGCGCGCGGCAGACCCGGCGCATTCCTTGTCCATGTGGTCGTTGATGTCGGACAGGTTTTTGCGGAGGTCGTTGATGGAGATGCCGGTGACGGCGGTGGCGGCGAGATTGTGCAAGGCCTGCGGGTCGCCGGTATTGGCCTTGCCGGCGGGCGCCTCGAAGTTGGCAATGCGCTCGCGCAGCACGGACACGAAATAGCCCATGACGTGGACGATGGGATGTTTCACGCCGAAGAGGTAGGCGTAAAGGTTGCGCTCGGAGACGTGCCAGCGGATCTGGCCTTTCAAACCGGTGTTGAGCTGGTCCTTGGTAACGGCTTCGAGCATGGTGCCTTGGGAATTGGCGTCGGCGTTTTCGGGGTCGGTGGCCATGTTGATGGTCTGGGTGGCAACGGAAATTTTATAGACCTTTTCCCATGGCCACTTGAAGTAGGGTCCGCCCGGCGGGATGACGCGCACCTGGGGATAGTTGTAGCGCTCTTTTTCCTCCTCGTTCAGAGTGGCGGCGATGGGGTCCTGCGCGGTGGTGGCGGTGCCGACGCGTTCGGCGCGGCCGAAGCTGGTCTTCACGGCGCGCTCGTTTTGGTTGACGGTGTAAAAGCCGGCGGCGAGATAGCGGACGAGAAACCACGCGACGAGACCGATGACAATGCCGAAGAATATTGATCCCATAAATGAATTGAGTTTCGAAGCTAATACGCCCGCCGGGGAAAATTGACAAGCAAAAAGGTCCTGGCGGACGGCCACCATGGCGGACGGTTTTTACGGACGGGCATTGAGGACGGCGGTGCCGCAGCCGCTTCACTTCCAAACCAGCGTGTTGCCCAGCGATTTGGAAACCGTCTCCAGCCGCTGCAAATATTCGCCGGTGCGCTCCGCCGGGACCGCGTCCGCCAGCGACTGGAACTCATATTCCACCACCAGCCGGGTGCTGGTGTGGCTGGCTTGTTTTCGAAACGAAAAGGCAGGATCCTCGACGATCTTATTTTCGTCCGCCAACGACCAGGCCTCCGGCAGCGTGATGTCCGTCCGCAGGATTCGATGCTGCGGGAAAGCCACCGCCAAGGGCAGTTGCCGTTGCGTGTCCACCGGTTTTTGGGTCAAGGCGGTCAGGCAATAAGGATAGAATTCGCAGCGATACCGACCATCCTTGTCGGAACGCACCCAGGCATGATCAATCGTATAATACTCGGTGATTTGAAACCGGTTTAGCGCGCCGTCGTCCACGATTTCCAGGGGCGCAGCCATCTGGACGCCCGGATACTGTTCGGCATAGAAATGCGTATAGTTTTTTTCAATGTCACTGCGCTTCGTGCCGGCAAACGTAGCGCGCAGGTCGTCGGCATCCCGCCCGTCTGCCACGGTGACGACCTTTAGATTGGCGGCGTCCGCCTTGCCCCCGAGGGTGAAGTATTCCGTGGTGGTGGTCTGGGGCAGCCCGGTCGCCTGCGGAATCGGGCTGAGCGCGGTGGTGCGCGGGGAAATCACCAGTCCGTAACCGTAATCCGGCAGGTAATGCGCGGCCAGCGGGCCGCGTTGATAACCGGCCGTGGGATCCAGCCAGTAAACCTGACCGCCGAATTGCACCACGGCGATGCAATGATCAAACGCATCCGCACACGGCTGCCAGTCCGCGATGGCGCGCCGGACTTCGGTGTTCACCAAAACCGGACAGGCTTCGAGTCCCAGGCTGCGCACCAGGGTCACAAAGAGCAGCGCCTTGTCCTTGCAATCGCCATAGCGCCGGGCAAAGACCGTCGCCGGGTCGGCCGGTTTTTCCGTGCCGACCCCAATCTCAATGCCGAAATACCGGACTTCATCCTGAACAAACCGCAGGGCGCTCAAGACCTGTAGTTCCGGGGAGTCCAAACGTTTCCATTCGGCGATTCTTTGGGCAAGTTCCGGCGACAAGGCTGCGTGGTTTTGAAACAAGGCCAGCGCCCATTGGTTCACTTCCGTCCAGGTCTTAAATTCGCTGATTTGGACCCAGGGCTGCGGGTCGCACCACACCGGCAGCGAATCTTCCTGATGGAATCCCGGCATCTGCCGCAAATCCCAGACGCATTCCACGGAATCTTTTTTAGTGACGACCGGTTGCACGGAGCAGCCATGCGGCAGGGTGTAAAGCCGCCGTGACGCCGGCCAGAAAACCCGCGTCAACAGGCGTTCCGCCGGCTCGGCCAACTGCACGCTGACACCCGTGGAAAACCGCCCGTTGAAAACGGGATTGGCCCCCTTGATGGAATAGGCATAATCCACGATGTCACCCACCCGCACATCGTCCATGACCAGCACGGCGGTCTGTTCGCCATTCAACACGTCCTGCTCCAAGTCCCGCTCCTGCCGCATCACCCGGAGCTTGTCGGCGTCGAGCCGGTTCGTGTAGCCGGCACCGCGCCAGAGCCGCGCCCAATGCAGCACCAGCGATTGATAGCCCGGATTATAATCAATTTTAAGATTGGAGCCATTTTGCACGCCGGCCACGGTCAGGAACTGGCGGACACAGTGGTAAAAGGTTTCATTGCTGGAAACATTGATCTGGCGTTCCAGCAAAAGCCAATGCTGATCGGCATTGGCGTCAGGTTCAAGGGTCGGCGATTGGCGGTCAAAAAAATGGGGCGTAACCCAGCTGGTGGGCGGAGCAATCACCGGTTTTGATTCGGAGGCAACGTCCGCCGCCTTTGCTCCGGCCACCAGCACGGCCAGAAATCCGGCCCGCAAAAAAAATGAAACGATCAGTTTTGCCATGGGCATACCCGGTTGTTATTGGTCGGTGCCGGCCAGAAAACCCCCAAGCCGCGGCTCAAAATAAAATTCCGGCCCATAAGTTGATTCGGCTTCGTTGCTAATACGCCCGCCGGGAAAAATTGACAAGCAAAAAGGTCCTGGCGGATGGCACCATGGCGGACGGATTTTACGGACGGGCATTGAGGACGGCGGTCAGAGGACTGGAACAACCAGACAAACTACGAGTGGCTGACGCGCACGAACATCCGCAAGCTGACGGCGAAGACACCGCTGGAGCCGGCGGGCTTGCTCGGCCCGGTGCGGTTGCGGTAATTCTGGCATGGCGAATCCAAACGCTTAAGCACAACGCTGAAGCGTTGGCTTCAGCTCATTATTTTAAAGAAATTGTCGGGACGGTCAGCGACGCCGTCCCGTTGATTTAGAAATGCCTTTTGCCAGATTGTCGTCGCTGCCGGCAAAAGATCAGTTGGGAGATACGTTAATATTGACTCCTCAGCCCGATATTTGTTCAAATAATGTCACTGTGATTGGGTTGATGCGCCACCAACCACCATGCACCCAAACATAACCAGTGGGCCGATATGCCCAATATCCGGCAACCCAGACATAACCGGAGAATTCTAAAATGGGGTGTTCACCCCATTGTTCGCAGACGTTAAAAGGAAGAATGTCTCCAAGGCAAATCACGGAGATGCAAACCAAAACAATTTCGCCGCCGACCTTGAAACGCGTCGGTATCGCCGCCGCCGCCGGCGGATTTGAATGGAAGGAGTTTCTGGCCGGAAAATTACGAGCCGCCGGTTTTGAAGTCACCGATTTTGGCGACCGCCAATTGAAGTCGGATGACGATTATCCTGACGCTGCCATTCCCTTGGCTCGCGCGGTTGCGGCCGGGGCGGTGGATCGCGGCGTTCCGGCTGCCATGTTTCCGGAGCACGACCTGGCACCGCAAATCGCGAACCGGGCTTATGAACTCTTTGAGTGGCGAGGCAGTCAGAGCGGTCATTCCGACCAAGATTGGCTCCAAGCGGAGCAGGAAATACACCTTGAATCAATCCTATGACAAAACTTATTCAGCCGATTTCCGCACTGCCACCAACCTCATGAAGAAAAACATTCCTATCACGAGCTTGTTCCTCGATGTCGGGGGTGTCCTGCTCACCAACGGCTGGGATCATCATGCCCGCCGGCGGGCGACGAAACATTTTAAGCTGGATTGGGCAGAGATGGAGGAGCGGCATGGCTTGAACTTTGAAACTCACGAGGAAGATAAAATTACTTTCAACGAATATTTAGACCGGGTGGTCTTCTATCAAAAGCGTCCGTTCACGCGAACCGAGTTTCGACGCTTCATGTTCGCGCAGTCGAAGTCTTACGCCGAGATGATTGCACTGGTTCGCAATCTGAAAGCCAAATATGGGTTGAAGATTATCGTCGTCAGCAACGAATCCCGCGAATTGAATGCGTATCGCATTCGAAAGTTCAAGCTGGACGGGTTTGTGGATGCTTTTATTTCTTCCTGCTTCGTTCGTCTCCGAAAACCAGACGCGGATATTTTCAAGCTGGCGCTGGACATAGCCCAGACGCCCGCCCGGCAGATTGTTTATATTGAAAACACGCCGCTGTTCGTCAAGATCGCAGAAGGTTTTGGGATTCGCAGCATTCTTCACACAGATTACAAGTCAACCTGCGCGAAACTGGCTTTGTTTGGATTGCAGAATGATGTCACCCATGAAACTCGTTGATTCAAATATCCTGACCATCAACGGTGGCTCCTCAAGCATCAAGTTCGCGCTATATGAGGCGGTCAAACCGCTGAAGCGCAGGCTGTATGGGACGGTAGACCGCATCGGCTTGCGCGGGACAAATCTGACGGCTCACGATGCGGATGGAAAACCGTCGGCCAGTTGCAAGCTTACCGCTGCCGATCATAAATCAGCGGCGAATTCCCTGATTGACTGGCTCGAAAAGCAAATTGATTTCAAATCGGTAAAAGGCGTGGGACATCGCGTGGTTCATGGGATGAAACACACCGAGCCGGAGATGGTCACAAAAAAACTAGTGGATGAACTGCGTCGCATCAGCCCAAACGACCCGGATCATCTACCGCGCGAGATTGAACTGATTGAGACGTTCCGTCAGCGGCATCCGAAACTGCCGCAGGTAGCCTGCTTCGACACGGCGTTCCACCAAACCATGCCGCGCGTTGCCAAGCTGCTGCCGATTCCCCGCCGTTTCGATCGCAAGGGCATTCAGCGCTATGGTTTCCACGGATTATCTTACGCCTATCTGATGGAGGAACTCGCTCGCTTGGGTGACCCATCGGCAAAAAAAGGCCGCGTCATCCTCGCCCATCTCGGCAACGGCGCAAGCATGGCCGCCGTGCGCAATGGCAAAAGCATTGATACCAGCATGTGCTTTACGCCGACAGCGGGATTGGTGATGAGCACGCGTTCGGGCGATTTAGATCCCGGTCTGGCACCCTATCTCGCACACACCGAGCAGATGACCACCAGCCAGTTTTACAAAATGGTCAACCACGAGTCGGGTCTGCTCGGCGTCTCGGAAACCAGTTCCGATATGCGAGACTTGCTCAGCCACGAAAAACGGGATGTGCGCGCGGCGGAAGCGGTGGCGTTGTTTTGCTATCAGGCAAAAAAGTGGATCGGCTCTTTCACCGCTGCGCTCGGTGGCTTGGACACATTCGTCTTCGCCGGCGGCATCGGCGAAAACTCACCCGTTGTCCGCGCCCGCATCTGCGAAGAGTTGACCTATCTCGGCATTGAACTCGATAAGTCGCGCAACGCGAAGACCGCGGCGGTGATTTCCAAGAATTCCAGCCGCGTCATTGTGCGTGTCATTCGCACGGACGAAGAACTGATGATTGCGCGCTCGGTTTTGCATTCCTGTCTGACGATGCCGAAGGTTGGAAATCGCAACTGTGATTCTGAATTATGAAAGTCCTCGCCATTGATGTTGGTGGAAGGCGCGTTTTTTGGATTGCCCGGCCCCAAGTCAGGCTGGGTGCATTGAGCGGATTAAAAACCATCGTTTCGGGAAAAAATATCACCGTCGCACCCGGCAATGGTGAGCGCACCAACCAGTTCTTCGGCCCTGAAACGGCCCGAATTAAGGGAAGTATGTAGATAACGCAAGGGCTGCTGGCGCACAACCGAAGGGTGGGTTCGCCACTTTAAATCATTCACGGTAGGGTTACACCCCATGGCGAAGCCGCCCGCAGCGGTGCAAGTTTGTTCCAAGCATCGTGCCGGGTGCCGTTGAAATTATTTTACAACCTCATTGTAACCCGAATGCGAGAACGATTACTGGGTGGATGAACTGGTGAACAGTTAGCGTTTCGGTTTAAAGAATCGCGTGCGGTTGCTTTTAGCCGAATCCATGTAGTTGAAAAGGAGCCACCGATTGGGGATTGATTGGTGGTGTATGAAAACAACGCAATCGTCGGGCACACGCCCGGATCACCAAACGGTGGCTGGGACATTGGAGTTCAAATCCAATGGCAAAGCAATCGCCATCGGCTTCACGGAGCAACAACTTTCCCCGCACGCGGGCAGCGCCCTGTTCTGGGGCTGGTTGCGCCCGCTGGACTGGTGTCAACGTCTGGCTGCGGCCCTGCCGCAGCCCCTGCCACGATCCAACAACAAGCTCCTGCCGGTCGAAAAGGCGTTGGCCTTCATGCACGGTTTGTTGTGTGACGCGCGCAAGCTCACCCACGTCGCGTATCTGCGGCGCGATCCGCTGGCGCCCGAACTGCTCGGGGTCAAACGTGTGGCCAGCCAGTCGGTGCTGACGCGTTTTTTCCAGGGGTTCGCTTCGGCGGGCGACAACCTGCGCTGCTTCCGGCCGCTCTGGCAATGGTGTCTGCACCGGCTGCCCAGCCGGCAGGAGGGCTACACGCTGGATCTGGATTCGACGCGCCTCCTGCACAAGGATGGACAACAGGAGGGGGTGAAGGGGGGGTTACACCAAACAAGGGATCAAACCCTGTCTGCATCCGCTCCTGGCGGTGCTGGCAGAGGTGCGCTTGGTGGCGCAGCTGTGGTTGCGGCCCGGCAACGCCAGTTGCGGCAGCAACGTCACCGCGTTCTTTCTGGACCTGTGGGAAAACCTGCCCAGCCACATCCGGCGGCGCGGCGTGCGCGCCGATTCAGGCTTCTGTCTGCCTGAACTGCTGGCGTTGTGGGAACAGTTGAAGCTGCCCTACGTGGTGGTGGCCCAACTGAGCGACCCGATTCAAAGACTCATCAAGGGCGATCTGGTGTGGACGGCGACCGAAGTGCCGGGCACGGAAGTGGCCGAGCTGGAATATCAGGCGCTGAGCTGGCCGCACCCGCGCCGGCTGGTGCTGCTCCGGCATCGGGTGAGCGACGACGAGGAACGCGGCGGCAAACGCCTGTTGGATGTGCCGGGGTATCGCTTTCAAGCGCTGGTCACCAGTCTGCCCGGCACCACGCACCCGCCGCTGGCGGTATCCCAAAGACCTCCTGCCAATCGAGCCTCAACGCTTCTTGTAATCGCAATCCGGCTAATGCTTGAAGCGCGATAACGGCGCGCATCTGGCCGGTGGAGTTATTTAGTGCCCGGCGAAGGCTTCGAAAGAGCGCTTCAGTATTGGATTTGGTGGTGATTTGAGAGTGCGAATGTTGGGGGTATGTTTGAATGTTTGCGGGGATTTCGGTGTCTGAACCGGCAACAT
>Ga0302278_10005668_pt1 | contig 12249 bp, 14 predicted proteins | sample III_Bog_N3_2_FD_194543 | JGI IMG/M metagenome (GOLD analysis project Ga0302278, IMG submission 194543) | Peat permafrost microbial communities from Stordalen Mire near Abisko, Sweden - III_Bog_N3_2 | ecosystem: Environmental > Terrestrial > Soil > Wetlands > Peat | place: Sweden: Abisko... | reverse complement strand
GTCCTCGTGGAACAGCTTGGTGGTCTTCTCGGTGATGGCCGAGATCGGTTCTCCCGATTCCTTAGCCTTGGCGTTGATCTTATCGTCCACGTCGGTGATGTTGCGAACATAGGCCACCGCCGGATAAAGCCGCCGCAGCAGCCGGTACAGCACATCGAACACCACCACCGGGCGAGCATTGCCGATATGGGCCCGGTCATAGACCGTGGGACCACAGACATACATGCCGATCTTTTCCGGATTAATCGGAACGAAGGTTTCCTTGTGGCGGGACAGAGTGTTGTAAAGGACCAGAGGCACGGCAGAACCTATCTTTAAGCTGTTTGGCCACGCAGCCGGGCGGCGGCGCGGTCGGGACCGATCAGAGGTAACAGAGTCTTCAGCTCCGGTCCATTCTCTCGACCAGTGAGAGCAAGGCGCAGGGGATGAAAAAGCTCTTTTCCCTTGCGGCTGGTGGCCTGCTGGACCGCGCTGGTCCAGGCCTTCCAGGTCTCGACGGACCAGGGAGCGGGCGGCAGCAAATCGGCGGCGGCACCTAAGAAGCCGGAGTCCTCGACCACCGGCGTCACTTCCTCGCCGACAATATGCCACCAATCACGGGCATCATTGAAGCGCTTCAGATTGGGACGGACTGCCAGCCAGAAAGCCTCGTCGCCAGGAATGCCAGCCTGGGCCAGCCGGGGCGCTGCCTCAGCAAAGGGCATCTCGTGCAGCAGGCGGGCGTTGAGATGCTCCATCTCGTTATCGTCGAACTTCGGGGTGGCCCGGCTGTAGTGGGCCATGTCGAACTCTGCGAGCAATTCACCCAGGCTATGGCGCGGCGCAATGGCGTCGGAGCTGCCCAGCTTGGCCAACAGGCTGTTCAGCGCCATGGGTTCCAGGCCGCTTTCGCGCAGATCGCCCAGCGACATGCTGCCCAAGCGCTTGGACAGGCCTTCACCCTTAGCGTCGGTCAGCAGCGGCAGATGGGCGAAGCCGGGAACCTTGGCCCCCAGCGCCTCGAAGATCTGAATCTGCACCGCCGTGTTCGTGACGTGATCTTCGCCACGGATCACATGGCTGATCGCCATCTCGGCGTCATCCACCACAGACGGCAGGGTATAGAGATAGCTGCCGTCGGCGCGGATCAAGACCGGGTCGGACAGATGCTCGGCGTTATAATGACAAGCTCCACGCACCAGATCGTCCCAGCGCACTTCCGATGCGTCCAGACGGAAACGCCAATGGGCCTGACGGCCCTCGGCTTCCAGCTTGGCGCGGTCCTCGTCGGTGAGCGAAAGTCCGGCGCGGTCATAAACCGGCGGCTGATGGCGGGCCATCTGGCGCTTGCGCTTATAGTCCAGCTCCTCGGGCGTCTCGTAGCAGGCATAGATCCGGCCATCGGCCTTCAGCTTGGCGGTGGCCTCGTCATAGCGGGCAAAGCGCTCGGACTGAGCCTCGCGCCGATCCCAGACCAGGCCCAGCCAGGTCAGATCGTCATAGATGGCCTGCTCGTGATCGGCTTGAGAGCGCTCGCGGTCGGTATCATCGATACGCAGCACAAAGGTCCCGCCCTGCTTCTTGGCGAACAGCCAGTTGATCAGGGCCACACGGGCATTGCCCACATGCAGCCGCCCGGTAGGGCTGGGAGCGAAACGGACGGAGATGGTCATCGACGAAAGGTTCCTGACGTAATCGCAAAAGGACCGGCAAAAGCCGGACTATCTAGAAAGTTCGGGCTCACATCAATCCGCCCGTTCAAGGGGCAGGTATTTTTCCCCAATGATCTGGCGGAACTGTGAACTGATGGTCGCCCATTCGACCAGATCTACCTTGAAGGGCAGATCGGATTCGGAAAAAGCCTCGGCCAGGGCGGCGGTCACGCCCGGCGGCAAGGGCGCCTCGCCCATGATCGCCAGATCAAGGTCGGAGAAGGTCCGTGCCCGCCCCGTCACCCGCGAGCCGAAGACCCGGACCTCGCGGTCGGGAAGATGGCGGCGTAAAATCTCGCAGACGATCTTTAAATGCTCCGGCGCGATGTCCTGGCCGCTCATCCCTGGCGCTCTTCCAAGCGAGCCAGCAGATGTTCGGCCTCCTCCAAAAAGGCGGGAATGCCGGCAACCACCTCCACCGCCACCACTTCGTCATAGGTATGGCTGGTCTTCGCCCGCATGTCCCGATAGGTCCGCCACACCGGCCAATCACTGCGCAGCAATCCGCGCTGATTGCCGCTGCGGATCAGGTCGGCGAAAGAGACATCATCGAACTCCGCCGGATTGGCCGAAGTGGTCGCCAAGAACCGCTTCAGCATCTTATGGGAAAGCTCATAGGTGAATTCGAAGCGCTGGATCAGGCCATCGCGAATCTGGCCGTCCGTCTCGTCCAGACGAAAACGGACCAAGCCTTCGCGCAGGCGGGTCACCGCATTCTTCAGAGGAGTAAGGATCAGAACCATAACGAAGCCAAATTCACCAGTCTGGGGAACGGAAAGACTCTACGCCTCCGAAAGGCCGAGGCCTAGACCGTATCCGCAAACCCATTGACGATGGGATAGCGGCGGTCGCGGCCAAAGGCTCGGCTGGTGATCTTCACGCCCGGCGGGGCTTGGCGGCGTTTGTATTCGGCGCGGTCCAACATGCGGAAGACCCGGCGGACCACCTCGGCGTCGTGACCTTCCGCCACCAACTCGGCAGGGCCCTTCTCGCGTTCGATCAGGCCTTCCAGCACGGCGTCCAGCTGATCATAGGGCGGCAGGGTGTCCTGGTCCTTTTGATCCGGCTTCAGCTCGGCGGACGGTGGCTTGCTGATGACCCGTTCGGGCATCACGGCACCTTCGGGACCCAGTGCGCCCTCGGGCTTATGGGCGTTGCGCCAGCGGGACAGAGCGAAGACCGTGGTCTTATAGATGTCTTTGAGGACCGAATAGCCGCCGCACATATCGCCATAGAGAGTGGCATAGCCCACCGACATTTCGGACTTATTGCCGGTGGTAAGGACCATATAGCCGAACTTGTTGGACAGCCCCATCAAGGTCAGGCCGCGGGATCTGGCCTGAACGTTTTCCTCGGTGGTGTCGGCGCCGGCTCCGGCGAAGACCGGGGCGAACATCTGGCCGAAGGCCTCCATGGCCGGACCGATGTTGACGCTATCCAGACGGATGCCGCACAGATTGGCGCAGCCAGCGGCATCATCCAGGCTTTCCTGCGAGGTATAGGGCGAGGGCATCATGACGCACCAGACCTTGTCAGCGCCCAAGGCGTCCACGGCCACCGCCGCCGACAAAGCGCTGTCGATGCCGCCCGACAGGCCCAGCAAGACGCCCTTGAAGTGGTTCTTGGTCACATAGTCGCGCAGACCCAGGACCATGGCGTGATAGATGCTTTCCAGCCCCTCGGGCGAGGCGATTTTCCGGCCCGGAGCACAGACCCAGGCACCGTCATGCTGGCGGCTCCATTGGGAAACGGCGACATCTTCGCGCCAACTGGGCAGTTGCTTAACCACTTTGCCCTCGACGCTCAAGACGAAGGAATTGCCGTCGAAGACCAATTCGTCCTGACCGCAGATCTGATTGACGTAAAGCAGCGGCAGGCCGGTTTCGGCGACGCGGGCGCGGGCGTGGTTGAAGCGGGCATGGGGCTTATCCAGCTCGAAGGGCGAGCCATTGGGCACCAGCAAAATCTCGGCCCCGCCGCGCTTCAGGGCCTCACAGACATCGGCGTACCACATGTCCTCGCAGATCAGCACGCCAAGCTTCACACCCTTGAACAGGATGGGTTTGGGCAGCGGACCGGGCACGAAGACCCGGGCCTCGTCAAAGACGCCGTAGTTGGGCAGGTGATGCTTCAGCACCACGGCGGCGATCTTGCCTTCGGCCAGCAACAGAGCGGCGTTGTAGCGTTTTTCCTCGACCCGCCAGGGAGCACCCACCAACAGAGCCGGGCCGCCATCGGCAGTCTCGGCGGCCAGGGACAGCACGGCTTCCTTGACCAGATCTAGGAAGGCATCCTTCAGGACCAAATCTTCCGGCGGATAACCCGACAGCACCAGCTCTGGGTAAACCACCAGATCGGCATTCCCAGCCCCATTTTTGGTAACTTGGGCGCGGGCTTCGCGGACGCGGCGCAGGTTGCCGGGAACATCGCCGACGGTGGGATTGATCTGGGCCAGGGCGATGGAGAGGGTGTCGCTCATCACTCAGTCTCGTCTCAGCAGGAATTCGCGGCCCACCTTCACCTTGGGCTGGCCGTCATAGGCGATGATGTCCGAGGTGGCATAGGTCTCCCCCCAGCTTTCGGGTAGGAACGATCCGGTCCCGACCACATCGATGGGAGCCTTGGAATAGGCCATCACCCGGCATTTGGCGGCACCGAAGCCGGACGAGGCGATGATCTTAACCTTGTTCCAGCCCTTGGCGTCCAATTCTTCGCGCATATGCCAGATGGCGGCGGCGGAAACGCCGGTGCCGACCAGATGGCGCAGCTCTGTCTCGGTGCGATAGCCACGGATCGAGGCCGGAGCATGGCGTTCCAGAACGGCATAGGACATGGCCGGATCGAGGCCTTCGAGGAAACGCCCGCCGTGAGTGTCGAGGCGCACGCCGACACGGCCTTCGCGGGCCAGGGTCGGGAAGCGATCACAGACGGCCAGGGAATCGGTGACTTCCTGGGCGAAGTAATCCACCAGCACCGTCAGATCCTGATCGGGAAAGGTCTCGTGGAACATCTCGGCGGCGCGCACGGTGGAGCCGGCATAGCCGATCAGGGCATGGGGCATGGTGCCCTTGCCCATGCTCTGGCCGAAATAATGGGCGGTCTCGGTGGTGGCATTGCCGACGAAGCCCTTGGCTCCCTCGGCTTTTGCTGCATTTGAGCCCACCGAGGCGGCATAGGCCATCAGCTCGGCCATCTCGGAACCGGCGCAATGGCGGGCGTCCATGGCCAGAAAGGTCACATCGGGCAGCTCGATGCACATGGTATAGGCGTTATAGGCGGCGACGCAGGCTGCCCCCAACTTCTGGAGGTAGATCGTCTCCAGGTCCACCAGATGGTAAAACGAGCCGGTGATATACATCAACGGCTCGCCGGCACCGACCCATTCGCCTTCCTTGCGGATCAGTTCGATCTTCACCGACTGACCACGCTCGGCGGCCACTTTTTCGATCCAGGACACCGCCAGCCGGGGTGTAAAGACCACGGGGCGGCGCATGAACACCGCATAAGTCACCACCCGATCCCCAAACCGCCCAACGATTTCCTTGGTCCGCAGGAAATAATGGTCGGTCAGGCGGGGAATGTCGCCAACGCGGGGCAGGCTGTCCGCCCCGCTTTCTTCGACATCCGCGCCATCAGGGGCGGGTGGTGGGGTCATAACGCAGAGGCCTTTTTATCTGCGGCACGGGCTTCCTTCAGATTTTCGGCGATGAGGAAGGCAAGCTCCAGGGCCTGGGTGGCGTTCAAGCGGGGGTCGCAGGCGGTGACGTAATTCTCGCTCAGGCCCGCGGCATCAATAGCCTGGGCGCCGCCGACGCATTCGGTGACGTTCTGGCCGGTCATCTCGAAATGCACGCCGCCGGCATGGGTTCCCTCGGCGCGATGGACGGCGAAGAACTGCTTCACCTCGGCCAGGATGTTGTCGAAGGAGCGGGTCTTGTAGTCGCCCATCTTCTCGGTGTTGCCATGCATGGGATCACACAGCCAGACCACCTTGCGGCCTTCGGCCTTCACGGCTCGCAGCAGGGCCGGCAGCTTCTTTTCCACATTGCCGGCACCCATGCGGGCGATGATGGTCAGACGACCAGCCTCGTTTTCCGGGTTCAGGGTGTCGATCAGACGCAGCAGATCATCGGTCGAAGTGGTCGGACCAGCCTTGCAGCCCAGCGGATTGCCGACGCCGCGCAGGAATTCCACGTGAGCGCCATCGGGTTGACGGGTGCGGTCACCGATCCACAGCATGTGGGCGGAACAGTCGTACCAGTCGCCGGTGGTGGAATCCACACGGGTCAGGGCCTGCTCGTACTGCAGGATCAGCGCCTCGTGCGAAGTGAAGAAGTCAGTCTCACGGATCTGCGGAGCCGTCTCGGAGGTCAGGCCGCAGGCTTCCATAAAGGACAGGGTCTCGTCCAGACGGGCGCAAAGCTCGGCGTATCGCCCGCCCTCGGCCCCGGCGACGAAGTCCAGATTCCACTGATGCACCTTATGCAGGTCGGCATAACCGCCCTGAGCGAAGGCGCGCAGCAGGTTCAAGGTGGCCGCCGACTGATTGAAGGCCTGCACCAGACGCTGAGGGTCCGGGTTACGGGCTTCGGGCGTGAAGTCGGTGCCATTGATCATATCGCCGCGATAGGACGGCAGCTCGATTCCATTGATGGTCTCGGTCGGGGCCGAGCGCGGCTTGGCGAACTGGCCGGCCATGCGGCCAACCTTGATCACCGGCACAGCAGCGCCGAAGGTCAGAACCACGGCCATCTGCAGCATCACGCGGAAGGTGTCGCGAATGTTGTTGGGGCGGAATTCGGCAAAGCTTTCAGCGCAATCGCCGCCCTGCAGCACGAAGGCATTGCCCTCGACGGCCTTGGCCATCTGGGCCTTCAGGCGACGAGCCTCACCGGCGAAGACCAGCGGCGGAAAGTTGCGCAGAGTTTCCTCGGCCGCATTCAACTTCGCCACGTCGGGATATTCCGGCACCTGCTGGATAGGCTTGTTGCGCCAGCTGTCCGGGGTCCAGATCTCCGCCATTTCGTCCTCTGCACAGAAAAACATATTTCAAGGGATTAACGCATATACGCTCATCGCTCCCCTATTACCAGCCCAACGGCAAGGGTTCCAAGGCTTTTCGGCAGGATTCCGCTCGCCATTGAACTCTCCCCCCACCCCAGAGCATGTGTTATAATTCAGGGTCGCATCAGCTGGATCGGAGACCAGGGTTTGGATAATTGGGTGGCGACAGCCGTCTGCGCCCTATGGATGGGCGTGACCGTCTATTCCCAGTTCTTCGACGTCGATCCCAACCAGTACGGCTTCCGCTCGCCCGAGATTGAGCAGAAGATGAAAAACTGCGCCGGTAGCTACGAGCAACGCTACAAGTGCAAGGAAGCCCTGATCATCGAAAAGGGCCACGACAGTTTCCTGATCTGGATTTCCAAGATGGCCCTGGTCTTCGGGCCGCCGTCCATCCTGTGGGCCTTGATCCGCGTCGCCATGCGCCAACGCGAAGGCCAGGAAACCGACAGCTTCGACACCCCGCCGCCCTCCAGCATCAAGAAGCGGAAGGTGCGGTAGTTCATCAGAACGCCCGCACCCTTAAGCCTCTAGAAGCCTTCCAACACCAGCTTGCCCTTGCTATGGCCGCTCTCCAGCAGAGCATGGGCCTTGCGCAGATTGGCGGCGTTGATCACCCCCAGACTGTCGGTGACGGTGCTGCGCAGGCTGCCCTGATCCACCAGTTCTCCCACCCGGGTCAGCAACTCATGCTGGGCCACCATGTCGGGCGTGCCGAATAGGGGCCGGGTGAACATGAACTCCCAGTGGATAGAGACGCATTTACGCTTGAACAGCTTGATGTCCAGCGCCGCCGGGTCGTCGATCAGGCCAAAGCGGCCTTGGGGCGCCAGCGCCTCGACGATCTGGGCGGCGTGCTGGTCACTGGCGTTCAGGCCCAGTACCATCTCCACCGCCTCGATGCCTAAGGCCTGCAATTGCGGCAAGAAGGGCTGGCTGTGGTCGATGACATGATGAGCCCCCATCTCGCGGCACCAATCGGCAGTTTCCGGCCGAGAGGCCGTGGCAATCACCGTCGCCCCGGTCAGAACCCGCGCCAATTGAATGGCGATGGAGCCGACGCCGCCGGCGGCCCCGACAATCAGCACCCGGCGCTTTTCCTCGGGGCTCTGCCTCAGCTCCAGCCGGTGGAACAGCAGCTCCCAGGCGGTGATGGAGGTCAGAGGAAGTGCGGCAGCGGCGGAAAAGCCCAAGCTCGCGGGTTTCCGGCCAACGATGCGTTCGTCCACCAGATGGAATTCGGCATTGGTGCCGGGGCGATCCAAAGTGCCGGCATAGAAGACCTCGTCCCCCGGCTGGAAGAAGCTGACCTCTGGGCCCACCTCGGCCACGATCCCAGCGGCGTCGAAGCCCAGCTGCTTGAAACTCCCGGCGGGATCGACGCCCTTACGCACCTTGGTATCGACCGGATTGACCGAAACCGCCTTGACCGCCACCAGCAGGTCACGGCCCTGGGGCGAGGGACGCTCGGCCTCGGCATCAATCAGGGACTCGGGGCTTTCGATGGGAAGGCTGTGGCGATAGCCGACAGTACGCATGCTTTTTCTCCTGGCAAATGATCTTCTCTGCCACGAATTTTGCGCTTACACTTATTTTTGGCAAGTACGCACAATTACTGCCACTAGTATCAAAAACTGTACTAATGGAGTTTTGCTTGGCTCACGACCGCTATGACTGCACCGTCGGCTGCTCCGTCGAGGCGACGCTGGCCCTGATCGACGGCAAGTGGAAGGGGGTCATCCTCTATCACCTGGGGCAGAACGGCCTGCGCTTTGGCGAGATGCGCCGCAAATTCCCCAATATCACCCAACGCATGCTGACCAAGCAACTGCGCGAGCTGGAAGACGCCGGCCTGATCACCCGCACCGTCTATGCCCAAGTGCCGCCCCGGGTTGATTATGCGCTGTCGCCCTTGGGGGAATCCCTGCAGCCTGTTATTGATGCCCTGAAGCAATGGGGCGACGGTTTTTTGCAAAGAACAGAGCAAGCATGAGCAAGGCCTTCACCAAAGAGCCCGATGACGGCATCGACGACGACGAGCGCGACGATCCGCCGCCTCCGCCGCCCGGCGGTAAGAACTACATCACCCCCGGCGGCTATGACCGGCTTCAGGCCGAGCTGCGCTCGCTGACGCGGGTCGAGCGCCCCAAGGTGGTGGAGGTGGTATCCTGGGCCGCCGGCAATGGCGACCGTTCCGAGAACGGCGATTATATCTATGGCAAGAAACGCCTGCGCGAGATTGACCGCCGCATCCGCTTCCTGACCCAGCGCCTGGAAATCGCCCATGTGGTCGATCCGCAAACCCAGAAGAACCGCGAGCAGGTCTTCTTCGGGTCCACCGTTGTCTATGCCAACAGCCGCGACGAGGAAGTCACCGTCACCATCGTCGGAGCCGACGAGGCGGAATCCGATCTGGGCCGCATCAGCTGGCTGTCGCCGGTCGCCCGCGCTCTGCTGAAAGCCTTCGAGGGCGATGTAGTCGAGGTCCGCACCCCCGCCGGCTACGACAAGCTGGAAGTGCTGACCATCACCTATCCGGAGTGACGTTTACAGCCCTCGCATCCAGACGGGCCGCAAGTGCCCCGCCCCCTCCTGCGCCGCCGACACTTCGGCCACCAGCCGATCCCGGTCCTTGGGCAAGGTCCCGGCCAGGGCCAGGCAGTTGGAAGCATGGTTAGAGCGGAAGATCACCGGATGCTCTGGCGCCAAAGCCTCCAGCAGGCGTTTCTGCTCGATCAGCACGCCTTCGTCGTCCAGGGGCTGGAACTGACCTTCCCAGCGCGCCAGGAAATTGGGTGCAGCGTCGGGCAGCAAGGTCAACTGCAGGGTCGAGAGGTAATGAGGCGGGGCCTTGTTGACCAGAGCCGCCGTCTCGTCGGCATGGCGGTCCGACCAGTCCTTGCCGCCCAGTCCCAAGATCACCGTCGCCGAAATCTTCATCCCCGCCGCCCGGGCCTTGAGGATGGAGTCGGCCAACCGCTCCGGCGTCACTCCCTTGGCGATGCGGCGCAAGACCTCGGCCGAGCCTGACTCCATGCCCAGATAAAGCAGATTGAGCCGGGCCTCTTTCAAGGCCACCAGTTCCTCGGGGCTCTTCTTCAGGATATTCAGCGGCGTGGCATAGGCCGAAATGCGCTGCAAGCCGGGGAAGGTCGCCCGCAGCTTGGCGGCGATGGCCAAAAGCTCGTCGGTGGGCAGGGTCAGGGCATCGCCATCAGCCAGGAACACCCGATGGGCGTCGGGCCAATGACCGGCCAACTCGTCGATATGGGCGAACAATTCGGCGCGGGGCCTGGCCGAATAGCTTTTGCTCTTATACATCGAGCAAAAGGAACATTGATTGAAGCTGCAGCCGATGGTCGCCTGGACGATCAGATTCTCGCCCTCGGACGGCGGGCGAAACAGCGGCATGTCGTACAAGCTCAACCCTCCAGGGTCAGCGGACGGGTGGCCGGGGCCATCTTCTCGTAGCCCTGGGCCCTTAAGAAACCGGTAGAAGGTTCGGTCAGGACCACCAGCCGGGTGTTCTTATTGAGCACCGGCGGGGCCAGCCAATGGAAATGATTGGGTGGATGACGGAGCAACCGCTCCATGGCCTGCTGGCGGTTATGGCTGTCTTTGTCGGGGGCCTTCGCCTGGGACATGGACAGCCAGTGATTGGCCACCGCCGCCGGAGCCGGACGAACCGCCGCCTCGAAGGGCGTGCGCTCGATGATGCAGCCCTCGGACGGGCCGGGACCCACTAGGGTGAAGAAGGCTGGAGCCGCCAGCCGGGTCTCGATCAGCATGCGCCGGGCCGCCTCATAATCAGGCGCTGTCTCAAAGACTTGCCGCAGCAGATGGGCCGGAGGAATGCCGCCGCGCCGCAGACGCCGCAGTCGGGTGAACAGCCCGCCAGTGGGCGGCTGATTAATAGCGGCGGCAAAGCGGCCTTCGGCCATGGCCGTCAGAACACCGGAAAAGCCCGGCCAGGTCAGATTGAGGAAACTTCCCGCCGGTCCATGCTGACGGGCCAGCACCAAGGTGCGCCCTGCCCCAGCCAGGCACCAGTCGAGCACCCGGACCAGACGGAACCCGCCGGCCTTGGCCGGAACAGCCGCCGATGTGCAGGCGATCTCGCAGCCCATGTTCAGCAGATAGATCCCCGCCGACGGGGCGCGGGCGGCCATGGCGTGGATTTCGTCCAGATAGGGATTGCCGTTTTCTTCCAGCCAGCGATGGGCCAGACGATCGGCGAAGGACAAGCCAAGGCGGGTATAGCGACGACGCAGGGAGCGCAGGAGAATCTGCACGTGATCAGGGAACGCCGCGGCCAGTTCAGCCGTGCCGCCCGTTCCAACCTCGACCTGGGCAATTGGCGGCAAACCCTTCATCGGGATACCGCCTTCCGCGCCACTATCATCCTGCCATGCCCCCATACGGATTAGGCAGGTTATCATGAAGTTACAGAATTAACCGCCCAGTTTTTCGTCGGCCAGATTTTCCTCAGGCAAGCGATGACGGTGGATCAGCGGAGCCTGCAACAGCATGAAGCCAAAGGTCAAAATCAGACTGCCCGGCACCTTCCACAGCACCCACTGATCCGTGGTCAGCAGATGGCGAGCCACCTCGTTGGCGACGGCCATCACGGCGAAGAACAAAGCGAAGCGCAGGGACAGAGCCCGCCATCCGGCCTCGTCCATGGGCATGGCCGAACCGATCACCGATTTCAGCACCAGACGGCGCAGCAGCAAACCGCCGCCGACGGTCAGGGCGAACAGCGAATAAATGATGGTGGGCTTCATCTTGATGAAGCTGTCGTCATTCAGCCACAAGGTCAGACCGCCGAAGATGCCGACGATCACCGCCGTCACCAGCGGCACCAGGGCCAGCTTGCGGGTCAGCAGGAAGCCCGCCGCCACCGCCAGCAGGGTCGAAGCCATCAGCACCACCGTCGCCGCCATCAGGCCTTTCAGCTCGTAGGCCAGCAGAAACAGGGCCAGCGGACCGTAATCGGTGGCGGGCTTGAACCAGGAGGGAACGGGTCGCGACATGGAAGATTTCACCGGCTAAACGTCAGCTTGAATGATGGCAACATATCTGGTTTCCGCCATCAATTGCCAGCTTGGCATCACGACACCACCAGCCCAAAGGCCAGCAGCAAACCAAAGAGCAGCTGGGTCTGGGCGGTGCGGGCCAAGAGAAAATTGAACTCGCGCCCCTCGGCCTGGGGGAAGCGTTTGACCAGCATCCAGGCCAGAGGCAAGGCCCCCACCGCCAGCCAGACCTGAGCCTCGGGCATCAGCCAATGCAGCGGTCCCAGCAGCAGGAACGGCAGCAGCATGAAGACGGCGTAAAGACGGCCGGCCCCTTTGTGTCCCACCAGAATGGCCAGGGTCCGGCGGCCATTGCGGGCATCAATCTCGGCATCTCGGTGATTGTTGAGCAACAACACTGCGGCGGCGAACAGGCCCAGAGCCAGACCGGCGGTCAGAACCTCGGGCCCCAGAGTTCA
>Ga0302278_10005658_pt1 | contig 12261 bp, 3 predicted proteins | sample III_Bog_N3_2_FD_194543 | JGI IMG/M metagenome (GOLD analysis project Ga0302278, IMG submission 194543) | Peat permafrost microbial communities from Stordalen Mire near Abisko, Sweden - III_Bog_N3_2 | ecosystem: Environmental > Terrestrial > Soil > Wetlands > Peat | place: Sweden: Abisko... | reverse complement strand
ATCACCGGAGCCGGCCCGGTGACGATTGAAGCCGACCAATCCGGGAACTCGAATTACAATGCAGCTCCGGCGCAACAGCAGTCCTTCTCGGTTGCCCAGGCTCCGCTCACGGTGAACGTGAACAGCACCAGCCGGGTCTACGGCCTGGCCAATCCCACATTCACCGGCACGCTTGTCGGCGTGGTGAACGGCGATACGCTGACGCCAACCTACTCGACAACAGCCACCACCACTTCGCCTATTGGGCCCTACCCGATCACGGCCACGCTCGCCGGAACCGCGCTACCCAATTATTCGGTGACGGTCAACCCCGGCACACTCACGGTGACCAAGACCATCCTTACCGTCACGGTGAATAGCGCCACGCGTGTCTATGGGGCGGCTGATCCTGCCTTCACCGGCACAATCACCGGACTTGTGAACGGCGATACCGTCACTGCAACCTATTCCTCCACTGACACAGTCACGTCGCCCGTGGGGACCTATCCGATTACGCCAACTCTCTCCGGCGCGGCGCTGGCCAACTACACGCAGAACATAGTCAACGGCACGCTCACTGTAACCAAGGCTCCCGCTACGATCACAGTGAACAGCACCAGCCGTACGTACGGCGCGGCCAATCCAACCTTCACCGGCACAATTACCGGCGCTTTGAACGGAGATGTGCTGACGGCGACTTACTCGGCGACGACAGCAACCGTCACTTCGTCGGTAGGTACTTATCCCATAACGGCGGTTCTCACGGGGACAGCCTCGGGCAACTACAATGCGACTGTCGTTCCCGGGACCCTGACGGTTGGGCAGGCAACACTGAACATCGGGGTAAACAGCTTTACCAAGGTGTATGGTTCGGTGAATCCAACGTTTACCGGCTCGGTTACGGGCGTACTAAACGGCGACTCCATCACCACCACTTACAGCACGACTGCAACCCAGTACTCCCCTGTGAATGTGGGCGGATATCCAATCACGGCGTCCATTTCGGGTGCCGCGGCGAGCAACTATACTGCCGTGGTCACTCCGGGCACGTTGACCGTTACGCCCGCGGTAGTGACGGTAACCATCAATCCGGCTACGCGAATCTACGGTGCAGCCAACCCGACCTTCACGGGAACTCTCGCAGGCGTGTTGAACGGGGACGCGGTGACCGGCGTCTATACCACTACGGCCACAGTCCTGTCGTATGTGGGGACATATCCAATCACGGCCACCCTTGGCGGATCGGCAGCAGGGAATTACACCGCAAACGTGATTGGCGCCAACCTGACCATTACTGCCGCTCCTCTTATGGTGACGGCGAACAGCCTGACGAGCGTCTATGGTTCCGCTCTTCCCACACTCGGCTACACGGTTACCGGGTTTGTGAATGGCGACACTGTGGGTTCGGCAACAACGGGCGCCCCAACATTGGGTACTTCCGCCACATCGCATTCCGCAGTCGGCAGTTATCCGACGACCGCTTCCCTTGGTTCGCTGGCCGCAACAAACTACAACTTCCAGTTTGTGAACGGGACGCTTACGATCACTCCCGCAACGCTCACGGTGACTGCCACCAATGCCTCTCGCACGTATGGAACTGCCAATCCGACGTTCGCTTACACGATCACCGGATTTGTAAATGGGGATGCACAAAGCGTGGTGGGCGGTTCGGCAACTGAGACCACTGTTGCGACTCCGACCACAACGGTAGGAAACTACGCGATCACTTTCGCGACTGAGGCTCTGACTGCTTCAAACTACACCTTCAATTATGTGAACGGGACTCTGGCTATCATCCAGGCCACACCGGTCATCAGTTGGTCAACTCCGGCGGCTATCACTTACGGCACCGCTCTGAGCGCAACCCAGTTGAACGCAACTTCCGGCGGGGTTGCCGGAACGTTCACCTATTCGCCCACTACCGGTGCAGTCCTTACAGCAGGGCCGCAGACGCTGTCGGTCAGTTTCGCGCCGACGGACAGTACCGACTACACCAACGCGTCCGGCTCCGTGCAACTGACAGTGAATAAAGCTACGCCCACAATTACATGGGCAACCCCGGCAGCCATCACCTACGGCACAGCGCTGAGCTCGACGCAGTTGAACGCGACGTCTGGCGGCGTAAACGGAACCTTCACTTACTCACCGCTTTCCGGTACGGTTCTTGATGCTGGGTCGCAGACGCTCAGTGTGACCTTTGCGCCGACCAACACCACGGACTACACCTCGGCGACGGGCACTGTGCAACTGACGGTCAACAAGGCGACTCCCGCAATCAGTTGGAGCACGCCAGCGGCAATCACGTACGGAACTGCGCTCAGCGCAACCCAGTTGGACGCCACATCCGGCGGAGTAGCCGGAACGTTCGGATACTCACCGGCTGCCGGTGCGGTTCTTACGGCCGGATCGCAGACTCTTTCAGTAACCTTTACACCAACCGACTCGACGGACTACACAACGGCCAATGGGTCGGTGCAACTGACAGTCAACCAGGCCACGCCTACCATGAGCTGGAGCACACCGGCGGCCATCACCTACGGCACAGCGCTGAGCTCGGCTCAGTTGAACGCGACGTCTGGCGGAGTAAACGGAACCTTCACGTATACTCCGGCCTCCGGCACGGTGCTCGGAGCTGGAACGCAGACTCTTTCAGTAACCTTTAAGCCAACCGACACGACTGACTACGTCTCGGCGACAACTACCGTCCAGCTCACGGTGAGCGCGGCAGTGCCCGCGATCGGATGGACAGCTCCGGCAGCCATAGCTTACGGGACGGCGCTGAGCGCAACGCAGCTGGACGCGTCTTCGACGGTCGCCGGCAGCTTCGCGTATACGCCGGCGGCAGGCGTGGTTCTGGATCCGGGGACACAAACGCTTTCGGTCACCTTTACCCCGACCGACATCGTCGACTACACAACGGCGACCATATCGGTGAGTCTGACAGTGGAGCCCCCGGCCAGCGTGTACACGGCTCCAGCAGCGGATGTGGGCGCGGTGATCGGAGGGCAGACGGCAACCATTCTGCTGCCGAACGGTTTCACTCTGGGCTCGATCGCCGTGGTTACACAAGGGGCGCCGAACCTTGACTTCAAATTTGTCTCGGGAGGAACCTGCACGGTCGGATCTACTTACACGGCGGACCAGGTCTGCACGGTGAACTACAGCTTCAATCCTACTGTGCCTGGATTGCGGATAGGCGCGGTCAATCTTTATGACAACACCACCCCGACGCCTGTCTTGCAGGCGACGGTCTACTTGAATGGCACCGGCGTAGGGCCGCAGTTGGTGTTCAACACGCCGCTGACCGCGAATTCGCTGGGCAGCGGTAGTGGTTTCAACAATCCCTATGGTGCGGCGGTAGACGGCAGCGGCAACCTCTACGTCGCCGATGCGGGCAACAATTTGGTGACGGAGAGGCCCGCGGGCTGTGCATCCCTCAGCTGCGTGACCACACTGGGCGGCGGCTTCAGCCGGCCAACTGGCGTGGCGGTGGACGGCAGCGGCAATGTTTACGTCGCAGATCAGGGCAACAGTGCGGTGAAGGAGATGCCTTCAGGCTGCGCCTCTTCCAGTTGCGTGACTACGCTGGGCGGCGGCTTCAGCCGGCCAACTGGCGTGGCGGTGGACGGCAGCGGCAACGTTTACGTCGCAGATCAGAGCAACAATGCGATAAAAGAGATGCCTTCAGGCTGCACAACCTCGGGTTGCGTGACCACGCTGGGCGGCAACATCCCAACTCCATATGCGGTGGCAGTGGATAGCAGCGGAAACGTCTGGGTCCCGGCGGGCGACAATGTGTTGCATGAGATAACCCCCGGCTGCACATCCTCAAGTTGCGTCGGTGCACTCTCCCTGTTGAGCCGCAGCGGCGCGCAATCCGTGGCGCTGGACGGCGCAGGCGACATTTACATTGCCGAAATCTTGCCCAATGACTCTAACAATGTGGTGTTGGAGTTGCCCGTGGGCTGCACCTCCGCCAGTTGCGTGATTACGGTGGGCAGCGGCCTCGTTCATCCCGTTGGTCTGGCAGTGGATGGCAGCGGCAACCTCTACGTCGCCGATGAAGTCGGTGTTGCTCAGGGAAGCGTCGATGGTAACGTGAAGGAGATTGCCCGGGCAACCGCGCCCAGCCTGAGCTTCGCCACCACGCCGGCAGGCGCAATCAGCAGCGACAGTCCGCAAACCGTAACCGTCGAGAACGTCGGCAACGCAGCGCTGACGTTCCCAATTCCTGCGAGCGGCAAAGACCCGAGTATCACAACCGGCTTCACACTGAACAGCAGCGCGTCAGGAGCCTGCCCGCTGGTGACCCCCACCTCCTCGACGCCCGGATCGCTTGCGGCTGGCGCCTCCTGCAGTTTGGCCATCAGCTTTAAGCCTGTAACAAGCGGTAGCGCCACGGGCTCGCTGACGCTTACCGACCAAAATCTGAATACGCCAGGTCCTAATTACGCTGTTCAGTCCATTCAACTTAGCGGAAACTCAACACCGGGTTCTCCGACCATCAACTCCGTCAGCGCAATTCTTCCGCAGCAGACGCAGACCATCACCATCAGCGGTTCGGGCTTCGGTGCGCAGGCCGCCTACACCGGCGACTCGAACTATATCGAACTGGTTGACACTGCGGGAAGCTCCTGGCAGGCGGGACACGCCGGGTCCTCCGTAGCGCTTGCCGTCTCTTCGTGGACTGACTCCCAGATCGTGCTTTCCGGCTTCTCCGGCTCCTACGGAACGAACGGCTGGTGCATCAGCCCCGGCGATCAGCTCTCCTTCCGAGTCTGGAATGCGCAAACCGGGGCCGGACCAGCGGTTTACCCGATCACCGCGAGCAGCGGAACGAATACATGCACTCTGGCAATCTCGTCGGTCAGCGCAATTCTTCCGCAGCAGACGCAGACCATCACCATCAACGGTTCGGATTTCGGCACCCAGGCCGCCTACACCGGCGACTCGAACTACATCGAACTGGTCGACAGCTCAGGAACCCCCTGGAATGCGGGTCACGGCACGAGCGCCGTAACCCTCGCCGTCTCCTCGTGGACCAATACGCAGATCGTGCTCAGCGGCCTCTCCGGCGCCTACGGAACGAACGGCTGGTGCATCAGCCCCGGCGATCAGCTCTCCGTCGAAGTCTGGAACGCCCAAAGCGGGAAAGGGCCGGCGGTTTACCCGATTACCGCGAGCAGCGGAACCAATACCTGCGTTCTGGCAATCAACTCGGTCAGCCCAATCCTTCCGCAGCAGACGCAGACCATCACCATCAACGGAACGGACTTCGGCACCCGGGCCGCCTACACCGGCGATTCGAACTACATCGAACTCGTCGACACCACCGCAGGGTCCTGGAGCGCTGGTCACGGCGTGAACGCGGTAACCCTCGCCGTCTCCTCGTGGACCAATACGCAGATCGTGCTCTCAGGCTTCTCCGGCGCCTACGGAACGAACGGCTGGTGCATCAGCCCGGGCGATCAGCTCTCGGTCCAGATCTGGAACGCCCAATCCGGGCAAGGCCCGGCGGTTTACCCGGTGGTCGCCAGCGGCGGACCCAATACATGCACTCTGGCAATCAACTCAGTCAGCCCAATCCTTCCGCAACAGACGCAGACCATTACCATCAACGGATCAGACTTCGGCACGCAGGCCGCCTACACCGGCGACTCGAACTACATCGAGTTGACGGACCTAAGCGGAACCTCCTGGAATGCAGGTCACAGTGGGGCCGCCGTAACCCTGGCCGTCTCCTCGTGGACCAATACACAGATCGTACTCACCGGCTTGTCCGGCGCATACGGAACGCATGGCTGGTGCATCAAGCCGGGCGATCAGCTTTCGATCCAAGTCTGGAATGCCCAAAACGGGCATGGGCCGGCGGTTTACCCGATTACCGCCAGCAGCGGGACAAACACATGTCCTTGATATGGAGTGATCCTATCGATTGATGTAAATCCACGGGGGTGCCTCGTCAGGAGTACGATCAACCGTTGAGTCGGTCATAAAAGCGAGGCACCTATTGTGCTTACCGGGAGCGAATCTCCCCATTGCGTACGATGGCTGCGGGGAGCTTCGTGTACATGCCGGCCTCGGGAACGGTATTAACGGCTGGAACGCATTCGCTGTCGGTGACGCTGACGCCGATCGACACGACCGCCCACACCACGGCGACGGCCACGGTCCAGCTGACGGGGAACCAGGCCACGCCCGCTGTCGCCATCGCCAGTAACGCCAACCCGGCCTTGGTCCAGAACAGCCTCATTCTGACGGCCACTGTCACCTCCGGGGCCGATACGCCGACCGGGAACGTGACCTTCCCAGACGGCTCTACACCGCTGGGCACGGGCACGCTGGCCGACGGAGTCGCGACACTGACAGCGTCAAATCTGACCGAGGGAACGCACTCGATACCGGCCGCCTACCTCGGCGACCAGAACTTCGTCAACGACACCAGCAGTCCGTTGACACAATTGGTCCAGGACTTCAGTATCAACTGAGGAACGGCTTTGCGCGATTGGCCCTTGGTCAATCGCCCATGATCACCTGGCTACCTTCATCGGATCGTCCGGGATCAGAAGGACAACCGTGCGGTGCCAAAGGGTTCCCCCGGTGTGGTTCCCAATTGAAAATGACTGAAAGCTATCCACAAGACTCAAAGGGGCTTATGCGATTGAAGCGCCACGAATATGATTCACAAGCTGTTGATTCTAAGAGATATTGTCAGTTCGGGACCAGTCGGTTCCGGGCCGTTCATCAACTGCTGTGGATCACGAAGGTCGCCAACCGCTCTCAATTGTAGGATGCCTTGGGGCAAAGCCGCAGGGCCGTTTACAGGTCCAATAAGGATTCCCTACGGCTCTTTCAATGGTTTGGAGTGCCATCCGTGTTCTCTAATTTGTTGAAATTATTAAGATTGTCGCTCTCATAACTCAAAGATCAGTTCCAGGGGCCGTTCGTCCAGTTCGTGTGGAGACGATCCAGGCCAAACAACAAGGGCAGGCGGTTCCAGATCGTCACGATCAACGGTTGTAGCCTCTCGATCTTCCACGTTCTAGACGCCATCCTCACTTTTTTGAGGTGACCAAGACCTGCACTACCAACTGCAAACAAAATCCACCGAATTGATCGCCAAAAGGCGCTGTTTGTCAACGAAATCGCCCAGTAAATTGAACAACTTAGCTTCAAGCCCGAAACCGCAAAACCTTTATGCGTCGGTTCGATCCCGACCCGCACCTCCAATCCTTTCAGTAACTTACACGCCACTTCGGGCAAGGCCCATCTCCTTGCTGGGGGGAGTCTTGCGTTTTTTCTTCCCTTTTCGCCCTTCATTGCATCATGGCCGATTGTCGCTCGAAAGCGACAAACTGTTGTCCCGCATTGAACCGCTCTGACACTTTGCGGGAGTCGAGAAGACAGCAGCCAAGAGGCACTACAAGAGGGTGGGTTATGTCAGGATTAGCAGCCTTGACCAAAACGCGGAACAATTATGGATTGATTTGAGAACTTCGGCCTGACTTCCGAAGGCCGGTGATCTGTCATGGTGTCGCAGATCACATATCTTTGTCGCCTCATTTAGAGACAATTTGACCGCGATTCGAGGATCAACCTATGACTACGGCTCAGGTATTGGGACAGAGGGCCATGCTGACTCTTCCAGGCGACTCGGTGCGCCAGATTCAATGGCGGTTTGCCGACCGGTTCGACCTGCAAATGCTGGTGCAATCGACACGGGGCGTGGCGCGAGGAACGGTAGCCAGGCTGGTGTCCGCGGGACAACGCAACACCCATGAGTGGACGCCTGAAAAGGCCGCGATGCTGGAGGATTTCGATCGCGCCGGGCTGACAGCTGCCTTCATGGAGCCGGAAGACGGCGGCTTCATTTCCGGGCCGAAAAACCTCGCTCTGGCACTGATGGCGTTCGAATTGGCGTGGGTAGATAGCGGCGCGGCTACAGCAGCCGTGGCGGGCTTTCTGGCTCTCTCGCCCATTCACGAGCGTGGAACCCGGGAACAAGCGCACCATTACATGGCGTTGAGCGCGCCGCCGGCGGCGGGGGAAGATCGCAAGCCGTGGCGTGGGGCTTTCGCGCTGACTGAACCGGTTCCCTATGTGGGCGTGGACACCGGAATGTTGAACGGCAAGGTACGCGTGGCGGAATGGAACGATGGAGAAGAGCCGTGGCTTCAGGTGGATAAGCGCGGCCGATTCATCACCAATATTGCCTCCGCCAACTTTGTCACCGCCGCCGTGAACTCCGACGATCCGCGCATCAAGGGAAGTTGTGTTGTCATCCTGGAAAACTCGGATGAGGGAATCTTCGACCGCGGAACACCAACAAAGAAGCTGGTTCACCAGCTCTCCTCTACCGGAGATCCTATTTTCAACCTGAGGGTTCCGGCCAGCCGCATCGTGGGCGGATATGAAGTGAAGGACGGAGTGATTGTTCCCAACTTCAATCACGGCGAGATTATTGAAGCCGTCTTCCGCCGCACCCGGGTACCTGTGGGACTGATGACCGCGGCCAAGCTGCTCTCCGCGGTCGAACCCATCATTCGCTACCAGCGAGGCCGGTTTCGCGGAGCGGAGGGAATCAAACCGGGTTCGATCCGGTATGAGCAGGGCATCCAGCAACGCGAGGACGCGCTGCACCGGCTGGTGGACATCTGGGCAACCGGTGAAGCGGCTGCTTCGCTTGGTTTCACGGCTGCGCGGCTGTTCGATGAGCTCGATCCTCTGGAAAAAGAGAAGGCGGCAATTCTGGAGGCACGCGGCGTCCTGGGCGGGCGCGCAGAGTTAAAGGCGATGCGCGAAAGCGAAGAGCGGGCAATCGAGTTACTGGGACTCGAAGCCGGCTCGGCGCGAAGAGGTGAGTTGGAGGCCGATCCGCTGGTCCGGTTTGCATTGAAGGACGCCGAAGCCAATGTGCTTTGCCCTGCCACCAAGCTGTGGAACACCGGCCACGGGAGCAACATGATGCGCGAGGCGGTAAGCCTGATGGGCGGCTACGGCATCACCGAAGATTGTCCGGGGTTCCTGGCCAACAAATGGATGGATTCGCAGTTGGAGGCGACCTACGAAGGTCCGGAGGCTGTGCAGCGGCGGCAGTTGAGCGTGACGATGACGAACGAGCTTTTCCTGGCTCAATTCCGCGCATGGACCGGGGAGATGCGCCGCATCGCTTCAGACCATCCCGAGACCGGCGCCTGCACGCTTGCCACCGCAATGACGTTGTGGCTGTGGTCGCTAAAGCATTTGAAAAAGGCGGTGGATCCGAAAGGAGGCAAGTTATATCACGGGCAGCGGCAGGGCGTGACTTTCCCCATGGCCGATGCGCTGTGCTGGCTGCTGGCATCGCGCTGCCAGATTCTGGATGCGCTGGAACTCACGGCGCGCGGAGCGGACAGTGCGGCGGCCGGCGAAGATATGGAAGGAACCGCGGAGTTCTTCATCGAGTTGTGCCACACGCAGGCCGCACGGGCAAGTGGCGAGACCTCGCGGATTTGCGCCGAACTGGTTTTCGGCTACAACCAGCATCCGGCATGGGACGAGAGCGGATGCAAGCGATGCTTCATGGCCAGCGAATTGGATGAATACGAAGCAACAATGCCCGGAATTTCGGCGTTTGCCATCGATGTTCTTGGTGCGGACGGCAGTCATCCGATCAAGGCGGGTCCGTGCGCGGATTGCGGCGGCGCCAGCGAGTTCCTTCGCCTGCAAAACAAACTGGCTATGTGCCTGAGCGGCTCTCGGCTGGCAAAGGACCGCGCCGCGGAAACGGTGAGCAAGGTGATGATTCCGGAAGCTCTGGACTATCCGGCATGAGCGCAGACGACATGATTACGGAACCGGTACCTCAAGAGGAGGCCGCTGTGGAGATGGAGCGGCCGGCGATGGAAGTCGACATCGCCTGCGCTGGATTCGGTCCTGCGATGGGCGGATTTCTGACCACGCTCACCCGCGCCTGGAATGCGAACCCAGGAGATCCCTGCTTCGAAAGCAAATCTGTGCCTGGAATGCCCCTGCAGGTGCACTGCTACGAGCGCTCCGACAACATTTCGGCGGGAGTGAGCGGTGTGGTGACGCGAGCCAGGGGGATTCGCGCCAGCTTTCCGGATCTGAATCCAGCCGAGATTCCGATGGCCGCCGAGATTCACGAGGAGCACGTGCTCTATCTGTTGGACCCGATCGGCGCTAGCCGGCGCTCCACTCTCCTGCGTCTGGGAGATAGGGTGTTGCGAGCCGCCGGCCCGTTGCTCGGCGTGCGCAATTCCGCATTTGAATTGCCGTGGACGCCGCCATTTCTACACAAGCAGCCGGGACTGGTGCTGTCGATTGGTCAATTCAACGAGTGGGTGGGCTCGCAGTTAATGGAAGGCGGCCTGGTGCAGATTTGGCCGGGAACGCCGGTGGCCGCGCCGATCTTTTCACGGCATGCGGTTGAAGGACTGCGCCAGGCTGACCAGGGCGTCACTCGCGGCGGCGAACCCGATGCCGGTTTCATGCAGGGGATGGATGTCCGCGCGCGGTTGACGGTGGTTGGCGACGGACCGGTGGGCGCCGTAAGCCGTGCCATTGACGAGCAGATCGGACTGCCGGAGGGCCATGCGCGGCGTGAGTGGGCGCTGGGGATGAAATTCGTCATTGAAGTTCCGGAGGATTCACCGCTCAAACCAGGAACGGTGTGGCACACCTTCGGATTTCCTGAGCCGGAGATCTTCGGCTTTCTCTATGTACACCCTGAGCGGCTGGTGTCGGTCGGCATCTTTGTGCCTTCGTGGATGGGGGACCCGCAGCGCACCAGCTATCGATACTTGCAGCACTACACCCAGCACCCGGCTCTGTGGCCGTATCTCAAAGACGGCACGCTGCGGTCGTGGGGAGCAAAGTCGCTGGAGGAATCGGGCAAGCACGGTGAGCCGTTCCTGTCGGGCGATGGTTATGCACGCATCGGCGAAGGCTCAGGGAGCACCAACATGCTCACCGGCTCGGGTGTGGATGAAGCGTGGACCACGGGCGTGCAGTTAGGTGAGGCCGTGCTGGAGTTGCTGCGTGCGGGCAAACCGTTCACGAAAGAGAATCTCGCTGTCACCTACGAAACCCGGCGGCAGGCGAGTTGGGTGGAGCGTGGGGCGCAGCAGGCGGCGAGCGCGCGCAACGGATTTCATGGCGGCTTTTTGAGCGGGCTGGCCGGGATGGCTTTGGCAGGACTGAGCAGAGGCAGGCTATCCATCGCTGCGCATATTCCTCCAGCTCACCGGCAGATTGCGTCTTCAACCGCGAGCCTCAAGCTGGAAGATGTCGCGGCATTGTCCGTGGCCGATGGGCGTCCGCTGCACGATGCGTTGATGACTGCGCGCGGATGGCCCGAGATTGCTTTCGATGGGCGCCTGCTCGTCTCGCATCAGGATGCGCTGCTGATGGGCGGCAAGGTTCAGGCCATGCCGGGGTTCGCCGATCACGTGATATTTCGCGACGCTGGCCTCTGCATTGCCTGCGAGGAGAAGACCTGCATCGCGATGTGTTCGGGGCAGGCCCTTACTCAGAGTGCAGAGGGAGTGCCTGCATTCGAGCGCGAAAAGTGTGTGCACTGCGGCGCGTGTCTTTGGAACTGCGCGCATTCGCCCGATGGCGAGCACGGCAACATTGAATTCCGCGCGGGTGCGGGAGGGCTGCATTCCGCAGAGAATTGAGCTGCCGCTGATCTTGTTTCTAAAGGGACAAAGGAAAACACTGTGGAAGAACTGCTGCATATTGTTGTCTGTGCGGGGATCGTTCCCGATCCGCTGCAAACACTGGAACCGGCCAGCGGGCCTGGCGGACCGGCGCTGAAAAACGAGATGGCCTTGCCGGCGGTTCTTGATCCGTGGGCGGCGAGCGCTCTTTATGAGGCTGCGAATCTGGCCGCGAAAAACCCAGGCAGCAAAGTCTGGCTAGTCTCGCTTGGTCCCAAAGCAAAGTTGCAGCAAGTCATGATGACCGTGGCGCAGAAGGCCAGCTTTCAGCTCGTGGCAATCGATGGGCCGATCGGCGGATTTGCCGATGCGCACGCGACGGCAGCGGCGCTGGCCGAGACCATCGTCACTTTGCCCGGTTTGGAGCGCGAGCGGCTGCTGCTGTTTGGCGGATGGGAGTCCGCGACGCGAGGTGCAGGTGTCACGCTGCAGTTGGTGGGCGAGCGCCTGGGCATCGCCGATCAGTTTCAGGGTGTCGACCAGATCGAATTCAGGGACGACGGCTCATTTGAAGTGCTGGAGCGAATCGAAGGCGGAAAGCACCAGGTCTCGGTCTCCA
>Ga0302278_10005644_pt1 | contig 12287 bp, 4 predicted proteins | sample III_Bog_N3_2_FD_194543 | JGI IMG/M metagenome (GOLD analysis project Ga0302278, IMG submission 194543) | Peat permafrost microbial communities from Stordalen Mire near Abisko, Sweden - III_Bog_N3_2 | ecosystem: Environmental > Terrestrial > Soil > Wetlands > Peat | place: Sweden: Abisko... | reverse complement strand
GGTTCGCGCCGACGTTCGTGAACGACACCGCCTGCGGAACGCTCGTCTCCGGCGGACTCAACTGCTCTTCCGCCCCAAAATCCAGCTCCGGCACCGAAGGTTGGAGCGAGCTCAACCCAATTCCCGTCGCTACCACCGTAAATAATTTATCGCCGTCCGGGCTGCTTTGCGTTTGAACCGTGACCTGTGCGCTTTGCGGCAGTGGACACCACTCCGGCGCAGCTCCCGTTATCAATGGCGGATTTCCAAACGGTAGCCAGGGACAGCCCTCTTGCGGCGTGAAAGTTACCGTGACCACGCAAGACTGCCCGGCCGTGAGAGAGAAAGTCGTTCCCAGCGGTGAGGCGCAGGTGTCCTGCTCCGTAAAACTGGGCAATCCATCGAAGTCGGTATATCCACCGAAAGGGCTGCTGGTACTTTGATTATTCGCAAAACTCAGAGTTAATCCGTTCAGTGGCGCGCTCGTGTTGTTCGTCACCGTCACTGTCTGCGAATTTGCGCTCACCGCGCCTAATAACGTCGAGGGAAAGGTCAAAAACGCGGGTGTTATCGTGAGGGGCTGTTGGCAAGCGCTTCCTCCGCCGACTGACAGGCAGACATTCCCGAAGTCGCCCGCCACCGTTGTATCGCTCAAACTACCGCCGCAGCCCTTCGACGCCACCAGATACGAGGGTCCGGCCCCTTGCAAAATGTTGCCGCCCTGGGCGGAAACGTACGTCACCGGGTTCAGCCCGGAAGCTCCCGAAAACTGCGCTCCAGCCGGTTCGCCGATTTGTCCGACAGTCGTTCCGTTGGTGTCCTCGAGTTGCAGCATTACCGAAGTGCCACTGATCGTGCCAGTGATCGAAGCCAGCGGGAAACATGGGTAGTCGCTCAATAAAGTTACAGGATCCTGAAAAGTCAAGTTCCCGGTCACCGTTGCATTGCTTGCTCCGATGTTTTCACCTTGGCTGATCGTGCCCGACACCAGAGCGAAATCCTGATTGGCGAGCCCGAACACACCACCCGTGCTATGAAATGTTCCCTGGACCGTCCCGGAAAGCGGCGGCACGGAAAATGCGCTCCACGCCAAACCTGTTTGAGCGGTCCCGCAGGGTGTTTCACCCGTCGGGGTAACCACAGTCGTCGAGTAAGTGGCCGCGGTATTTATGACGGGACCGTTCGACGTAGAACTCACGGTTCCCGTGAGCGCAAACGTAATATTGTTCGACGGCGAACCGGCTACAACCGTGAGAGTTAATGTCTGGCCACTAAGCGTTCCGCTAATCGGCGCCGACCCGCTGTTGCACAGCACGGTCTGGCCGTTTTGAGTATTCGAGACGGAGTACACCGCTTGTCCGGTCAACGTGCCGTTGCTCTCTAAAAGAAATCCGCCTTGCAGTCCACCCGTAAACGAACCGTCGCCTGGAGGCGTCATCGTAAACTGCCAGTTCCCCGCAACCATTGCGTTCTGCTGCGGGGCGCTGGAAGAACTGCCTCCGCATGCCGTCAGCGCCAGCATCACGAGCGTGACTGCGGCGAGCGCCAGAGCCCGACCAAACCTCTTGCGCCGCGCACATTCATTCTTGATTAATCGTTGATCCTTAATTAATCGTTGCATGTTGCTCCACATCCTGAAGACTCCAATTGCGTGCGCTCTGCTGCGGCTCGAAGTCAATTACCTGCTTGACTTCACCGGCGCTTATCGCTGTGCCACTGGTCGCAGTCCCAACAATTGGCACTGTGAAAATCGTTTCATTGCTCGAACTGGTTACCGTGAGCGTCGCGGTCAAGGGCGCCGGACAATTCCCCGGCGGAGTCCCCGGCGCACAGAGCTCAAGCGGTTGGAACGTGATACTGACGACGCATGACAGCGTGCCCAGCAAGGCAAATGGCTGTCCCATGGAGGGCGCGCCGTTGACGCCGCAATTATCCGTCTCCGTAAAATTGAGTGCGCCACTGTTGTTCGTCAAGCTTAAGCTCAGGCCTCCCAGAGTATCGTTGGTGGCATTAGTGAGCGTGATGGGCTGCGTGGTCGCGGGTGCCTGTACTGTCTGTGAAGAAAACGTCAGAGCCGCAGGAACCAACGAAATCGGCTGCTGGCATGCGCTCGATCCATTTAAGGCGAGACAGACATTTCCGAAGTCTCCCGCCGTGCTCGTGCTCTCCAAACTGCCCGGGCAAGCCGCCGTCGCCACTAAGTAGGACGGTCCTGCTCCGCGCAGAACATACCCGCCATTGACGGTGTCGAGGGTCACTGGATTCACGCCCGTGCCTCCGAGCGAACCTACGGGTTCACCGATGAAGCCCCATTCCGTCCCGTCGCCACCTGCTAGTTGCAGGGTCGTCGTGTTGCCGCTGATTTGCCCCGTCACCGACGCCGTGGCGAAGCAGGGATAGTCGCTTTTATTGTTTGCCTGGTTTAAGAACGTCAAATTGCCGCTCACGGCTGCAGTGCTGGCTCCAGTATTGGTCGCTTGATTAAGGGCGCCTGTTACCAGAAAAACTTGTTCGGCAAGACCTGCGGCGCTGTCCGAACTCTGAAAATCTCCTTGAATCGAACCGGTCAGCGGTGGAACCAAACTCGCGCTCCATTGCAAATTGGTTTGCGCGGTTCCACAAATGGTGCCGTCTGGAGCCGTTCCCTGCGTGGAGTCGTAAGTGCCCGCCATCGAAAGGCCATCCAGACTTAGCGTCCCCGTAAGTGCGAAAGTCTGTGTGCCGGCGACCGCGTTCAGGGTCACTGCCTGCCCGCTCAGAGTTCCCGTCACCTGCGCCGTTCCCGAGTTGCAAGGTACAAGAAGATTTGTCAGGGAAACCGCGTAGTTGGTCGCGCCCGTTACTGCTCCGCCGTTCTGCAGCAGAAATCCGCCCTGCAGGCCACCCAGGAACGAACCATCCGAAGGAGGCGCCATCGAGAACTGCCAGTTGCCCGCCAAGGACAAATCCTGCACCAGATTGGAGCGGCCGCCACCTCCACACGAAGACAGCAATACCGCTCCTGCCGTTAACAAAAGCAATAGACAGATGCGCAAGCGGCAGGACGCGAGCCAACCCAATTCATATCTCGGGTCGCATCGCTTTCGTTTTATGTTTGTACTCCCCATGATTCCCAGCGGCATTTCCTAAAAAGCTAATTTCAGACCAAACTGGATCGTGCGCGGGCGATGAGCATCAAGCGGGTGCAAGAACGACGCGCCCGTAACGCAGTCGCCGCCGCTGCCTTTAAATCCAGCTGAATTCTGCGGACCGGCGTAGCAACTTACGATGTTATTTCCACTGCTCCCCGGATTATCCGGATCGTAGACACGGAATTGCGTGTGGTTTAGCACGTTGAATGCTTCAGCCCGAAACTCCAGTACCCCCGAATCGCCTATCTTGAAATGTTTCAGCAACGCCGTATCAAAATTCAGCCGTCCGGGATTGTTCAGGTAATTCCGTCCCGCATCGCCGAAGGTCAAACCGCGTGGCGCCACAAACTGTGAAGGATTCGTGAGCAGCGGTCCAAAACTCTGTGCGTTGTTCAAGGGCGTTGGCAGGCCCTTCATGATGTCCGGATAGGAAGCTGCCACGCCTAATCCGCTGGAAACTCCCGCATTGTCGGTCAGAGAGATTCCCGTGTTGCCCGCGCTGTTAATCACCGTATATGGCGTCCCCGACTGCATCAGGGTCACGCCCGAAAGCTCCCATCCGTCAAGAAATTTGTTCGCCAGATCAGAACAGCAATGCGACTTCAGATCTTCTGGATCACTCGGCTTCCGCTCATTACCCCAGTCGGTGAAACGCCGCGGAAAATCCTTTAGCGGCAGCTGATATACGTAGCTGATATTAATCAAATGGCGTTCGTCGAAATTGGAGCTGGCTTTGTTTTCGCGCAAGTCGTACGAGTTCACTAAGACGGGGTCGCTCCGGTCCGAGGCATCGTCGATCGAGTGGCTGTAAGAATAGGAGAGCCCGACAGTAAGTGGCCCACTCGTACGCCGTATCGTCGTCTGCATCGCGTGATAACTCGAATCCGCAACATTCTGCAGCGACAGCACCCTTCCCAGACCAGGATAGGGTCGACCCGCCAAAGAGTTTACGTTCGCAATATTCGGATTCGTGCAGGCCGCCTGCAAATGAACGTATGCTGGATTCTGCGGCGTGATCTGCGTCCCGTTTTGCAAAAGAAATGCAGCCGCCCCATCTCCCGGAACTCCGCTCGCGCCCGGCACACCCACTGTGCAATCTGCGATCGTCAAAGGCTCGTTAGGTCCAAATGGATTTTCGTTTAACGGCAAAGGCGCAAGCTGGTTCAATTGCCGTTCAACCGTCAAATGTGTTCCCTTGCTTCCAACATAAGCAACGTTGAGCACGATGTTGCTGCGCAATTCCCGCTGCACTCCAAAGCTCCACTGCTGCGCGTAAGGCCATATTGCTTTCGTCGGGATGGAAGTTACATCAAGAGGAAACACAGAACCGCTCGGCGGTGCTGCTCCCCCCAGTGGACTCGCACATCCCCTATTGGATGGATCTTCTGTCGTTCCATATCCAACGTTTCCAATACACGTGTAGTTCAGAGGGAGCGGCTGTGTCATGCTAAGCACGACCGGGGCGCTAGCCTCTAGAGAGCCCGTGTTCGATTCGTTCCCCGTGCCATGCTCGAAGAAGATTCCGTAGCCCCCGCGGATCGACGTCTTGCCGTCGCCGAATGGGTCCCACGCAAACCCAATCCGAGGCGCCGGATTGAAAAGATGCCCCTTCATGCAACTCGCCGGAGTTCCATCAAATCCGCAACGCACCAACCCCAGGTCGCTCACCACTCCCGGATCTAACTGGAAGGTAAGTGGATTGAAAGGAACAGGCCCAGATCCTGCGCTTTTGTCGAGCAGTTCTCCGTAATTCGGGTCCACCGCAAATCGCGCCGCATTGAAGCGCGACGCTTCCCAGTTCCACGCATTCCTATTTTTTTCGCTATAAGTTCCGAACAGACTGACTCGCAGACCCAGGTTCAGAGTAAGTCGCGGAGTGACCTTCCAGTCGTCCTGAAAGTATGGTTCGGCAATCTGGTATCGCTGGTAATATCGATGTCGCGCTGAATCCTGCGTGAAGCTCTGGATGAAACCTGCGGGATTGCCTTGCGCATCGGGAGTTTCAATCAGAAAATCGGCGAAAGCATTGCCTGTACTATGCGCAAGGTTGCTGTAAGTTAGAAGTCCTTGTAAGTCGCCCGAAGCCGCACCGATCGCGTTGTTATCCTGGTTACGCTGAGAGTACACATATTGCGCGCCAAATTGCAGCGTATGCTTACCCAGCGCCTTAGCCACATCGTCTCGCGCCGCATAGGTCGGATTTGTGTGGCCCCAGGGCATGTACGACGAATCGACTGCAAAACCCCTGCCTCCATAGGCCGCATTCGTGCCTTCAAAATCGACGCCCGGCATCTTTCCGCCAAATCCGTTATTGAAGATATGTCCGATCGCGCACTGAGTAAAACCAGTCACGGGGTCAACGCTGAGAGCAGGATTGCATTGTCCCGGCGCAGACGAATCGACCACCAGTGGTTGATCCAGCGATGGATTGCGCTGAAACTGCGCGCCCCCCGGGCCGTTCTGATCCGTCAACGTGATGGTCGAATTTACATAACTAAGAACGATGTCATTCAATAATGTCGGCGAAATGGTGTGCGTGAACCGCGCCACCAGACTTGTGCCGGGACCAAAAAACCGATTCTGGATGGTAGGAAATGTGTCCCTGACGATTCCCCACTGCGGCGTAAGCACCGATGTATCCCACGCATCGTGGACGTAGCGGAACGAAGTCTTGAATTTATCGTTGAACGTGTGGTCGATGTGAAACAACTCTTCGCGCCAGTAAGTGGAAGGTGAGACACTCGCGTTATAGCAGCGGTTCGGGTCAGATGGGTCGGGAGCCGCAGGATTGAAATTGACGATGCTGAAGTTGCACCCATAAGGCGCATTGGGCAACGGAATCAGATTGGCGTTCAAAATCGCCAGGGCATTCTTGTTAACACTAGAAGCCGAGGCCCCACTACCGGGCGTCGCAGGTGCCTCCAGATGATTACTGTTGATCGGGGTCACCCCAGCGCTCGTCTGAATACCCGGACAGTCCGGAAACTGTGAACGGAGGAAGAAACCGGTGCCCCCATTCAAAGGACAAACATCATTGAAATCAAAGTCCCGGTAAACCACGCCAAACGCCGAGGTTTGCAGATTCTCCTGAACCCCCTGTGGCGTCAATATGAGGCCCCGCTCCTTCAACCCGGGCACTGCTTGGTTGTACTCGGTGGGCGTTTTCTCTAGCCGGAACTCCTCGGAGTAGAAGAAAAAAGTCTTGTCTTTCTTGGTATTAAATACTCCCGGAATGTAGAGCGGGCCGCCGATCGTACCACCAAAATCATGCCGCCGGTACAACGGCGCGTGGTCTCCAAATGTCTGTCCTGGCGTTGTCGAGCCTGGCGCTGTGGGTGCCTGGTAAATGACATCGAAAAAATTACGGGAATTGAAGGCTTCATTGCGAATGAACTCATAAAGGTTCCCGTGAAAGTTCGGCGTCCCCGACTTAGTCGTAACTTGCACCGTTCCCGACGCGGTACGTCCGTACTGTGCGCCATAGTTCGAAGTCAGGACTTTCACTTCCTGAATCGCATCGAGGCTTGGATACACCATCAGCGTTGCAGCCGCGCCGTTCAATCCAGTATTCAACACGTCGCTGCCGTCGACTTCGAATGTGTTGTATTCAACACGGCCGCCGTTCACGCTGTACTTCACGCTGCCAACCACGCCCACCTTCGCTTCGTCTTGACCGGTCTGGTTACTGACACCGGGGGCGAGTGCGATCAGTTGGGTAAAGTTGCGGCCATTGAGTCCGATCGCCACGACCTCTTTTTGCGTGATCGTGCCAGAGACGCTGGCGCTTTCCGTCTCCACTTTTCCGAGACCCTCACCCTCCACATTCACTTCGGTCTTTGCGCTTTGCGGCTCCAGCGGAGCGTCGAGCGCCAACTCGAGGCCTGCCGTCAAGACAACATTGTCGAAAACTTTCGCAGCAAAGTTGGGAGCGCTCACTGTCAGCGTGTAGGTTCCGGGCGCTAGGTCGTCGAAAGAATAAGCGCCTCTGGCATCGACAGTGACCTCCCGCTTCTCGTTCGCCGATCCCACCAGCACGGCTTTGGCACCCGTAACAACCGCGCCGCTTTGATCAGTCGCCGTTCCACTAATCGCGGCCTTGTCGCCTGCAATTTTCTTGCTACTACCACTGGCATTCTGCGGGCCACTAGCCGCTTCGACCGCTGGTTTCGCGCTTTCAACTTCCATGGTCGCATCGAGTTTCAACTGCTTGCCAGGCGTCAGCGTGAAATTCTCGAAGACCGTATCCGCGAAGTTCGGCGCCGACACAGTCAGCGTGTAGGTGCCTGGGTAAAGTCCGGTAACGGAGTACGCTCCGTCCGGGCCCACCGGAACCGTAAGATTCGCGCCGAGAGCGCTCGTCAGGATAGCCGAGGCGCCCTGCACTACGGCGCCAGACTTGTCCGTTACCGTGCCACTGATGCCTGCCTTATCCGTACTGGAGTTCAGCCGCTCCTGGCCTGCGCAGAGTGTCAGCCCCGACAAAACTACGGTCAGGACGAAGACGTAGCGCAACAGAACGCAAGGCGAAGACAAAAACACACCTATAACTCCGGGGTAATTGGGTTTTGAAGGATGTAAAGGCAAGCGCGGATTGTAAATGGCTGACCCGCACGCGAGAGGTTAAAAGAATGTGAATTGTATCTTAGCGCGGAAAAAAAGGTTTTGTAACATTGCGTTCACAAACCTCGTGTCCATCTCCATAAGCGATTGGCTCGTTTTTCTTTTCTTCTCCGCTCACCAGCAAATTCTTTTTCGCGCCGCCAGCAAAGCGGCGCGTTCTTTCACTTAAGTCGCAGAAGCTTTCGCACTTATGAGGAGCCGTTGGCGCGTTCTGTGAGATCGCAACCTCGTAAATAAAATTTCACCAACTTGTCACGAAACCTTAACACGGCGCGGACTATGAGCGGCTAGACTCGGGCTGCATTTCAAACTTATCTGCGATCAGTTGGTGAGTGCACACTAATTGCGCCGCAGTCCGTTCAACAAAGAAAAAGAAAAAGAAATTGATCAACAAGTTTACGAACGCTAGAAGCGAAGCGCTGTGTCGCTGTGCGTTAAGCAGGATTTTCATGCGTGTGGCTTCCGCCCCATGTGCAACGAAACGTCGTACCAACCCACTATGAGAGGGATCAATACCATGTCGCGTACGAAATCAATTCTTGCTCTACTGTTGCTGGCTGCGATCGTGTCCGTTGTGCCCATGGCACAGGCTGCGACCACGGTTGAAGTAACGATCGCGGGCTCGTCGGCCATGTGGCAGACGCTGGCTCTGGGTGCCTATAAAGCGGCAGGCGCAGGCGCCGGCCACTGGACCAGCGCTTCCAATGCTGTAAACCTCACCGACAGCCGCCCCACAGTCGCGAACGTCGATGCGGGTACCGTCTGGATCGTCTGGAACTCCACCGCAACCAAAGTTTGGTCGTTCGATAAGGTCGACTCCGTTGTCGGCGACCGCTGCTACTTTGCTCAACCACAGTGCACGGTTAATGCCACGTTAGCTAATCTTTCGGGCTCGGGTGCGAACCAGATCTCTTCCACTCTCTGGGGTGATGGCTCTTCCGACACCGCTCTGCCTGCAAGCGTCCAGTCTCTTTTCACTTCTGGTACTCCTGTGACCGTCGCTGCAACTGACATTCGTCCGGAAGATGCAAACTTCGCCGTCTGCCGTGTCAACTCTCTCCTCGGTGCCGGATCCTTCGGTGGTGGTTCGAGCGATGGGCTTGACGGTCTCGGATATAACTCGAACATCGCTGCCGGCGTTTGCCCTGGCGTCTTCGGACAGGCAGGCGGACTCCCCTCAACTGCGGACTATGTTGGTTCGCCGATCAAGAGCGGCTACCCCGGTAGCACCTCCACCGCCAATGTCCTTTCATTCAACATTAAGGGAAAAGATCCCATCAGCGGCACGAGTATCCCGGCTTTCACCGTAGTTGAAGTCGGTGCTGCTCCAATCGTATTCATCACCGCGCGCACGGGAGCCTTGGCGAAGCTGACCAATGCCAGCGAGCAACAACTGCAGCAGGTTTTCTCGGGGAACAACTGCGATGCGAGCGCCTTCGCTCTGCCTGCCGGCGCGATTGCCGCTTTCGTTCGTGAACCCCTCTCCGGAACCTACAACACAGCTGAAGCCACCGTCTTCCGTCACCCGACGGTCTATCCTGGCGCAATTCTTGGTGTGAGCCAGGAAACCAATGTCGGCGCCAATAACCCGCTCGCTGGCCAATCCGGCGTTTGCGTTAGTGACGGCGTACGTTATCGCGCCATCGGTACCGGCGAAGAAGTGAAATCAGTGCTGAACTCCAACCACAACCTCAGCCTTGATGGCATCGGCTACACGTTCTTCAGCTACGGAAACGTGGGCTCCATCGCCAACAATCCCTCCTACGGCTATATCACTCTCAACAACATCGACCCGATCTTCGCCAGCTACGGACCGCAGGCTTCTACCGGACTCGGATACGATCCCGGTCAGCCCGCCGGCGCCGGCGTTTTGCCGGCCGCCGCTAACCTCCCATGCAGCGGAGCATTCCCTTGCTCTGAAGCGAAAATCTGGGCGGGTGGCCTCTCCTTCCCGAACCTCCGCAACGGTACTTATCCGTCGTGGTCTGTCCTCCGCCTCGTAAGCAACGGAACTGCATTGGCGAACGCGAAGACGCTGGTGAAAGACTCGCAGACGTTCGTTGTCGATGAAGTTCCAGACTACGTCCCAGTCACCAAGACAGTCGGTACCACCGCGACCGATCCTGGTCTGTCGTTGGTCCGTTCGCACTATCAACAGTACGATGGCGCCGACACTCTTCTCGGTGCGGCTCCTGTGAACAGCGGCACAGCCGAAGCTGGCGGCGACGCGGGTGGAACGATTCTGGTCTGCCCGACGGCGACGACCTGCCCGAAGACCACGCAGCAAGTTCAGGGCGACCAGGGACTTCAGGTTCGTCCGTAATCTGAACTAGTCTGGGCTCCACTGAACGCAAACTGAGCAGTATTTGTGAAGAGAGCGGGCCTGAAAAGGCCCGCTCTCTTTTTTGCCCCGGCCTAAACCCAACTCCTCACCACCTCAACGCGAACCTCTATACATTTCCAGTCGCGCTTACCCGCACAAAGGCCGCCTGACGAGGTTTTTGCCCTAAGTCATCCAGCAGCGTTCCGGCTCCGGGCGCCCTATCTCTACAATCTATGTCATAGTAATTATGTCTATCTATTTACTTGACATAGAGGCCGTCTGACCCTATTCTCCCGGAAGCCCCTCTCCTCGCCCGCGCTCCGCCTTTTCGCGGTCAGCGGGAACTTTCTTAAAAAAACTTCGTGAAAGGATCCTTATGTCGCGCCTGAAATCGCTTTTCGCAACGCTGCTGTTAACTGCAATCGTGGGTTCTGTCCCGCTCGCCAAAGCTGCAACTGCCGTCGAGGTAACAATCGTGGGTTCCTCAGCAGAGTGGCAAACTCTCGCGCTGGCCGCCTATCAATCCGCTGGAACTGGAGCCGGCCACTGGACCAGCGCCTCCAACACCATCAACGTAACCGACAATCGCGTTACACCTGTCAACGTCGACGCTGGCACTATCTGGATTGTCTGGAATTCAGCCGCAACCAAAGTTTGGTCTTTCACCAAGGTTGACTCAGTGGTGGGAGTCCGCTGCTACTTCGCCGAACCGCAGTGCGTCGTGAATTCCACTTTGGCCAGTCTTTCAGGAACTGGCTCAAATCAGATCTCTACCAGCTTCTGGGGCGCAGATTCGGCGCTGCCCTCCAATGTGCAGGCCTTGTTCACGAATGGGGTTTCCACTAACGTCGCCGCCACCTTGGTCCGGCCCGAGGACGCCGCGTTCATCACCTGCCGAGTGAACTCTCAGCTTGGAGCCGGCGCTAAAGGAGGCGCGGCCAGCGACGGATTAGACGGGCTCGGATACAACGCCGTCAACGCCGCCGGCGCCTGTCCCGCAAGTGGTCTCGGCGCATCGTCCGGCGCCTACGTCGGCACTCCCATCAAGAGTGGCTACCCTGGCAGCACAGGGCAAGCTAACGTTCTGGCCTTCAATATCAAAGGTACGGACCCCATCAGCGGCACGAATATTCCGGCGTTTTCGGTCTTGAATGTCGGAGCGGCTCCCTTGGTTTTCCTGATTGAGCGCGACAAGGGCGAACTCAGCAATCTCACCAATGCCAGCCCCCTCCAATTGCAGCAGGCCTTCTCCGGAACGAACTGCGATGCGAGCGCGTTCGGGCTGCCCGCTGGCGGAATCAACATCTTTCTGAATGAAGCCATCTCTGGCCAGGGGAACATCGCGGAAGACACCGTTCTGCGTGGCCCCACTGTATACACAGGCTCTGGAACAGGTCCAGTTCTTGGCTTGAGCCAGGAAGCGAATGTGGGCGCTAATAACCCGCTGGCAGGCCAGTCAGGAACCTGTCTGTCTGGAGCAGGCGCGCGCTATCGCGCGATTGGTTCCAGTGAAGAGGTGAAAGCTGTCCAGAACTCCGGCTCCAAGTTTGGTGGCCTCGATGGCATCGGCTATAACGTCTTCAGCTACGGTAACGTGACATCGATCGCCAACAATCCCGCGTATGGATACATCACACTGAACAATGTGGACCCGATTTTCGCGAGCTATGGTCCGCAGCGTTCGACTGGAGTCGGCTACGATCCGGGTCAACCCGCTTCCGCAGGCACGCTACCGGGCGCGGCAAACCTGCCGGCCTCTTGCAGCGGAACCTTTCCTTGCCCTGAAAAGAGCATCTGGGAAGGTGGTCTTTCCTTCCCGAACCTTCGCAACGGAACCTACCCAGCATGGTCGATTTTGCGCCTGGTCAGCAGCGGAAGCGCGCTCACCAACGCCAAAGCTCTGGTCAAGGTTTCGCAGGAACTCGTCGTCACTTCCGTTCCCGACTATGTTCCTTTCGTAAAAACCATCGCTGGAGGAGTTACTGATCCTGGTCTGCTCTTCTTGCGATCGCACTACCAGCAATATGACGGAGCCGGCACCCTCATCGGCGCCGCTCCAGCAAACAGCGGAACGGCCGAAGCAGGTGGCGACTTGGGCGGACAGATTTTGCCCTCCGCCGTGACCACGACACAACACGTTCAAGGTGACCAGGGCCTCCAGGTTCGGCCGTAACGGGCCCGGATTCACCATGGTTAGGGCGGACTGTCGTCTCGGTCCGCCCTTTTTCTTCTCG
>Ga0302278_10005641_pt1 | contig 12297 bp, 9 predicted proteins | sample III_Bog_N3_2_FD_194543 | JGI IMG/M metagenome (GOLD analysis project Ga0302278, IMG submission 194543) | Peat permafrost microbial communities from Stordalen Mire near Abisko, Sweden - III_Bog_N3_2 | ecosystem: Environmental > Terrestrial > Soil > Wetlands > Peat | place: Sweden: Abisko... | reverse complement strand
GCTGCGCGTGTGGTCATGGGGCTGCTAACCGGCGCTTGCCTTGGCATAGCGGGTGGGCAGTCGGTTTTGGTGGGAGCGTTGATTGCCGCGGTCGGAGCAATTGTTGGAGCATTCGGTGGCTATGAGGCGCGAACCCGGCTGGTGCGCGGGCTAAAAGTTCCCGACGCGGTGATTGCCATTCCCGAAGATTTGATCGCGATTGGCGCGGGTCTTCTGCTGGTTTCGCGATTCTGAATTCAGGCGAAGTCTTGAGCGAGGGCTAGAGCAGTCCGCCTGTATTGATGCCCAGCACATTGAGTGCGAGTTCGAGTTTGGTGATCGCTTCGCCGAGTTCGGGATGGCTGCCGGTTTTCTGCTGCAGTTCTTGCAGCAGTTTCTTCGCGCCGGAGATGTGGACGACGGCTTCGTTTGGATTCGGGATGGATGGTTCGGATGGAGTCGGCATAAATGTTGGCTCTCTACGGCTTTATTCTATACAGGTTTCTGGATGGCGACGTGTAGGGTTGCTATGTCGTCCAGTTTCGCTCGGGCCGAGTCGTCCGTCCCCGCACCAGTGGCGCTTACTTCCGGCGACTTCGTCCTGCGCGTTTCGGCTCTTCTTCTAGAACTGCGAATTGAATCTTTTTTTCTACCGGATCGATGCGGTCGACCAGGATGCGGATGCGGTCTCCCAGACTGTAGGTTTTGCGGGTGTGCTGGCCGATGATCTGGCGCGTCTCTTCGTGGAAGGCGTAGTGGTCGTCTTCCAGTGTGTTCAGCGGAACCAGGCCTTCGACGAACAGGTCGGTGAGTTCAACGAAGAATCCGAACTTCGTGACGCTGATGATGAGGCCGTCGAACTGTTCTCCGATGCGGCGCTCCATGAATTTCATTTTTTTCCACTCCATCAGACCGCGTTCGGCTTCGTCGGCGCGGCGTTCGGATTGGCTGGACTCGTCGGCGATGGTGTGCAGTTCTTCCACGGGGATGGGTCCGCCCAGGGGGGCGAGGGCTTGTTGATGGGTGTCGCGGTCGCGTCGTTTTGACCACGGAGACGGCGGCGGGACGCTGCGATCGAGGGGATGGCAGGGATCCTTCGACTGCGCAAAATGATTCGCTTCGCTCATCGTTTCGCTTCGCTCAGGATGACAAATTAATGGGGGATGGGAGTTCTGTGGAGATTGTGAAGTCCCTACCGGTATGTCTCCTTCTAGCTTTTCGGGGGAAGTGCGCAGCACGTTTTTCAGAATGCGGTGCACGATCAGGTCGGGATAGCGGCGAATCGGCGAGGTGAAATGGGTGTAGGTGGTGGCGGCGAGGGCGAAGTGTCCGCGATTCTCTTCGGAATAGCGCGCCTGCTTCAGCGAGCGGAGCATCAGGAAGCTGAGAATTCTTTCTTCGGGCTTGCCGGCAATCTTCTCTGTGAGTTTCTGGTACATCCGCGGCGTGATGTGCACTTCTTTCGGTACTTCGATTTCGCGGACGCGCTTGCCGGTGCCTCGCGCATCGCGGCGATCGGCTTTGAGTTGCACCCGCTGGATGGGCAGCGCGCCGACTCCCAGTGAATAGCCAAACGTCGCTGCAATCACTTCGAAGTCATAGACGCGCTTGGCGTCGGGCTTTTCGTGGATGCGGTAGAGCGAGGCAATGCGTTTATTTTCCAGATAGTGGGCGACGCACTCGTTCGCCGAGAGCATGAATTCTTCGATCAGGCGGTGGGCGACGTTGCGCTCGGAGCGCGTAATGCTCTTCATCATGCCAAATTCGTCGAACTCGATGACGGCTTCAGGAAGGTCGAAGTCAATCGATCCTCGCCGCTTGCGTTTGCGATTGAGGATCATCGCGAGATCATGCATGCGGTGGAAGTGGTCGACTTGATCTGCGTATTCGATGAGCGCGGCAGGATCCTTTTCGATTACTGCGTTTACCGCCGTGTAGGTCATGCGATTGGCGGAGCGGATCACGCCTTCGTTCACTTCGTAGCCGACGATTTCGCCCTGATGATCGATCTGCATGGTGCAGGAAAGAACCAGTCGATCGACTTCTGGGCGCAGGCTGCAGATGTCCGTAGAGAGTTCGAGTGGCAGCATCGGGACGGCGCGGTCGGGGAAGTAGACGCTGGTGCCTCGCAGGCGGGCTTCCTGGTCGAGCGGGGACTCGGGCGTTACGTATTGTGCGACATCCGCGATGTGGACTTGCAATTCGTAGTTTCCGTTTTCGAGTTTGCGCACATGCACGGCGTCGTCGAAATCGCGGGCGGTTTCTCCGTCGATCGTGACGATCGGGAGATCGCGGTAGTCGCGGCGATTCCGTAATTCGGTCGCGGGAATCATGCTTTCGATGGCCTGCGCTTCTTCGATGACCGCGGGCGGGAAGCGATGGGGCAGGTGAAACTTCCGGATCATGATCTCGACGTCGACTCCGAAGTCGGATTCCTCGCCAAGAATTTCGATAACGCGGCCGCGCGGATTCTGTGTGGCGGACGGCCACTCCGTAATTTCCACGTCGACAACCACGCCTTCGAGATCCTGCCAGTCGGTGTGTACTTTGGCTTCGTCGCCAATGACCCGGTCGGCGGACTTTTTCTTTGCGTCGGGCTGCTCATCGGGCGGCTGCGGGATTTCCATTCCCGGTGGGATGACGATTTCCTGATTCACTTTTTCGTCGATAGGCTTCACGTAGTTGTGGCGACGCCCGTAGTGAAAGATGCCCACCACCGTGGGGTGAGCGCGAGCAATGGAGCGGATGATGCGGCCCTCGGCCCGTCCGTCGGGGCGGATGTTGGAGACTTCGACGAGGACGCGGTCGCCATGCATCGAGGAACCAGTAGCGTGCGGAGGGATGAAAACGTCCCCGGCTAAGCGGGCTTTGAGACTATCGTCGAGCGAGATGGTTTCCGGGATGACGAATCCGAAACCGTCGCGATGCATGGTAAGGCGGCCGACCAGAAGATTGCGTCCCTTGGCGGTGTGCGGAATAGCGTATCGGTCGCCTTCGACCTGGAGCAGTTCGCCTTTCGCGACCAGGGCGTAGAGGCGGTCGGTGAACTCGCGGCGTCCCGAGGCTTTGACTCCAAGTTCGCGCAGCAGTTGTTTGTGGCTCGCCGTTTTTTTCGGCTGGCGCGCAAGGTGGCGAAGGATGGCGGTATCGGAGAGAACGAACGACATTTTGTAATTTTGTAAGCGGGTAATCGAGAATCTGGTTGGGTGCCGCTTTTAAATTGCGAAATTACTCAATTAGCAAATTACAAAATTTCTATTTCAAATACTTCTCTTCGATTATTTTTCTGTGATGCAGTTCGTGTCCGGCAATGATGTAAGCCAGAGCGCGGACGGTCAGTTTATTTCCGCTGACCGTGCCCTGCCGGGTCCAGTCCTTCTCTTCCAAGTTGCGAAAGAGCGTCAGGGTGGCGCGGCGCACAGCGATGTAATCTTCAATCAAATCGGGCAGACTCGTTTTACCGAAGGGGCCGTCCCGGACGTAGTCGTCTTGCTCGAAACCGAGGAGCGGAGTAGCGTCTCCGCGGGCAATTCTCAGGGCACGGTAGGCCATGATGCGCTCCGTATCGTTGACGTGGCCCAACACTTCTTTCAGACTCCACTTGTCTGCAGCGTAGCGAAGATCGCCGTCGGATTCGGGACGTCCCGAGAGCAGCAACAGAGTTTGACGCCGCTGCTCGTCTAGCGTGGCCAGGATGTCTTTGTCGCCGACCAGCGAGATGTAATTGCCGTGGTAATGAGCGAATTCGCCGGGCTGTGGGCGCCCCGGATTGGCGGAGGTAGAAGTGCTAGCGCTCGAATTGGTATCGGTCAGACTCATCGGTTCCTCAAGGGGTAAATGGGGTGGCGGCTGAGGGCCACGTGTCCATCTTATCGCGGTAGAAGAATTACCGCAGGAGGCGCAGAGGTTACACGGCGGGCAAGCGGGGGTGGAGGGTAAGCGAGGCAGGAGGAACCACAGGTAGAACTATGAAAATCAATAAGAAAAGGTGGATTTCCACAATGCGATGGCGTTTACTGAGGAGTACAATTCGATTTGGCAGTTGAAATGCGGCGCTAAATGAGAATCCCGTAATTATTAAAAGCGAAAGGATTTTGAGACCATGTGGAAGCCCACGAATCAACCAGCAACACCAGGCCGACCGGCCGAGCCGGAGCGTCCGATCCAGGCGACACCGACGCCGGCACCGAGCATGAATATGAACATAAATGAGCCTGCTGCAGCCGCGCCGCGTCCTGTAACGACGACCACTTCGGACCAGGCGACGATTGGCAAATCGCTGGTGATCAAAGGGGAAGTAACGGGATCCGAGTCTTTATATATTGATGGGCGCGTTGAGGGATCGATCAATCTCTCAGGCAATCGCGTAACCATCGGACGCAACGGAGTGGTCGCGGCGAACATCAGCGCCCGCGAGATTGTGGTGCTGGGAAAAGTTCGCGGCAATCTGACGGCGAGCGATCGCGTCGATATCCGCAGCGACGGCTCGCTTACGGGCGACGTAGTGGCGGCTCGCATTTCGATCGAAGATGGCGCATTCTTCAAGGGCGGCATCGACATCCGCAAGGCAGGTTCGGCGGGCGCGAAGGCAGACTCGAAGATTGAAGAAGTGAAGAGCGTGTCGAGTTCGGCGCCGGAACCGGCGATTGCCGCGAGAGCGTAGAGAAAGCGTAGATAAACAAGAAAGGCGCGATTCGTCGTTCGGGATTCGTCGTTCGCGATTCGTAAAAAACGGACCTCATTGAGGTCCGTTTTTTTATTGGCTGCGCGGACTTCTTTACTGCGCGAGCGGCGAACGCCGAACCGCAAGCGACGAACAGCGAACACCGAACCGCCAATCTCCCTTTCTACGGCTCTTTGCCCGTGTCCATCGTTTCAGCGGCCTGGCTCTCGGCGACTCTTGGGAATGCGGTCGACTTCCTGCGGCGCAAGTCACCCGGTAATTCGGAGCGTAGCACCCAGAGTCCAGCGGCCACGGCGGCGGCCCAGGTGAGCGAACCCAGGGCGAGAGCGAGAAGATCCGCAGTGCGACTGCCATTCATCGGAATGCTGCGCATGACTTCGTAGGCTAGTCCTCCAGAAACGGCGCCAATGATCGCCGCCTTTCCCAACTCTTTCCAGTTCATGCCGGCGAGGGGCACCATCCCTCGAAGACTCAACAGCAGAGCGATGGCCACCGCGTTGGCGCCAATGCCGATGTCGGACGCGATGGCGAGTCCAGTGAAAGAAAGGGTTCGAAATAACAACGAGTAGATGGGCAGAGATGCGGCCGTGATCGCGGTGGTCGCGATCATAGGTGTGAGCGTGTTGCCCGAGGCGTAGAAGGCGCGCGCGTATAAGGCCTGGCTGGACCAAAAAGCGAGTGACAGCGAGAACCAGAAAAAGTAGATCGCGGTGGAGTGCATATCCGCGACCGTGAAGCTGCCCCGCCGGTATACAAGATCGATCAATGGAACAGCGATCGCCATCATCCATCCCGTCATCAGCAGAGACGCGGCGGTAATGCGATAGACCGACGCATTCACGGTCGCGGCAAATTCTTCAAACTTTTTTTCTCCAAAGAGGCGCGAAAAAAAAGGCAACGACGCCTGACCAGCCGCCTGTCCGAGAATCGCGATCGGGACAGCGAAGAGACGCTTCGCGTAATTGAGCCGAGCGATGTCTCCGACGCCGCTCGAAGCAAAGTAGCGGATGAACCAATCGTCGACGGTGACCAGCGAAAAGCCCAGCATGAGCGGAATCGACAGCCGCACCCATTTGCGAAATGCTGCGTTCTGGATATCGAACGACGGCCGGTATCCCGTCCCGATTTTTGCAGCGCCGATGGCATTCACGAGAAACGGTCCGGCAATGCTGCCAATGAGCGCGCCGTAAGCGAGCGACGCGATACCGAAATGACGGCCTCCGGCCACCCCTCCGACGATGATGAACACGTTGTAAATCAGCGGGCCGAGCGCTGGAAACAAGAACAGCCGATGCGAAAGTAAGACGGCGGAGACGACTCCTCCCACATAAAAGAAGATTTGCGCGGGCAGAAGAATCCGCGTGAGGTGAACGCAGAGTTGCATCTGTTCCGGCTTGAAGCCGGGGACGATCCAAGACACGATCTGATGCGTGAAGATCTCGGCCAGGATGGTGCCCGCGATCAGCACCGTCGTCATCACGGTGATGATGACGGAGAAAGTTTTCTGCGCATCCGCCTCGCGCTTCTCGGTTAGAAAACCGGTGTAGATCGAGATGAATGTGATCGAAGCGGTGCCGCCGGCAACGAGGTAGTTCAGCAAGTCCGGCAGCGTGAACGCGGCGCTGTACGCGTCGGTGAGGTGCGTGGCCCCAAAAGCGTAGGCGATGTAAGCCTCGCGGATGTATCCGATCAGGCGCGAGAGTGTAATAGCCGACATCAGCAGCAACGTCGCCGAGAACGCCGTGTGCTGGTGCGACGGACGAAAAAAACGCAACAGACGCATCGTTTGCAGATTAAACCATCCGGCGGTCCGCGGGAGAGTTATCGGTATTTTGGAATCGGGACGTGGGCCGCTGGGTAGATGCAGAAGGTGCTCAGGGCACTACTTCAAATACAGAGCCGTAATTATGTTTGCCCCCCTGGTAGGTCGTGCCATATAAGTTTCCGCTCGCGTCGATGATGAGGCCTGAGGGATGTACGCCATCCGGTTCTGCCACGAAGTTATGGAGTATTGTTTCCTTTCCGCTCGCATCCAGCTTGAAAACAATTCCGAAGTTGTGAGTTCCGCCCGCGGAGGTCACACCGAAAATGTTTCCCTGTTGGTCCAGGTTCAGATCGGCGTACGGGTTTGCGCCGGACTTACCTCCTGGGAAACTGTACAAAACTGTGAATTCGCCCGACGCCGTTATTTTGAAAATGGTGCCGTAGTTGTAAGTTCCACCCTGATAGGCAGTCCCATAGAGATTTCCTTCGGCGTCCTGGACCAATCCTCCATTGGGGTAGGCACCGTCGCCGCCACCCTCAAAGCTATATTCCACCGTTTCGTTCCCGGATGAAGTCACTTTGAAAACCGCACCGCGCCCGTAAGCGCCACCCCACTGCGTGGTGCCATGGGCGTTGTTAGAGGCATCAAGAACCAGTCCGGCATTGGGATAATCGCCGTCCTCGCCCCCGAAGGCGTGCAGAAGGGTTAGATGGCCGTCACGATTGATCTTGAAGACGGTGCCGCAACCGGTGATGTTACAAGAGAAATTTCCGCCAGCGTACGTGATTCCATAAAGAGCCCCATTCTTGCCGGGAATCACTCCGCCTGGAAAGGTCCCGTCCGTACAAGGGGTTTGCGGACAGAAACTATAGAGAACGGTTTCGCGCCCCTGCGGGTCCAGTTTGAACACGTTGCCGTAACTGTAGGCTCCGCCCTGGAAGGTCGTGCCGAAGAGGTTCCCCGCGGCATCGCGGAATGACATCGAATCGGGAACATCGCCATCACCATCGGATCCATTGAAGCTGTAGAGCACCTGCTCGTCGCCAGCGCTACTTACCTTGAAGATGATTCCTCTGCCGAAGGTCCCGCCGAGGGCGACTCCATACAGATTGCCTTGCGGGTCCCGGACCAGGGGCGACGACGGATACTGCCCGGCCGTGGAGTTTTTGGTAAAGCTGTAAAGCACCTTATAGGACTGCGCTTGGGCCAGTAGCGGTTGAATCGCCAGCGCGATTAAGGCGGCGAAAAGCCACGGTGAAGAAATAGCCAGATTTTTGGAAATGCGAGCATTCATTGGAGGGTCCTCGGCTTCGGAACGGGGCTCGCTCTATTTTCGAGATCGAGCGGGTATCGGATGGGCACTGCATAACTTCTCTCGGCACTTGTAGGAAAGACTAAAATGAGCCGTCCCTAGCCAATTCGCAAATCGCGTATTTGGAGCAAATAGGATGGATTCGAGTGAGAGAGAGTTGCCGTCGCTTGCAGATTGGCGAAAAATCGCGGTTGCGCTAATTGACTTTGGTCTAGCCGAAATTCTCAATTAGTGAAATCGCCGAGTACAACAGCTGTCATTTGCAAGAGTGGTCCGGCCGGCCCGTGCGCGGTTAATCCGCGCCGTTCAGATTGCGCTGGAATCTGTACGAGGTCTGGTGTAGTTTATCCATCTGATCGGCGGAATCCATGAGTCAGGTGCCTATCTGGTTCGAACGCAGGTTTGAGTTTTCGTTTCCTGTGGAACTGCTTCCGAATCTGCGTGCACGTCTGCGCGGCACTCCGGCCAGGCTTGAAGAGGTGCTTCGTGGCCGTTCTCACGAAATCCTGATCGGGAAAGCGCAAGGAAAGTGGTCGGCTCAGGAAAACGCCGGTCACTTGCTTGACCTGGAACCGCTTTGGCTGGCGCGGGTGGGCGATTACTCGGCGGCCAACGACTACCTCTCCGTAGCAGACCTAAGGAATCGAAAAACCGACGAAGCGAACCACAATGCGCGCCCATTGGAACATATTCTGAGTGAGTTCCGCGCTGCAAGAGAAAGACTGCTGAAGGCTGTGGACGAATTGGACCCATCACTATTTGCCCGAGCCATTCCTCACCCGCGTTTGAAGACGCCAATGCGGCTCGTAGACCATTTGTATTTTGTCGCCGAACACGACGATCATCATCTCGCGCGAATATGGGAACTCGTCAACGCCGTCCCGGTACGTACGACTATCTGTGCGTAACTTGGTCGTAACATGGGCCCGTTCGGGAAATCCCGGATGAATCTCGCCGAACTGTCATCCATGGTAGCGAAGAGTGCGAGGTGGATTCTTGGCAGAATCGACGCCCGTTGAATCCTTGATTTCTGGTACGCCCATGCCGCTAAACCCGATCAAGGCCATCCAGCGGAGTAGAACCGAGAACTAACTCGTAGTTGACGCAATATCCCCTAGCGCCAACTACGGCCCGACTGGTCAATGCGTGCCCACCCCCAGCTTTTTGCTTTATGTGGTCACGACTGCGCGAGCGGCGATGGGCTCGACAGGCGCTTTGCGGCGGAGGATGGCAGCGGAGATAAGAGTAATGATAAGGCCGACGGGCAGGGGCTCCATGAAGGTGTAGGCCATGTTGACGAAGGGATTCTGGTAGAGCTGCTGCGAGTGCTGTATGGCAGCGACCTGCGCGGCGGTCGCGGCGGGGTCAAGTCCGGAGGACTGGACCTTGTGAATCTGCGCGGCGAAGTAGCTGTCCATGAAGTGGGGCATGAAGTTGAAGTAGAGGATCTCCCACATGGCAACGTAGCAGACGGTGGTGATAAGGGCGATCAGGATGCCGCAGGCGAAGGCGCGGCCGAAGGAGATTTGACCGGCCAGGTTGTTGTCGCGGTAGCTGCGGATGCCGAAATAGATGAGCAGGAACGACGCCACCATGATGGTGTAGCCGAGAGCCATGCTATGGCCGGAGCCGATCTTGTCGGCGAGCAGAAGCGAGCCTCCCATAAGGAGGGAAATGATGGCGCCGGAGATAAGGCCGAAGGTGAGGACGGTTTTCTTCATGTGAAGCTCCTTGTCTAAATGCGAACGGTCTAAATCGCAAACGGTCTAAATGCAAACGGGCGAGTGAGAACGGAGTCACCCTACGTTGGAACGCAGCCGCATGTCGTCATTCTTTCGTATGATTTTGCAGGAGTGGAGCGGAAATCATGCTTTCGGGTGACCCGCTCATGCTTCGTACGTCACGGCAGGAGGCCTAGTTCTTTGCCGCGCTGGACGGCCTGGGTGCGGCGGGCGGCTCCGAGCTTGTCGAAGGCGCGGGCACAATGTGTCTTGACCGTGTTTTCGGAGACGAAAAGCTGCGTAGCGATCTCGCGATTGCTGAACCCGTGGGCGACAAGGGTGAGGATTTCGAGCTCGCGTGCCGTGATGCCGAGGCTCTGCTGCTGGGCCGCATTGGGAGCGAAGGGTTCGCGCGCGAGGGCTTCCGCCGGAACCTTCGCAGGAACCAGCACTTCCCTCACCACGACGGTTTCGCGGATGGTTTCGCGACTGCGCGTGATGCGGAGGCCGAGCCATATGCCGAAGGTCGCGAAGAGGATGGCGACGAGCGCGCCGTAGAGCTCGACCGAGTGCTCGATGATGACGAAACGGTATTCGGTGTATTGGAGGGTGGCGATGAGTAGCCCGCCGACGAGACCGAAGATGAGGGCGTGTCGCTTCATGAGGGGGTCGTGAAGAAGTATATCCCCGCCTACCCTCGGCAGTCGCTCGCCAAAATTGGCAATATAGGCGAACGTCGACGATAAAACCGGCGGACGGGGGAAACCCGACGATAAACGGAATGTTTCCCTAACTTGTTGCATGCAAAGATCGGGAAACCGCCCGCCAGTCCCTGGTTTTCGGGGTTTTGCCTTTCACCTTGACGCGACGGCCCATCGAGGGGAAAATGGCAGACTTTGTTAAGTCGAGAAGGAAAGGGCTCTATCTAGAGCCTTCGCGCGACCTACGGGAGATTCTTCGTGAATCGTTACCTCAAAAGTATCGTCTTTTTCCTGGCTCTGGCCTTCTTGAATTGTCGGCACGCCGAGGCGCAAACCTGTGGCCCCTGGCTCAACGTCACGTCCTGGCAGCTGGACTACACTATCTCCGGCTCCGGCTCGGGTTCGGATGGAAAAGAGTACAACTGGACCATCAGTCATCAAGGGACCGCAACCGCCACGCTTGCCCCGCAACAGACGAAGTGTGTCGCGGAGCTGGAGTGGGCCGCGTATCCGACCAGCGGATCAGGAACCGTCAACGACATGGGCACGGGAACCTGCATGAATGGCCAGAGCAACACGCTCTCGTTCGCGGGAGGCGGCTCTTTAGTCTCAAACATCAGCGGGAACTTCCTCACAATCGACGTATCGAATAATACCTACACGCTCCTGTTTTACGATGGCGTGCCAGTTACCATAAACACCGACAGCTGTGGCAATACGTTTCAGAGTAGTGGCAATCTCAACGTAGGTCCTTTTGCCAGCGGTTGCCCCGATGCCAGCGGACTGACGTTCACTCTCCCTTCGACGGTTCAGACGCTGACCCAAACGAATTACAGTTTCACAGCCGATGCGAACTGCCCTCCGTGGCCAGTGTCGTCGAGTTGGACACTGAGCTTCACCTTGACGCCAACCGTCGCGCCCGGCAACAACAATCAGGACGACAACTGCGACCCTCAGGCCCCGGCCTCCTCGACCATCGCCTGCCAGAACCAGAGTCTGCGCGAGGATATGCCCATCGTAGGTACGGGATTCTCTCTCCATTACGAGAATGATCGCGAGCCTGGCGCCACCGGCGCTGACCCCATCGCCACTGCGGATGCCGCGATGATTGGCGGCTGGACTCTCAGCGTGCACCACGCTTACGACCCCAGCACGAACACACTCTTCCTCGGCGACGGTAACCAGCGGAGCGCCTGGCAACTCGCTACCCCCTTGATGTACAACGGAAATTATCTCGTGACTTCCAAGGATGGGACGGAGATATACAGCTTCAACACCAACGGGCGTCATCTTCAAACTCTTACACCTCTCACCGGAGCGGTGAAATATCAGTTTGCCTACGACAGCTCGGGAAATCTGATCTCGATCACGGACGCAAGCGGGAATATCACCACCATTCTGCGCAATGGCTCTGAGCAGGCCACCGCCATTGTTTCGCCCTATTCGGAAAGCACAAAACTCGCCATGGACGGCAAAGGATTCTTAAGTGCTCTCACCGACCCGGACGGGAACCTGCAATCGTTCTCCAACACCACAACCGGTCTATTGCAGGCGCGGACCGACTCGAACGGGAATCTCTTCAGCTATGCCTATGATAGCGTTGGCCACCTGACGTCCGACTCTGACCCCGCAGGTGGATCAATTACCCTGACCCGCACCAACTCTGGCTCTGGCTACACGGTAGACGCCACCACTGCTCTCGGCAGAACTGCAGCGTTCCAGGTCACGACCGGGGTTCTAGGGGAACAGTTTGGAAATACGTGGCCCAACGGACTCCAGGCTTCGATGTCGAATACTCAACAAAGCGGACAGCTTTCAGAGAACACCACCTTGCCCGACGGGACGATCAATAGCAGCACCCTCGGCCCCGATCCGCGTTGGGGATTACAAACCGCTGTGCCGGCTAGCGGGACTGTCACCAAGGGCAGTCTGTCGCAGATTCTCGTGGGCAACCGATCCGCCACTTTCACGATGGGCAATCCCTTTAGCCTTACCTCGCAGAGCGACAGCGAAAGCATCAATGGACGCACCTATACCTCCGTCTTCACTGCGGCCAGCCTCAACAGCGTGGATACCACTCCCATGAATCGCAAGACCACGATCGTGCTCGACTCGTTGGAGCGCGTGGTCAGCCG
>Ga0302278_10005636_pt1 | contig 12306 bp, 13 predicted proteins | sample III_Bog_N3_2_FD_194543 | JGI IMG/M metagenome (GOLD analysis project Ga0302278, IMG submission 194543) | Peat permafrost microbial communities from Stordalen Mire near Abisko, Sweden - III_Bog_N3_2 | ecosystem: Environmental > Terrestrial > Soil > Wetlands > Peat | place: Sweden: Abisko... | reverse complement strand
TCCAAGGACTGGATCGATACGGGTCTTGGGCGATGGATTGTCGGAGAGGATTGCCGGAGTCTGGTGCTTGAAATTGCACGCGAGGGAGGACAGTCATGAGGTATTACAAGGGATATATTGCCATCTCGGATGAGCGGGATATTCCCGCCCTGCTGCATATTCGCAATGCCCGTGCGGTCACCTTCGATCAACTGTGCGGCCTTCTGGCGCACGACAATCTTGAGAGTGTGCGGCGCTCGGTACACTGGCGCGTCACAAGACTGGCGAAAGCGAAGCTGATCGAGCGCTTTGAACTGGAGCGCCTTTACGGGCAACCAGTGTATGCCATTACCACCCTTGGTCTGACGCTTCTTGAATCTCGCGGTCATTCGCTGGTCGCTTTGCCTTCGACCGTTGAGCGCGTCATCCATCGAACGCAGCTCTTTCATGCTGTCGAGTTGGTCCATATCCGCCTGGCCCTGGCGCAGCATGGGATACTTCGCTCCTGGCAATCGGACTTGGAAGTCCGATCGCGAAACCTGGTAACGGCGCACTCGTACGCAAAAGACTATGACGCGGTGGTTGAAGTCAACGTCGCAGGAGAATCCAGAAAGTTCGCCATCGAGTACGAGAGAACTTCGAAGGGGTCTGCCCGATACGAGGAAATTCGCGAAGTCCTGAGGCGCGACAAGACAGTCGACACTATTCTCTATCTGACATCCGACCACGATGTTCTTTACCTGCTTGCCGTGGAATTGCGCGGGGTTGCCAAACGAATCGGCATTGCACTCAGTGATCAGTTTCGCCGCGACACGCTGAATACAAGAACACTGGTGGCGGGAACAGGGGCTGAAGTGGTCGAGTTCCGCAACCTTATTGCTCTTTAGGATGAGCTGGTGCAATCTGTAGCGCCATCGACTGATTCTCAACCAAGCAGTCCCTCTGATTGCATTCCGGTTGGTTGCAGGATGAATTCTCATTGCCTTCCTATAGGCAACTAGCCCCTTCCTATTGTGCGGATTTCTGGTTGTGAGGTTGCTCTGAGAAATACAGTTGGAAACTGACTACCCCTTTGTTTGGCGGTTGGTTGGTGGTGATTTAGGTGTAGATGATGGTTGGATAGATGGGAAGTTGACGGGAAAGACGCTGGGTGGCAGGTCTGGACGTGTGATTTGCGATCGATTGCGCAGGTGACTAACAATCAAAAAGCGCTGAATTGCGCGCGTCAGGCATGAGTTGGAGTTGATTTCCGTCTGCTTGGTGGACCGGCTGCCTAGTCTGCCACTGTGTAGTTGGAAGCTGACGTTGACTTTCATTGTCCTCTTTCGTGTTGCATCGACAAACCAGACTGTTTGTTGCTGTGTGGCAATTCAGTTGGCAGCAGTGACACGGGTGAGCTCTGATTGTTGATCCAGCTTGTTCACTTGTCGTCACCGCTGACAGCAGAATCTCGCGCGACGAATCGCGCAATTGTGCGAGATCGGATCGTTCTTGCCTAACCTCGGTTGCTCAACAGTTTCCGTCTTCCGCACGACTCCACAGAATAACTTTCAATTCACAAGGAGGAATTCATGCCGGACATTCGTCCGATCACCGCAGCGCGCGCCGCAATTGTCCCCAGCTTTTCCTAGCAGTTCATCCTCAGGTTTGCCACCTCGCTTCTGCTCACGAGTGCAGACGTCGACGTCATCCTAACGTTTGCCCCTTCCGTATTCTCAGCCCTTTTTAATGCGCCGATCCTGCGCGCTGCCTTCGCGATCGTGATTCTCGGATCGATCGCGTCGCTTGCGCGCATGTGGTTCCTGACCTTCAGGGACCGTCCGTAGCCCACCGTCACACTATCCACAAATCCACACAGGAGGGAGAGATCCGATGGATCGCAGTCTTGGAAAGATGTTCGCATACCAATTGTTCGACTGGCGCAATTCCGTCACCGGCACCATCCAACAGACAGTCGCCGCATTCCTGAAGCTCGGTGAGGCGATTGCCACCCGCTGGATTCAGACGCCGAAGGGCGTCCTGCTACTGCAAATGGCTCCCGAGAATCCCGAGTCGGGCGCAGTCTATGTCTTCGACCGCCAGCGCGAAGTCTGGTACATGCTCATCTTCGAAGGCTGCGAAGACCGGTTCACTTCCGAAAGCTTCGACCGCATCTTCTCCGAATACAAGCTGTTCAGCTATGTGGCGCAGCCTGGCCTGTTGCTCGCCCAAACGCAGCCGGCTCACGCGTAATACCGCCCCGCCGCACCCATCGCAGTTTCCTTGGTCCACAACAATTCACAAACTGGAGGAACCCCATGCGTCAATCCGCAAGCCGCATTCGCTCGCTCGCAAATCGTTACGCCCTCGCAGAAGCCGCAGCCTTTCCTGGCATCGGCACGGAGCGCGTCAGCTTTCCCAGCAACCGGAGGTCAGCTTCCGAATTCCGGCACAGCTTCCCGCACTTCGCCCATCAAGCGTGAGCAGTACTGCGAGGGCTCGGCAATTCAATCCGGGCCCTCGTCTTTTCTTGTCGTTTCAAGCCGCGATACACGAGCATTCAAAGCCTCTCAAGCAATTTGACCGAGTTGTGAGGTCGGGGTACAACCACACCACGTGAAGAAAGGTGGTCACCGAATGTACTCGAAGTTCTGTGTTAGCCGGGAGACAGCGAACAACTTCATTCATCTGTTTGTTAACCGGCGCGCGTATGGAATGCAGGCGGCCCAGCCGCTGCCGAGTGGCTCTGTCCCGTACTACCTGGCACGGGATTGGCAGACGAAAGCGCCGAAGCCTCTCGACGTTGATGTGGCGCGAATGCACCTGAATGGCGACATCACGATCAACTTGTATGCGATCAACCCGGAAACCCAACGCTCAAAGTGGGTGGCAATCGACGCCGACTTCGATGGCTCCGTGCAATCGCTCTTTCAGTTGCAATGGGAACTGAAGCAGGATGGTGTCGAAGCCGCGCTTGAGCAATCGCGCCGAGGCGGTCATCTTTGGATCTTCGGCGACAGGCCATTGCTGGCCGCCGAGTGCCGAATCTATATCTACAACCTGGCGCTCCGGCTCGGAGTTCCGGTCAAGGGGGGCGGCCTCCAAGAAGGCATTGAAGTCTTTCCGCGCCAGGATCGGATCGATGACGGAGAGTATGGCAACGCCATTCGCGCGCCACTTGGCGTGCATCGAAAAACGAATCTGCGGTACTGGTTCTATGACGCCGATGTGACCCCGGAGGCGCAACTCGCCTACCTCAATGGTCTGAAGAAACTCACCGAAGAAGGGCTCAAGACGTTTATCCAGGGAATGAGTCTTCCCGAGGCGTACAAGCCTGTCGTCGCGTCGCCGTACATTCCAACAGCTTCTTCCGCTAGACAATTTGAGTTCCGAATCCTCGAACACGTTCGCACCACGCGCAAGGATAGCCGCAACCTGTGGGCGCGATGCCCGTCCTGCGCGCAGATTGGACGGGACCGCACAGGCGACAACCTGGCAATCCAGATCAAGAATCCGCGCTTCTACAAGTGCTGGGCCGGCTGCACGAAGGAAGAGATTCGCGCGGCACTGGGACAGCCGATCCGCAGACAGCAAGCAGTGTAGAGGAGGCGAACCCGATGAAACCCTCTGTTCGAGCAACGGCCTTCCACACTCCGGATGATGCCGCAGACACGACGCGCTTCGCCCGTTACGGTCTTGCGATTCCTCGGCAAGTCTTGAGGGAGCTGGAGAAGCGCGGCATCTACTGCCAGTCAAGTGTATCGATCGAGCATCAGCATCTGGCCGAGCGGTATGTACTCCGTGCCACAGAATCTGGCGGCGCCGTTGCGGACATGGGCCGCTACTGCGCCTATCTCGATGCAGATGGAGTTCCGATCCCATGGTTGCAGCCGATCGATTCGCTACCCGGCAACGGCCGACACGCGATTGTGATTGCGCCAGAGTTGATCCGAATCGAGATGCTGCGCATCGGCCACACCTATGAAATGGCAATTTCAAAACACTCACTCGCGAGCAATGGGAGCCGAGTCCGTCCGGTCATAACCTCGTCCCTACTCTTCCGGGGCAACCAGGGAACCCTTACCATCGATCTTTGGAACCCGGAGAACAAGCGGCTCCGTGGATCAATCGCTCCGGTCTTCTACACCCCGGCTGGCGAGATACGGTCGCATCCTAAGCGCTTCGATGACGCAATTCGCAAGATCACCGGCGCGCTCGCCTGCCTGAAATGCAAGCATACCCACGTCGCGGTGCCACCTTCGATCACAACTGGCGGTGCATTATGAGTCGCGCAATCGAAGTTGGTGCGCCGGACTGGAAGCCTCTTGAGGGCGTCCTCTCGCGGGAGCATTGCGCAGAGTTCATGTTCATGGGGACTACCGGTGGGATCGTGCTCTACAAGCACTGGGATACGCGACGCTATCTGAATATCGATTCGGAGACAGGCCGGTTCTACCAGTACGTCGATGGCGACTACACCGAGATCAGCCGGGAACAGGCAATTGAGCACGTGTACGGATCAAGACAAATTTGATGGAAGGGAGAAGATCATGGGCAAGAGCGTCAACAAAGTCATCTTATTGGGCCATGCCGGCAAAGACCCGGAGGTCCACATCCTGCGGAGTGGAACACTGGTCAATCTCTCGCTGGCCACCAGCGAACGTTACAAGGACAACCGGGGCGAGTGGCAAGAACGCACCGAGTGGCACAACCTGGTCGGGTACCAGAGGGTCGGCGAGATTCTTCGGGACTACGTCCAGAAGGGTTCCAGGATCTTCGTCGAGGGCGAACTTCGCACCCGCTCCTGGGAGGATCGGGAGTCGGGGCAGAGGAAGTTTCGTACGGAAGTGGTTGTGCGCGAGGTCAGCCTATTGTCCCACGGGCCTGCCTCGAGTGGCGCGAACGGAGCGGAGGACCACACCAGCGGGAACGGCTTCGTGCCGCAAGAGTTCAGCGCCGAACACGAGATTGAGGCATCAGAGGTGCCCTACTAAAACTGGGCTTCGTCGCGTCCACGCTTTCACCGAGAGCGCCTCATGGGGCGCTCTCGGTGCGTTCGGATTCAACAAGAAGCCCACTGGAGGTTTCGCACAAAAGGAGTTGAACTATGGCAACAGCAGCGAAATTCGCAGGAGCGGAGCGGGAGAAACTCTTCGCTCAACTCGAAGTGCCATTCGATCCTGCTCAAATCAAATGGCGGGTCATGCGCACATCGGACGACCGACGCTCGGGCGCAATCCTTCCATTCGCCGATCCACGGGCCTACACGGATCGGCTCAACCAGCTCTTCACGCCGGCGGGGTGGACACGCGAGTACACCATCTCCACCGTGCCGTCCCTGACCCGCGTGGACCGAGGCAAGGTGATTGTGACCAGCAAGGTGCTGGTGGCGACCGCCGTCACAATCAGCCGCTTGGGCAGCCACACCGGCACCGGAGAAGAGTGGGCGGACCGCGAAAACGCAGTGACTGCGGCGGATGCGCAGGCCTTCAAACGGGCCTGCAGTTGCTTCGGACTTGGGCGGTATCTCTATCGCTTCGAAGAGACCTGGGTGCATTTGAACGGGCGCGCCGAACCGGTTGCGCTCCCGATATTGCCGGAGTGGGCGTTGCCGCCGGGAGTGACCATGGCTCCCTCGAACGGCCAAGGCCTCGATGTGCGTGGCCCTGTCGATCACAAGCTGACTGCCGACATCGAGGGCTTCCGCGGCACACTTGGAGCGGACATTTACTCGGAGATCTTGCGCCGGGCGGGCCACACTAATGATGCCCGGACGATCCCGAATGCAGACCGGCAGAAGAATGTTGCGGAGTGGATGCAGGCTGCGGCACGAGGATTTGAGCGGCTTCATGGGTTGGTTGAGACGGCCGGCGACGCGAGGTTCATCGCCGCCATGGACAACCTGAAGTTCGCCACGCCCACGTGTCTTCCCAGCCTGGCTGCATTGAAGCAATTGGTGGAGGAACTCGAAGCAATCACCGGCCAGCAGGTTGCGTAGGAGTGCCGAGTCCACCGGAGGGATCTCATGTGTCAGGTCAAGTTGATTCGCCCTGGACATAGCCTCGTCACTATTCCAATTGACAAGGCCATCTACTGCAAGAAATGCAGAAACATTACGAACTCACCCAATGAGCGTTGCGGCAGATGCGGAAGCGAGTTTGTTCTGCGCCTTGCCATTCTTGTCGATCAACCGCCCAGTGGTCCGGACTCAGGCCCGGCCTCGACAGGATATATCGTTTCGGATTTCCATCTGGAGGTGGCCAGGGCGGCGTAAGGCTGCACGATTCACAAATCCCAGCGTTCGGGGAGACGCCCATGACCATTTTCACTGACACCTTTACGGCCATTTCGTCCTACAATGAAGATATTGTTGTGGAGTCATCCCCCGTGACCACGGCATTGGAACAATACTGGGCAGAGCGCAGGCGAATCTGTGAAGAAGCTGTTGGCCGACTGCAACAGCCCTTTTCGGAAAACGATGCCGAGCGCGTGTGGATCAATTTCTGCTCGTCCAAAACGGGATTTCTCCAGCGGCTTCTAAAGCAGAGCGTGGCCCATTTGGGCAAGCCCTTGCGCCACTTGTGGGGTTGGAACTTAGGTCTCATCCGCAAAACCAAGACTGCGTTTTTGCAGGTGGCTAGAGTTGAACTATGGATTCCTTTCGCGCATAACCCTCTGAGAGTGGTTCGTGTCCCGGGAAGAACGGGGAAATACGATGTGGTCGATTATCCAGATGATGACGGAAAGCAATTCGAGTTGGGCAAAGCCATCGTTGCTGTGGGTTGGCACCGCAACGACTTTTTCATCATCCTTCCATCTGGGAAATATGTGACGTTTTTCTCGTTCACTTTCTCCGAGGATGGTGTTACCTGGGACACGCAGGAAGTGCTGCCCAAGGTGTTTTCCCGGCAACTCGCCGATTTCAAGATTGAATTTCAATCTACAGAACAGAGTTTCGCGCCCCTTCGAGTGTGTTGGGACAGGAAAAACCAGTGGGGCCGCGCCTCCGCAAATCTGGGCCGGATCGACGGTGCGGCCGAGGCATGGAGGCGAGTCTACATTCCAGAACGCCAGAAGCTCGACATTCTGCGCAGGGTGGAATTGTTCGAGAGGAATGACCCGGCTGCTCCGCGCGGTCTGTTGCTTACAGGACCTCCGGGAACTGGAAAGACTCTTGTGGCCCGTACACTTCGAGACATGATGGGCTGCGACTTTCAGATGCTCTCACTTGCCGACCTTAAGGAGCAGAAAGTGGGGGCAAGCGGCAAGCGGGTCCGCGAGGTCTGGGACCGGGCGAGAACGCATCAGCCCGCGATCATCTTCATCGACGAGTGTGAAGGGATACTTGGCCGCAGGGGGGCGGCCGAAACGGATGCGTTTGCCACCGATATAGTTCAAGCATTCTTGGCCGAGTGGGACGGCATCCGTGGGAACGCCCAAGTCTGGGTAATCGGAGCGACCAACCGGCGTGACATGCTCGATGACGCCATTCTCTCCCGGTTTGGCTGGGAGGTCGAGTTGCAACTCCCCGGAGTGGAAGATCGCCGCCAGATACTTTCGCAGGAGGTGAAAGCATTGGGTCTCTTTGTCGATGCGCCCCTGGAAGCAGCGGCGCTGACCCAGGGAATGAGCGGCCGGGATCTCAAGCAACTCGCGCAGTCCGTGCGTGCGGTTGCGTATCCCGCGGAACCCACGCAGGAGCATTTTCTGGACGCCATTGGTGCGGCGAGAAAGTCGCACAATACCAAGGTGGACCGCAAGGCCGGCTGGGATACGCTGGTGCTCGACGATGCGATTCTCGACCGGCTCAAGCTGGTCTGCGCGCTGCTCCGCGATGCGGAGAAGTGGCAGGCGCGGGGAGTCTCGATTCCTCGGAGCCTCTTGTTGGCCGGACCATCCGGCGTGGGAAAGACGCAGGTTGCCCGGACGCTCGCCAACGAAAGCGGACTGACCTTTATTGCGGCCACCACAGCCGATGTGAAGGCCAACTACCTTGGCCAGAGTGGCAACCGGGTGAGACTGCTCTTCGAGCGCGCGCGGTCGAGTGCGCCGGCGATCCTGTTCCTGGATGAATTGGACGTCATCGCGCCTGACCGTGCGGCGACGGGTGGAAATGACCAGTTGACGGATGAGATTGTCGGCCAACTTCTCCAGGAGATGGACGGGATCAGCGCCCGCGACAGTCATGTTTTCCTTGTTGCCGCCAGCAATCACCTTGAGCGAATCGACGCTGCCGTTCGCAGCCGGTTTCAGGAGAGGCTGGTCATTCCGTTGCCAGACCGGAATGCTCGCATCCGTCTGCTTGCGAATCTGTTGGCCGGGAAGAAGATCGGTTTTCCGTTGAACGACGGCGCCGTTCTACTGGCGGACCAAACCAAGGATCAGGCATTGAGTGGGCGCGATCTTGAAGGCTGGGTCCAGGCTGCGGAACAGAAGGCTCTACTCCGGGCCCTGCAGGATGGTGGTCCAGAAAATTTCTCCATTGGGCTAGCGGACTTTGGAGGGCAGTTTCAGCGTTAAAGAGTGCAAAGGGCGTAAACCCAGAATTCCGCTGAAGCTGATCGGCGGAGCCTTGGTGACTTCAGGGTACTGATCTTGCGCCAAAGAGTCCCACGGCGCTTTCGCGCTCACGAGATTGACGGCTCGCTTGTGTTCAACATCAGCTTGATACCCTTAGCAGTTGCAATGTTTACTGGAGAGGGTTTTGTAGTATTTCCGAATCGTCTTGCCCGGCTGCTGCTTACATGAGCAGTCGTATTTGAAAGAATCAGCGAAATCCTCGCAGGACTTCAAGACGTCGAGCAGCACGTAAGCATCGAGGCTCGACCCAGAGCCCGTTTCGTAATGGGAGACCCAATTAGCAATCATCGCGGGAACGATCATATTTCCGAGCGCAGCTTGCTGGTTTGGATCTAGCACCAGTCGGCCCGCAGCTTTGTAGAGCTCAACCCCATCCTTGATTGCATCGAGGGCGTGTCCCACCATCTTCATGTTGTCTTTTATGGCGAAGTCTAGGGATACAGGGATGCCGACTTTCGAAATGATTTGAATGAGCCGGTATTCCAGGTGCTGGCGGATCAGCGGTTCAGCCTGTTTTATCTGTCCGGCATTCAAGAACGTTTCGGCCGAAGGCTTAAGGCGCTCGGCACCCGCCGCTTGCATCATCATTGACCCAAACGGAGGGAGTCCCTGGAGGTGCTGATGGTGCCATTCTATCGAGTTCCCGTACTTGTCGAAATATTTCTCAAGAAGCCCATCGTGGCTAAGAATGACGACCTGCAGCCCGTCTTTATGGAGAGGAAGCCCTACCTGGGTTCGGAGGACTTCCATTAGAGCGAATTGATGACCGGCGTCGAAGCTAGAAGTCACATCGTCCAGGATGATAAACCGGGCGGCCGGCTTGCGTTGAAGGGCAGCACTCAAGAAGATCGAAATAGCGATCGCGTTGCGATAGCTCTCTGAAAGCAGGGGCGTTGCCCCGGTATTTTTCAGAGTGAAGAACTTCTCTAGCTTCAAGTGCAGATCAATCGAATCCTTTTTCTGTTCGAGGCTTGGGACGATTGGCACACTGCCCGCGATTGTGGCATACATGCCCTTGTATTGCGTCGTCATGGCTTTAATCAACCGTTCCGACAAGCCGGCCTCTGCAGTTTCGAACGTCGCGCACGCCGAGTCAATGAATGCCTTCCAACGCTTTCTTTCCGCTAGCTTTTTCGAGGCTGCTCCGATCGAGGCAGTCAGAGCTATTACTGACTTCAACGAGCCTTTGATACGTTTTGCGCGTTCGACTTGTTCGATCAAGTGAACCAACGACGGCGGGAGCGACCCTTGGATGGTTACTTTTTCCGCCTGTAGCTCTGACAGCCGAGTGACCCTAGCCAATTCCATGAGCTGCAGACGGGCAATGGCCGTATCTACATCGAGCACCGTTGCCTGCCCTGCAGTCAGCAGGCCGTGTAGCCTGCCGTGCTGGTTTGTGCCGGCATCGGCTGGCTTGACCAATTTAGCCTCCAGCTTTTGCAGTCGGCTCGGCCACGTCGCGGCAGCCCAGGAATCTTTTATTTGGTTTTCTGTGTCATCGACGAGCTGGTACTGCTTCAGTTGTTTCTCGGCGATCGCGTATGGAGACTCCGAGGGGGTTGATTCACAGGCCGGGCAGACTGCCTCATGCATCCAGCTCCCATCGTCGAACACCTGTTTCACTGCAGCATAGAGATCATGGAAGGAAGCCCCTTTGGTCGAAGCCAGTGCCTGTTGCTTGGTTTTGCAAAGGTCTTTCAATTCTGTTTGTTCAGTCGCTTCGGTAGTGCCCGGGGCCAATGCTTCCAAGGCAGCTATCTCCGTAATTGCAGCAGAGAGCCGTTCCTGGTCCTCGCTCTTTTCGGCAGTCTTGATCGTGGCGCTTAACTTGTCGAAATCGATCACGCTTAGAAGCTGGCCGTCGCATTGATCTTTTAGCAGTGCGACGCCGGCAAGGGCCTGTGTTGTATCGGACCCGATCGTTGCAGGGATTATGGGTTCTACGAGCTGCTTCCCAATCAGACCGAAGTAATCTTGCTTGAGCGCGATCATGGCTTGCGCCAGGGTGGCTTTCGATAAAGCCACTTCCGCATCCAGTACCTTCGAGCCAGAGTCATTGTTAAACGAAAGCGTGTCCGACACTGCCGATAGCCCCTGGCGAACCTCTGCCAGCTTTGATAGACCGAGCAGAGCCGAGAACGATTTGCCGCGGTCGAGCGGCGAATCGAGCAGAAACTTTGTAAACGTGTGATTGTCGAGCAGAACGGTTTCATCATCGAGCGCAGCGAGCAAATCTTCCGGGTTCGCGTATCCGCTGGGGCTAGTGACAACTCTCTTACCGTTTGTTTCCCTCACGACTTTTACGGTCACGTCGGCCCCGCCGTCGTCTGGGCGAAACGTGAGGACGATTTCTGCACGTCGCTTTGAGTGGAACTGATTGGCGTAGTAGTCTTTCGCCGACTCTGCGGCCACCATGCGATCAAGCTTCGGAACGAAGCCCGTTATGGCATAGGTCAGTGCCTCAAATAGCGAACTCTTACCCAGACCGTTTGCCGCAAAGATGGAATTAACGGCATCGGCTCTGAATTTGATTTCTAAAGGGTCGCCTTCGTTGTTGATGCCCCGAAAGCCTTCGATTTTGACGACGGCAAGAAAATAGCGGGTCATTTCGTCGCCCCTGCTTTGGGCTGATCTAAGTGCTTCACCACCGCTTCGTTGAATTGTTGGCGCGTCGACTTTTTCTGGGCCGGCACATCAGAGATAGGCAGGATTGGTGGCAACTGCTTCTTGAGAAGCGCGGCAAAGTCCGCATCTATGGTGTCCAGATGCTTATAAAACTTGTCGATATTCTGCGCAGCAGACAACAAAGTTTCAAACTCGAAGGGCATTGCACAATCCTACTCTGCCGCACGTTCAACCGGAAGGGATAAGCGATAGACCGACTGGTTGGCACCTACCCTTGTCATGCGGTGTCATCTGGCGCCTCGCATTGTCACCAGTTATTTCAGTCAAAACCCGACAGAAAGGAGGCTCGATGGCCAGGAGTGTCGCGAAACTTAAGATGGGCTTCTACCCGCTCCCAGTGAGTGAAGGCGCTAAACTTCATCAGCTTCTCAGCTTCACAGGACCGGCATCGGTGGTCGATCCCTGCGTGGGGCTAGGCGTGGCTCTCAACCTGATTACCCACGGCGTCGATGTGCGCCGCTATGGAGTGGAACTCGATGCCGAGCGGGCATTAGCCGCAAGCGCTACGGGGATCGAGACGATCCAGGGAAATACGTTTGACGCAGTGTCCAAGCCGGAATCCTTCTCGCTGTTGTACCTGAATCCGCCCTACGACTCCGAAATCGGCTCGATTGGAAACAGCCGCATGGAACGCTTGTTTCTCGAACACACCTTCCGCTGGCTGGTGATGGAGGGCGTGCTGGCGCTGGTCATTCCGTTCGAGCGCCTGCACGAGTGCGCAGGGGTACTCAGTTCGCACTTCGCTAGGCTGAATATCTTTCGCATGACCGATGAGGAATCGGTCCGCTTCCGGCAAATCGCTGTCCTGGGAGTGCGCCGCAATGTGCGGGGCGCGGCGGTCGAGGAGGCGCGGCGGCAACTTCAACGCATCAGCCTGTATGGCAGCTTTCTGGCGTTACCGGAACTGGCGCCGGACGCGTGTGAGCCGTATCCCGTGCCTCCAACAGGAGATGCAACTCTGAGTTATCGCGGGTTGCCGTATGACCTGCTGGAAGACTTGCTGCCGCTGTCGGGCGCATGGAAGCAGACATTGCCGTTTCTGATGCCACGCGAGGACGTGGCCACCGGGCGACCGATCACGCC
>Ga0302278_10005634_pt1 | contig 12309 bp, 11 predicted proteins | sample III_Bog_N3_2_FD_194543 | JGI IMG/M metagenome (GOLD analysis project Ga0302278, IMG submission 194543) | Peat permafrost microbial communities from Stordalen Mire near Abisko, Sweden - III_Bog_N3_2 | ecosystem: Environmental > Terrestrial > Soil > Wetlands > Peat | place: Sweden: Abisko... | reverse complement strand
AATGCGTCCCATTGTCGGTGCCCCATCCATGCGCCTTTTCATAAAAACAATCGCAGGGATGGGGTACCCACATTCAGTTCAACGCTGGGGCGCTCGGAGTATTTGTTGGCCGGATCGATAAGGCCAGCGGGTATATTGATTCTGTAATTCAGGAGGGTCTTGTGCGCTCGATTCGTTTTGCTGGTTTGCTTTTGGTGGTTTCGCTTGTCGTCTCGTCGATTCATGCGCAGCAGGCGCGGCTGCTGGTGGCGCAGAAGGGCGAGGATAGCCTGGCGATTGTCGATCCTGGGTCGGGAACGGTGATTGCGTCGGTTCCAGAGGGCGGGACGACGGGGCATGAGGTGGTGGCGTCGCCGGATGGAAAGCTGGCATATGTGCCCATCTATGGGAACTCGGGCGTGGGACTGAAGGGAACGGATGGCAGCAACCTGGTGGTCATCGATATTGCCGCGCAAAAGGTGGTGGGGCATGTGGACTTCGGCCTCGGGGTACGGCCGCATATGCCGTTGTTTGGACCGAAGGACGGGCTGCTCTACGTGACCACGGAGCTTGACCGCTCGATCACGATTGTCGACCCGAAGACGCTGGAGATTGTGGGGTCGATTCCGACCGGTCAGCCGGAGAGCCACATGCTGGCGCTGAGTCATGACGGGCAGCGCGGCTACACCGCCAATGTGGGGCCGGGAACGGTGTCGGTGCTGGACATTCCGGGGCGGAAATTGCTCAGGATTATTCCGATTTCCTCTAATACGCAGCGGATTTCCATCTCAAAGGACGACCGCTGGGTTTTTACCGCGGACCAGGAGAAGCCGCAGATGGCGGTGATCGACACGCGGAAGAACGAGGTGAGCAAGTGGATTCCGCTGGAGGGAATTGGCTACGGCACGGCGGTGACGCTGGATGGCCGCTGGCTGCTGGTGACGATTCCGACGAAGAGCAAGGTGGCTGTTGTGGACCTGACCACGATGAAGGTGGTGCGGTCGGTGGAAACGCCGGCGGACCCGGAGGAGTTGCTGGCGCAGCCGGGGGGCAAGACGGTGTGGGTGTCGTGCGGTCTGCCGCATACGGTGGCCGAGTTGGACCTCGGGACGTGGACGATTAAGCGGAAGATTGTGATGGGGAAAAATTCGGATGGGATTGCCTGGGCGCCGGGAAAATGATGCTCTGAATCGCGGGCCGGGCCGATGATAAGGGATAGATACCATGACAAAGCATGCGGCAACTCGAATGGTGAAACGAAGCTTTACGCTTTCGGCCGAGGCTGTGGCATTTCTGGGTGAGACGCGGCGGAAGCGCAAGTTGGGATCGGACTCGGAGGCGCTGGATTTGCTGCTGCGGGAGGCGATGCTTGAGGCGAAGCGGCGGGAGATCGACGCGGCGTACAAGGAGTATTACGACACGGCGTCGGACGAAGAATTGGCGGAGCAGCGGGAGTGGGCGGAGATGACTGGGCCGAACATTTTTGCTGGGGTTCCGGAATAAGCGCGCAGGTGGTCCGTATTCCGCAGCGAGGGAAGATCTGGTGGGCGCACTTCCCCGCCGATACGCGGCCATCGGGGCTGGTGCGAGTGGCAATGGGGTGCGTGGAGTAAGGCGGAGATCCGCCTCCGCTCTCAATCTACCCGATTGGCTTGTCCCAGCTTTCCAACGTCTTCTTCAGCTCGCCCATGAATTTGCCGGCGTCGGCGCCGTCGATGGTGCGGTGATCGAAGCCCAGGCAGATGTGCTGCATCGACCGGATCGCAATGGTGTCGTTGCCTTCTGCGTCGGTGAGCACCACGGCTTCCTTCTTGAGGCCGCCGATGGCCAGGATGGCTGACTCGGGCTGGTTGATGATAGGGGTGCCGAACTCCTCGCCGAAGATGCCGGAGTTGGTGAGCGTGAAGGTGGAGCCGCTGGCCTCGTCGGGCTTGAGCTTTTTGGTGCGGGCGCGGGCGGCGAGGTCGGCAATGGCGCGCGCGAGTTCGACGAAGCTCTGCGTTTCGGCCTGCTTGACTACCGGCACAATCAGTCCCCACTCAAGGGCCACGGCGATGCCGAGATGGATGTGGTCGTGATAGCGGATGGAGCCGTTTTCGAGCGATGCGTTCACGATGGGAAACTTGCGCAACGTCTCAATGACCGCGGCGGCGATGAACGGCATATATGTAAGTTTGACGCCGTGGCGCTGCTCAAAGGCGGCTTTGTCGCGTTCCCTGATCCTGACGATGCGGGTCATGTCCACCTTGAAGACCGAGTGGACGTGGGGGCTGATCACCAGGCTCTCGACCATGCGCTGGGCGATGATGGCGCGCATTTTGCTCAGGGGGACCAGGTCGCCAGTGAGGGGCGTGGCGGCGGGCGGTGGCGCTGCAGGCGATGAAATGGCCGCGCTGCCGGGGCCTTGCTGGCTTAGAGGTCGGAGGATATCTTCTTTGGTGATGCGGCCTTCTGAGCCGGTGCCGGCGATGCGGCTGAGGTCAAGATTGTTGTCTTTGGCGATGCGGCGCACCAGGGGCGATGATCGGATTTTGCCGCCGGCGTTGGCCTGGGTTGCGGGAACCAGGACCGCAGTTGGCGCTGTTGCAGGAGCGGGCGGCTTGGCAGCGACCGGAGCGGGCGCGGGCGCGGACGGGGCGCTGCCGGGAGCGCCGATGACCGCGACCACGGTGTTGATTTCGACTGTCTCTCCCTCAGCTGCCTTGATTTCGAGCAGGACGCCGGTGACGGGCGAGGGGATCTCGGCGTCGACCTTGTCGGTGGAGATTTCAAAGAGCGGCTCGTCTTTTTGCACCGGGTCGCCGGTCTTCTTGAGCCACCTGGTGATAGTGCCCTCGAAGATGGACTCGCCCATCTGCGGCATTACAACTTCAGCCACCTGCGGTGGGGCAGACACCGCCTCTGGCGGCGCCTGCCGCGGCGCCGGTGTTGCGTTCGTATCCGGCCCCTGAGCTTCGCCACTTTCGGTGATTACGGCCACTACCGTGTTGACTTCGACGGTGGCGCCTTCGAGAACCTTGATTTCGCTGAGCACGCCGGCTACGGGCGAGGGAATCTCGGCGTCGACTTTGTCGGTGGAGATTTCGAAGAGGGGCTCGTCTTTCTGCACCGGGTCGCCGGTCTTTTTGAGCCATTTGGTAATGGTGCCCTCAAAGATCGATTCACCCATCTGGGGCATGATTACTTCCGTTGGCATGACTCTCTTTCTCCGCGATTCGGGACAGAACTGCGCGCCCGGCTCCTGCCGGATTATAAATCGCAGCACATGGGGTGGTGGAGCGGGGTTGGCGACGAGGTGGCGTCCTGAGCCTAAAGTCCATCGTATAGGTTCGGGATTGCAACCGCAGGTCCTTCGACCCCCTTCGATCGCTCAGGATGACAGCTGCTTTCTTGATGCAAATGATCGAGACACCATACTAGGCGCGGATTGGGCGTTCGGCGACCGCATGCAGGCGCTCCAATTCAGGAGGTACTTGGAGCGGAGTGTCGTTGGCTGGGAATTGGGGCGGATTAGAGGACGCGGCAAGGGCGCGGAGGGCGGTGAGGTTTTCGACTGGTGTGACGGGCTCGTTGAAGACTGCGCCGAATTGCTGCGCGGCCTGATGCGCCAATGCTTCGAGACTGGGCAGAATGACGCCGGGTTCGACTTCATGCTCAAGGCTCGTGACGGCGTGATCGCGGATGCCACAGGGGACGATCAGATCGAAGTCCCGCAGGTCGGTGGTGACGTTGAAGGCGAAGCCGTGGGAGGTGATGCCGCGGGCGACGTGAATGCCAATGGCGGCGATTTTGCGCTCCAGGTGGGCGGTAGCATTGGGAGTTGTAGCCGGCTCGGGCAGCGGGCTGATCTCTGATCCCTGATCCCTGATCCCTGGCTTTTCTCCGCACCAGACGCCGGTGAGACCCTTGATGCGTCCGGCATGCACGCCAAAGCCGGCGCAGAGGCGAATCAGCGCTTCTTCCATGCCGCGAACAAAGTCGACGGGGCCGATGCGGCTGCCGCTCGGGCCGCGCAGGCTGCGCAGATCGAAGATGGGGTAGCCGACCAGTTGACCGGGGCCGTGATAGGTGACGTCGCCGCCGCGATTGATCTCATGGAGGGTCACGCCCCGCGCGGCGAGCAGCGCATCGGAGGCCAGCACATTGCTCCGATGCGCATTGCGGCCCAGCGTGAGGACGGGTGGATGCTCGAGCAGGAGCAGGACGTTGGCCACGCGGCCCTCAAGGCGCAGCGCTGCGATTTCCGCCTGGAGGCGCAGTCCTTCGTCGTAGGCGACCCGGCCGAGGTAGAGGTACTGGATCATCGTCCTCTTCATTGTAGCCAGCCGCCCGGCGAGCTTATCGGACCAGCCGTTATTCCTCGAGGTGGGCCGCGAACAGCCTGGCAAATACGATGCGGTGCTCCCAGGCAACCAGCAGCCAAAGCAGGAAAGCAAACGCACCCATTCCAATGCCACTCGGATTCATCAGGAGGTGAAAGACCAGGATGTTGAAAAGCACGGGGCCGAGCAGCGTGAGCCCGAGTCCTACATACCGGTTGATCAGGAGCAGAATGCCGGAGATCACCATGATTGCGCCCACGACATAGAAGTAGTGCGACGCAAAAAGTACAGTAGCAAATTGACCGGCCAGGCCGGGCGGCGGGGTGCCCATGGGGATGAATTGGAGGAACATGTTGGAGCCGAAAACAAGAAACATCAGGCCCAGCAGGTAGCGCGCAATGATCGCAACAATCTTCATTTGACCTCTCCTTTGATTGAGAATCTTATCGGATGAACGGGGCAGCACACCCGTGGGGAGCGGGGCAAAGCCTCTCTGATAAAAGCAGATGGCGCTCGACCCGTTCCCGATTCAAAGCAATTTGAGCGCTTGTTCGGTACCGGTGGTGCCTCGGATTTGGTAAAGTGTCGGTACACGGAGTGCCGCTGACAGGCCTTGTCTAATACGTCCTCTCACACGTTGCCTCACCGCCGCGGGCTGGTTGAGGTGTGTCTTTGCGTTTTGCCAGGGAGAGGATAGATACCGTGGAACCCAAAGTTTTGAATTTCGAGGAAAGCAGCCTGGAGAGCCTGGGCTGGTCGAGCTTTTTTCAGAATCAGATGGCGAACGGCGGCAGGGCGGGGCGCGTGGCTTCGGCCAATCATGGGCGCTTTCTGGTTTGGACGGCTGACGGCGAAGTGGATGCAAGCGTGACGGGAGTGCTGCGCAAATCCGGCGCATTGTGGCCGGCGGTGGGCGACTGGGTGGTGCTCAAGCCGGATGGGCCGGTGATTGACCGTGTGCTCGAACGCAGGACAAAACTATCGAGGAAACAGCCGGAGCGCGAGGTGCGCGAACAGGTGCTGGCGGCCAACATCGACGTGCTGTTTATCGTCAGCGGGCTGGATCGCGACTACAATCCGCGGCGGATTGAGCGGTTCCTGGTGATGGCCAACGAGAGCGGCGCGCGGCCGGTGGTGCTGCTGAACAAGGTCGACCTGGCGGAGGAGTTGGGGCTGGATCTGGACGATATTGTGGCGCGGACGCGGCAGATGAGCGCTGGACTGACGGTGATCCCGATCAGCGCGTTGACTGACCACGGGCTGGACGCGCTGCCGGGCGAGTTGGCAGCGGGTGAGACGGCGGCGCTGATTGGATCAAGCGGGGTGGGCAAGTCGACCATTCTCAACCGGCTGCACGGGACGGAGCAGCAACGGACCACGGCGGTTCGGGTGTCGGATAGCCGTGGACGGCACACCACGACGACGCGGCAACTATTTGTGATGCCGGGGGGCTGGCTGCTGATGGACCTGCCGGGGCTGCGCGAGGTGCAACTGTGGGCAGAGGCAAACCAAGCTTTGGGGAATCAGGCGGCAGGAAGTCTGGATGCAAGCTTCGACGATATTCAGGCGCTGGCGGAGGGCTGCCGGTTTCGCGACTGTACGCATACGGCTGAGCCGGGCTGTGCGGTGACTGCGGCGGGGGTTGAGCCGGGGCGGCTGGCAAATTACCTGAAGATGCAGAAGGAGTTGGCCCATCTGGAGCGGAAAACCGATCCGCGCCTTGCCAAGGATGCTCGAGCGAAGTGGAAGGCGATTGAGAAGTCGGTGCGGAGCCATCCAAAACGAGACAGCGAGAATGCGGATCGGTAGTCAGGGTAACGCCCTCGCGAATCGTAACCGCGACTGTCGTCTGCAATTTATCCGGGCAGGCTTTTCTCGGCTGGCGGTAGACTATAAGCAGTTTGGATAGGAAGCAGCATGAGACCGTCTGAGGTATTGCCGCAGCACCGGGAAACGATCCGCCAGCTTGTTCTTCAGGCTGGAATGGCGAACCCGCGAGTGTTTGGGTCGGTGCTGCACGGCAAGGACGAAGAGGACAGCGATCTCGATTTGCTGGTGGACCCGTCGCCGCGGACCAGTTTGCTGGACCTGGCCGGGCTGCAGATTGAAATCGAAGGACGCACGGGAATCAAGGTGGATCTTCTGACGCCAGGGTTCCTTCCGCTGAAGTTTCGGCAAAGGGTCCTCGATGAGGCCCAGCCGGTATGAGCAAGCATCCGGATCGCGCCCAGGATTACCTCGAACACATCCTTAATGCCCTTGAACGAATCCAGCGATATACGACCGGGAAATCCGCGGCCGATTTCAGGTCTGACACTTTGCTTCAGGACGGCGTCCTCCGAAACCTCGGAATTATTGGAGAAGCCGCTCACAGGCTTCTTGCGGACTCGCCGGATTACACTGCAAAGCACCTAGAGATTCCGCTGGCGAAGATATATGGGACGCGCAACCGAATCACGCACGCTTACGAAGAAGTGGACCTTGGCGTCATCTGGAATCTGGTCCTGCTCGACGTCCCCGACCTCGTGCCGAAGATCGTTGCGGCGCTGGACGAGTTCAGCAACGGGGGATAGGCGAAGAGTCTGGCACGTGACAGCAAGGATTTAAAGCCGCAACTGCGGTAAAATCAGAACTGGCAGGAGGACCGGGCGGTCGCTGCCGGTGGCTTCGCGCTTGCGCCAAGTCCATCGGGGGAGGAAAGTCCGAACTCCGCAGGGCAGTGTGCCGGATAACGTCCGGGACGTGGGTTTCAAGACCCATGGACGGCCAGTGCCACAGAAAAGATACCGCCTCGGCTACCCCTCCCCGTTTCTTCGGAACCGCTGGAGGGCCACCCTGGAAACGCAATACCCGAGTTGGCCGGCTTGCCGGGTACGCTCGCCGTTGCGGAAAACTCCAGCGCCGGGGTAAGGGTGAAATGGTGCGGTAAGAGCGCACCGCTCGGCTTGTGAAGGCCGGGGCAGGGTAAACCCCACACGGAGCAAGACCAAATAGGGAGGGAAGCGTCCTTGAAGAGCCAGGGGACGCTGCGCATCGGCCCGACGCGCCCAGGCGGCTCTTTGCATAGCGCGGCGCTCTCTCAGGCTGCTCCATGCAAGGTCCGAAACCTCCGGGTAGGTCGCTGATGAGTGTCCGCGGCAACGCGGCGCCTAGAGGAATGACCGCACACGACAGAATTCGGCTTACAGGTCCTTTTGCCGAATTGTTTTGAGCCCCGACGGCAGATCCTTGCTGTTGGGGAAACAAACGATAGCCCCGGCCGGGAAAATCCCAGCCGGGGCTGACCATGTTTTGGGGCACATAGGCCGAATGGCCTGAAATAAAAACGCCAGACTCGACCCCGTTTTGCCGATAATTTCCCTTGTTTGGCGCACAATGAATTCAGAATGTCACGAGGCTCCGAGAGAGCGCGCGCAAAGCTAAGAAGGACCCAGCGCACCACTCCGCGGAAACTCTCTGTTTTCAGGAATTTGCCTTCCAGGCTCCTGAAAACAAAGGAACTTACGGTAGAACCCTGCCTTCAACGCATTGAAAACAGGCAACTTCCTCCAAACACCCCGGGGGGGGAGGGGGAGGGGGGGTATACCCCGGCGCGGTACGGACTCGGGACATAAGTGGGCAGCCTTACCGCCGCCACCTAGTCACCTACGCCTGGTTGAACCTGTGCGCTTCCCGTCGAGGCCGGGCCCGTCGATTTGCGAACGATCAGCCTGGGATAGACGGTGATGACCGGCGGCTGCGGATGGGGCACGGTGCCGCGGATGAGTCCCAGCAGCGTGCTTGCCGCCGCCTGTCCCATGCCTCTCAGCGGCTGATGGATCGTGGTGAGCGGCGGGTCGTTTGTTGCGGCAATCAGGACGTCGTCAAATCCCAGCACCGAGACGTCGCGCGGAACTGAGAGGCCGGCTTCGCGGAGCGCCAGAATGGCGCCAATCGCGGTTACGTCGTTGAACGCGAAGATCGCCGTGAAGGGCAGCTTTGCCTGGAGCAACTCGCGCGTGACCTCGACGCCAGGTCCCGGGCCTGGTTCCGGTCCTTTCAACTGAACGACATGTTCCGGGGCCAGGGTGAGATGAAGGTTCTTTGCTTCTTCCTGGATTGCCTGCCAGCGTTGATTGGTATCCGAACTGAAGGCCTGGCCTTTGATGACGGCGATTCGTTGGTGTCCGAGAGCTTTCAGATGCGAGAGCGCAAGGTGCGCGGCCGTTTTATGGTCCAGTTCAATATCGATGACCCCCTTGTGGCGCCTGTGTCCGGAGATAGCCACGACGGGAACGGGCAGATCGTCCTCGATGGTCGTGTCCACAGCGATGATTCCCTCGACGGAGCGAGCCAGCATCATGCGCGGATAACCCTCAAGCAGATCGGCGCGATGTCGGTGGCTCACCACAAAATAGAAATAGCCTTCCTTGAGGAGTTCGTCCTCAATGCCACTGAGGACAGCGGTCGAGTATCCCTCGCTGATCTCCGGAACGATCACGCCGATGGTGAAGGTCTTCTTTTGCCGCAAGCTCCTGGCCACCGTGTTCGCGGAATAGCTGTAGAGCGCCGCGGCATGGAGGACGCGCTCTTCCGTCTCCTTTGCGATACGATGCGCGGCTGCCGCGCCGTTCACACTGCGGGAAACCGTGGACTGAGAGAGACCGAGGATTGCCGCAAGCTCCTTGAGCGTTATCGGCTTCCTCGGGACCTTGGTCACCTGGATCCTCCCTTCATGGTTTGGTGCAATGAGCGTTCGCGAACAATCCGCGCACGGTGCATGGGCGAGGCGCGGAATCGGTTTCGATGCTAATCATCACGAAGGACCATTCCCGTGAAACCCGGCGCGCACCATTGCGGTCGTGCATTCGGGGTTGCGCATGAATGTACTCCACACCAGTCCGGAGCGTAGATTCTCGGCCATCAGCACCGAGATCCCCTGATCGATTCCAAGGACATCGGCGTCATACCAGTTGGCAGCGGGATGGAAGGCGTCGACAAAGCCATAGCGTCCCCAGGCGTGTTTTCCCCATTTTGACCGCATGGCGCGCAGGACAGAGAGGCAATCCCCAGGCAGGAAGGCCAGCGATCCCGCCGCGGCGGATGGCACGACAGTTCCATCCAGGGGGCCCTGGGCCGGTGGCCCACCCCATGCGGTATAGCCCCCTTCATAGTCCGAAGCTGTTACGCCCCAGTAGTCTTCGTTGTACCACTTTGGATAAGAGAGACAGAACGCTTTGTGTGCGCGGGTGGCCGTTATCGAATTCCCAAAGTAGTCGGCGTAGCTGTCGCGCTTAAAGCGAAAGTCAAACCACGCCTGCGAATACTGATGGGTGAAGATGGGGTCGTTGCCGCTGATGTAGTCGAAACCCTTGTAATGGATGATCGGGCGGGTAAAGCTGCTCCAATACTCAGGCGGAATCGGGTGGGAGGGAGACCCAATGGCAAGGAGATAAATCATCATCAGCTCGCAGTAGTGCGCCCAGCGAGCGTCGAGAAACCCCGACTCTGGATGCCAGCCCATCGAAAAGGTCGTGCCGCCGTTCAGCATCCACGGCCAGTCGACGCGAGTGTAGATTTGTTGTGCCAGAGAATGGATGGTTTCATCCTGAAAATACGCGCCGGCAGTCAGAATGCCGCACAGGAGCAGCGACGTGTCGATCGAAGATAGCTCGACGCCTTTCACGCGTTTTCCGGTCTCAATATCGGTGAAGTGATAGAAGAAGCCATGCACTTCCGGCATGCTGTTCAGGTGCCAGTCCAGCGTCGTCCTGACCCGCTCGACTACCTGCGCATGAGGCAGATAGCCGCGGCGATCGGCAATGCACAGCGCAGTCAAGCCGAACCCCGTGGACGCTATGCTGGCCATGGTTCGCGGATCGCGGCTGCCAGTCAGGTCGTTGCGCGCGCGATCGAGAATCTGGCCTGTTTTTGGGCTGGCCTGCTCCCAGAAAAAGAGACAGCCTTGCCGCTCCAGATCGTCAAGGAATGCCTCATCTTCCTTGCTCGGTTTCCACGGCTCACTCGTAAAGGCCATACCCCTGGGTGCGAGGGCGCATCCGGCCGCCGCGGCCAGCGCTGCGAGCATCTCGCGCCGGTTCATGCCCCACTTACTGCTTACCCTGGTCATCGAAACTTCTCCAATTCTCGCCCGGGGACGCAGAGCTATTGATACGCCATCAATCGCATTACGTTTACGGGCTCCGGATTGCTCATAAGAGTGTTCCAAACCCGCTCAGTGCGAAGATTCTCCGCTATCAGAAGTGAGATGCTCAAATCGACGCCCAGGAAATCGGAGTTATACCAGTTGCCTGAAGGATGAATCGCATCGACGAAGCCAAAGCGCCCCAGGCCGGTGTTCGCCAATTTGAGCGCAGGGCTTCAGGAATCGCGAGGGGGCAACTCGCATGCGGCAGACAAGTCAAATGCGGCAGATCAGCAGTTCGCGCTCGTAGATCATCTCCGGCGGCAGGTGGTCATGCAGGTCGATGAACAGCTCTTCGTGGCCAATGAGTTCGGTGCGCCATGCGGCGCGGTTGACTTCCTGTAACTGCGCAAATTTTTCGCGTGAGAAATCGAGGCCGGTCCACTCCATGTTTTCGTAGTGCGGGGTCCAGCCGATGGGAGTCTCCTTGCCCTGAGCGCGTCCGCGCACGCGATCGACGATCCACTTGAGCACGCGCATGTTCTCGCCGAAGCCGGGCCACAGGAATCTGCCATCTTCATCCTTGCGGAACCAGTTCACATGAAAGATGCGCGGCGTGGAAGTGAGCGTGCGCTGCATCTTGATCCAGTGACGGAAGTAGTCGCCCATGTGGTAGCCGCAGAAGGGCAGCATGGCCATGGGGTCGCGGCGCACCTTGCCGACCGCGCCTGCGGCTGCCGCGGTGGTTTCAGAGCCCATGGTGGCGCCGATGTAGACGCCGGCGCTCCAGTTGAAGGCCTGATAGACGAGCGGGATGGTTGAGGAACGGCGGCCACCGAAAATGAAGGCGCTGATGGGTACGCCGTTGGGATCTTCCCAGTTGGGGTCGATCACCGGGCATTGCGATGCGGGCGCGGTGAAGCGTCCATTGGGATGGGCCGCGGGTTTGCCGGTGGCTTTGCCGATCTCCGGCGTCCAGTGCTCGCCGCGCCAGTCGAGGAGCTCAGCGGGAGGCTCGTCGGTCATGCCTTCCCACCACACGCCGCCGTCGGGAGTGAGAGCGACGTTTGTAAAGATCGTATTCTTGCGCAGCGTGGCGACCGCATTGGGATTGGTCCTGGGGCTGGTGCCGGGCGCGACACCGAAGAAGCCTGCTTCGGGATTGATGGCGCGCAGTTGGCCGTTCGCATCGGGCTTGATCCAGGCAATGTCGTCGCCGACGGTCCAGACCTTCCAGCCGTCGAAGGCGGGAGGCGGCACCATCATGGCGAGATTGGTCTTGCCGCATGCGGAGGGAAACGCCGCAGCCATGTAGGTCTTTTCGCCCGTGGGGGATTCGAGGCCGAGAATGAGCATGTGTTCGGCCATCCAGCCTTCATCGCGGGCGATGTTCGAGGCGATGCGCAGGGCAAAGCACTTTTTTCCGAGCAGGGCGTTGCCGCCGTAGCCTGAGCCGTAGCTCCATATCTCGCGGGTTTCGGGAAAATGCACGATGTACTTCTCGTCGTTGCAGGGCCACGGCACATCCTTTTGACCGGGTTCGAGGGGCGCACCGACGGAGTGCATGCAGGGCACCACGCGCTTTTCGTCCCTGTCGATTTCGGCCAGAACGGGTAGCCCGATACGCGCCATGATGCGCATATTCACGACGACATAAGGGGAATCGGTAAGCTGGACGCCAATCTGCGACATGGGCGAGCCGATGGGGCCCATGCTGAAGGCGAGCACATACATGGTGCGGCCGCGCATGCAACCGGAAAAGAGTCCCTTGAGACGGCGGCGCATGACGTAGGGGTCTTCCCAGTTGTTGGTTGGCCCGGCGCTGTCTTTCGAGAGGGAACAGATAAACGTGCGTTCTTCGACACGGGCGACATCCCTGGGATC
>Ga0302278_10005625_pt1 | contig 12324 bp, 5 predicted proteins | sample III_Bog_N3_2_FD_194543 | JGI IMG/M metagenome (GOLD analysis project Ga0302278, IMG submission 194543) | Peat permafrost microbial communities from Stordalen Mire near Abisko, Sweden - III_Bog_N3_2 | ecosystem: Environmental > Terrestrial > Soil > Wetlands > Peat | place: Sweden: Abisko... | reverse complement strand
ATGTTCTTCGTGGCCTCGGTGACGCGCGAGTCCCATCCGCCCATCACGCCGGCGAGGCCATGCACCTGCTTCTCATCGGCGACGACGAGATCGTCGGCGGTGAGCGTGCGCTCGGTGCCGTCGAGCAGATGGAGCTTCTCCCCCGCGCGAGCGAGCCGCACGACGATGCCGCCGGAGAGTTTGTCGAGATCGAAGACGTGCGTGGGCTGGCCCATGGCGAGCCAACTGAAGTTGGTGGCATCGACCGGCGCGGAGATGGGCTTCTGGCCGAGCGCGGCGAAGGAGTCTGCGAGAATACCGGTGCTCTGCTTCACGGTGACTCCGCGGATGATGCGCGCGGTGAAGCGGCCGCAGAGCTCGCGGGCTTCGATGCGCACAGGGAATGCCGCGACCCCACTCATCGGCGATGAAGCTGCCGATGAATGGGCCACCCCGGTATCGAGGGGCGCGAGCGCGACGTTGTAGATCGCTGCAGCCTCGCGCGCGATGCCGTAGTGGTTCATCGCATCGACGCGGTTGGTGGTGATGTCCATCTCAAAGCGCGAGCCGCCGGGCGCGGGGAAGATACCTTCGACGGCAATGCCGCGCAGGGTCAGGTCTTCGGCGAGTTGGGCGTCGGTGACGGAAAGCTCGGGAAGGTAGGAGCGCAGCCATTGGGTGAGGATATTCATCGCGGTCTTTCTTCTTCGATCCGCCAGCCGGAGGCAGTGTATAGGGAAATTGGGGAAGTTAAGGAAATTTATTAACTAGAAGAATCGGGCTATAAGTTGGGAAGATAAGGACCAGGTTCTCTCATGCGAACTGCTCCAGGAAGCGCATGTCGCCGGAGTAAAGCAGGCCGATGTCGCTGATGCCGTACTTCATCATGGCGATGCGGTCCACGCCCATGCCGAAGGCGAAGCCGGAGATCTTCTCGGTGTCGTAGACGGGCTCGCGGCCCAGCTCGATGCGGCGCTGGTTGACGGCGTGGAAGACCGCGGGGTCCACCATGCCGCAGCCCAGCAGCTCGATCCAGCCGGAGTGCTTGCACTTGCGGCAGCCCTTGCCGCCGCAGAAGATGCAGCTAATCTGCACGTCGGCCGAGGGCTCGGTGAAGGGGAAGAACGAGGGGAAGAAGCGCGTCTTGACGCTCGATCCGAAGAGCGCCTTCATGGCGTGGTCGAGCGTGCCCTTCAGGTCGCTGAAGGTGATGTGGGTGTCGACGCAGAGGCCTTCGACCTGGTGGAAGACGGGCGAGTGGGTGGCGTCGGCGGCCTCATTGCGGTGGACCTTGCCGGGGATGACCAGGCGCAGCGGCGGGGCCTGCTCCAGCATGGAGCGGATCTGCACGGGCGAGGTGTGGGTGCGCATCAGCAGGCGTGCGTTTTCCGGTTTGGATTGCTGATCAGCGAGGACGAGGGTGTCCTGCGTATCGCGCGCGGGGTGGTTGGGTGGGAAGTTGAGCGACTCGAAGTTGTAGAAGTCGGTCTCGACCTCGGGACCAAGGGCGACGGAGTAGCCGAGGCGCTGGAAGACGCTGACGATCTCGGCGGAGGTGCGGATGAGGGGGTGCTCGGAGCCGAGGCGTGGGGAGATGCCGGGGAGGGTTATATCGAGTGTGCCGAGTTGCGAGCCTGATACTTCCCCAACCGCTATGCGGTTTTCCACCGAAGCCTTGAGGAGATTGAAGCTTTGGCCCACAGCCCGCTTGTCCTCGCCTGTGGTAGCGCGCTCCATCATCTTGTCGAAGGCGTTCTTTAGGAGACCCTGTTTACGGCCAGTCCACTTCAGGCGCAGTTCTTCGCTTGAAAGCGAACCTTGTTCGATATCACGCTTAAGCTCCTGATCGAGCCGTTCTATTTCGTCATCTATCCAGGTATGTGTTCGCGCTTCGTTCATGCAGCCGTCGACATTACCGCAACCCGGGTGGTTGGTTCAGGCACAGGATTTCCTGTTTCACGAAGACATTCAATATGTGCCTCGATGCCTTCACGGATTAATTGATTCACCTCTTCAAACGAATCTCCCGCAGCGCCAAGCCCGGGCAGATCCGGAGCGTAGGCCGACCAGCCCGTCGGGCCTTGTTCGAAGATGATGGCGTACTGTTTCATTTTTTCAGTCCCGCTTGTCTAAGGATGTTCAAGTAAGTTCCATCGTACGGAGTTGCGGAATCTTTTCCAGCCAAGGTTACAATTCCAGGCTTTACAGGATGCCGAAATTGCCTATGGCTGCCCTTCTGCCGATGAAGTACCCAACCGTCCTCTTCAATCCTCTTCTGAATGTCCTTGAACTTCGGCGGCATCGATTTATTCTAACGCGCCTCCTACAGCGCGAACCACACCACGGCGGCCATCAGCGCGCCGAGCATCAGGCTGCGCTTGTCGGTGATGGCGTAGACGACGGGGTCGTCGTGCATCTGGCCGCGGCCGGCGAGCATCCATATGCGGCTCATCCAGAGCAGCAGCACCGGCACTACCATCCACAGGCGCACGGGGTGGTGATAGAGCGTATTGGCGTTGGAGTTATTGATATAGAGCGTCATCACCACGACGGCGGCGTAGGCGGCGCCGGTGCCCAGCGCGCGCAACTGCTCCAGGTCGCTGACCAGGTAGCCGCGGCCGTTGCTCACCACGTTGCCGCGCTCGCGGAGGCCTTCGAGCTCGCTGAAGCGCTTGACGAAGGCCAGCGACAGAAAGAAGAAGACGCTGAACCCGGCCAGCCAGGGCGAGACGTCGATGCCGGTGGCAGCGCTGCCCGCGATAATGCGCACTGTATACAGCCCACTCAGCACAAAGACGTCCAGCAGCAGCTTGCGCTTCAGGTAGATCGAGTAGGTGAGCGTGCTGACTGTGTAGATGCCCAGCCAATCGAGGAACAAATAGGGCCGCTGGAGCGCAATGTGGCCGGGCAGGGCTTTGACGATGGCGGGCAATGCAACAGCGAGAGCCGCAGCCGCGGACAGCAGGACGAGCACCGCAGCGGCTCCGGAGATGGCTGAAAGATCGCCCGCGGCGAATGGGCGGCGGCGCTTGCGCGGGTGCCTGCGGTCGTTTTCGAGGTCCAGCAGGTCATTAATGATGTAGGTGGACGAGGCGCACAAGCCGAAGCTGAAGAACGCCACCGCAGCGCCGCCGAGGGTGCCGGGTTTCCACTGGTGGGCGAGCAGCAGAGGAACGAAGATGAGCGTGTTCTTGGCCCACTGGTGCAGTCGCACGGCGCGCAACCAGCTCTTCAGCCGCGGCGCGTGATCGTCAAAGCTTCGCGTGGCGACGGTGCCCCTGCGCTGCAACAGCTTGAGCAGCGCACGGTGCGGATTGGCCACCATGGGTGTATCGCAGGCTGACAATAGCCCGGCGTCAGTCCCCGCGTTACCGATGTAGCAGAAACCCTGCGGAAAGCGCCGGCGAAAGGCCTCGAGCTTGTTCGCTCCGGACAGGTTGGTCACGCCATCGGAGGCCAGCACCCCGGTAAAGATGCCGAGGCCGGCTGCGACTCGCTCCGCCAGAGCGCGGTCGGAGGCCGTGGCAAGATAGATCTCCCGGCCGGCACCGTGCTGCTCGCGCAGGTACTGCAGCAGCGGCTGGTTCCAGGGCAGGTGCTCCACATCCAGGGCGACGGCGGAGCTGACGTGCTGCTTGAAGGCGGCCTTGCCCTTGGCAAGCCATCCGGGCAGGCGCAGTAGCGTCGAGGGGTGCTGGCGCACCATCACCAGCACGGAGTCCACCAGCGTATCGGACTTGACCAGCGTCCCATCCAGATCGACGCAGAGCACGGACGCAGAGCAGGGCCGCGCTTCCGCTGGCATAGACAGGCCTGCCCCGGGTACACTCTGCGGTTGGAGAGGCTGAGTCTTCGGGGGCGTCATCTTCGTCTCCTCAACTGTCAGCTTCCTGAAGCGCCTCGTACTATGCTGTCCTTAGCCAATATACCGCCAGCACCCCGGTGACTTCGCCACCGAACAGACCACCCGGCACCAGCCTTTCCCGTTAACGGAGACAAGTCGCCCTGACTTGCCCGGTACGTCTACACTCTTCGGAGGAGCAACACCCGCACCATGCCCGAGCCTACGCAACTGGAACCGGCCTTCGCCACCGACTCGAAGCCCAAGCATTCTCCTCTATCCGGAGAGGAACCCGCGGAGCCGCAGGGCAGCCGCCTGCGCCAAATTCTGATCCTTCTCGTACTTGCCGCCGTGGTCGCGCTGGTGGTCTGGCGCATCCAGACCAGCAAGAAGGACGCCCAGTCCGAAGCCGACAGGACCGCCGCCCAGGCGCGCCGGCCCATTCCGGTGCAGGTCTCCCTGGTGCAGCAGCGCACCGTGCCGATCTTCCTCACCGCGCTGGGCACGGTCACCGCCTACAACACGGTCACAGTCAACGCGCGCGTCAGCGGCCAACTGCTGCATGTGAACTTCCGCGAGGGCCAGACGGTCCACAAGGGCCAGTTGCTGATGGAGATTGACCCCGCGCCCTACAAGGCGGCGCTCGACCAGGCGGTGGGCCAGCTCGCCAAGGACCAGGCCAACCTGGACAACATGAAGGCCGAGGCCGATCGCTACACCGCGCTCTACAGCGCCGGCGTGGTCAGCAAGGAGACGCAGCAGTTGCAGGTCTCCAACCAGGGCCAGGCGATTGGAGCCATCAAGGCCGACCAGGCGTCGATTGAGGCCGCGCGGGTGAACCTGAACTACACCCGCATTACGTCGCCTATTGACGGCGTGGTGGGGCTGCGACAGGTGGACCCCGGCAACATCGTCAACGCGGGCTCAGCGACGAGCCTCGTCGTGATTACGCAGATTCATCCCATCGCCGTCATCTTTACGCTGCCCGAGGACCAACTGCCGCAGGTGCAGCGGGCCATGCAGGGAGCAGCGCCGCTGGTGGTGGAGGCCTACGACCGCTCCGACGCGCACAAGATCGCCTCCGGCACGCTGCTGACCATCGACAACCAGATTGACACCACTACCGGCACGGCCAAGCTGAAGGCAGTCTTTGACAATGCGGACAACGGGCTCTTCGCCAACCAGTTCGTGAATGTGCGGCTGGTGCTGTCGGACCGGAACAACGCCATCGTAGTTCCGACGGCCGCCATTAGCACCGGTACCCAGGGAGACTATGTCTTCGTGGTCAACCCGGGACCGACACCGGTCTCCAAGCGCAAGAACCAGCCCTACGCCGCGGCCGCGCCCAGCGGCTCGGGCGGCGGCAAGTCCGGCGGGGCTAACGGCGACTCGGGAGATGTCGGAAAGGACGGCAAGCCGCGCGCCCCGTTCCATGTGGACGCCGTGCCGGTGCATGTGGACTTCGTCATCGGCACCAACTCCGTGCTGGCCGACGGCGCCGTGCAGCCGGGGCAGCAGGTGGTCGTGGACGGCCAGGAGAAGCTGTTGGACGGCAGCAATGTAAGCCCACAACTGGTCAGGCCGGCACAACCCGCAGCACCTGCCTCGGGACAAGCGGCTGCACCCACCGCCGGTAGCGCGCCCTCCGGCAGCGGCAAGGGCCATCACCACGGTGACGGGAAGGCCCAGCCATGAGTCCGTCGCGGCCCTTCATCCTGCGGCCGGTGGCCACCTCGCTCCTGATGGTGGCCATTTTGCTTGCGGGGTTCGTCGCCTATGAGCAGTTGCCGGTCTCCGCGCTGCCGCAGGTGGACTACCCGATCATCGAGATCACCACCTTCTACCCCGGCGCCAGCCCGGAGGTGATGGCCAACAAGGTCACCGCGCCGCTGGAGCGCCAGTTCGGGCAGATTCCCGGCCTGCAGCAGATGACCTCCACCTCGTCGGGCGGCGGCTCCGTGATTACGCTGGAGTTCTCGCTGGCGGAGTCCATCGACGTAGCGCAGCAGGACGTGCAGGCGGCCATCAATGCGGCGTACTCCTATCTGCCCGCAGATCTGCCCAACCCGCCGATCTACGCCAAGGTGAACCCGGCCGACGCGCCGATCCTCACGCTCTCGCTCACCTCCAACAGCCTGCCACTCACGAAGGTCGAGGACCTGGCCGACACGGTGCTGGCGCAGAAGATCTCGCAGCTTTCTGGCGTGGGGCTGGTCTCCATCGCCGGCGGGCAGAAGCCCGCGGTGCGCATCCAGGCCAACCCCACGGCGCTGGCCGGCTATGGGTTGTCGCTGGAAGACATTCGCGCGGCGCTGGGCGCCGCCAATGTGGACCAGGCCAAGGGCTCTATCAACGGCCCGCGCCAGGCCTACACCATCGGCGCCAACGACCAGTTGCTGAACAGCGGCGACTACAGCAACGTGATCATCGCCTACCGGAACGGTGCGCCGGTGCGGCTGTCGGATGTCGCGAACGCGGTCGACTCCGCCGAGAACCTCTATCAGGCTGCGTGGATGGGCAAGGCAGCCACCGACTCCGCACCGGCGCAACTTAGTCCTGCCGTCCTTCTGAACATCCAGCGCCAACCGGGCGCCAACATCATCTCCGTAGTGGACAGCGTGCAGGCGCTGCTGCCCAAGCTGCAACAGTCGCTGCCCGCGGGCGTGGATCTACAGGTGCTGACCGACCGAACGGGGACCATCCGCGCCTCCGTCAAGGACGTGCAGTTCGAGCTGCTGCTGACCATCGCCCTGGTGGTGATGGTGATCTTCCTCTTCCTGCGCTCGTTCCGGGCGACGATCATTCCCGCGGTCGCCGTACCACTCTCCATCGTGGGCACCTTCGGCGTGATGTACCTGCTGGGCTACTCGCTGAACAACCTCAGCCTGATGGCGCTGACTATCTCCACCGGCTTCGTTGTCGACGATGCCATCGTGATGATCGAGAACATCGACCGCTATCTCGAGATGGGCGACTCGCCGCTGGACGCCGCCCTCAAAGGCTCCGAGCAGATCGGCTTCACCATCGTGTCGCTGACGGTCTCGTTGATCGCAGTGCTCATCCCGCTGCTGTTCATGGGAGACATCGTGGGGCGGCTCTTCCGCGAGTTCGCCGTGACGCTGGCGGTGACCATCCTCGTCTCGGCGTTCGTCTCCCTGACGCTCACGCCGATGATGTCCGCCAAGCTGCTGAAGCACAAGCCGATCTCCGAGCAGAACGCTTTCTATCGCCAGTCCGAGAAGTTCTTCCAGTACGTCATCGCGAAGTACGGTCGAGGCGTGCGCTGGGTGCTGAACCACCAGACGCTGACGCTGCTGATCACTGCGGCGACGTTTGTGCTGACCATCGTGCTGTACATCATCGTGCCGAAGGGCTTCTTTCCGGTGCAGGACACGGGCGTGATCCTCGCGGTGACCGAAGCCGATCAGAGCATCAGCTTCGCCGCGATGTCAGCGCGCCAGCAACAACTCGCGAAGGTGATCCTCGAAGACCCCGACGTGGTGAACGTCTCCAGCTTCATCGGCATCGACGGCACCAACGCCACGCTGAACTCCGGCCGCATTCAAATTGACCTGAAGAGCCGCGACGACCGCTCCGCCGATGCGCAGGCGATCATTGCGCGCCTGCAGCCGAAGGTCAATGAGGTCCACGGCATCCAGACCTTCCTGCAACCTTCGCAGGACCTGACCGTGGAAGACCGCGTCTCCCGCACCCAGTACCAGTACACGGTGGAGGACGCCAGCTCTGCCGAACTGGCGACGGCCACCGACCGCATCCTCGAGCGCATCAAGAAGCTGCCGCAGCTCACCGACGTGGCCAGCGACCAGCAGATTGACGGTCTGGGAGCGACGCTGGTCATCGACCGCGATACCGCCTCGCAGTTAGGCATTACGCCGCAGAACATCGATGACGTGCTGGACGACGCTTTTGGCCAGCGCCAGGTCTCGACCATCTTTACGCAGTTGAACCAGTACCACGTGGTGATGGAGGTCGCGCCCAGCTTCCAGCGCACCATGACCGGACTCGACGATCTGTATGTGAAGAGCTCGAACGGAACGCAGGTTCCGCTCTCAGCGTTCACGCATGTGGAGGACCACCCGGTGCCGCTATCGATCGGCCACCAGGGACAGTTTCCTTCGGTGACGATCTCGTTCAACCTCGCGCCGGGCTACTCCATCGGCGACGCCGTGAGCGCAGTAAACTCGGCGGTCGCCGGACTGAAGCTGCCGGCGAGCGTGAACACCGCTTTTCAGGGCACCGCCGCTGCGTTTGAGGCGTCGCTGACGAACGAGCCGCTGCTGATTCTCGCCGCACTCATCACCGTGTACATCGTGCTGGGCGTGCTGTATGAGAGCTACATCCACCCGATAACGATCCTCTCCACGCTGCCGTCTGCGGGTGTTGGCGCGATTCTCGCGCTGCTGATCTTTGGCATCGATCTATCGGTGATTGCGCTGATCGGCATCATCCTGCTGATCGGCATTGTGAAGAAGAACGCCATCATGATGATCGACTTCGCGCTCGAAGCCGAACGCGAGCAGGGTCTGACGCCCACCGAAGCCATCTACCAGGCGTGCCTGCTGCGCTTCCGCCCCATCATGATGACGACGATGGCCGCACTGCTGGGCGCGGTGCCGCTGGCGCTGGGATCGGGTACCGGCTCGGAGCTGCGCCGGCCGCTGGGCATCACCATCGTCGGCGGGCTGATTATCTCGCAGGTGCTGACGCTGTTCACCACGCCGGTGGTGTACCTGTTCTTCGACCGCGTGGGGCGCAAGTACCTGAAGACCGGCAACGCCGACGCCGAGCTTTACGAACACACCCACCGCGGCCAGCACCGGCCGCAGCACGCTGTCGGAGACTGAGAGATGCGTGAGCATGGCAAGAAAAGTTTTGCGTTGATCGACGGAAAGATGGTGAGGTTCGCGCAACAAAAGCAGTACGACGCCTGGTTTGAAGATGAGTTGCGCAAGATCGATATGAACTCTGACCCATCTGAATATTTCACGATAGAGCAGGTAAAGGCTCGTTTAGAGAGGCGCAGAGAAATTCGAAGGCTCCGGGCAAAGGTAACGAGGAAGCGAAAATGATTCTTTCAGCCAATATCGGGCGGGTGGCCCATCCTTTCGCGCACCTCGCGAAAGGATGGGATATCGCGCGCAGAGGGGCCGCTTTTCTTTGTATGAGCCTCGCTCTCAACGCCGCCCACGCTCAGCCCGCAAGCTGCGGCCTTACCTCGATTCAGGAATCAACTCCACTGAGCTATCCACCCATTGCCAGAGCCGCGCACGTTCCAGGCACCGTTGTCCTGCTCGCGACTTTTGATCTAACGGGCAAGGTCACCAGCGTAAGACCGGTCAGCGGTCCGCTCATGCTGCAAGGCTCAGCCATCGATTACATAAGGCATTGGCAGGCCAATGCGTCAACCGGTCCGCGGGAGTGCCCGATCGCAGTGACATTTCGGATGGTCGGTGTTGCAGCGGAATGCGGCTCGAAGGACGATCATTCCAACATTTCCCTTGATTCGTTTCAACGTCTTGATCTTCAACATGTCGTTATAACAAGAGGGGTGAGCTGCTTCGTAACTATGGCCGATCTCAGCAGCACTGTCATTCCCTAAGTCACACGTTCATCAACACATGTCCTCCCGCGACCCCCAACCCGGCGATCACGCCCCCACGGACCATACCCGTCCCGGAGATCTCGCGCGCCTGCACGGCGCGGACGACACCGCCGGCGACCGCGCGCCGATCGACCCATCGCCCACATTGAAAGAAGAGCTCGCCGACGAAGCCGGCCCGATGGAGGGTGTGAACTTCTCCGCGCCGTTCATCAAGCGCCCGGTTGCGACGTTCCTGCTCTCGGCGGCGGTCATCATTGCCGGGTCGGTGGCGTACAAGCTGCTGCCGGTGGCGTCGCTGCCGCAGGTGGAGTTCCCGACCATCTCCGTCAACGCATCGCTGCCCGGCGCCGACCCGGACACCATGGCCTCCGCCGTGGCCACGCCGCTGGAGCGGCAGTTCTCGCGCATTGCCGGCGTGAACCAGATGACCTCATCCTCCGGCGTGGGGACGACCGGCATCACGCTGCAGTTCGACCTGAACCGCGACGTGAACGGCGCGGCGCGCGATGTGCAGGCGGCTATCAATGCCGCGCGCGCGCAACTGCCGGCGAACATGCCCTCCAACCCGACCTATCGCAAGGCCAATCCGTCCGACATCCCCATCCTGATCATGGCGCTCACGTCGGACACTGCCACGGTTGCGCAGATGTACGACGTCTCGGATTCGATCCTGGCGCAGAAGATCTCGCAGATGCAGGGCGTGGGGCAGGTGCAGACCGGCGGCTCGGCCAAGCCCGCCGTGCGGCTGGAGGTAAACCCCAACCTGCTGACCAGCACCGGCCTCGGCCTGGAGAGCGTGCGCGCGGCGATCGGCACAGTCAACGTCTCGCAGCCCACCGGCTACATCAACGGCCCCGATCAGCGCATTCAGATCTCCACCACGGACCAGCTCTTCGGCGCGGCCGCCTACGCTCCGCTCATCATCGCCACCAACCACGGGTCGGTGTCCAGCGCCTCCGCTTCCACGGGCCTGCCCACGGCAGAGGCCTCCGCAATCTCCAACGCAACGGCTACGGCGGGTCCCGCCAGCAACTTCGCGACCTCCAGCATCAAGACCACCGGCGCGGCCAACGAGCACGGCATCGTCCGCGTGCAGGACGTCGCCAACGTCGTCAACAGCGTGGAGGACATCCACACCGGCGGCTTCCTCGACAAGCGCCACGCCATCGTCATCCAGGTGTTCAAAGCACCCGGCGCCAACGTCATTGAGACGGTAGACAGCATCCTGGCCATCCTGCCGCGGCTGCAGGCGTCCATCCCACCCACCATCAAACTGCAGGTGGTGCTGGACCGCACGCTCACCATTCGCGCATCGGTCAAGCAGGTCACGAACACGCTCGCCATCTCCATCGTGCTGGTCATCCTGGTGGTGTTTTTCTTTCTGCGTGAGATCCGCTCGACGCTCATCCCGTCGGTCTCGGTACCGCTATCGCTGCTGGGGACCTTCGGTGTGATGTACCTGCTGGGCTACACGCTGGATAACCTGTCGCTCATGGCGCTGACCATCTCGACGGGCTTTGTGGTGGACGACGCGATCGTGGTGATTGAAAACATCTCGCGCCACCTGGAGGCCGGGCTGAGCCCCTTCCTCGCCGCGATGAAGGGGGCCCGCGAGATCGGCTTCACCGTCGTCTCCATGTCCACATCACTGGTGGCGGTGTTCATTCCCATCCTTCTGATGGGCGGCATCATCGGGTTGCTCTTCCGGGAGTTCGCCGTAACGCTCTCGGTGGCCATCGGCATCTCGCTGGTGGTGTCGCTCACCGCCACGCCTATGCTCTCGGCCAAGTTCCTCAAGCCGCATGACGCCATCCGAAAGGGCTGGTTCTACCGCACCGGCGAGCGCGGCATTGCGGCGCTCACCGCAGAGTATGCGCGCGGGCTACGCTGGGTACTGCGCCACCAGGGCATTACGCTGGCAGTTTTCCTGCTCACCTTCGCGCTGAACATCTACCTCTACATCATCGTGCCCAAGGGTTTCTTTCCGCAGCAGGACGCCGGCCGCCTGCGCGGCGAGATTCGCGCCCAGCAGGACACCAGCTTCGCTTCCATGGAGCAGAAGATGCAGCAGATCCTTGCGGTCATCGACAAGGACCCCGGCGTGCAGGCGGCGGTCAGCTTCGTCGGCGGCGGCGGCGGAGCCAACCAGGCCGGCGCCTTTGTCTTCCTCAAGCCGATCGACCAGCGCATGAAGACCGGCGACACCGCGGACGTGATCCTCAACCGTCTGCGGCCCGCCACCAGCCACTTCCCCGGCGTCACGCTCTACCTCCAGAATGTGCAGGAGCTCGGCTTCGGCGCCCGCTCCGCGGCCACGCAGTACCAGTACACACTCACCGCGGACACCGTCGCGGATCTGGATGAGTGGAGCCCGCGCCTGATGGACGCCATGCGCAACCTTCCGCAACTCAAGGACGTGGCCACCGACCAGCAGAACAAAGGACTGGAGGAGGATCTGGTCATCGACCGTGACACCGCGTCGCGGCTCGGCGTCTCTCCGCTGGCGATTGATTCCACGCTTTCCGATGCGTTCAGCCAGCGCCAGATCTCCACCACCTATCAGGCGCTCAATCAGTATCACGTGGTGATGGAGGTCGCGCAGCAGTTTCAGAATGATCCCACCGCGCTGCAGAAGATCTTCGTCAAGTCCACGACCGGCGCGGAGATTCCACTCTCCGCTGTGACCCACCTGGCCACTTCGCGCATTCCGCTTACGGTGAATCACCAATCGCTCTCGCCGGCAGCAACGCTCTCCTTCAATCTCTCCCCCGGATTCTCACTCTCGGACGCCACCGCGGCAGTCGAAAACGCGCGCCAGCAAATTGGCATGCCCACGACCGTGCACGGCGGATTCCAGGGAACAGCGCAGGCGTACCAGTCC
>Ga0302278_10005616_pt1 | contig 12332 bp, 9 predicted proteins | sample III_Bog_N3_2_FD_194543 | JGI IMG/M metagenome (GOLD analysis project Ga0302278, IMG submission 194543) | Peat permafrost microbial communities from Stordalen Mire near Abisko, Sweden - III_Bog_N3_2 | ecosystem: Environmental > Terrestrial > Soil > Wetlands > Peat | place: Sweden: Abisko... | reverse complement strand
ACTATCCTGAGGTGCTCACCGATCTCTTGGCAGACCTCGGTCATTTTGCTGACCGTGAGAATTTGAAGTTTCGAGATTGTCTTAGACGTGCTCAGGGGCACTATGACGAAGAGACTGGGACCGACGGGAAGCAGTTCAAGAGAATTGTAGTTTTTCACAAGAAGATATCCCTCCGGTTTTAGAGAGATGAAGCCGTGTCCCTCAATCACCTCAGTAAGTACCTCAGGGGCTAAAGCCCCCTCTTCCTGTGGGCGTGGCGGCATGGCTGAAGCCATGCCCTTAACGAGGGATGAAGACAGAAGCAGGTCCCTCCGCTGCGGGATGACAAGCAAAAGTGAGATGCGTTGAGACAACGGCCTTACTGGGGTTGGCGGTGGTGCAGCGATAAAGCGGCTACAGGGATCCTTCGCAGCGCTCAGGATGACGCAGTTGAAAAGGTGCTGGTAGACCGGAAGAGTGGTGGCGCAATAAAACTTTGCGCGCGTCGCGCAGCCGTCGCGATGCGACGCTATCCCACCTTAGGCACGATAAAACTGTGCCGAAGATGGGGCACCCGATTCTGGGGTGATGTGAGCGGTGCGGTAGAGAAGCAGGTCTCTCGACTTCGCTCGGGATGACAGACAAAACAAAAGCGAGAAGCAGATTCTTCGCTGCGCTCAGAATGACAACGATAGGGTGGCTAGTCGGCGAACGGCGCTAGTTGCTCTGCCGTTGGTGGTTTGGTGGTGAGACTCACGATAAAGAGACAGAGTAAAGATGCTACGAGGGCGGGGAAGATGGCGTCACGGGCACCGATGATCGCCGGGAGATGCGGGGTGAGGGTGTCCCAGGCGACGGTGACGACCGTGCCGGCAGCGATGCTGGCTACGGCGGCTTTGGCGGTGGCGCGCTTCCAGAAAAATGCCGCGAGGATGACGGGCGTGAGGGCGGCGGCGTAGATGGTGTAAGCGTAGAGAGACTTCTTGAGCACGCTGGTGGTGCCGAGGGATTGCCATAAGGCCCATGCGCCCAGGCCGGCGACCATCAGGCGGGAGACGAGCAGGATTTGTTTGTTGCCTGCATCGGGTTTGAGGTAACGGACGAAGACATCGTTGACGAGGTTGGTGGCGGGCGAGAAGAGATAGTTGTTGGCGGTGGAGACGACCTTGGCGAAGATGGCGCCGACGAGCAGGGCGCCGAGGATGCCGAGGAGGCGGGAGCCGCCGAAGGCATGGGTGGCGGTGTAGGCGAGGATTTCGCGGGGGCGTTCGTGGACTTCGCCGGTGCGGTAGAGCGCGGAGCCGGTGACGGCGATGGCGACGATAACGGTTTCAAGAATTACTGTGCCGATGATCCAGCCGACGGTGGCGTGGGTGGCGTCTTTCTCGCTCTTCGCGGAGAAAAATTTCTGATACATGGATTGATTGCCGAGCATGAGCAGGCAGGTGGGGAGGAATAGCTCCATCGCCTGGATGCCGGAGAGATCGCCAAACCACTGGAAGTGAGTGGCCGGGAGAACGGCATGAACACCGGACCATCCGCCAGCCTGATGGATGAGGACGGGCAGCGCGGTGATCATGGTGACGGTGGCGAGCAGGCCGATAACGACATCCATATACGCGACGGAGCCCATGCCGGCGATGGCGGTGAAGACAACGACGAATCCGGCGAGGATGAACTGGCCCGAGCGGGCGGTGACGGAGGGGAAGATGAGGTGGAGGATGTCTCCGCCGCCGATGAACTGATAGCTGGTGATGGCGGTGTAGGTGAAGAGGACGGCGATGACGCCGAGGACGCGTGCAGTCTGGTTGTAGCGCGCTTCAAGCAGGTCTGGGATGGTGTATTGCGCGAACTTGCGGGCGCGCGGGGCGATGAAGTAGATGAGCAGGAGCCCGGCCCATCCGCCGCCGCCCTGCCAGAGGGCAACGAAGCCGTGCTTGTAGGCGTTCTCCGCGCCGCCGAGGAGTGAGCCAGAGCCGATCCAACTGGAGAGCAGGGTGAAGACCAGAACGAAGGCGGGCAGGGAGCGGCCCGCGACGAGGTAATCAGCCTTGGTCTTGACCAGATGCAGGCGGGCGAGCGAGACGCTGAGCAGAGTGATGACGATGACGCCGAGGACAATCGCGTAAAGATTCATGAATGAGGCGATTTTAGCTGACGGCGGCTGGATTTTGCTTCCAGCCAATGCAAGTCTGATTGTTTTGTCATCCCACAGCCACAAATCTTGTCATCCCGTAGCGCAGGGGAGGGATCTGCTTCCCGCCTGTCTAGTGGAGGTTGAAGATCCGGTTGGTGAACCAGTAGTAGCGGCGCCAGCAGTTCATGCAGCGTACGCGATGCAGCCAGAAGGCGGAGAAAAAGTTCGTCAGAGGATGCGACATCGATATCTGAAACTCAGTCGCATGGCAGAGGGGGCAGCGTTCGTTCACTACCACCAGGCGGGGGATGCCGTTGCACCAATTCATGTCAGAGAGCAGACGCATCATGGGACCTCCTTACGCATATCCGCGCGAAGGTGCGCGGACGATGGAATATGTTGGTCATCCTGAATGCACGGGAAACGTGCAGATCAGCACACGCCGAAGGGTGTGAGTCAGGATTGGCTTGCGCGTGGGAGAAGAATGTAAGGAGCCGTGTCGGTCTGTGCCGATTGCCCGGTATATGAGTTACAAGTGGTGCCCGTGAGCTGATACGCCCAATCTCCAAGAGCCGCCTGGGGGTGAGGAAGAGCGGTCATGGCTTGCAAGACGTGCGGGCAAATGTACGGCAGCGAATATTGCGACTATTCGTCACATGCGCTTAGGGCTACCGTAAATCGGGGCGAAGCGATTGTCAACGGGAAATAGATTTATCCGGCGCGGAAGGCGGTGACGGCTGCCTGCTGCACGAGTTTGATAGGCACTTTGTGCTGCAGGGCGGCGGCGCGGCAATCCTCAAACTCCGGCGCGGCGTTGAGTTCTTTGCCGGCAAGGGTGGCGACCTTGATGCGGATGGGGCCGTAGGGCGTTTGCACGGTGGAGATGGCGCGCTCCAGGCAGATGCGGCTCTCCTGCCGGATGCGGATGCCGAGGGTGCTGGTCTCAGTGAAGATAAGTTGCTGAAGGGCGGCGCTCTCCGCCTGGTTGCAGAGGATGGTGAGCAGAGTGCCGGGGCGGCCTTTCTTCATGATGACCGGGGTGAGCATGACGTCAAGCGCGCCGGTGGCGAGCGCGGTCTCAGCGACGTGCGCGAGGAGCTGGGGCGAGAGATCGTCGAGCGCGGTTTCGAGTACGGTGATGACTTCCGAAGCGCCAGGAGCGGGAGGCTGGGGAATGGCGGCGGTGAAGGATTCGCCGAGGCTGAGACTGAGGACGTTGGGGAAGCTGGGGTTGCTGCGGGTGCCGGCGCCGTAGCCGATGCGATGGACGAGCATGACGGGGCGGGCAGCAAAGCTGGGTGCGAGGGCGCGGATGATGGCGGCGCCAGTGGGCGTGACGAGCTCCTGCTGTACGTGGGCGGAGTAGGTGGGGAGGCCGCGGAGAAGATCAGCAGTAGCGGGCGCAGGCACAGGGAAGGTGCCGTGAGCGCAGACGACGGTGCCGCTGCCAACGTTGAGCGGCGAGCAGAACCACTGATCGACCTGGAGATGATGGATGCCGGCGGCGGAGGCGACGATGTCAACGATGGCATCGACCGCGCCGACTTCGTGGAAGTGAATCTGGTCGACGGGGACGTTGTGGATCTTCGCTTCGGAGTGGCCGAGGAGCTCAAAGGCGCGGATGGCGAAGAGCTTGACGGGCTCTGCGAGCGGTGCGGCCTGAATGAGAGCGCGAATCGCTGTGAGGGAACGGCCATGCACATGGGGATGGTCATGCTTGTGATCGTGGGCGTGGCCGTGATCGTGTTTATGACCGGACGGTGCGGGGGCTTCGGCGAGCTTGTCACCGTCGAGGACGTGGACCTTGGTGCAGGAGATGCCGCTGCGGTTCACGGTTTCAATGCGGAGGGTGGCGTTGAGGCCGAGGGCGGCGGTAGCGTCATGCAGCACCTGCGGGGGCACGCCCGCGTCAATCAGCGCGCCGAGAAACATGTCTCCGGCGATACCGGCGAAGCAATCAAGAGAAGCGATACGCATCAGGAACGATCTTTCAAAAATAAATTGGGAAGCGCCGAGACTCAGCTTCCATCGTAATGGTTCAGGCGCAAGGCTGCAGAATGAGGGGGTTGGATGCGGGCTGGCAGAGGGAGAAGCCGCGGATTAGGGGATGCGATTTCAATTTGTGATGGGTGGGCGCGCCGGTTCGTGAGACGATCAATCGCATGAAGCGCGCCAACATCATCGGCGCAGGGCCCAACGGATTGGCAGCAGCCATTGTGCTGGCGCGTGGCGGATTCCGGGTAGAGGTATTTGAAGCTGAGGCGCAGGCGGGCGGCGGCGCGCGCACCATGGAACTGACGCTGCCGGGATTCCGGCATGATTTCGGGTCAGCGGTGCACCCGATGGCGGTGAATTCACCGTTCTTCCGCGAGCTGCCGCTGAAGCACCTGGGGCTGGAGTGGATACACGGCGATGCGGCGGTGGCGCATCCGCTGGATGACGGCACCGCGGTGATGCTGGAACACAAGATGCACGACGCCGAGATGGAGTTTGGCGTGGACGGCGATACCTGGCGCAAGCTGGTGCAGCCCACGGCGGAGCATTGGCGCGCGTTTGCGGAAGACGGTTTGCGGCCGCCGCTGCGGATACCGCGGCATCCGTTTCTGATGGCGCGATTTGCCGTGCTGGGATTGCAGCCGGCGGAGCGGCTGGCGCGAGAGTTTCGCGATGCGCGAACACGGGCGCTGTTTGGCGGGCTGGCGGCGCACTCCATGGTGCGGTTTGACCGGCCAATGAGCGCGGCGGTGGCGCTGGTGCTGGGCGCGGCGGCACACGTGGGTGGGTGGCCGATTCCGCGCGGCGGAGCGCAGGCCATTCCTGATGCTCTGATCAAACACCTGGGACGGCTGGACGGGGCGCTGTATACGTCGCAACGGATTGCATCGCTCGACGAGTTGGAGGCAGAGGTGACGCTGTGCGATGTTTCGCCACAGCAGTTGCTGGCGATGGCGGGAGAGCGGCTGGGGAAGGGATACCGGAGGACGCTGCAGCAGTTTGAGCATGGGCCCGGCGCGTTCAAGGTGGACTATGCGCTGAGCGCGCCGATTCCGTGGCGGGCGGAGGCGTGCAGGCGGGCGATTACGGTGCACCTGGGCGGTTCGTTTACGGAGATAGCGCAGGCGGAAGATGCGGTGTGCCGCGGCAAGATCGCGGAGAAGCCGTTTGTGCTGCTGGCGCAGCCGACGCTTTTTGACCCGAGCCGCGCGCCGCAGGGGAAGCATGTGGCGTGGGCGTATTGCCATGTGCCGAATGGATCGACGGAGGATATGACGGCGCGGATCGAGGCGCAGATCGAGCGGTTTGCACCGGGCTTCCGCGATTGCGTGCTGGCGCGAAGCACGTCTTCACCGGCACGGCTGCAGGCGATGGACGAGAATCTGCGAGGCGGCGATATCAGCGGGGGAGCGATGAATCTGCGACAGTTTGTGCTGCGGCCGAGTGCGCGGAGCTACGCAACGGGAACAAAGGGACTATATATATGTTCGGCATCTACACCGCCGGGCGGCGGGGTGCATGGGATGTGCGGATACAACGCGGCGCAGATGGCGCTGCATGATGCGTTGCGGGGATGAGATAGCGAGGAGGAAGTATGCTGGCGAGTTTTTCAGTGGTGCCGATGAGTACGGGCGAGGGTGTGAAGAAGCTGGTGGCGGAGGCGGTGGCGATTGTGGATGCTTCAGGGCTGGCGTATCAACTGGGGCCGATGCATACGGTGGTGGAGGGTGAGCCGGACGAGGTGATGGCGGTCATCATGGAGTGCCATCGCAAGGTGCTGGAGCTGGCTCCGCGGGTGCTGACCAGCATTACGCTGGATGAACGCAAGGGCGCGACGGGGCGGCTGCTGGGCAAAGTGCGGGATGTGGAAGAGATATTGGGGAAGAAAGCGATGCGGGAGTAGCTTCCGCTAGTGGCTGCCAAAAGCCACGCATTATTTCCTTTGTCATACCAAAGAAAAATTGAAGACCTGGGGATATGCCGGGGGAGACTTCTGTGCGCATGGGAGCGTATACAGGTAGGACCAATTTTTGCGGTATGCGGCAAGGTAATTAATAAGGATGTGGGAGAAGACGGCATGAAAATGATGCGGCAGACAGTTCTGGCTTTGGGCGTAGCGCTACTGGCGGGTGCGGGTGCGGTGGCACAGGATACGCGGACGGTGACCGAGCCAGTGATTCCGGCGGCATGCGTAAAGCTGGAGGCGCAGCTGGTGAATACGGGCGGCAGCGTGGCCGCAGCGGATGAGGCGAAGCTGGATACGGTGCGCATTCAGAAGGCGCTGGATGGCTGCGGCAAGGGGAAAGCGGTCGAGCTGGCAGCGAGTGGGGCGAAGAACGCATTCCTGAGCGGGGCGCTGCAACTGCGCAGCGGGGTAACGCTGCTGATTGATAAGGGTGTGACGCTGTTTGGCTCGCGCGATGCAGAAGTGTTTGCTACTTCGCCGGGAAGCTGCGGGCTGGTGAACGAGGCGGCTAAGGGCGGATGCCGGCCACTGATCGGCGTGAACAATGTGAAGGATGCGGCGGTGATGGGCGACGGTGTGATCGACGGTCGCGGCGGTATGAAGATACTGGGCAAGGATGTGAGCTGGTGGGACCTGGCGGAGCAGGCGCGGACGCATGGGCGGCAACAGTGCTTCCGGCTGATCGTGGCGGACCACTCGGATAATTTCACGCTGTACCGGGTGACGCTGAAGAACTCACCGAACTTTCACGTGGTCTACAACGCGGGCGACGGATTTACGGTGTGGGGATTGAAGATCGATACGCCGAAGCGGCTGGCGCGTAATACAGACGGGGTGGATCCGGGGAACGGAGCAAAGAACATCACGATTACGCATAGCTATCTGCGCGAGGGCGACGACAACGTGGCCATCAAGGGCGGGACCGGCGGCGTGACCAATATGACGGTGAGCCACAACCATTTCTATTGGGGCCATGGCATGTCCATCGGCAGCGAGACCAATGGCGGGGTGAGCAAGATCCGGGTATTTGACCTGACGCTGGATGGGCCGGACAACGGCATTCGCATCAAGTCAAACGCATCGCGCGGTGGGCTGGTGCATGACGTGGTGTACGACGACGTGTGTGTGCGCGATTCGCCGAACCCGATCACGCTGGACACGAGTTATTCGGCGGCAGGGAGCCTGGAAGGGAAGCTCTTTCCGGAGTATCGCGACGTGACGCTGCACAATGTGCGGGTGAGCGGCGGCGGCAAGATCTCGCTGAACGGCTATTCACACGAGTATCGCGCAGGAGTGAACCTGGACACGGTGCTGCTGACGGATGCGGAGACGGCGACGTACACGTATTCGATCAACCATGCCGATATCAAGCTGGGGCCGGGGCCGGTGAATCTGAAGCTTGAGGGCGGGACAGATTCGACCGTGAGCGGCAAGCCGGGTGAAGGGATCGTGGCGGGCTGCAAGGAAAAGTTTGTACCGTTCCCAACCGAGTAGGCGGTAACAACCGAGAGGGTGACGAGGGCTGGCAGGCTGAAGAGGCTGCCAGCCCTCTCCTTTTTTTGGTGGAGACAAGGGAGCGATTGGACGGACCGGGGATTTTCGGCAAGTTGATTAGCCGCGACAGAGGCAAAAATACATGGTAAAACAATGACCTCTGCAGGTTCATCCGGAATAGGAAGAGGTGAAGTCCGTGGAGCCAGGTGATAGAAAAGAAGAACGATCCGTCAAATTTTCTTGTCGCGATACAACTTTTATGCCATTCGTGACCGCTGTCACATCGGTAAAATCAAAGCAAATGCGTCATTTATCCCAAAGTGGGAGACTGATTGCAGGAGTTTCCGGAACCTGGCCGATTTTGTAGTTGCAGCAATGCACGAGGTGACATGCCAATTAGAGTCAAGGTACTCATCGCGCTGATGCTTGCATCAGCAGCCTGGAGTGTGAGGTGGGCGGCCCATGGGGCGCCCAATCATGACTGGCTGCGGTTCGGCGTGTACCTGGTGGCGGTGTTGCTGAGCTCGGGTTTAAAGGTTGCCATGCCCAAGGGCGATGGCACCATGTCAGTAAATTTTCCTTTCATATTGTTGGGCATCCTGGAGCTTTCGCCGGAGCAGGCGGTAGCACTGGCGGCGATCAGCGTATTTGCGCAGTGCCGGGTGCAGGTGCTGAAGCCATTCACGGTGGTGCAGATCGCATTCAACGTGGGCAACGTGGTGGCTGCGACCGCAGTGGCCTGCTACGTGTACACCTCAACGCTGCAATACCGGAATGAGATGGCGCCGGCGCTGGCACTGGCCGCGACAGCATACTTCTTTGCGAATACGGTGCCGGTGGCGCTGGTGATTGCATGGTCCAAGGGAGAGAAGCCGTTTGCATTTTGGCGGCGTCAGTTTCCGTGGTACCTGCCGTTCTACCTGGTAGGCGCATTCCTGGCGGTCATCATTCACCTGACGACGGTGGATTTCGGTTGGCTGACCTCACTGCTGATCTTCCCGATCGTGTACACGATCTATCGCGCATACCGCGCACAGAGCATTTCCATCCAGGAGCGGCAGCGCCACCTGGAAGAGACGGAGGCGCTGCATCTGCGCGCCATTGAAGGATTGGCGATGGCGATCGAGGCCAAGGACCAGAACACGCATGACCATCTGCTGCGGGTGCGCGTGTACGGGTCAGAGATCGGCAAGCTGATGGGCATGGATGAACTGGGGATGCGGGCGCTGCTGACAGCATCGTTTCTGCACGACATCGGCAAGCTGGCGGTTCCGGAGCACATCATCAATAAGCCGGGCAAGCTGACGCCGGAAGAGTTCGACAAGATGAAGATCCACCCAGTGGTGGGCGCGGACATCCTGGAGCGGGTGCGATTCCCGTATCCGGTGGTGCCGATTGTGCGCTCGCACCATGAGGCGTGGGACGGCAGCGGATATCCGGATGGTTTGAAGGGCGAAGAGATTCCGTTGGGCGCACGCATTCTGGCAGTGGTGGATTGCTTTGACGCACTGGCATCCGACCGGCCATACCGGCGCGCAGTGCAGGTGCCGGAGGCGCTGGAGCTGATCAAGAGCAAGGCGGGCACACAGTTTGATCCAGCGGTCGTGCGGATACTGGAAGAGCACTACGTGGAACTGGAAGAGCTGGCACGGAGAGAGAGCCAGACGCTGGCTCCGTTGCTGACGAACCTGCGGATTGCGCGCGGCGCGGCGCCGGGGGCGGGGTTCGAAGAACCGAATTTCGAGATTGCGAATGAACCGAGCGAGGGAGATGCGACGACTCGCGGACCGCTCAGTATGCACCAGGGGGCGCTCGACCTGATTGCAGCGGCCAGCCAGGAGGCGCAGGCCATTTTTGAGATGAGCCGCACGCTGGGGAATTCGCTGAATTCGAACGAGACGGCATCGATGATGTCGTCAAGGCTGCGGCAGTGGATTGGATTCGACTGTTTTGCTATCTACGTGAACAACGGCAACCTGCTGGTGCCGCACTATATGGATGGCGAGTATGCAGAATCGCTTTCGATGGAGCCGGTGGCGCTGGGCGAAGGCATCTCAGGCTGGGTGGCAGCGACGGGCAAGACCATCATCAACGGCAATCCCGAGGTAGAACCGAACCATGTGGTCGCTTCGGATCAGGCACATGCGCTGCGGTCTGCGCTGGCCCTGCCGCTATATGGGCCCAACGGAAGCGTCTTCGGCGTGCTGACGCTGTATTCGACGGCAGAGAACGCATTCTCAAAGGACCATCTGCGCATTCTGCTGGCGGTGGAATCAAAGTTTTCGCTCTCGCTGCAGAATGCATTCACCTTCCGCGATGTGAACACGCATGCGCAGGTGGACTTCATTACGCAGTTACCCAATGTGCGCCAGTTCTTTATTGAGATGGAGCGCAAGCTGGACATGGCTCGGAACCTGACGGAGCCGCTGGGCATCGTGGTATGCGATCTCAATTCGTTCAAGGCCGTGAATGATAAGTATGGCCACGTGATGGGCAACAAGCTGCTGCGGGTGATTGCCGATGCGCTGCGCAAGAGCTGCCGCAAGGAAGACGTGGTAGCGCGCATGGGCGGCGATGAATTCGTGATGCTGCTGCCGGGCGTGAACAGCAGTGCGTGGGCGCCGCGGCTGAAGCGGCTGGAGAGCTCAGTGCGCGAAGCATCGAAGACGCTGGGCATCGAAGTTTCGACGAGCATCGGTGCGGCATTTTACCCGGACGACTGCAGTTCTGCCGAAGCTCTGCTGGGACTGGCTGACCGGCGCATGTATGCGCACAAGCAGCAGATTGGCGCGGTAGGCCGCGACACGATTCCACCGAGCACGGCATCCAAACTGGCGGGGGCATTGTGAACCGAGCGAAAGGGTTTTTGAGGCGCGCAGGCCGCACGCTGCTCCTCATGCTCTTTGTGGCTGCCGGTACGATTCTGCTGGTACGGTTTGCGCCGGGATTCTTCGCAGACGAACGCGAGATGGATGCGAAGTATGCGACGTCCGCGCGCAACGAGCTGCAGGCTGCGGGCGCGCAGACGCTGAGCCAGATCGCCGTCCGCGAAGTAAAGGGCTGGGCGCATGGCGACTTTGGCGAGTCGCGGCAGTACGAGGTTCCGGTGACGGAGCTGATTGTTCCCCGGATACAGGTTTCCGCGTGGCTATTGCTGCGCGGAATTTTTTATGGATGGCTGCTGGCGCTATGCACGGCGCTGCCGGTGAGTGCTGTGCGCCGAGGGGCTGCGCTGTGGGGCATTCCGTTCACGCTGCTGCTGGCGACACCGACGGCAGCGCTGGCGACGGCGTGCATCCTGGCGGAGACGGGCGGGCCGGTGCTGGTGCTGGCGCTGCTGATCGCGGCACGAGAGTTCAAGTTTTTGCTGAATGCACTGCGCGGAACGTGGAGCGCGCCGCATCTGCTGCAGGGCAGGGCGCAAGGGTTGCCGCTGAGCGCGCTGATCCGCGTACATATACTGCCGGGCGTTGCGCCACAACTGTATGCACTGGCGACGCTCTCACTGGTGACTGCGCTGGGAGCACTGGTTCCCATCGAAGTGATCTTCAACGTGCCGGGGTTGGGGCAACTGGCGTGGTCGGCGGTGATCAATCGTGATCTGCCGGTGCTGGTAGCAGTGAGTCTGCTGATGGCGTGCGCGATTGGCGTGGCCGGGATGCTGAGCGGACAGAAGCAGACGCTGGAGGCGGCAGCATGAGGAAGCGCGTGGCCGCCGGTATTCTGCTGGCACTGATCGTGGCGAGTTTGCTGACGGTGTGGACCTCAAAGTATGGCTATGCATACCAGGACCGCGAGGCGGCGATGGCTCCGGCAACGGCACAGCACTGGACGGGCACGGATACGCTAGGGCGCGACCGGACAGTGCGGGTGGCGGCAGCGCTGCTGATTGGGCTGACGGGAGCAGCGGCTGCCGCGGCGATTACAACGGCAATTGCCGCGGCGGTGGGATTGCTGGCCGCGTTCAGTCCGGCGCCGGTGGCGAGTGTACTGATGTTTGTGAGCGATGTATTTCTGTCGCTGCCGTGGCTATTTCTGCTGATGATGGCACGGTCGCTGATGCCGCTGACGGCTTCGCCGATGCAGATGGCGCTGATTACATTCCTGGTGCTGGCGGCGCTGGGCTGGCCGGATTGCGCGCGGGCGATTTACAGCGGAGCGCGAGAGCTGCGGAGTGCGGAATGGATGATCCAGGGGCGAGCGTCCGGATTGCGCACCGGGCAACTGGTGCGGCTGCACGTGGTGCCGCATCTGCGACCGTTGCTGCTGCCGCAGTTCCTGATCTGCGTACCGGCGTTTATTGTGGCAGAGGCGAACCTGGGCGCGCTGGGACTGGGGATCGGCGAGCCAGTTCCTTCGTGGGGCGCCATGCTGATGGAGCTGGATAATTCTGCGTTGCTGGCGCAATCGCACTGGGTGTACCTGCCGATTGTGCTGCTGGTGCTGGTATTGCTGCTGCTGGAAACTTTCACGATAGAGGAATCGCATGCGTAAGTTGATTGGGCCCGGATGTCTGCTGGTTGCAGTGTGTGTGCTGGTTAGCATTGTGGCGATGGGACAGGCGGCGCCGCGGAGGCATGGTGAACTGGCATGGACCATTCGCTATGACCCGAAGACATTTGATCCGGCAAAGGTGGATGAGACCGCATCAGAGCAGGTGCGCTACCTGACGGGAGGCGTGCTGCTGCGTGTGAACCGGGTGACGCAGCGCGTGGAGCCACAACTGGCGGAGAGCGTGAAGATTTCGCCGGACGGCAAGCT
>Ga0302278_10005615_pt1 | contig 12332 bp, 10 predicted proteins | sample III_Bog_N3_2_FD_194543 | JGI IMG/M metagenome (GOLD analysis project Ga0302278, IMG submission 194543) | Peat permafrost microbial communities from Stordalen Mire near Abisko, Sweden - III_Bog_N3_2 | ecosystem: Environmental > Terrestrial > Soil > Wetlands > Peat | place: Sweden: Abisko... | reverse complement strand
TCTCTCACAAATGCATCGCCCCTACGGGGCTTGACGTTCTTTTTCGCCCTTTACCCCACGCTGAAGCGCGGGGCTAACTTCCGTTGCGCCTACGGCGCGGTTGGCACGACTGAAGTCGCGCCCTGTTACAAAGTCTCAGGGCAGGCGTTCGCGCAATCCCAGGTCTCAAAATCGAGACTTGGGGCACCCTCAGTTTTCAATTTGGGAGCTCTCTTGGCGCGACTGAAGTCGCGCCCTGATACAAAGCCCTTTTGCGAAGCTGCGTTCCCGTCTAAAACGGTATAGCCTTAGAGCGTGGCTGCTTCCCCGCAGGTCTCAATTCCGGCATTGGACTCCACGGCCCTGGCCGCCGGGGGCGATATGCGCCTGCGCGACAGCCACGGGCGCGTCATTCACGATCTCCGCGTGTCCATTACCGACCGGTGCAATTACAAGTGCGTCTACTGCCGCACGGGTGAAGTGGGAGCGCAGTATCCCGAGCTTGGTATCGACGAGTACTTCAAGCTGATCAGCATCTTTGTCGATCTTGGCATCACCAAGGTGCGGCTCACCGGCGGCGAACCGTTGCTGCGGCGCGGGCTGCTTGACCTGGTTCGCGAGCTCTCGCGTCTGCGCACCGTTGACGGCGAACCGCTTGACCTGGCGGTCACCACCAACGGCCACCTGCTCGATGAACTTGCCGCGCCGCTTAAGGCCGCCGGCCTGAATCGCATCACGGTAAGCATGGACGCAGTAGACGCCCAGGTGTTTGAACGAATCACGCGTGTTCCCGGCAGCTACGCCCAGGTTTTACGCGGCATTCGCGCAGCGCGTGAAGCCGGCCTTGAGCCGCTGAAAGTGAACTGCGTGCTGCTGCGCGGCTTTAACGATGACCAGGTGGAAGGCTTTGCCCGCTTTGCGCGCGATGAGAACGTCGTGGTCCGCTTTATCGAATTCATGCCGCTCGAAGAGGGCCGCCTGTGGACGCCGGAGATCGTGGTGACACTGCGCGAGATTGTTGACCGCATCGGCCGGGTAATGCCTCTTGTGGATCTTGATCCGCGCGAGGCCAGCGAGACCGCGCGCCGCTACACCTTTGCCGATGGAGTGGGCGAGATTGGCATTATTGCGCCCGTGAGCCAGCCCTTTTGCGGCGCGTGCAGCCGGGTGCGGCTGACATCTGACGGCAAGATAAGAACCTGCCTGTTTTCGCAGGTTGAGCACGACCTGTATGGGCGCTTCAGGTCGGGCGCCAGCCGCGATGAGCTTCGCGCTTACATTCATTCGACCATCCAGGCCAAGGAGGCGCGCCACCATATCGGCGAGCCAGGATTCCTTAAGCCGTCGCGATCGATGGTTCATATTGGCGGATGATGGCATCGGTCGCTTGTCGTCTCGCGGTTCATGCGAGCGCGTGTGACAGAATGATCGTGTAACACTTTCTCCCCGTAAGGCAACTTTATGGCCAACGAGACGGAAGGACGCATCCCGCTCGAAGATCTGCTTGTCTTTCACCGGTTGGCGCGGTCGCTCACATCGAGCCTCGACCTCGACACCATCCTGCGAACGATCCTCGAGTACATGGAGCGGACCATTGAAGCCGAGTTTTGGACGCTGCTGATGCTGGATGACACGCGGCAGGAGCTCTACTACGCCTTGGCCTCAGGCGGTGAGCAGGCGCGCTTGAAGGACCTTCGCGTGAAGAGAGGCGAAGGCGTCGCGGGCTGGGTGCTGGAGCATGGCGAGACGCTGATTGTGCCCGAGGCTTCCGGCGATCCCCGCGTAAATGAGCCCGGCACCGCAAAACCGCACAAGGTGCGTTCGGTAATTGCGCTGCCGCTCAGAGGCCGTACCGGAACGCAGGGCGCGATTGAAATTTTTAATCCCCGCGCCGAGCAGATGACCGATTACACCATCGCGTTTCTGCACATTCTTGCGGATCACGCGGCAATCGCCATTGAAAATGCACGCGACGTGGCGCGCATTCAGCAGTTGACCATTACCGACGATACAACTGGACTCTTCAATGTGCGCCATCTTTACGCGGTGCTCGAAACGGAGCTTGAGCACTCGGCAAAAAAGAAGTCGCCGGTGAGTATTGCGTTTCTTGATCTCGACCGCTTCAAGCTGGTGAACGATGCCCATGGCCACCTGGTGGGGAGCGAGCTGCTGTCGCGCACCGGGCAAAGGCTGCAGGAATTGAGCCGGGAGCGGGACATGTGTTTCCGCTATGGCGGCGATGAGTTCGTGATCCTGATGCCGGCAACTGACGCGAAGGCGGCACTTGCGCAGGCATTGGCCCTGCACGGCGAGTTGATGGCGACGTGTTTCGAGATGAAGCGCGGGCTGAAGCTGAAAGTGAGCGCCAGCATCGGCCTGGCCACCGCGCCTAACGACGGCACCGCGCTGCATGCAGTGATTGGCGCAGCCGATGCGCGCATGTATGCCGTGAAAAGCAACGGCCGCGGCGAAGTGAAGGGCGCGTAGCTGCGAGTCTTATCTCCTGACAAAAAATAGGACAATGGTTGTGCATCATGTTGCCTGCGACGCCACAATCCGAAGCTGCGCTTGAGATTATTCGCACACTGCGCGACGCGGGACACCAGGCCTACCTGGCCGGAGGATGCGTGCGCGATTTGTTGCTTGGCCGCGCGCCCGCCGACTTTGACGTGGCCACCAGCGCCACGCCTGATATTGTGCTCGACATGTTTACTCGCACCTTTGCGGTGGGCGCGCACTTCGGTGTTGTGCTGGTTGCGCCGGACGATGAAGACGCGCGATTTGTGACTGAGGTGGCTACTTTTCGCTCCGACGGCGTTTATTCGGACGGCCGTCACCCTGACGTGGTGCGCTACACCACCAGCGCTGAAGAGGATGTGAAGCGGCGCGACTTTACCATCAACGGGCTGCTGTTTGACCCATTTGCGGCACCACAACACTCATCCGATGAGCTGCCGCGGGCGGGACTTCTCGACTACGTTGGCGGCGTCGCCGATCTCGAGGCCGGGGTCATCCGCGCTATCGGCCGATCCGAGCTGCGTTTTGAAGAAGATCACCTGCGCATGCTGCGCGCAGTGCGTTTCGCTGCGCGCTTCGGCTTCGAGCTCGACGGCGAAACGCTGCGCGCGATTCGCAGCCTCACCCCTCGCATTCACTTCGTTAGCCGCGAGCGGGTCCGCGACGAGCTGACCAAGATGTTGACCGAGGGCCATGCGCGCCGGGCATTCGAATTGCTGGATGAGACAGCGTTGCTGAACGAGGTTTTGCCTGAGATCGCGCGCATGAAGGGCGTGGCCCAGCCGGCACAGTACCATCCTGAGGGCGATGTGTGGACTCATACGCTTATGCTGCTTGAGCAACTTGAACCCGGCTGCAGCATGACTTTGGCGTGGGGCGCGCTGCTGCACGACGTCGGCAAGCCGCCCACCTTTCGCATCGCGCCCGACCGCATCCGCTTTGACGGGCATGTTGAAGTGGGCGTCGCCATGGGCGCCGAGATCTGCCGCCGCTTTCGCTTCTCAAACGACGAGACGCGGCAGATACTGGCCCTGGTTGAAAACCACATGCGTTTTGCCGACACCGAGCGGATGAAGACTTCGACGCTTAAGCGATTCTTTCGCCTGGAAAAGTTTGAGCAGCACCTCAACTTGCATCGCATGGACTGCATGGCCGCAAGCCGCAACCTTGACCACTACAATTTTGCGCGCGAGCGATGGCTGGCAATGCCCGAGGAGACGGTGCGGCCCAGGCCGCTGATCACGGGCCGCGAGCTGATTGCCGCGGGATACGCGCCCGGCGCGGGCTTTCGCGAGATGCTGCACGCCGCCGAAGACGCACAACTTGAAGGCGCGGTGACATCGGAACAGGAAGCGCTCAAGCTGATTGCCGAAAAGTTTGGGCCGCCGCAAGGGCGATGAGCGCGAGAAGTCTCAAGGTATTCCGGTGCGCTTCCGGCTCACTACCAATCACTGCCAGCCCCAGTCCGGCAGTGATGCCGCCCACTTCGCGTCGCGGCGGCGATGGTGTATAAGTGGGGTCAACGGCTATCAGCGCTTTTCGCTGCGCCGGGGCTCGTTTTACCAAAACAACCATTGTTTCCAGTTATTCATGTTGAACGGCACCGCCGCTCGCACGGGAAACCTTAAACTATTGAGCGCGTGAGCGTTCTGAAAAAAAGTTTGTGGAGCGCCATGGCAAGCAAGGCCCATTCCAGTCCCGCCCTCAGCACGAACAAACATCTTTTGCGCTGGGTTGAAAAAATGGCCGACCTCACCCGGCCTGAATCCATTCACTGGGTCGACGGCTCAGAGCAGGAATACGACCGGCTCTGCAACCTGCTTGAAGACCGGGGCACCTTCGTCCGTCTCAATCAGGATCTATGGCCGGGATGCTTTTATGCGCGCTCTGACGTGCGCGATGTGGCTCGCGTTGAAGAGCGCACGTTCATCTGCTCGCTCTCGCGCGATGGCGCCGGCCCCACCAACAACTGGGAAGATCCCTACCAGATGCGGCGCAAGCTCAAGGAGCTGTTCCAGGGCGCGATGCGCGGCCGCACCATGTATGTGCTGCCCTTCTGCATGGGCCCGCTCGACTCGCCTTCAGCGCAAATCGGCGTGCAGATTACCGATTCGCCTTACGTAGTTGTGAGCATGCGCATCATGGCGCGCATCGGCAAGCCGGTGTTTGAAATGATCGACCGCGACGTGAAGCGCGTGGTGCCCTGCATGCATTCAGTGGGCGCGCCGCTTGCCCCCGGCCAATCCGACGTGCCTTGGCCCTGTAACAACACCAAGTACATTGTGCATTTCCCTGAGACGCGCGAGATCTGGTCGTACGGTTCCGGCTATGGCGGCAATGCGCTGCTGGGCAAGAAGTGCTTTGCTCTGCGCATCGCTTCAAACATGGCGCGCGACGAGGGCTGGATGGCCGAGCATATGCTGATTGTCGGCGTGGAGAGCCCGCTGGGCGAAAAGACCTACGTTGCGGCAGCCTTCCCTTCAGCGTGCGGTAAAACCAATTTTGCCATGATGGTGCCTCCCGAGGGCATGGAGGACTGGAAGGTCTGGACGGTCGGCGACGATATCGCGTGGATTCATCCAGACGAGAACGGGCAACTGCGGGCCATCAACCCTGAGGCCGGCTTCTTCGGTGTGGCTCCCGGCACCAGCGACAAGACCAATCCCAACGCCATGGCTACGCTGGCGCGCAACACCATATTCACCAATGTTGCGCTCACGCCCGAGGGCGGCGTGTGGTGGGAAGGCATGACCGACGAGCCGCCTGCCGAGTGCCTCGATTGGCAAGGCAAGCTGTGGACGCCCGAGATTGGCCGTACCACCAGCGCCAAGGCCGCGCATCCGAATGGGCGTTTCACCGCGCCCGCTTCGCAGTGCCCCTCGATGGACGCCGCATGGGAGTCGCCCGAAGGCGTGCCGCTCTCCGCCATCATCTTTGGCGGACGCCGGTCGAACACCATGCCGCTCGTGTACCAGGGGTTCAACTGGTCGAGCGGCGTATACATGGGCGCAACCATGGCTTCTGAGACCACTGCGGCGGCAACCGGCGCCACTGGCAAGCTGCGCCGCGATCCCATGGCTATGCTGCCCTTCTGCGGCTACCACATGGGCGACTATTTCCGTCACTGGATCAAGATGCAGCGGATGCTCACTTCAACGCCGCGCGTATTCCACGTCAACTGGTTCCGCAAAGATGAAGAAGGAAATTTCATGTGGCCCGGCTTCGGTCAGAATCTCCGCATTCTCAAGTGGATTGTGGATCGCGTGCACGGGCGCGCCCATGGCAAAGAAACGCCCATCGGCTGGACGCCGTATTACGACGACATCGACTGGAACGGTCTCGACTTCTCACGCGAGCAGTTTGACGAGCTCCAGGTAGTGGACCGCGATCAATGGCGCCGCGAGGTAATTGGCCACGAAGAGCTATTCATCATGGTCCACGACCACCTGCCGCCGGAGATGATCTACGAGCGCGAGCTGCTGATCTGCAGGCTGTAAAAAGACAGGGATCAGGGAATAGGGATCAGGGAACAGTTTTTCGGCGCGTAAGCGGCGCGCCGTAAATTGCCTCAACGCCGCATCGAGTATGTATCTGTTCCCTGTTCCCTGTTCCCTGTTCCCTGCATTTAGCATCCAAGCGCCATGGGAAGGAAGGTCCCCTTTTTATGAGCGCAAAAACATTTGTAGTATGCGCACTGGCAGCGTCAGCAATGGTTGCAGCCGGGTGCCACACCACCATCGATAAAGCCGAATTCCGTTCGGCGCTTGACAGCTACTACAACACGCGGCCAGCCTGCCTTTGGCCGGAGGCGATAAAGCTTCCCGCGCAGGCCGACGCCAAGAATGAAAGCCAGACTCAGACATTTGACGCACTCGTCGATGCCGGCCAGCTACAGCGGACGCCGGCGGAGAAGAAGCGGTTCCTGGTGGGTTCAAAGCAGGTAAACGACTACGATTTGTCGGCGCAGGGCCGCTCCAACTGGACCGCCGATCCATCTGAGCCGGGCTATGGCAACTTCTGCTTCGGGCACCCTAAGGTGAAATCAATTGACACGTTCAACCCGCCGGATAACGGGGCGGCGGAATACACAGTCAGCTATCACTACGGATTCGACCTGCCTGCGTGGGCCAATTCTGCTGAGATGAGGACAGCATTTCCGAACATCGGTGCGGCAGGCAGCGGAGCTTCAGCCAGCGCCACGCTCGAGAAGGACGGCAACGGTTGGCAGGTGCAAAACGTGAACTCAAGTACCACCGCGAGCTCCGGCCAATAAGCGGCGCTGAATCGCTTCTCGAAACCGCACAGCCCGTCATCAAGGCCCTCAGAGACTCAGCCCGGACCCCAGGGAGCCGGGCCACCTCTGAATGGTCTGGCTCAAGGGATCTGAGTCTGAATGGCGGTGTCGATCACCTGCAGATATTCTTCTGCCGTTCGCACCGCTTCTTTCGCCTCCGCGTCGCTGATCAGGGCGATGTCGTAGAAAGCATCGTTGCGTTTGCGGCGCATCCGGTCAAACAGCGCGAAGGTAGTAACCAGGCTGGGATCGAGATGCTTCTGTGCGAATTCAATGATGGCGATGTGATGCCCGAGCTGATTGCGCGGCCTCTGCCCATGGCTCAACATCAATGCCAATGAAGCCTTCAGCATGGCCTGATAGGCAGTTTGATACGCAGTTTCGGCGTCGATTGCGAGGTTCATGCGCGCGGCCGTCGCCTTCTTTTTAGCGTCGGCCACGAACTGCTTTACTTGCCGGGGATTGATTCGCTGCGGTTTCGTTGTCGCCATCGCTGACCAACTCGATGCGCTTGCCATTCCAAACATCGGCGATGAATGCGTCGCGCCTGGCAATCCGCCGTTTGAGTTCCCGGGAAGTGAGAACAGTGTAGTTGATCTCCCGGCGAAGCGTCTTCTCAACCTGGCGGATCTCCGCTGCCAGTTGCGCCTGGTCAGGCTGACCGGCGATCAGAAGGTCTATGTCGCTCTTCGCGTCAGCTTCGTCCTTCGCATACGACCCGTAAATCCAAGCCGCCTGAATACCGGCGATCGCCCGAAGCGATGCCCGAAGCGCAGGCTCGATGCCGACCGATCCTGCCAACAAAGCAAACACCGGTTTCAGATATGGATAGTCGCGGTTAACGGTGTAATAAAGCTGCCTGCCCTCTATCTCCGCACGCAGAAACCCCTCTTGCTCCAACCGCGCCAGTTCACGCGACATATTTGTCGAGTCGGTTCCCAGTGCAAGCGCCAACTGACGCACATAAACCCGCGCCGTACGGTTGACGTAGAAGAAGGTCAGCACCTTGCGCCGCAACTGGGACCGCAGTGAAATCATTGCAGTAAAATTATACTGCATATGCAGTAGAAATATACTGCAAATAAACAGAAGAGATGCCTGTGCCTACTTCACGCCCTTGGCCGGGTCCCATGCGCCCTCTTGCTTGCGCACGTAGAGAATTTGACCGATGTGGTAGGCGTTGTGTGCTGCCACGTGCTCAATCACCGACGCGTTGGCGGCCAGCTTTTGGTCGTCGGCGGCTGATACGGCGGTCTCCCAGTCGGTCATCACCTGGTTCAGCTTCTTCACCAGGTCGTCCCACTGCGCGGGGTTGAAGTTGTCAAAGGTTTCGTCGTTGTTGCCGCTGAAGGCGGGCGACTTTTCGCCCTTGAAGTCGGCGAGATCCCGCGAGTCCCAGAACCAGAGATGGTAGGCGAGCTGGCCAACGGAGTGCATGCCCTTCTTCGGGGTCCAGTTGGCCTGGTCGGCAGTCAGGTTGGCAACGGCCACGCTGGCCGGAACAAACCAGTCTTCCTGGTTGTGGGTGGTGCGGAGATCTTCAAGCAGGATGCCGCGCAGATCGGTGGGCTTTTTTGTGTTCTGGGCGAGAGCTGTAAAGGGTACAGCGAGGGCGAGTAGAAAAACCAGTTTTCTCACGGGTGCGACCTCAGAAGTGGGATGGGAGCCTGCGAGTTGGATGGTAGCAGCAGTGAAAGGTCACTGGAAAATCGTGCCATTTCAAAGCGTAGTTGTAATTGCTTCCAATTCCTCATCCACGGTTTTCCCTTGCCCTCGCCGCCTGCGCGCGCCCATAATGCTTTTCAAACAACGAGCCTCCCAAAAGGCCATCCCCCGGCCCCCGACTTCTTTCCCCAGTTCGCGAGCAAACATGCTGTTGAGGAGGTCCCATGGGCACAACGCGTCAATCCGCCCCGCCGGCTCCAGCGCAACCTCAGGCGAGGCGCGCCACCGGCCGGCACTGGTACGTCGACGAGATCGTCGTCGCGTCCTTCGCTTTTCTGGGTGTGGGCGGAGCCGTCTTTCTGCCGCTGCGCTACACCATTGAGCCCATCATCACGTCGTTCCTGCTGGCCACGGGACTGGCCGCGCTGACATATCGATTTCTGGGCGGCATTCAGGGAGCGTCGTTCACGGTGGGCAGCCTGAAACTGGGCGGGGCGCTGGCGGCGCTGGTGGGCATTGCCATGCTGATCAACAACACCCTTGTCGGTCAGCTTCCCAAACCGCACGAGGTGTGGCAAGTGTCTGGACAGTTGCTTGACCCTCAGGGCAATCCCATCCAGGTCATCGACGCAGACGACATCACTGTGAGCCCGAATATCCTGCACCGCGGTGTCAACGGAAAGTTCGTGCTTATGGTCAGCAGCGGACCAGACATCAACGGCAACCAGCAAATGCCCACCATCAAGGTGGGCCACGCGCCCTATCTGGGCGACTCCATTGACCTCAGCCCCGGAGCGAAAAACGACGTCGCGGTTGCCCTCAATGGGCAGAGTATTACGCTCAGCCCCATCAAGCTGCAGGAACAAGGCAAATATGTTTCCAGCGGACCTGCCATCCCTGTACCGCCGACGGCGGGACCCGCACCGGGCGCGGCGGGGGCGAACCAATGATGCGGCCATCGATTTTTCGCATGCTCGTTGGCTCGGCAGCTCTCGCTGCTGTAACTGTGTCGGCCCACGCCGCCTCGATTCGCGGACAGTTGCTGCACCAGAATGGGCAGCCGGCCGCAGGCGTAACCGTGACCATCTCTGACCACAAGAACTATCGCAGCGCGCCGGCCCGCGCGGGCAGCGACGGAATGTATTACCTCTACAACATCCCCGCAGGCCAGTACTACCTTGAGGTTTGGGTGAACCCGCAGACACCGGCCGTCTACCAGGTGACTGTGGCGGAGCCGAATACGGATATGCCCCGGGTGACGGTGCCGTAAAGGCCGTGGATCGTGGATCGTGAGTCGTGGGTGAATCCAGACGTGGGATTTGCCTCTCTCTATTGGGCCGGCGGAGTTGCGCTTGCGTGCTCGTAAACCTCAAGCGCCTGGCGCAGGTTGGTTGCGGCTTCGTCGTCGTGCGCTTGAACGGCCAGGTCGAGCGCCTGACGCGCGCCTTCGATGGCAAAGGCGGATTGGCCGGTTTTGCTGTACGCTTTAGCCAACTCGGCAAGGCATTGCCAGCTCTTGCCTTCGGTCAGTTCCACGGCCTTTCGAAGCGGAGCTACAGCCCCGGCAAAATCGCCGCGCGATTCAAACACAAAACCGAGATTGAAGCGATACTCCGCTGAAGTGGCGTCGAGCGCGATTGCCTTTTGAAACTCCGCAACTGCCTCATCGGTGCGCTCCATTTTCGCCATGGCCAGGCCGAGATGGTTGTGCCCGTCAGCATAATCGGGAATCATCTCTACGGCTTTCTTGAGATCCTCGAACCCTTCCTGCGTGTTGCCATTTTCAAACAGCGTCATGCCCATGCTCGATTCCGCTTCAGCATACTCAGGATTGATAGCCAGGGCCTTGCGCCAGTTTTCAATTGCCTCGTCAGTAAGGCCGTTGAGATCGAGCGAAGTTGCCAGGTGATCGAACCACAGGGCATTCTTCGGGTTCAATTCGCAGGCCTTGCGATATTCCGCGAGCGCAAGGTCTTCCTGGTTGTTGCCGGTTAGGGCAGTCGCCAGCGCGAAATGGGCCACGGGATCGTCGGGGTCGCGATCAAGCGCCTTGTGCAGCGCATCGATGGCCTCGGGCATCTGGTTGCTTTCAAGAAACGCGTAGGCCTGGTTGACGAAGCGGTAAAACTCGGTTGCCTGCGGGTCGATTTTTTCGAGGCCGCCCTGCGGCACATTCAGAAATTCAGGAATATTTACGGCGCGATTGGCGGCGGTGGTGTTGTCGACAATGACGGCGGGCGAATCGTTGCCGTTGGCGTCAACGTGCGTGAGCATGAGCTGCGTGTAGGGCGAACGAGCCTTGGACGAAAATGCGAGCCAGTGCCCGTTGGGAGAAAACGAGTGCCATGAATTCATGCGCCAGAGGTTGCAATTCATCAAGCGCGCCTTGCCGCCGTTGAAGGGAACGATGTAGAGCTTGCTGTCAGGGCGCATGAGCAGACCGTTTTTGTTCTGCACAAACACAATCCAGCGACCATCTGGCGACACTTTGGGAAAGTCGTTGCTCATGCCGTTGGCTGACGCTCCCACCAGCGGAACGGCCTTGCCGCCTTTTCCATCGTTGAACGGAATTTTGTACAGGTCGTACTGGATCTGCGTTTCGTTGGGGTCGTTGGCATGCGTGGGCATGGGGACGCCGGGCGGAAACGGATCGCGCGCCACGGCCCGGCTGTAGATGAGGTACTTTCCATCGGGCGACCAGAAGGCGCTGGTCTGCACAAACTGCGGATCGTCGGCGCCGGGCAGCGGCCGCATCTTCTTTTCGATCTTGTCGTACCAGGCCAGGATGCCGCGCGTGGGATAAAAGACCTGGATAAAGTTGATGTCGCGGTAATTGACGCTGAAGAGGCGATTGATGACTCCGGGCGCGAACCCGGGCGCTTCTTCCTGATGGGTGTTCTTCAACTCCGGCGGACCGATGGATGTGACTACATACCGGCCGTCTGGCGAAACCTGCGCCATGAAACCGAACCGCTTCACTTCGGGCGCGTCACTCACTGCATCGGGATTTTCCTTGAACGAGCTCCAGCGGATCACATCCTGGTTGTGGATGGTTATGTTCTTCGAGATCGGAACGATAGCGTAGAGGCCCTTGTCGTTGCGCGGTCCATCCATGTCGATGCCCATGGTCTTGCCGTCTCGCGAAAACGAGTGGCAATTGGCGCAGGTCGGCAGATTCTCCATCACAGTAGTGCTTTGGGGCTCGCCAATGTTGCGTATCTGCCACTTGATGAGCGGAAGCGCCGTTGGCGGCAATGGCGTGATGGGGCCCTTCTGGTCGATGGGCGAAAGCATCAACGGAACATTGCGGTAAAAGATGGGCGCGCCGACTTGGTCCCTTGAGGTTGAAATGGTGACTTTGCCGGAAGAGACTGGCTGGGTTGCGCCACTTTCCGCGAATCCCGCAATGGTGATAGTGGCCGGCGCTTTCACGCTCAGCCGCTTGATCTTTTCCCAGGTCTCGGCATCCGGTTTCCAGGTATGTGTATTGGCCTGTTCGAGCGTCAGCTCGGCAGGAGCTCCCGCCAGCGCGTCGCTTTCGCCCACCTGCATGTATTCGCCGCTCGCCTCAACGCGGATTCGATCCTGAACGCCCGCGAACGACACTTGAACCACCCACCGCTTTGCCTGCTCGCTCGCGTCGCGCCAAAGGAATGTGGGCGAAGTGATCTCGGGTGGGAAGATTGAGCGGTCGAGCGGGTAGTCGATGGTGAGATTTGCCGGCTGGGTGCTGGTGGTTTCCGGGGGCGTGTTTGAGGCCGCAGCATCCACGTGACCGGCGGAAAACATCGCAGCACCGCAGGCCAGCAAAACAGCGCCGGCACCGGCGGCAGCCAGCGGAAAGTTGGAAAGGCGAATCCTCATGACATTAAAAGGC
>Ga0302278_10005614_pt1 | contig 12332 bp, 7 predicted proteins | sample III_Bog_N3_2_FD_194543 | JGI IMG/M metagenome (GOLD analysis project Ga0302278, IMG submission 194543) | Peat permafrost microbial communities from Stordalen Mire near Abisko, Sweden - III_Bog_N3_2 | ecosystem: Environmental > Terrestrial > Soil > Wetlands > Peat | place: Sweden: Abisko... | reverse complement strand
CGCATCGGAGACGCTCGAGGAGATCAATTCTCTCGGCTGTCGAGCGCTTGCAGTGGAGTGTGACGTGCGGTCTGAAGACTCAGTTCGCTCTGCAGTTCATGCCGTGACTGAGATATTTGGCCGGTTGGATGTGGTGGTGAATAACGCCGCTCTGTTTGAGTCGGCTGCGCTGGATGAGATAAGCCTGGAGCAGTGGGACGCTGTGTTTGAGACCAATGCGCGCGGGCCGTTTCTGGTGGCGCGTGAGGCTCTGCCGCATCTGCGGAAAGTCCAAGGCAGAATCGTGAACATCGGCTCACTGGGCGGGATTCACGCCTGGGCTGGTCATGCTCACTATTGCAGTGCAAAGGCCGCGGTGCACATGCTGACGCAGGCCATGGCCAAGGCGTTTGCGCCGGGAGTGAGCGTGAATTGCGTGGCGCCTGGGTGGATTGAGATGAACGCATCGGAGCAGAGCGCGGCTTCCCATTTTGCGGCGAAGACGCCGATGAAGAGGAACGGGACGGCGGAGGATGTGGCGCAGGCTGTGCTGTTCTTTGCTACCGGGCCGGGGTTTGTTACGGGGCAGATTCTTACGGTGGATGGCGGATTGGGGTTGTAAGGCAGGTTACTCATGATTTACCTTTCGGGCTCATGAGCCAGGCGTCGTGGACGAGTCGATTGATTTCAGAACTGCGCGGCATTGCGCTCTCAACCGGCGTTGGACTTCTCGGAGGAATCGTTTGCGGTGGAACGATCCTTTCCCTTTGCGCACTCGCCGGCCGGATTCAGACTACTGCTGACAACTACATTGGCTTTTGGGATTGGGGCCTGCTGGTAGAGGGAACAATGTTTGGAGGCCCGATCGGTGCAATCCTTGGATTCATTTCGTATATCCCTTTATCGATGACGATTGGTTTGCGGCGCGCGATTCTGCCCGCTGCCATTGGGACCGTTCTATGTGGGTTTCTCGGCTCCCTCTACTCCCCACTCATGGGATTACCGGCGGGAATCTTCGGATTCTTTGCTGGAATTGGAATAGAGAAATTGCGATCCCACCCAAGGCCTTGAATCTGACAGCTACTTCGTTGCCAAGGCTTCGATCATTGAGGCGAAGATCTTCCATCCGTCAGAGGAGCCTAGAAGCTTCTCGCTGGAACGGTCGGGGTGGGGCATCATGCCTAAGACATTTCTCTTCGCATTGAGGATGCCCGCGATGTTCTGCAAGGAGCCGTTTGGGTTTGCTTCCGCCGTGATTTCACCGGTCGGCGTAGCGTAGCGAAAGGCAATGCGGTCTTCGGCCTCGAGCGCGTGCAGGTCTTCCGGGGTGCAGAAGTAGTTGCCTTCCATGTGGCCGATGGGGATCTGCAGAACCTCGCCTTTGACGAGCTGGTTGGTGAAGGCGCTGTCCGTAGATTCAGTGCGGAGATGGACCTGCTTGCAGATGTACTTGAGGCCGGCGTTGCGCATGAGCGCGCCGGGGAGCAAGCCGGCTTCAGTGAGGATCTGAAACCCGTTGCAGATGCCGAGGACGAGGCCGCCGCCGTCGGCGAAGCGCTTGACGGACTGCATGACGGGCGAGAAGCGGGCGATGGCGCCAGTGCGCAGGTAATCGCCGTAGGCAAAGCCGCCGGGGACAAGGACAGCGTCGACGCCGCCGAGGTCTTCCGAGTCGTGCCAGTGGAAGGTGACGGGCTGATGGGCGATTTCGGCGATCACGTTGTAGGTATCGTGATCGCAGTTGGAACCGGGAAAAACCAAGACCCCGAATTTCATGACTCTAGGGTAGCAGTATCATGCCGCATGCGGTTGTGGGATTCGCGGACGAATTGGTGTTGGAAGTGGCGGCTTAGCGGCCAGCCCAGTCGTGCAAACAGATGCCGTGGGCGGGAGATGGCTTCCAGAACATAGAGGACTTCGCCGGTTGTCGGGTTGAATTCGAGGAGGAAGCGCTCCGCGCCCTGCTCTACGTGCATGGGCGTTGTTGCGTAGAGGAAGCCGAAGTGGGTGGGGGTGTCGACGTTTTCCATAATGCGGCTCATGTTCACGGTCCAGAGGCCGAGCGTGTGGGCTTGCATGGCGATGATCTGGCCTATTTCGATCTTCGCGGCTGGATTGGCTACCCGCGTCCAGCCGTGGTTGAACATGGCCCATTTGCGGAAGGCTTGCTTCGCAGCTGCGAAGGCGGATTCGCCGTGGCCGATGCTGGAGCGCGAAGAATCGTGAACGAAGCCGAACGGGAGGCGCGCGGCCGGATCGAGGCCGTTTGCGAGGGAAAGGCCCGCGGGTGAATTTGAGGGCAACCTGGCGGCGGCCGCGACTCTTTCTTGAATTACGGCCGCCGATAGTTGAGAAACGCTGAACACACCCTCAGTATGCCAGTTGCGTATCAGTATGCGAGCTGAAGTTCCAGACCTTTTCCGTTGTCAGGGATGAGTGCGGTGATGCGGTGGTGCTCGGGATCGAAGCCGGTGGTGACAGAGTTGGGTGCGGAGCCGGGGGTTGATGTTGTGGCGGAAGCTGCGGGGCGGGATGCGCCGTAGACCTCAATGGAGAGGAGTTTCCACCAGGGAGCGAATGTGCCCTGGCGGGGAGCGACGGAGACCATGAGGCCCTGCGCGGTGGTCTCGCATTTGAAGTCGATGCGCAGGAAGTTGCCTTTCTGGAAGGCGTAGCTGATGCCGTCGTCGAGATAGAGGGTGCCGGTGCAGTCCTTATTTGGCTCGACGGGCGGATAGACGCGCAGCGTGAGCGGTCCCTGCGGCGTTTCGTCTGTGCTCTGGATCAGCGGCTGCTCGGGAACGATTGAGCCGGCGCGGGCGAAGACGGGGAGGGTTTCGACGGTGTTGCGCAGGTGGACTTCGGGCTGGGTGACCGCGGTGTTGTCAATCGCTTTTCTGCCAGTGTTGCCGTTGACGCGGGCACCGGTCCAGTAGTCGTACCAGCCATCGGGCGGGAGAGCGACGGTGTACTCATCGACTTCGTCGGGGTACGGGCTTTGGGCGATGAGGAGATCGGGACCGAGGAGGAATGTGTTGCCGCCGTCGAGGGGCTCGCCATCGCCGTTGCCTTTGGGGAAGTCGAGGAAGAGGGGGCGCATGATGGGCTCTCCAGTCCGGCTCATCTCCTCGGCCGTGGTGTAGATGTAGGGCAGGAGACGATAGCGCTCTTCAATGTAGCGGCGGCGCAGGTTCAGGTCTGCCTGCGTGCCGTTTTCCCATGGCTCCTGGGGGTTGGTGCCGGTGGCTGTGTGGTCGCGGTCGATGGGGTGGAAGGCGGCGGCCTCAAGCCAGCGGGTTAGGAGTTCGGGCTGCGGGGAGCCGGCAAATCCGCCGACGTCTGCACCGGCCATGGAAAAGCCGCTGAGGCCCAGGTTGATGAGCTGCGAGGTGGTCTGGCGAAGATGATTCCAAGTGCTGGAGTTGTCGCCGGACCAGGTGGCAGCATAGCGGTGTCCACCGGCGTAACTGGCGCGGGTCATGACAAACGGGCGCATGTCTGGCTGGAGCTTCAGCAGGCCTTCGAACGTGCCGCGACTGTTTTCCATGCCGAAGACGTTGTGAATCTCTAGATGCGTTGCGGTGCGTTTGGCGAAGCCCGGCTCGTCGATGCGGTGCTGGATGTCGTCAGGCATGGTCTTTGAAGCCACTTCGAAAATGGCCGGCTCGTTCATGTCATTCCAGAAGCCGGCGATGCCTTTCTTTACGAAGTCGGCGTAGAGGGTGCCCCACCAGTCGCGCGAAGATTTCTGCGTGAAGTCAGGAAAGACGGCTTTCCCGGGCCAGACGACGCCGACATAGGGTGAGCCATCTGGATTCTTGACGAAATGGTCGCCGGCCACGCCCTGGTCGTAGGGTTTGTAGCCGATGTTGGGCTGATCTGCGATGTGAAGGTCGGTGATGACAACGGTGTGGAAGTGATCGGAGCGCAGGTCAGCAATCATCTGGTCGAAGTGCGGGAAGCGCTCGGGATCGACGGTGAAAGGGCGGTTCTTGAGCTGGTAATCGATGTCGAGCCAGATGACGTCGGCGGGGATGCGCTCGCTGCGCAGCTTGGAGGCAATGCGTCGGACTTCCGCTTCAGGGTAATAACTGTAGCGGGATTGCTGATAGCCGAGCGACCAGAGGGGTGGTAGCGGTGTGGTGCCGACGAGCCATGCCCAGGTTTCGACGACGGCTTTTGGATCAGGGCCGTAGAGAATGTAGTAGTCGAGCGGGCCGCCTTCGGAGCCGAATGAATAGCCGTCGCGGTATTGCTTGTTGAAGTCGAAGCTTGCTCGCCAGGTGTTGTCGAGGAATGTGGCCGCGGCGATGCCTTTGCGGAAGGTAATGAAGTAGGGAATCGACTTGTAGATGGGGTCAGTGGATTCCTGCCAGCCGTATGCGTCGGTGTTCCAGTCGACGAAGGATTCATTGCGGCGGTCGAGGGGACCGGGCTTGTCGCCGAGGCCGTAGTAGTGCTCGTCTGCGGGGGATTTGCGGTAGACGCGGAAGGATGCGCCGTTGTATTCGATGGGGCGTCCTGGAAGGTCTTCTGTGATGATGTGGCCGTCGAGATCGGTGACGGTGAGGGTGAGCGGATCTTTCTGGACGGAGACTATGAGTTTCGCGGTTTTGAAGCCGACGGACGTGGCGCCGGACTGCGGGGTGACCGGGATGGTGGCGGTTCGGGCAGACGCGAGAACAGCCCAGGAGGCGTCTTCGGGAAGCTGCCCGGTGGGGCCGACGCGCACGCGCAGCACGTCGTCGCGCAGGGCCGTGATCTGCATGAGAGCAGACCCGGAGTGGATTTCCAACCCATCGAATAGCGCCCGGGAAGCGGTGACCCGGTCCAGCCGGACAAAGCCCAAGTTTTGCTGGGCTTTTACCGTTATGCTCGCTTGCTGTGTTGCGGCTAGAAACAGAAAACCAAATACAACAAACTTCGAACGTACTGCCCTTTGCACTCAGCACCTCATGGGAGCCAAATTGTAGGTCGTCAAGAAGGATAACCTGCAATGGAGCGGATGGGAAACTCAATACATTGAGGTCCTTGTCCGATCCCTCCCCCCCCATCTCTGCAAAGAAGTGCTTTGTTTTCATGAGGATGGAGCATGGCTTGCGCTGTAACCTACTGATGCAAAAGGGGTTATTTGCAGATATGCCTTAACAAAGGGGTTACGAGCCTTTTTCGGGAGGTGCCTTTGGTTTTGAGGAGGTGCTGGAATGATTCTGCGCTAAGAAGGGAAATAATCGGCAAAGCGTTGGAGTCCGGCTCTCTGCTTTTAGAGCTCTCTTGGTTATGACCCTTTAACTCGGGACATTACGCCTTGAGAGTGCCGGTGAGGAGCATTGGATGTTCGTCGAGCTCTGACTCTTCGAGTTTCTCCTTGACCATCTCAATGAATGCGGCCATTGCCGGAGAGACCCATTTGTCCTTGTGCCAGAGGATGTGGGTTGCGATGTCGAGCGATGGGCCGGCCCAGTGCAGTGCCTTGAGTTGGCGCTGGCGCAGTTCGCGGGTGACGACGATGGCCGGCAATAAACCGAGACCCATGCCAACGGCAACGCATTGCTTGATGGCTTCAACGCTGGAGAACTCGGTGATGTTGGCCGGGCGAACGTTCTGCAACGCAAGGGCGCGGTCCAGCTTTTCACGGTAACCGCAGCCAGCTTCGGTGAGCAGCAGATTCTGTCCGGCGAGGTCGGCAGGCTTAACGGTGGCGCGAGTGGCTAGAGGGTGTCCGGGTTCAGCAAGGAGCAGGACGCGCTCCATTTTGAGGCGAATTGAGCGGATGGATTGAGCTTGCAGATTGTCGGACATGCAGATGGCCATGTCGAATTTTCCAGCCTCAAGTTTCAATGCGAGGGTTGCATCCGAATAGGGGCGGAAAATGAGCTCCACATGTGGGAAGCGTCGGCGATAAGCGCGCAGGACTTGGGGAAGGCGGTAGGTGAGGACGCTCTCTGGAGCACCGATACGCAGCGGGCCGCTTGGCTCCGCACCGGTTTGAACGGCGCGCTGGCCCTGCTCCATGGCGGCAAGGGCCTGGTCAGCGAATGGCAGGAAGTTACGGCCGGCATCGGTGAGTGTGACGCGGCGGCCGAGGCGGTCAAAGAGCGGAACGCCGAGTTCTTCTTCAAGCGCTTTGATTTGTGCGGTGACGTTGGACTGGACGGTGTGTACACGCTCGGCAGTGCGCGTGAAGTTCAGCTCTTCGGCGAGGGTGCGAAAAATCTGCAACTGGCGAACTTCCATTGGGCCATCTCCAATTCAGATGGAATCTATCCTATCAATCTATTGGACGGATGTACAGATCGGGAACAGACTCGCTGCATGGGGGTCTCCTCAATGACGCGGAACAATCGGAATTTGCAACAAGAAACGGATAGCGCAACGGGCGGTGGGCCGCTGAAGATCGGTCTTGTGAAAACGAGATTCCAAAGCGGGCGGACGGAGCAGTTGGAAAACGACGCGACGACAAGTTTGCTTGAGACTTCATGCGGAATGGAGTCCAAATGTTCGCATGACATGCGTTTCTTTGAGCAGCTAATTCTTTGCGGCTTGAATGTGAGGATTCAGGCGACGCGGGTCCGGTTTTCCCCTGGCATCCGCGGTTTGCTCGGTATCGTTTTGGCTACGCTGGTATTCGCGATTGCAGGCCGCGATGTATCAGCGCACGCAGAGGGTTCTGAGAACTCGCTTACTCGCACCACAGTGGTAGTCTTTGCCGATCGGCCGATGCAGGACAACCAATGGAACACGCTGTTCGCGGCATTGCGAACGAGCGAGAGGGAAGCGACAACGGAGACGCGGACCATCACGGATAACTTCGTTATTGTTCGCGGGGATAGGGTGCAGCCGGGTATGAGTGTGGACAGGGCGATTGTGGTTTATCTGCATGGCGATTGCACGCTTGTGCTGCTGGCGAGGCGGACCGCATATGGAGTCCCGCTAGGCTGGGTGCGCAAGGTGCAGGGGCGCATTGAGCCGTTCGTGCACGTGGATTGCACACGGATTGGACAGGTGCTGGGGCCGCAGGCGCGTGGATTGGATGCGGACGGGCGGGATGACTTAATGGCGGGCGCGATTGCGCGGGTGATTGCGCACGAGTGGATTCACATTGCTACCCAGAGTTCAGCGCACACTGAGTCTGGCATCGAAAAGGCGGCTTATGGCGTTGCGGACCTTATGGCCCGGAAGGGCGATGAGCCCCTGATTCATCGGCGTCGGCTTTTACGCCCTCCAGGGGAATAAAGACGGTGAATACCGTGCCTTTGCCGGGGGTGCGTTGACTACTGCGCACGCGCAAACTGCCTTGATGACGTTCGACAAGGCCTTTGCTTACCCATAGGCCGAGGCCGGTTCCACTGAATTCTTTGGTAGTGAAGAAGGGATCGAAGATTCTGCTCCGCGTTTCTTTGCTCATGCCTTCTCCCGTATCGGCCACGACGATGACAACTCCATTTACGCCCGATTTCCAATGTGTGGCGGCGCGGGTTCGCAGCAAGAGCCTTCCAGTTGCGGAGCCCATGGCGTCTAATGCGTTGCCTACCAGATTTGCCAGCACCTGGCGGATCTCTCCGTCGAAACAGGTGACTGGGACCCCGGCTCGCTTGCGTCTTTCGACGACGATGGAGGAACGGAGAAAGCGACCCTGGTACATGGCCAGGACCGTGTCGAGCAACTCATCGCAGTCAATCGATTTGGGTCCAGTGGATTGCCTGTAGAAACGCAGGGTGTGAGCGGTGATGGCGCAGGCGCGACGCAGTTCGCGCTCGGCAGAATCGAGGAGAGCGCGTATTTCGTTTGTGTCATTTGTATTTTGTGCGAGGTAGACGAGGTTGGTAACCGATTCGAGAGGGTTATTGATTTCATGCGCGATGGAGGAGGCGAGGCGGCCAACGGCGGCAAGCTTTTCGCTTTGAACCAGTGCCTGCTCCGCGCGCTTGCGGACATCAATGTCTTCAGTTGCGCCATACCACTTTACGATGTCTCCATCGCTATTTCGACGTGGGGAGGCGCAGGAGCGCATCCAGCGATATTCTCCGGATGCGGTACGGATGCGATGCTCGACACCGTATGGCTCGCCGGTGGAGAGGGCACGCGACCAGGCCTCAGTCATGCGTGGAACATCGGCGGGGTGAGGAACGCTCATCCAGCCCTCGCCGCGAGCCTGTTCGCGCGTGAGGCCGGTGAGTTTGAGCCAATTCTCGCTGAAGTCGAGAATGTTCCCGTTCAAATCGGCGGTCCATGGAACCTGCGGGCTGAGCTCGATGGTCCAGCGCAGCTCCTCTTCGCTTTCCTTCAAGGCTGCATTGGCATTGTCGAGCAGAGACTTGGCTTGCTTTTCTTCAGTGACGTCGCGGAAAAAGATGACGATGCCGTCCTGGGAGGGACGCACGTTAACCTGAACCCAGATATTGAGCGGGTCGGCGTAGTGCGCTTCAAACATGCCGGGAATGCGGTCGTTCATTGCGCGGGTATAGTTCTCCACGTAGGGCGATCCCTCGTAGAATGCGGCCGGGAAGCAGTCCCAGAAGTATCTCCCGACAAGGTCTCTGATGGGAGTAATGGCATCTTTGGCGCGCTGATTGATGTAGGTGACGTGCCAGTCGTGGCCGACGCTGATGATGGAGTCAGTTGTGGACTCCAGCACCTGGTTCAACTGGCCGGTTACAGTATCGCGCTCAAGTTCGGCGGCGCGACGCTCATCGATATCGCGGAAGACGAGAACGATCCCGGTGAGTTCGCCTTGATCGTTGCGAATGGGGGCGACGCTGTCATCGATGTGTATTTCGCGACCGTCCCTCGAGATGAGGAGCGTGTGGTTGGCGAGGGTGGCAACAGTGCCGCGGGACGTTACTTTCTGAGCGGGGCTTTCGACGGGTAGGCGCGACTCCTCATTGATGATTCGAAACACGTCGGAGAGGGGAAGGTTCTCAGCTTCTTCGAAGGACCATCCGGTCAAGGCTTCCGCAACCGGGTTCATACGGGTGATGCAACTGTCGGCGTCAGTCACGATGACTGCGTCCCCGATGCTGTCAAGGATGCGCCTTGCACGTGCTTCGCTGTGTTGAAGTTTGCGAGCGGCGGTGACTTCGCCGGTGACATCGTGAAGCGGCCCGAAAAGGCCGGCGATCTTTCCGTTTTCAAATATGGGATTGAAGGAGTAATTCAGATAGAAATCGCGGATGCCCTCTTGTGTGGGCAGGGGGACAAGCAGCTTCTCATAGAAGAAGGTTTCGCCTGTGGCAAAGGCCTTATCGAGCAGTGGACCGACAACGTGCCAGGATTCGCCATAAACGTCTTTGGCTGGCTTACCGAGGGCAGCGGGGTGCCGGGGTCCGGGAATTACGCGGTAGGCGTCGTTGTAGATGAGGATGAATTCGGGGCCCCACATGGTGCGCGCGGGTGAAGGCGAGCACAAGGTTAGATTGACGATGGTGACGAGTTCTTTCGACCAGCTTTCGATGGGGCCGAGCGGAGTGGAAGCCCAGTCGTAAGCGCGAACGAGGTCGGCCATCTCTCCGGAACCGATGATTCTGCCGGGCGCTGCGCCGATTGTGGCGCTTGGCGATGCCGGGCTTGGGGATTGGCCTGAATTCATCCTGTACTGCTCACTCTTTCACAGACGGCAAGAACGCCAGCGCGGTTGTATGGCCAAGGCTCGCAATATCTTCAATTTGCGTTCAGGGCCTATTTGATTTGCCGGGGAGTCTCGGTTGCCTGAGAAAGTAGCAGTGAACGGCGGGCATGTCAATGGAAGTTGCGAGGTTTTCGGGGGTTGGCATTGGTTCGACGAGGCGCGCTCCAGCGGGGGACCGGTGGGAGCGAAGAGACAAGTGCGGCGAGATCGCGCCCGATGCAACCGGCATTGATCGGGCGCAGCCGGTGTCGCGCGGCCACCGACCAATCCCGCGAAAAATCTTGATGTATTCTTTATGTCTTGTTTGCCTTTGTCATTGATAATAAATGTGTTACGGGTGAAATGTGCGAGTAGCTCTGAAACGGGCGAGTGACCACGGTGGTACATAAAGGTTTCAGTCGTAGTTCGGGGATTGGGACGGTGCCGTCTTAAAGTGACTATAATCACATGCGAGAGAACGAGAGAGTCGTTCAAGAAATCATTGGAAGGGAATTCCGCCACATGGCGACAGGCGACCTCGCCCTGGGTCAAGAACAGGGCTTAACCATCGCGCGTGAGCGCGTCATCAACGACTTCAGCATCAACGTAGCAACGGTGAACGGGTCCGGCTCGCAATCCGCCAATAGCGTTCTGTTGAAGAGCATCTTCGGAATGGGAGTTCCTGTAAGTGGCAAGAACCTCTTCCCGTCGAATATCGCCGGACTTCCCACCTGGTACACAATCCGCGCAAGCAAAGACAATTATGTTGCTCGCACGCGCAGCGCTGAAGTGCTGGTGGCATTGAATCCCGATACGGCGAAGCAGGATGTTCTGACCCTGCCCAGCGGTGGCGCGGTGATTTACGAGGAAAAGCTGAACCTGAAGCAGTACCGGGACGATGTAGTGTTTTATCCGGTACCCTTCGACACGATTACGGCATCCGTGTGCGCCGAGCCCAAGCTGCGCAAGCTGGTAAGGAACATGGTGTACGTGGGAGCCGTGGCGCAGATACTATCCATCGATCTGAGTGTTGTGGAGAGCGGGCTGCGCAAGCAGTTTGCGAAGAAGCAGAAGGTATTCGATTTGAACTTTGGCGCCGTTAAGGCTGGATTCGATTACGCTGCGGAGAAGCTTCCCAAGCAGGATCCCTACTTCATTGAACGGATGGATGAGACCAAGGGCAAGATCATCATCGACGGCAACGCAGCGTGCGGAATGGGCGCGGTGTTTGCGGGCGTGACGGTGGTTGCCTGGTATCCGATTACGCCTTCGACTTCTGTAGTGGAAGCGACAACGGATTTGCTGAAGAAGCTGCGAGTGACTCCGGAAGGGAAAGCGACGTATGCCGTGATCCAGGCCGAGGATGAGTTGGCTGCGATCGGCATGGTACTGGGCGCGGGTTGGGCGGGAGCGCGGTCGATGACGGCGACTTCAGGACCTGGGATTTCGCTGATGGCGGAGTTTTCCGGATTGGGTTACTACGCGGAGATTCCCGGCGTGATTTTCGATGTGCAGCGGACGGGGCCTTCTACCGGCATGCCTACGCGTACGTCGCAGGCTGATTTGCTGAGCGTGGCGTTCCTTTCACATGGCGACACAAAGCATGTTGTTCTGTTGCCTGGGAATGTGAAGGAGTGCTACGAACTGGGTTATGCGGCATTTGACCTGGCCGAGCGGCTGCAGACACCGGTATTTGTGCTGAGCGATCTGGATTTGGGCATGAACAACTGGATGTCAGAACCGTTCGATTATCCAACGACTCCACAGGACCGTGGCAAGGTGCTGAGCAAGGAAGACCTGGACAAGCTGGGCGGCTTTGCGCGTTACCGGGATGTGGACGGTGATGCCATTGGCTGGCGGACATTGCCCGGGACAGACCATCCGAAGGCTGCTTACTTTACGCGCGGTTCGGGACATAACGATGCGGCTGGATACACGGAAAAGCCGGATGAATATGTCGAGGTGATGGAGCGGCTATCGCGCAAGTTCAACAATGCGCGCAAGCTGGTTCCTGCTCCGGTTGTGGTCAAGGATGGAACATCGAAGATCGGGTTCCTGGCTTATGGCAGCACGGATTTTGCGCTGCGCGAGAGCATGGACCAGATCAAGAAGGAATACGGGCAGGATGTGGATTACATGCGCATCAGGGCTTATCCGTTTGCGCACGAGATTCACGACTTTGTTGCCTCGCATGACCGCGTGTACGTGGTGGAGCAGGACCGCGACGCGCAACTGGCCAGCCTGCTGAAGCTGGATATTCCCGCCGAGCATGTGACACGGCTGCGCAGCATTCTGCACTACAACGGTTTGCCGCTGGACGCCCGCACCATTACTGAAGAGTTTGCGACGAAGGAGGGCCTCTAAATGGCAACCGCAACAGCACCACCACCTGGTCCCAAGGTCAACCATATCGGCCTTCCGGTTCTTGAATACCGCGGCGGAAAGACGACACTCTGCGCCGGCTGCGGGCATAATGCCATCTCCGAGCGCATCATCGACGCAATGTGGGAGATGGGCGTACAACCGGAGCGGGTCATGAAGATGAGCGGCATCGGCTGCTCGTCAAAGAGTCCGGCCTACTTCATGAACCGTTCGTTCAGCTTCAACAGCGTGCACGGGCGCATGCCTTCGGTTTCGACCGGGGCGATTCTGGCACAGCATCAGATGAGAATGCTCGGAGTCTCCGGAGACGGCGATACGGCATCGATCGGCATGGGGCAGTTTGTTCACCTATTGCGCCGCAATT
>Ga0302278_10005610_pt1 | contig 12345 bp, 10 predicted proteins | sample III_Bog_N3_2_FD_194543 | JGI IMG/M metagenome (GOLD analysis project Ga0302278, IMG submission 194543) | Peat permafrost microbial communities from Stordalen Mire near Abisko, Sweden - III_Bog_N3_2 | ecosystem: Environmental > Terrestrial > Soil > Wetlands > Peat | place: Sweden: Abisko... | reverse complement strand
TCCCGCAACAGCCAGGTGGCATAGCCGGAGCGGTCGCTGTGATCGGCCAGCACCACCGGTGTCTCGCCGTTCTGCGCCGCCTGCTTCGCCAGCGCGACGCCTTCCGGAATTGGGTGAACCGGGGTCGAGGTCAGCAGGGCTTCGCGCTGGCGCCAGGCGCTCCCGGCGATGTCGCGCGATATCTTCGCGGCGAGTTCGCGATTGCCGTTGGTGATCACCTGCACGGTCATGCCGACGTCGGGCACATCGGCGAAGGGGAAGCCGAAGAACAGGTTGACCGTGACGTCGGGCTCGCTGGCTTCCCAGACCAGCGCGCGCTGCACCAGATCCATCCATGGCGAGGCGCCGGTCCATTGCACGACGGTGGCCGAGATGATCGGGACCTTGATGGTCGCGTGCGCCGGCTCGTAGTCGCCCCGGATCATCCGCAGCAAGGCCCGTGCGGCGCGCTCGCCTTGCAGGTAGCTGTCATAATGCGGGAAATATTTCACGGCAAAGGCGAGGTCGGCGTGCGCGAGGAATGCATCGCTCTGGTTGCCATGAAGGTCGAAGGTCGCCGCGATAGGAACGCCAGGCCCGACCGCCTCGCGCACCCGCCGTGCCAGCTCCGCTTCGGGCCGCCACACGCCGCGCACCGCCATCGACCCGTGCAGGCAGAGATAGGCGCCGTCGAACGGCCCGTCGGCCGTGATGGCGGCGATCATCCTGCCGGTGAGATGCTCGTAGGCCTCGTGCGTGATCCAGCCCGAGCCGGTGCCGGTCTTGGGCCATAGCGGAGATTCGATACCGACCAGTTCGACGCCATCGAACTCGCGTGCCACGTTCACGAAGCCGCCCATATAGGATTTTCCATCCCAATTCAGCAGCGCCTCACCCGTGGCTGGGGAGCCGGGATAGATGAAATCAGAAAGCGTGGTGTCGTTCGCAAGGAACGTCACCGTCTCATGGGAAAAATGCAGCACCGCGATCCGTATCGAAGGCTTGCTCAAGACCGTTTGTCCTCCAGCCCGACCATGACGGCGTCGTCGATGCGGGCGCCGTCCGGATCATTGTGGCATCGAAGATGCCTGCCGCCAACGTGGCCACCCTACATTTTTTGGCGCTTCCGGGATACTCGCGGCGGAAACAGGCGAGGATTGCGAATGAATTTTTCATCATGTTGGAACGTCGGCCGCTTCCGCCGTAATTCTACGGTCCGTCGGTTTAATCAATCCGCGAGGAGGGCCGCCTAGGCTGGGGCGGCATTTCAGGTGGCTTTTTCCCAATGGCTCATTCTCTTCCAGTCGTCGTCGATTCCTCCTCGAGCCAGGAGGCGATCCGCGCCCGGCTGCAGGACGTGTTCGAACCCCGCTTCTATGGCCTCGAGCAGATCGGCACGATCGGTCCCGAGCATCACGTGCTGTTCGATATCGATATTCTCAGGAGTCCCGGCATTCCCGAGGTCAAGCGGTGGCTGGCGCGAAGGCAAGGGGGCAGGAAAGTCGTCTTCACCGTCGATAAGACCTCATGGCATGCGCGCGCCCAGGCCGCGGCGCTCGGCGCCTCCGGCGTCTGTCACAAGCCGCTCGACGCCAGGGCGCTGATGGCGATCCTGGTCGGGGAGTTCGGCTCGCTGACGGACAGCGGTTCGCAACCCATGCTGAGAAGCTTCCCCGGCGTCGGGCCGGCGCTCGATGCGCTCGAAAAGATCTTTTTATCGGCGCATGCGGGGACGCCGCTCGATTTGAAGGTGATCGATTTCGCCGGAACAACGCTGATGCAGAGCATCGCCGAAACCGGCGTCGGCAGCTGGATTGACGTCGTTCGCTCGCATCACAGCCGGACCTACCAGCATTGCCTTCTGGTAACCGGGACCGTCGTCGCGTTTACCCAGCATCTGCGTCTGTCGGTCGCCGATCAGCAGCGGCTGGCGTTTGCGGCCATGCTGCACGACATCGGAAAGGCGCGGGTGCCGATTCCCATTCTGGAAAAGCCCAGCGAACTGGACAAGAACGAGATGAGCGTGATGCGCAAGCATCCGGAATATGGCCTGGAGGCGCTGGCGTCGACGATCGGCGTTCACGACGAGGTTCGCGACATAGTGATTCACCACCATGAATTTCTCGACGGAACCGGCTATCCGCACCGTCTGAAGAGCGCGGAGATTTCCGACATGAATCGTATCATGACGATCTGCGACATCTTCAGTGCGCTGATCGAGCGGCGTGCCTACAAGAACGCGATGTCATGCAGCGGGGCCTACGAAAAGCTGCTTGGCTTCGGGCCCAAGCTCGACGCCGATCTACGCCGCGAATTTGGTTTCGTGACGGAGCTGCACCTGAAATAGCGCAGCCGAAAATCTTCCTTCCGGCAGCCGGCCGGACTTTTGCAAATCCGGCCGGCCGCGGCGTCGGCTACTTCTTGACCAGCGGGCACTCGCTTTCGCTGAGCGGGCGGGCGGCTTCATCTGCCGGGATGGTCGCGACCAGCTTGTAGTAGTCCCACGGATATTTCGATTCTTCCGGCTTCTTCACCTCGAACAGATAGGCCGGAATGATGCGGCGGCCGTCGGCCCGCAGCAGGCCCTTGCCGAACAGGGGGTCGTCGGTCGGAAGTTCCTTCATCTTGGCGACGACCTTGGCGCCGTCATGCGGATTGCCGCCGAGCGCTTCCATCGCCTTGAGATAATGCAGCACCATGGCGTAGTTCCCGGCCTGGGTCATCGACGGCATCGGGTTCTTGCTGGCCAATGCGGAGAACCGCTTCGACCATGCGCGGGTGGCGTCGTTCATGTCCCAGTAGAAGGATTCGGTGAAGGACAGGCCTTGCGCGGTTTTCAGCCCCAGCGAATGCACGTCGTTGATGAACAGCAGGAGTGCGGCGAGCTTCTGGCCGCCGGCGACGATGCCGAATTCGGACGCCTGCTTGATCGCGTTGTCGGTGTCGCCTCCGGCATTGGCAAGGCCGACGACCTTGGCCTTGGATGCCTGCGCCTGCAGCAGGAACGAGGAGAAATCCGAGGTGTTGATCGGATGCTTGACGCCGCCCAGCACCTTGCCGCCATTGGCGGTGACCACTGCCGTGGTGTCGCGCTCCAGTTGCGCACCGAACGCGTAATCGGCGGTCAGGAAGAACCAGGTGTCGCCGCCGGCCTTGGTCAGCGCCTTGCCGGTGCCGGTGGCGAGCATGTAGGTGTCATAGGTGAACGAGACCGTGTTCGGCGTGCAGGCCGCGCCGGTCAGGGCGGCGCTGGCGCCGCCGGAATTGAGCAGCACCGCGTTCTTTTCCTTGACGAGGTTGCTCACGGCGAGCGCTACGCCGGAATTCGGGGTGTCCGCGATCGCGTCGACTTTGTCGTTGTCGATCCACTGCCGGGCGAGGTTGACGCCGACATCCGGCTTGTTCTGGTGGTCGCCGCTGACGACGTCGATCTTCCAGCCCTTCGCAGGCAGGCCGGAATCCTCAACCGCCATCTTGATCGCGACCACCGAATTGGGGCCGCCGATGTCGGCATAGAGGCTCGACATGTCGTTGAGCACGCCGATCTTGACGGTCTTGTCCTGGGCAAGCGCAGGCGCGGTGAGCAAAAGCGCCGCGCCTGCGATCAGCGCTGCGGTGTGCCGAGCGAGTGTCGTTCTCATGGTAGTCCTCCACGTGTGATGCCGGGATGGCTCTCTTTGCGGAGCCTGGTCCCTCGAAATGATCGAACCTTGCGATCCGGCTTCCCGGATAGACGTTCTTGCGCCGCGCGGCAATGCGCCGGCGCACGACCTTAGTTGTATCAGGGCCTATTTCAGCGCGTCCGAGGTCAGCCTGAACTTCTGGATCCGCTTGCCGGTATCGACCTCGGCGGTATAGACGTTGCCCTTGGCGTCCACCGCCATCGCGTGCACCCAGTGGAATTGTCCGGCGTTGCGGCCGTTGCGGCCGAAACTGCCGACCACCGTGCCGTCGTCGCGGCGGATGATGCGGATTTCGTTGTTTTCGCCGTCGGCGCTGAGCAGATAGCTCTGCTTCGGATCCGGCCAGATCGCGAGATCCCACACCGCGCCGTTGCCGAGCGTGTTCTTCTCGAAGAACCACTCTTTCACGAAGGTGCCGTCCTTTTTAAACACCTGGATGCGGTCGTTGATGCGATCGCAGACATAGACCAGCCCGTCATTGGCGATCTTGACGCAATGCACGGGATTGGCGAATTGCTGCGACACCGGGGCCTTGGGATCGTAAGGCGGCTGCTTGTCGTCGTTCGGCGGGTTGCCATAGGCGCCCCAGTGCCGCTTGTAGGCCCCCGTGGTGGCGTCGAACACAATGATGCGGCGGTTGCCATAACCGTCGGCGACATAGATTTCGTTCGCCTCCTTGTCGATGGCGGTTTCGGCGGGCTTTCCCAGTTGCGTGGTGTCGTTGCTGCCCTTGCGCGGCGCGATCTTGCCGATCTGCATCACGAACTTGCCGTCGAGGGTGAATTTCAGGATCGCGTTGTCGTTCTCGGCGTTGCCGCCGATCCAGACAAAACCCCGCTCGTCGACCTCGATGCCGTGTTCGCGCCCGACCCACTCGTAGCCTTCTCCCGGACCGCCCCAGGCGCGCAACAGGTTGCCGGCGGCGTCGAATTCCAGCACCGGCGGCGCCGGAATGCAGCATTTCGAGCGCGGCGGCGTCAGCGCCGCCCCCTTCTCGTCGTCGGTCAGCGAGCGCGGCCGATGGATCATCCAGATGTGGCCCTGCCAGTCGACCGTGATGCCGCCGACCTGGCCGAGGATCCAGTTGTTCGGCAGCGGTTTCGGCCAGGCGGCATCGACCGCGAGGGCCGGGATCTCGGCGGCGCCGGCGGCGCTCGTCGATGCCGGCGCGGCGATCAGGAAGGTGGCGAGGAGGATGGAAACGGTTCTGGAGAGACCGCAGACGGTACGCATCAAGCGACCGCGGTTCCGCATCGGCGTCATGGCACGCTCCCGAAGTTTTTGCAGCTGCGGGTCTTCCCGCTTGGCGCGCAGTGAACAGGGGAGGGATGCGGGAGTCAATTGGGCGCGGTTGGGCGGCTTTTCTAGAGCGTCATTCCGGGTCTGGTGCTTCGCACCATCCCGGAATGACGGAGACTGGATTGGCGTATTGCCTTAAGCCGGCGCCCTGAAACTCAGCAGCGTGCGGGTCTTGTAGTCATAGACCTTGCCGGTCTCGGTCCAGGCTGGCGCACACATCGGCACGATGAATTCGGCGGCCTGCTCGGGCGTGTCCAGCGTCATCGGGTCTTCGCCGGGAAACACGGTGGCGCGCATCCGGGTGCGGATCGGGCCGGGGCTGAACAAACTGACGCGGATCGGCGTCGATGCGGTTTCATTGGCCCATACCCGCACCAGCGCTTCGAGTGCGGCCTTCGAGGCGGCGTAGGGACCGACATAGGCCAGCGCTAGATGCGAGGCGGCCGAGGTGATGAACACGGCGCGGCCGGCGTCGGATTGTTTCAACAGCGGCTCCATGCAGCGGATCAGCTGGAAGTTGGCGGTGACGTTGACCGCCATCACGTCGTTCCATGGTTTCAAGTCGATATGGCCGAGCGGCGAGGAGGGGCCGGCGACACCGGCATTGCCGACGAGGATGTCGAGCTTGCCGTGGCGTTCGTGCAGCGCGGCGCCGAGCCGGGCGATGCCGTCGGAATCGGTGAGGTTGAGCGGCACTAGGGTCGCGGTTCCCCCTTCTTTCCGGATATCGTCGTCGAGCTCTTCCAGCCCGGCTTGCGTCCGCGCCACCGCCACCACATGCGCGCCGGCCCTGGCCAATGCGCGCGCGGTGGCATAGCCGATCCCGCGCGAGGCGCCGGTGACGAGAGCGATACGGGAAGCGAGGGGAAGGGTCATGCGCTTAAAATTCTCCATCATGCCCGGCCATAGCCGTCTGAAGGACGGCGTCACTTCCGCTCGCCTATGTGCTGGGCATCCACGTCTTTGCGGCGGGTTTTACAGACGTGGATGGCCGGGACAAGCCCGGCCGTGACGAAAATAGACAGACATCGTCATTCCGGGATGGTCCGAAGGACCAGCCCCGGAATCTCGAGAGAAATAAGCGTTGCTATGCAATTTCAGGATTCCGGGTTCGCGCTGCGCGCGCCCCGGAATGACGCCTGCTGACGCTTCGCGTCAGCTCGCTTCCGCCAGCAGGGAAAGCTGCCGCGGCTGGGGTTCGACCTGAGTCTGGTCGGTGAGGTGGGTCGGATAGACGCCGGTAAAGCAATGATCCGAGAATTTCGGGTTGGCGGGATCGCGACCGGGCTCACCCATGGCGCGGTACATGCCGTCGACCGTCAGGAACGCCAGCGTGTCGGCCCCGATCAGCTCGCGCATTTCCTCGAGGTTGTGGGTGGCGGCGAGCAGGCCGCCGCGGTCGGGCAGGTCGATGCCGTAATAATCGGGGTACAGGATCGGCGGCGAGGCAAGGCGGAAATGCACCTCGGCGGCGCCGGCGTCGCGCATCATGCGGACGATCTTCTTGGAGGTGGTGCCGCGCACCAGCGAATCGTCGATCAGGATGATGCGCTTGCCTTCGATCGCGGCGCGGTTGGCCGAATGCTTCATGCGCACGCCGAGTTCGCGCACGCTCTGGATCGGCTGGATGAAGGTGCGGCCGACGTAATGGTTGCGGATGATGCCGAGCTCGAACGGCACGCCGGAATGCTGGCTGTAGCCGATCGCGGCGGGCACGCCGGAATCCGGCACCGGCACCACGACGTCGACCGGGACATGGCTCTCGCGCGCGAGCTGGGCGCCGAACGCCTTGCGGACGTCGTACACCGAGCGGCCGCCGACGATGGAATCCGGCCGCGAGAAATAGATGTATTCGAAGATGCAGGGCCGCGGCGGTTTTGGCGGGAACGGCTTGTGGCTCTGGGCGCCGTGCTCGTCGAACACGATGATCTCGCCGGGATCGATGTCGCGGATGTATTTCGCGCCGATGATGTCGAGCGCGCAGGTTTCCGATGCCAGGATCGGGCAGCCGTCGAGGTCGCCCAGCACCAGCGGGCGGATACCGAGCGGGTCGCGGGCGCCGACCAGCTTCTTGTTGGTCATCGACACCAGCGAGTAGGCGCCCTCGATGGCGCGCAGCGCCTCGATGAAGCGGTCGATGAAGCGGCTGCGCTTGGACTGCGCGACCAGATGCAGGATCACCTCGGTATCGGTGGTGGACTGCATCATGGCGCCGTTCTTCACCAGTTCGCGGCGCAGGGTCAGTCCGTTGGTGAGATTGCCGTTATGGCCGACCGCGAACCCGCCGGCGTTGAGCTCGGCGAACAGCGGCTGCACATTGCGCAGGATGGTGGCGCCGGTCGTGGAATAACGGACATGGCCGATGGCGATCGGGCCGGGCAGCCGCTCGATCACCTCGCGGCGGGAGAAGGTGTCGCCGACCAGGCCGAGCCGGCGCTCGCTGTGAAAACGGCTGCCGTCGAAGGAGACGATGCCGGCGGCTTCCTGGCCGCGATGCTGGAGCGCATGCAGGCCGAGCGCGGTGATGGCGGCGGCTTCGGGGTGGCCGAAAATGCCGAACACGCCGCACTCCTCGCGCAGCGTGTCGCCTTCAAGATCGGAGTCGAGCAATTCGATGGGGCCGAGATCCAGTTCGCTTTGGGCGTCTTCGGAAGGGCTCTGCATCTCGTCCATCGCGCCTCTCTTTTTTTGGCTCAAATCAATGCGCTGCGGGTTTCTCGATCAGCTTTTTCAAACTGTCGCGCGCAGGCTTGGTATAGCCATCACCGGTCGCCGGGGTCGCCGGATCGGTGTCAGTCTGCTCATCGTCTGGTTTATTCTTCTTGAATCTCTTCAAGATGGTGTTCTCGGGGTCGTCCGGCAAGAGCGACATTAACCAATCCCCGGTTCCCTGCAGCACCACCCGGGATTTCGCTCCCGTGACCCAATCGGGCCGCTGCTTGTCCGGAACCAGCCAGGAGAAGAACAGGAAGGCGACGACGACGATCAGCAGGCCCCTGGCCAGCCCGAACAGGAACCCGAGGGTGCGGTCCAGCGCGCCGATCCGGGAATCCAGGATCATGTCGGAAATCTTCACCGTGATCACGGAAACCACGATCAGGGTACCGACGAAGGTGCCGGCCACCACGACGATGCTGGCGACGGTGTCGTTGTTGAAATAGGTCTTTGCGGTCGGCAGCAGCTTCGAGAACGCATAGAGCGTGACCAGGGCCGCCGCACCCCAGGCAGCGATCGACAGGATTTCGCGCATGAAGCCGCGCACCATCGCGAGCAGGCCCGAAATCAGCATCACGGAGAGCAGGACGAGATCGAGGATCGTTATCGGCATCGGCTGGTCAGGTCCGCATCAAGGTTCAAAACCGCGAATCGGCAAGGTCGGTGCCGCCCTAGGTGACGGGCATATGAGCCCTCCCGCAAGACCGGAAATGGCATCACCCCCGGCCGCGCGCGGGAGGTATAGCGGCGGGGGCGGGTAACGTCACGCCCGGCTAGCCTTCCTGACGCCGGAATCTGGCGGGTGTGGCATTTTTCTCCACTGTTGCGGTTTCGCGGCTGGTCTCACGATTCGCCTCCCGATTTCCGTCCCTATTTACCCTGGGCGTACCGCGGGCGGCGATATCCGCGACCAGGCTGGTCAATCCGCCCACGGTATTGAGCGACAGCCCGGCATCGCCGCCGACGTCGCCGCGCGCCGATTCGGGCAGCACCGCGCGGCCGAAGCCGAGTTTTGCCGCTTCCTTCAGCCGCGCCGAGGTCTGCGCCACCGGCCGAACCGCCCCCGACAGCGAGATCTCGCCGAAATAAACCGCGTCCGTCGGCAGCGGCGCGTTGACCAGCGACGACACCAGGGCTGCCGCGGCGGCGAGGTCGGCCGCGGGCTCCTGGATGCGCAGGCCGCCGGCGACATTGAGATAGACGTCGTAGCCGGACAGCTTGACCCCGCAATGGGCCTCCAGCACCGCCAGCACCATCGACAGCCGGCTGGGGTCCCAGCCCACCACGGCGCGGCGCGGCGTGCCGAGCGTGGTCGGCGCCACCAGTGCCTGCAATTCCACCAGCACCGGGCGGGTGCCCTCGATGCCTGCGAATACCGCCGTGCCCGGACTGCCGAGATCGCGCTCGGACAGGAACAGTTCGGACGGATTTGACACCTCGCGCAGGCCGAGCCCGGTCATCTCGAACACGCCGATCTCGTCGGTCGGCCCGAACCGGTTCTTCACCGCGCGCAAAATGCGGAATTGCTGCGAGCCTTCGCCCTCAAACGACAGCACCGCGTCCACCATGTGCTCGACCACGCGGGGGCCGGCGATCTGGCCGTCTTTTGTCACATGGCCGACCAGGATGATGGCGGCGCCAGATTTTTTCGCGAAACGAATCAGCGCCTGCGCCGAGGCGCGCACCTGCGTCACCGTGCCGGGCGCCGATTCCACGGTGTCGGTCCACATGGTCTGGATCGAATCGATCACGATCAGCCGCGGCACCGGGCCCTCGGACAGCGTGGAGACGATGTCCTCGACGGAAGTTTCCGCCGCGAGCTGCACCGGCGCATCGGCGAGGCCGAGCCGCTCGGCGCGCAGCCGCACCTGGGCCACCGCCTCTTCGCCGGAAATATAGACCGCGCGATGCCCGGCCCGCGCCATCAGCGAGGTCGCCTGGGTCAGCAAGGTCGATTTGCCGATGCCGGGATCGCCGCCGACCAGCAGCACCGAGCCCCGCACAAAACCCCCGCCGGTGACGCGGTCGAGCTCGGCCATGCCGGAGGGCAGGCGGGGGGCGTCCGCGCTCTTGCCGGTCAGCGTCTCCAGCTGGAACAGCCGGCCCCGGCGTTTCGAGCGGATCGAGACCGGCATCGAGGTGGCGCCGGTAGTATCTTCCTCCGCCAGCGTGTTCCACTCGCCGCAGGCCTCGCACTTGCCCTGCCAGCGATTGAACGCCGCGCCGCAGTTCTGGCAGACGAAGGAGAGGGTGGACTTGGCCATGGGGAGGTGAGTCGCCGGGTTAGGTTGTTCTTAGTTTGTTCTATAACTGATTAAGGATCGGTTCGCGACAGAAAACTGGTTTCGCGCGGGGCTCCGCGCACAAGTTATTGATGGTGGATTGGGCGATCCACATCCGTCTTCATTGATCGGGACCGTGCATCATGATCGCATAGATTTCGGCGACTCGGTCTACCGAAATCCCATTGCGCTGCTCCAGTGCCAGCGGATGATCTGTGGGCTCGAGCTCGATCCATGGTCGAAGTCCGTGGTCGCGAAGATGGACACGTGTCTTCAAATCCATGGTCTCTGGGTAGGGTTTGAGCCAGGCGTTCAGCCAACCGAAGATCGGACCCACATGTGACCGATGCTCCTGCGCGAAGACCTTCAGCCAAGCATTGAAGCTCTGTTCGCTTAGAGAGCCCCAGACGCCCCAGATTAGCGGCTCGTCCGCGCCGTGCACCGGGATTTCGAGGCAGCCGTGTACAAAATAAGAGGCGTGATCAATCACGCATTCGTCGCTACCAAGCTCGCAGCGCGAAGCGCGCTCTGCTTCCGGGATCGCATAGTAACTCAGCGGAGCAGCGGCCCCGAACCCAGGCATTCCAATATGGATTTCGCCGCAGGTCGCGCACCGAAACTCGAACCCCATGGAATAATCCTTTCGTGGAATTACGGCGACAGCTTAGTGGGTTGAGCGCTTGCGAAACCCATCGCTTCGTTGAGCGTGGATATGAGGAAACGCCACTATGGGTATCGCAGCGGGCCACCGAATTGTCCCGTTTATGCGCCGCCAGGGCCATCAGCCGAGGGCAGACAGAATGTCCGTCCGGTCGAAGTCGCCACCCTTGAAGAGGAGGGGCTGGGAACGCGCCTTCGCCAGCGCATAGACCGCACAATCGGTAATATTCAGCTGAGCCGGATGCCCTTGCCCTTTGCCGAAACGGCGAAACGCATCGAAGGCTGCCTTTGCCATTTCGTCGTCGAAGGGCACCACTACAATTCCGGCATTCTCCAGCAATTCCTCGAAAAGGCCCACCGCGTCCAGTCCAAGACGTGCGAAGAGAACAATCCTGGTTTCCAGGACGGCGACCGATGAAATCAACAAGCTCTCGGCGTCGAACATCGCCGTCCGGAAGCGCGAACTGTCCTGTTCGTTCGTGATGGCAGCGATGATCGCAGACGTATCCAGAACCATCAGGACGGCAACCCGAAGCCGTCATAGCCCACGATCTCGTCCAACGGACGGGGATCAAGAACGGGCATGTGGGATATCCGCTCGAAGAACGACTCCATCGCGGCTTTTCTGGCGGCTGCTGCTGGTGGCGCCACGCGGGACAGCCGCTCCTCGATCGCACGCTCCAAAGCGGTTTCGACATCTTCGCCGGTCAGGCGGGCAAGCCGCTGGGCAAGTTGATCGAGCTTGGCGGAACGAATATTCATGGGCCACCCATCAAAGGCGAGAGCGGCTACAATATACCATCATCAGGGGCCGAGATCACTCTCGTTTCGGTAATTTGATCGACACGAGCGGCACCGCCGAGCCATGCACCACGGTGGTTGGCAGCCGGACTTCTCGTTCATTCCTCGCGTTCACCTGATCCCCGTTGGACACGCGGCGGTTATCTTTCCGCCATGACGGCTTCTGCGCATCGCGGAGGAGATACGCGCCTGCGATAGGCTAGTGGATGCCGATCTTCGCGCGTCGCAGCCGGGAGCCGTATTCCTCAGCCATGTCAGTGCAAGCGCCATCGAGGTCGTATGCCTCCTGATGATTGATTCTCTCGACCTCGAAACGCTCATGAAGGTGATCCCAGGACGCCGCTGCGCCGGCGTGAACGATCGCGCTTATCAATATCAGCGCAGATGAATGAGGCGGCTTGGCTTTGCGAATTGAATACCACCGGGACCGAATGGCCGCCACGCTCCCGGATCGCCTCAACAACCCTGCGCTTGCCATTTTGGTTCCGGGCCAAACGACGGTCCCGACGATATACTTTCTGATGAGCCGGCCTGCGCTTTGCCGTTCAGCCGCGTGGCGTCCTGAAGGACGATCGGTCAGGATGAATGGAACGCGTTCCACAGCATCGAAACACCCGCCGCGATCATGATGCCGTCCATGACCAGCCGGAACACTTCCGGCTCCAGCCGCAGCACAAATCGCTTGGCGATGAAGGCGCCGGCCATCAGCGAGGAACCGGCGATCGCGCCCTTCAGCGCGACGTCCGGCGTCAGCGCGCCGAAGCGCTGGAAGGTCACGGATTTGCTCAGGTAAAGGCCGAGCGAACTCGCTGCCTCCGTGGCGAGGAACGCGCCTCTGGTGAGGCCGTAGAACAGGAACAGCGGCACGCTCAAGGGGCCGGTCGAGACCACGATGCCGGTGAGATAGCCGATCAGCGCGCCGCCGA
>Ga0302278_10005609_pt1 | contig 12347 bp, 9 predicted proteins | sample III_Bog_N3_2_FD_194543 | JGI IMG/M metagenome (GOLD analysis project Ga0302278, IMG submission 194543) | Peat permafrost microbial communities from Stordalen Mire near Abisko, Sweden - III_Bog_N3_2 | ecosystem: Environmental > Terrestrial > Soil > Wetlands > Peat | place: Sweden: Abisko... | reverse complement strand
AGCGGAATTTGGCACCCTGATCCAGGCGCTCGACGCTTGTTGGAGCATGGCGGAAACTGTGCAGCAGGCAACCGCCAAGTTGTCGGAACACACTGCCGCCGCAAGTGCAAACCAGGACCTGATCCGGCAATCGATGCTCGGCGGCTGTGTAGTATTCAAGAACTTCCTCTTGCGGGTTCAGGAAAACCGCCGCCAGTTGGCGTGTACGACGAAAGAGGCTGGCGAATTGCTCGCTACCTCTCGGCATCTGCAGGAGAATATCGCGCCGCTGAATCACATCGCTTTTCACTTCCGCCTGGAGGCTTCCCGGCTTTCTCCGGACGATGGCGCTTCCGTGGAGAAGGCCTATCGGGAAATGAAGCAAGTGGTCGCGTTCATGAAGCAGGCCGGGGATTCGCAGGAAAGCGCGCTCGTGACTATCCTCGATAAACTGTCGGCGGCCACCCGCTCGGTGGAGCAGACCTGCTCCTCCTACGCCGTGCAGGCTGCCGAATCGGAAGAGAAAGTCGCCCACAACCTGGATTTACTGGCGACCGCTCCCCGCGATCTGCTGCGCGTGCAGAACAAAGCGAGCGCTCTCGGAACCGTCCTGACCAACAGCATTCGCGAAGCCGTCAAGGCCTTGCAGGGCCATGACGCGATTCGGCAGCGTCTGGAACATATTCTGGGCGGGCTGGCGGCAGTTCGGAAGAATTCCGTCGGCCGGAATCAAGACAGAGTCGGAAGGGGAGAAGAAAAGAGAGAGGACGCGGAAGACGAAGAGAGAGACAAAAACAACCCCATAACCGCCCTCACTCACCATCCCAACCGCAATCGCGATCACAACGCCGATGCCGGCGATCCACCGGACGAGCCTGGACATGCTCTGCTCCTGCAGCGCCAGCAATCCCGTTGCCTGCTGGAGATGGTGGTCAACACGGGAAGCCGCATCGAACGCGAGTTGGATAGCGTAATCGGTTGCGCCCAGGGTATCGCCGGGGATGGCTCGGACGTAAACTCTCATGACCAGAAAAATGACCAGCACGTAGAGAAGTTCGAAGCGGCCGTGGATCGCCTCGCCGCCCTCAGCGCCGAGGTTGCGGGCCTCCTGGCGGGAGAAGCGAAGACGGGAAACTTCGTGATCGCGCAGATTGATCCGATTCGCGAAATGCTCGGCGCGAATCGCCGCCAACTGGAGGTCGTCGCGCTCTCCATGAAACGGCTGGCACTCAACGTCATGGTCGATGCTCACCAGATTCCGGCCGCGCGAGGCTTAGAAGTGCTCGGCGTCTGGACCGCGGACGTCTCGGACGATGTCCTCAAACTCGCGCGAGACCAGAATGCGCAGTTCGCCGCGCTCGGAGCGACTCTCCTGGCTCAAGCTAGCGCCATCTTCGCCGAAGTGCAAAAGGTCGAATCCTGCCGTGCCGCCCTGCTGGCGGAGACTTCCACCGACTGCTTACGGAAATCGCGCAGAACGGAATCCGAGGTAGTCGACCATCTTTGTCAGGGAGCCGCCCAACTGCAAAAAAAGACGGAGACGCTGGTGCGATCGCTGAAATTTGTCGATGAAGCCAACAGGCTGCTGGCTGAACTCGATGTCGTGATCGGCACTCTTCTAGAACTGTATCCAAAGTCGGAGAAGCCGTTCGATCTCGAGGCCGCTTCTGCCGGCTACACAATGCAGGAGCAGCACGATGCACATGCCATGGTTTTCGGTGCGGAGCCTCAACGAACAGCGGTCGCCGCGCTTCCCGATCCCGGGCAGGAATACGGTGGAAATGTTGAACTCTTTTAGCGTGAACGTTGTGCGCTTCAATGTTGCAGGCAAATACCTGTTCAGGAAATATTCATTGCAAAACCTGAGGTTTTCTCGCGAGAGCCGAAGCGCAGGATATTGGCATGCCATTTGAACTCCAGACTACCGCCGCAGGAGTGGAACTGATTCTAGCCGGCAGGCTTGGCGTGCAGCAGGCGCGGCCGCTCTGGGACGCCTTGCAACCCGCCCTCGCCGCCCAGCAAACCATCCACCTGCAAGCCGTCGGACTCGACGAAATCGATACCAGCATCGTCCAGATACTGGTCCGCCTGGCCTGCCGGAAAGATTTCTTCCAACTGGGCGCCACATCGGACAGTTTTTTTTCCGCGCTCCAACACCGGGGTCTCGAAAAGCTTTTTGTGCAATCGTCCGCTGGCGCGGAAACGCCAACACCCGTGCCGCCCCCCTCTCAACTCTTGGCAAAATCCGCGAGGCAGGGACGTGGGTAAACGAGTGCTCGCGGTCGATGACTCGCTCACCATTCGGCAATTGATCAAGATGACTTTGTCGCGCGCGGGTTACGAAGTCGTCGAAGCCGAAGATGGCGCGAAAGGCTTACAGAAAGCATCGACAGAGATCTTTGACCTCGTGCTCAGCGACATCAACATGCCAAATATGACTGGCATCGAGATGTTGCGCAGTCTGAGAAAACTTGCACCCTACAAATTCACCCCCATCGTGCTGGTTACAACCGAGTCTCAACCGGAAAAAAAGCAGGAAGGCAAAGCCGCTGGAGCCACTGGCTGGATTGTCAAACCCTTTGAACCCGAGCAACTGCTGGCTGTTGTAACCAAGGTTCTTCGTTGCTGATCGAGAGCCAGGCATTCTGCATTACCCCGCTCTCTACAATCAAGACCGCTGCGACACGAGTCTCGCCAGAAGGAGATGGACAACAATATGGACTTCGGGGACCTCGAACAACTGCAATCCTCTTTCCGCAATGAAGCGGACGATCTTCTCACCGACCTCGGTGGCGCCCTGCTTCTGCTCGAACTCGACCCCCGCAACGTGGAAGTAATCAACCGCGTCTTTCGCGCCATGCACACCCTGAAAGGTTCGGGCGCCAGCGCCGGCTTCCGCCGCCTCGCCAGCTTCGTGCATCATGTTGAAGATGTCTTCAATCGCATCCGCAACCAGCAACTGCAGGCGACCCCTGAACTGATCGACGCTACGCTGAAGGCGTGTGACTGTTGCACCCTGTTGCTGGAACTCGGTGGCACCGATTCCGACACGCCTCTACCCTTGGAAATCGAGGTACTCGCAGCCCTGCGGCCCTTCTTGCCCGAGATGGACAAGGCCGCCGCTAAGCCGCACTCCCCGAATCCCGCCTCGCAGGGCCGGGCCCGATATCAAATCGCGTTTCGTCCGAACCACGAAATCTTTTTTTCGGGAACCGATCCCGCTTCCCTGCTTCTCGAACTCACCGATCTCGGTGAGATCGCAACCCAATGCGATCCGAGCGACCTTCTCGCTGCTGAACCGTTTGACCCGGAACACTCCTACCTGCGCTGGGAAATCACTCTTGAAACGAGCCAGTCCGAAGACAAAGTGCGGGCAGTGTTTCAGTTTGTCGAAGACGATTGCGAAGTCTCCATCGAGCGCCAGGAACCACCGTCCGCAGCCACTTCTGCCGATAACAAAGCCAGTCGCTTTCGCGGCGCGACCGAACAGTGCTTCACCGCGCTTGGCTTCGCCTTGCAGCAATTCCAGTCGGGAGAGGAACAGCCGGGGCTCGCGACCGCCCACCGCGCGGCGCAGACTCTGATCTCCGCCTGTCGGGCCCAGCCTCATGCCGAGGCTACTACGGCCGCGAGAAGAGTTCTCGATGCTGTTTTGTCGCAACAAGAAGGCACCCTCGAAGGCGGCTGGTTGCCCAAGGTGAAACTCCTGATCGACGCGGCGCGTCTGGCAGTGGATTCCCCTGCAGCGACACAGGTCGCCATTGCATCCCCTCTCATTCCCGTCGCGCCCCTCGAAGCGACGACTGCTCCAGAATCCGCTGCCGGAACTGCCGCAACCAGCATCCGCGTCGACGCCGCTAAACTCGACGCCCTGATGCGACTGGCGGGAGAACTCCTGGTTGCGCGCGGCGCATTGCCTGCCTTTGCCGAGCGACTCGAGAACGAAGACTCAACCGACCACATCTCCCGCATTGCGATTGCAAAAGAGATGCGCGACTCCGGCGCCAAGGTTTCCAGAATTGCCGACGATCTGCAGGCCACCGTGATGTCGATTCGGATGATGCCGGTCCGTCAGGTGTTTCAACGTTTTCCCCGCCTCGTCCGTGACATCGCGCGCAATCTCGATAAGAACATCGAGCTCCAAATCAGCGGCGAAAACACCGAGTTAGACAAGACCGTAATCGACACCATCGGCGATCCGCTGACCCACATCATTCGCAACGCCGCCGACCATGGCATCGAATCGAGAGCCGAGCGCGCCGCGAGCGGCAAGCCTCCTGTCGGCAGCATCCATCTCACTGCCTACACCTGTGGATCCAACGTAGTGATTGAAGTGAAGGACGACGGCAAAGGATTGGACGCCGAAAAACTCAAAAAACGCGCCGTTGAAAAAGGCTTGCTCACCGAGACCGCGATCGCAGCTATGCATATGGACGATGAAGCCGCCTTCAAGATCATCCTCCTACCCGGGTTTTCTACACTCGATAAGGTAACGAGTTTGTCCGGACGCGGCGTCGGTATGGACGTAGTTCGCAACGCGGTCGAAGCTCTGCGCGGCGTCATCCATATTCAGAGCGAGATGGGAAAAGGGAGTACTCTCCGGATCGAGCTTCCGGCTAGTCTTCTCGTCTCCAAGGGCATTCGCGTCGCAGTCTCTGGACACGAGGTCGTACTCCCGATTGACACCATCCGCAACATGGTGAAAGTTCCGAAATCGGTCGTCCGCACCGTCCAGGGACAGCAGATCGCTCCCGTGCGTGGCACCGTCTTTCCCATGCTCTGGCTGGCCCACGCATTGTCATTTCAGCGCATGGAAGAAAGGCGCGCCGAACTGGCAGTGGCCATCATCGAAACTGGTTCTGGGCCTTACGGACTGGTCGTCGACCACTTCCTCGGCGAAATCGAAATTGTTGTCAAACCTCTGAATGGCGTGCTCGCGAACCTGCCGGAATACGTAGGCGCTGCCATTATGGGCAACGGCAAAACAGTGTTAGTCGTGAACACAGAGAAACTCTTCTCGCTGCAACGTCCCACAGCAACCGCCTAAAACATCTTCCTGTCTCTCGCAATTTTCCCGCAAACGCAATTCAAATCTACAAACTCTCTTCTCTGCTCAAGGCTCCCCTACAGGTAATGTCGCGTTTTCACCATCGCAGTAATAAAGCGGACTGGGATTCGTTGCGTCCACCCGAAAAAAGAGAGCTAGCAACAGGAGAGTACGTCGTAAAGAAAAAGACGCCCCGGCTTTCATCAGGGCGCCTCGATTCAATTTCGATCACTAATGGCGACTACGCGATTTTCCGCGGCCTTTTCGCGGTCGCAGAGTCCGCTTCGTCCTCCTCGGACGCTTCTTCTTCCGCTTCTTCATTGGCTTGCGGATTAATCTGCTCGGCCAGTTGCGAAAGCTTTTCATCCGTTTCTTTTTCTTCTTCGAGCGTTTCCGTTAGCAATGAGGCGTGCTCCGTCTCACCCAGTTCTTCGGCAAAAGCGCAAACCGTTCCGTAAGCGGCGATTTCGTAATGTTCGACGCGTTGGGCCGCGCCAATCAACGCCGCGTCCATTACGCTGCCTTCAAAATCCTCGCCCATCACATCAGCGCCTTCTTCGACCAACCCAGCCATCCCTTTACACTTTTTTCCTTTTGGACTCTCTCCCAAAGCCTCAAAGATCTGCTCCAAACGCTGTACGTGCCCTTTTGTTTGTTCCAGATGCTCCTCGAATCCGCTTCTGAGTTCGTCGGACGTAGCGGCCTTCGCCAGCTTCGGCAAAGCCTTCACCAACTGGTTCTCTGCGCTGTAGAGGTCTTTGAGCTCATCGATATAAAGTTCTCTTAATCCTTGTTGTTCTGCCATGTTCCGCACTCCTGTGTCGAAATTTGTTCAACCCTGTGATGCGACCTCGAGGGGGATGGTTCGCCAACCCATGGATGAAAGCGCTGGGGGGCCTCAGAAATAGCGATCGGAACACGACTTAGGCAGGTTCGCTCAAAAAAGCCTAACGGGTGAACTGCAGTAGCACTGAAGTCCTGTAAGAAGATCAAGTTTGGTCGGCTCGATGCGGATTTTCAGAATCGACGAGTGGGTACCGCTACTTCACGCTCGGCTGTGTAGGGCCGGGAGGCGCAGTGTGCCGTCCCGCTCTCTGATTCTTGCTCTGGCCCTTGGCTCCGGCATAGGCTGTGTTAATCAGGGTTGACGTCAGGGCAGCGTTGTAAACATAGCTGTAATCATACCCATTGTAGCCGTAGCACCAGAGCTGAATGGAGTCGCCAGCGTTCGCGTACACCGCATCGGTGATGCTCGCTTGCTGCGTATAGTTCGCCAGGTTCGATCCACCGTATTGGCGGGGAGAATTGTTACTTGCAAGCGTGTCATAGCAATAGCCTGCGCTATCGTAGTAATTAATCACCAAGAGTGCGGAGGCCGAAACGAAGTACGTTCCGCTGGTCGTGATGGCGTTTTGCGCCACGAGAGCACCTGGGTATCCAGGCATGTAGACCGTATAGTTGCCAGCGTAGACACCAATGGCCATTCCCGGGGGCCCTTGTGGTCCCGGTTGGCCCTGGGCACCCTGCGGCCCTTGAAGCCCTTGGGGACCCTGCGGACCAGTTGTGCCCAGTGTGACATCGAATGAGACCTTAGGGCCACTGGCGGTCGTCAAGGTGAGCAGATAGGCTCCGGGATTCGTGCCGTTGAGCAGGGCTGCTACAACAGCCGTCTCGCTGTAACTCACTACCTGCAACGCGTTTCCATCAAGCGTGACTTTGGGCGCGGCAGCGCCGAAATTCGATCCAGTGATCGTGAGCTGGCTGGTCTGGAAATTGGCCACCGCGCTGACGATCGCCGGCGCTGCCGCGTGAGCGGCCTGAGTCGTCAACAGGCTTGCAAGTATTAGGACTAGGGGAAAGAGCGCCCTTCTTGTGTTTTTCATTGGATCTGTCTCCGTTTAACAATGTGAAGTTTTGAGTGCCCCAGGCGCATTGCCTGTTTCCGCTCACTAATAAGAGCGACAGATCGCGCAGTATTCAGTCAGCGCCCTATGCTTTTTTCAATCTTGCGAGCCACGGCGGAGGGGTAAGGTTACCCAAGGACAAAAGGGAGAGTGGGGGCTCATAGCTTGGCGCCTCGCCCCCACTTGTGCGTCTCGGAATTCCAGCAAAGAATGAAACTTGGATGTGATGTTTGCGGCGGGCAAGAACAACTTGGTCGGGGCGATAGGATTTGAACCTACGACCCCCTGCGCCCAAGGCAGGTGCGCTACCAGGCTGCGCTACGCCCCGACTGCGTTGATTATATATAAATGTCCTTAACGCGTGATCTTCGTGACACCCCCTCAAGTGCCTCTGCCCTCCGACGCCGCGACTCGGCTATAATCTCCCCTTTGGAAGTCATGGCTAGTTCTCGTTACGCGTTGGTCACTTACGTACGCAGTCCGGTGGGCGAGTTCGTGGAGCAGTTGCGCCGGGAACTTCACCCCGCGACCCCGCACATGGCCGCTCATCTCACTATTCTTCCACCGCGGGAACTGACCGGACCTGAGTCAGCAGCACTCGAGTTTCTCGAGGAAGCATGCCGCCGCTCCATCCCTTTCAACGTTGAACTGGGAGACGTCGAGACCTTCCTGCCGACTACGCCTACGGTCTTCATTCAGGTACGGCGCGCGGCCTATCGCCTGCGCGAGTTGCACGATCAACTTTGCGGCCGGGGTCTCGATTGTCGAGAGAGTTGGCCGTACATCCCGCACATGACGATTTTGAAAACGGACCTCGATGAACAAGCCCGAGCGGCGTGCACTCTGGCGCGAGAACGCTGGGCCCAGTTTCCCGGCAAACGCGAAGTCCACGTCGAGCAACTCATGTTCGTTCGCGAAACAGACGGCTGCTGGCAGGACGTGGCACCCTTGGCTTTGGGAGACGGCCAATTGTCCTCCAAATCGTGATTCGGACATGGCCCTGTGGACGGGGCCATCTCTAATATCTTTCCAACTTCTTCCTCTGAGGATTCTTCAATTTGTAATCCTCGCCTCGCATCCCGAAAGATCCCCCGAAAACCAGCCACTGGCGGCAGATTCGCTGATCTGCGGTACATGTACTTTCCACCCGTTGCCAACTCCTCCCCGCGGACTACCATAGAAATCAACTGGCTGCACACGAAAAAGCGCCGGATCCCAGACTGATGGCTTGATCGTAATTTCGACCGCAAGTTCGATCGTAGGTTCGACCGCGAAGTCGATCGAGAGAGAGAATATGCAAATTGGGGTTTATGGATCCGGCTATCTCGCCACAGTTATTTCCGCCTGCCTCGCCGATTTCGGCACTCCCGTCTGCTGTTGCCACGCCGACGGCACGCGCATCATCGATGTCGCCAAGGGCAACATTCCTTTTTTCGAAAAAAATCTGCAGGAAGTAATTCGCCGCAATGTGCGCTCCGGCCGCCTCGTGTATTCCGCAAACCCCGAAGAACTAGCGCAAAAGGCACAGGTAATTTTTCTCGCCGAAGATTCCCCGCAAGGTTTGGAAGAACTAGTCGTCCGTCTCGCCACTGCGGCTGGCCGTTTCCAGGTGATGTCCATCGTCACTCCGGTCCGGGTGGGTTCTACCACCAAGATTGAAAAGCTTCTTAAAGAAAAAGGTCTGAAGAGCCTGCTCGTTTGCCAGCCAATGTTCTTCACCAACGGATGCGCCGTCGAAGACTTTAACTGGCCCGATCGCATCATCCTCGGCACGCCTTCGAGCGAAGCAGTCTCTTCCCTGAAACAGATTTTTCATCCCCTGGTAATGCGCGGAGTTCCCGTGCTGGTCACGAATTACGAGACTGCCGAGCTCGCCCGCGAAGCGACAACCGCCTTCGTCGCCACCAAGATTTCCTTCATCAACGAAATTGCCAGCTTGTGCGAACACGTCAACGCCGATGCCGTCAGCCTCTCCCTCGCTCTCGGCCTCGATAAAAAAATCGCGCCGCGCTGCCTGCAACCCGGCGCCGGGATGGGTGGCATCTTCGCCGAAAGCGACATGGAATCGCTGACTGGACTGGCTCGCGAAAATCGTGTGGACCTCAAAGTCCTGAACGCCGCTCGCGAAGTGAATGTCGATCTCGCCACACGCCTCATGCAAAAAGTTTCTGACGCGATCGACACCGTGCAGAACAAAGACGTGGGCATTCTTGGATTGTCTTTCAAGCCCAACACCAACTCGGTCGCCGGGTCCGCATCGATTCAACTGGCACAAAATCTGCTCGCGGGAGGCGCGCGCGTGCGGGCTTACGATCCCGTCGCAATTCCCGATGCGCGCCTGCAGTTGAATGGCATGGTGCGGTACTGCGAATCCGCCTACGGCGTTGCCGAGGGGGTCGATGCCTTGATTGTCGCCACCGGATGGCCCGAGTTCCGAACTCTTGACTTCGCAAGAATTCGCCACTTGGTCAAACGCCCCATCATTATCGACACGAAAAACCTACTCGACTCTTCCCGCTTGCGGGCTATGGGCTTCCAATATATGGGTGTCGGACGACCGTAGTTACCCTTCGTTACCGAAGTACAGTGACCCTCGTAATCTTGTCCGTTTTCTTGACCGACGGCATACTCGTTTCACCTACCACAGAACCTGGGAGACGGGGTTGGAAACGGAGATTAGGGTCGCCGCTTTCAACCCCGCATTTTTTTTGTTTCCTGCGCAACCTAAGCGCCGCAACTTCCAACCGTCATCCCCATCTCTCAAGACTCCGCCGCAATTCGCTTAACTGGCACCGAAGACCCGCCCGACTCACACTAATCACCCCCGCGATATCCCTCCGCCCATCCTTCGCATCGAATAGAATCATAAGCAACTGATTCCACACTTGAATTTCCCAGTGAGGCCTTGATGCGAAATTTCCTCCTTCTGCTGCTGCTCGCTTGTTTCCTGACCCCGATTCTTACCGCCGACGAAACCTCGGATGTGACGAAAGCTTCCGGGCGTATCGAAGCTGCTGGCACCGTGCTCGACGAAATCCAAGCCGCTCCTGACAATCGTATTCCCGAAGAAATTCTCGGCTCGGCGGAGTGTGTCGCCGTCGTTCCCTCGCTGCTTAATGGAGGCTTCGTCTTCGGCGGCCGTTACGGACGCGGCGTCGCGAGCTGCCGCACTCCCACCGGATGGAGCGCCCCCGCCTTCTTCACGATTGGTGGCGGCAGCTTCGGCCTCCAGATCGGCGGCCAGGCCAGCGATGTCATCATGCTCATCATGAATAAGGGCGGCATGGATAACCTGCTCTCCAGCAAATTTAAGCTGGGTGGCGATGCCAGCGCTGCCGCCGGCCCCGTCGGCCGTCACGCCGCCGCCGATACCGACTGGAAGATGCGCGCCCAGGTTCTCACCTATTCCCGCTCCCGAGGACTCTTCGCGGGCCTCGAACTCTCGGGCGCCGTCATCAAACAAGACAAAGACAGCACTCGCGACTTCTACGGCCGCATGGTCCCCTTCAAGACCTCGCTGACCGGAGCCGTCGAAGCCCCCAAAAACTCCTACCCATTCTTGAGCAGCCTGGCAAAATGGGCCCAGCAAGCCGCAAAATAGCAAATTCTTAGTTCTCGGTTCTCAGTTCTCAGCCTAAATTGGTGTCACTGAGAACTGACGACTGGGAACTGAGAACTCCTCAGTGCGAGAACGCCTCGAATACGCTTTACTCTGGCCCTGGATCAAACTCCTGGGCATACTTCCCCGCTCCCTCGCCCGCACCATCGGCATCTCCCTCGGCCTCACCGTCTACGCTGTCCACGGACGCCTTCGCCGCGTCGGCTTCCGCAACTTAACCATCGCCTTCCCGGAAATGTCGCAACCCGACCGCCGACGCATCGTTCGCGGAGAATTCATCTCCCTCGGGCGCCAACTCGCCGAAGTCTGTCTCTTCCCCCGCTACACCAAAGAAAATGTCTCCCGCACCGTCGTCTACGAAGGCTTCGAAAATTTCGAGCGTGCTTACGCTCGCGGAAAAGGCGTCCTCTTTCTCACCGGACACATCGGCGCTTGGGAACTCTCCGCCTTCGCCCACTCCTTCCAAGGCCATCCCCTTTCTATCGTCATGCGCTCGCTCGACAATCCCTACGTCGATGCGTTGATCCAGCGTTACCGCACCATGCATGGCAACCGCACCGTCGATAAAGACAATTTCGTTCGCGGACTTCTCTCCGCCATGAAAGCCGGCGAGACCGTTGGCATCCTCATGGACACCAACATGACTCCGCCGCAAGGGGTCTTCGTTGACTTCTTCGGAATCCCCGCCTGCACCGCCAGCGGCCTCGCCCGTATCGCCCTCCGTACCGACGCCGCCGTTGTTCCCGGCTTCACCGTATGGGATAAAACCCTGCGCAAGTACGTCCTCCACTTCGAGCCCCCGGTCGCGTTAATTCGTACCGCTGACAACGAATCCGACATCATCGCAAACACCGCCAAATTCACCAAAGTCCTCGAAAACATAATCCGCCAATATCCCGACCAATGGCTCTGGGTCCACCGCCGCTGGAAAACCAGGCCCCCTGGCGAACCCTCGCTGTATTAGGTTTTGCTCGTGTGGTGACGGGGCTCAGCCCCGTAAAGGTTTGCGTTCGGGAGGCCGCCTCCGTTCACAACGACCTCTGGACACTGAGTACTGGGTACTGGCGACTCGGTACTGATTACGCGACAATAGACACCCATGAGCCAAACCCTGCGCTCCCTCGCCGAAAAACTCGGCTGCCATCTTCTCGGAGACCCCTCTGTCACCGTCTCCCGCGTCTCCAGCCTCCAATCCGCCACGAGCGACAGCCTGGTTTTCGTAGATGACGCCCAGCACCTCGACGCCGCCATCCGATCGCAAGCTGCCGCGATCATCGCCGGAGATTTCGCCACCACCACCTTCACCGGCCCAGGCCCCAAGTCGCTGTTGATCTCCTCGCACCCGCGCCTAACCTTTGCCCGCGCCGCCATGCTCCTCCGCGAACCCGAGAAAACTCGCGCGATTCATCCTTCCGCCGTTGTCGCCGCATCAGCCAGAATCGGCAAGAACGTATCCATCGGCCCTCACGCCGTGATCGGAGAAAACGCAGAAATCGGAGACGAAACCACCATCGGACCCGGCGCGGTAATCGGCGAAAACGTCGAAATCGGCACCCACTGCCGCATCGATGCCAACGTCACCGTCTATCCCGGAGTCCGTCTCGGCAATCGCGTCTTAATCCAAGCTGGAGCCGTCCTCGGCAGCGAAGGCTTCGGCTACGTCCGCGATCCGCACACCGGACGCTACGAGCAGTCCCCGCAAATCGGTCGTCTCATCCTCGAAGACGACGTCGAAATCGGAGCTAACTCCACCATCGACCGCGGGGCCCTCGACGAGACTCGCATCCGCCAAGGCACA
>Ga0302278_10005606_pt1 | contig 12350 bp, 6 predicted proteins | sample III_Bog_N3_2_FD_194543 | JGI IMG/M metagenome (GOLD analysis project Ga0302278, IMG submission 194543) | Peat permafrost microbial communities from Stordalen Mire near Abisko, Sweden - III_Bog_N3_2 | ecosystem: Environmental > Terrestrial > Soil > Wetlands > Peat | place: Sweden: Abisko... | reverse complement strand
CAGCTTGCCTCGGGCTCCGCTACGCTCCGCCCGAGACAAGCTGTGCGGCAACCACAACCAATCACTCTCATATCTACTGGTACATAATTCGGGGGCCGGTCAGGGCCAGCTATTCGCCGACGATAATGAGTTTGTGTACTCGCTAGAGATTCTCACACACGCCGATTTCAACGGCGATGGAGTGGGAGACGTGGTCGTGATGGGTTGCATACTAGGGGAAGCATAGTTCATGGTCTCCTTGTCAATATTTCATCTTGCCTCAAGACGCCAAAGGTAAGTTTATTCGCCTTACATACAATTATTCCCCATATAGTATTAAGGTACAGACTTCACATTGAGACTAGCGCCCCCACCCAATCCATAAATACACGAGAGAGTAATTTTATAATATGAATTTAAATACTAGACTAAACACATATTTATTGACAGGCGTATGCGTCCTACTCGGAATAATGTATTTATACCCATTTTTTTCGTCATCAATAACATGGACATTTAATCGCGAGTGCACGTACGAGAATCGCAGTAAAATTGTGATACCTTTTGGATGGATTACAGGAGAGGGTGCGGGATTTGTATTGAAAAAGCCCCAAGCAAAATTATCGTACAGAGCGTTATCCATGTTTCCAAATGAACTAGAAGTGAGTGATAACGGATCGAGCTTAAAAGAGAACAATAGAAAACGCGAAGAATGGTTCCACATCTACGGAATCACAAGCACGACGGACTTAGTAGATGCCAGAACTTATCCATTCACTTCTATTGGCCTGATCTGTGGAGGAGTTGGAGAACTAGAACCCTCCGACATATTGATATTTTCATGTATATCTCCCGATTATCGATACAGCTTTCGATTTTCCGGCAGGCTGAAAGAAATTAGAGATGCAAGCGAGATTGCAAAACAAATTGTTGCCAGGTAACACGAGTACAGTAGATAGACGATTGGGCGACCCAGTCTACGTTTCTGAAATCTTGATTCTCCTTAAAAGTGGAACTCCATCTTTCGCTTCATTCCAGTGTAGGACGAGGCCTCTGTCGTTCTGCGAACACCTGCGGAAATTGCGATGCATCATTCTGCCAGTAGAACAGTAAAAGGGCTGCCTATAGTAGCAGGCAGCCCTTTTACTTCAATTGCATTTCAGTTCGTTAGAACTCGATGCGAGCCGAGAGTTGAACAGCCTTGCGGGTCGCCGTTGAATCGGCAGCAACCTGACCAAAGGTCGTGCTTCCGGTTGAATATACGACGTTAGCTCCAGACACAGCGAACTTCGTGTGGTTGGTGACGTTGTACATCTCCGCGCGGAAGTTGAACTTCGAGGTCTTGGTCAAGTGCAACGGGAAGCTGCGAACCAGAGCGATGTCCAGATCGTAGTTACCCGGGGCAGACAGGTTGTAGGCTGCCGTGCGCGGTGCATTGCCAAACTGGTAGGCTGGCGTCGCAACGAAGGCGGTCGAGTCAATGTTAGGAGTACCCAGACCGTTCACAATTTGGGCTGCAGTACTTCCCTGCCCCCACTTTCCATTGATGCGAGCCTGACCGGTAAAGGCTGGGTTGAGGGTTGGCATGCAGGCTCCTGCCGGTGATGAGAAGGCAGTCTGTGCAGGATTGGTTCCGCAACTGGAGGAGGTAATCGCCAGCGGCGAGCCGGAGTAGGCCTGGAATGTCTCAGAGAACTTGAAACCTCCCAAAACCGCCCGCTCCCACTCGGTCTTGCCAAGAACGGTCGAGCCAATCGGAAGATTCCAAACACCCGTCACCACCAGATGCTGCGGCTGGTTTGATGTGGATACGCTGCGTTCGATGCGATCCGCCGACCACGACATCGTAGGCTGGTTAGCAATGGTTCCCTGTGGAATGGCATAGCCGGAACGGAAGGTTCCGCCATCGTCAATCGCGTGAGAGAAGGTATAGTTCGCCATGAATGTGACGCCGTGCGAGGGACGCATATTCGCCGTTATCTGCACTGCGTTGTAGTTGGAGTTGGCCACATAGCCAAAGGCGTCGCTGACGCTCTGGAAGGGGAACGGCTTCAATGCTACGTTCAACTGCTGTGTGGTGACGAAGTTGGCCGGGCAGGTAATACCAAGACTTGCATTGGCGCAATCCGCAGTTTGAGCGGCTCCTGTATCTGTTAGCTTGGATCCGAGAGAGAGGTACTTTGGATCCAACTGGTCAGCCCAGTAGCCGCGAGCATTGCTTCCATCAGCGGGCAGGAAATGTCCCTCCGAACCCACATAGGTCACAGTGGTGGTAATAGCTTTGGTCCACTGATGTTGAACTCCAACAGCCCAGTTGATGTACTCGGGAGCACGTCCGCCCAGATAGGGATCGGCGTAGGTTGAACCCGATGACGGCGAACCCGAATAGCTGGCCGTCCCAGTTCCACCACAGGTTGCAGGACCGGCAAGAGCATAGTAGCCCGTGCCGTACTGCGCACCAGAGGCGTTACCGCAGGCAAGGGAGTATGCAGGAAGTACTCCATTGGTGCCCGTCAGAGGAGCCGAACTCAACAACGAACCCGTTGCCGAGAATGACGGCGCGGCAGAGAAGCCCAGTGTTCCCAGACCCGTTGCCGATCCACCAACTGCGTTGCCATGGGTAAACATCACGCCATAGCTGGCGTGGATCACAGTCTTCGGATCCACCTGGAAGGCGAGGCCGAGGCGTGGCCCAATGTTCTTGTAGTAGTTGTTGACCGGCGTAGGAACCGTAGTGTTGGCAAACTGCAACGCTCCGTTAATGCCAGTAACCGGATTCAGCAGATTAGGGTTGAAGAAGCTCATGTTGTTATGAACCTCAGTCACCGTCGGGAAGAAGTCGTAGCGAACGCCAACATCCAAAGTCAACTTCGAGTTAACCTTCCAGTTGTCCTGAATATATGGCGAGATTGCCCGGAAGCGCGCTCCAAACTCCTGCTGTACATACTGAGTGAAGCTGACCTTATCGACCTGTCCTACGAGGAAGCTGGCGTAGGCCGCTCCAGTATTGGCGATTGCCGAAAAGGCGTTGTTCAGTCCAGCCGTCTCAGTAACCGCATTGGCCAGAGTCAGCGGAGTTGAGTTGCCGGTCGCTGTAATCGTGTTATACAGCAGCCATGCGCTCTGTCCGCCAATGGTAATCGTGTGATTGCCCTTGACCCACTGTAGGTTGTCGAGCAGGGTGTAGTTCTCCGCCAACACGACGTTGGGAGTCGTTCCGGCCCAGTTGGTCGGAGCGTTTGTTCCACTAAAGGTCGTAATTGGGAAGGCACTCTGCGCAGCGCCGGTCGGTTGACCGGTGATGCCCATCGCCGTTGCGGCGTATGCCGGAGTCTGATCCGAGTCGAAGGTCGGCCCGTTGTAGCGCGCGTAGCCATACTTCAACTGATTGACGATGTTCGGAGAAAAGACGTGAGTCTCTTCGATGATTGCCACTGCAGTCTTCGGCGCGTAGGCCTGACCGTAGTTATACGGAACCGGACCAACGTTGCGTCCCGCAGTGGTCTGTCCTACAGGGTTGGAGCTGGCCTGCCGCCCGACCGCTGCCACCAACGTCAACGTATCTTTTCCGTTGACGATGTAGTCAATGCGTTCAGTCGTCGTCCAGTTGTTAAGCCCTGTTGCATTCGGAGAGATGTAATTGTTCCCCAAACCTGTACCAATTCCAGTCTTTGGCAGGAAGCTCTGCATGTTCAGTGCAACCTGAGAAAACTCGGCTTTCGGAATAATGTCAACTCCGGCCGCTCCTGTCCCCGGGTTTAGAATCGCACCGCCATTGGCTCCTGCCACTCCACCGAAGATATATCCATAGCGATAGCGACATGGCTTCAGGCCAGTATTATTGGCAGTGCATTGTGTCTGTGTATTCGGGTCGTAGATTCCGCCCGTGTTCACGCCCTGAAAGTTACCTCCCTGTTCCGCCAGAGTCGGGAAGCTGATCTGCGTCGGAGTCTGGCTGGTATAACGGAAGCCGTTATAGTTGCCAAAGAAGAAGACCTTGTCTTTCCACTTGTGCAGAGGAATAAGGGAACCGCTCAAATTGATGCCGAACTCGTTGCTATGCTCGACCGGCTTCGACAGAAGTCCCGTCGCAGCATTCGGAACCGATCCGAAGAATCCCCATGTATCCAGCGATGTATTGCGGAAGAACTCATAGGTCGAACCGTGGTAGCCCCTGCCGCCCTGCTTGATGGTGTAGTTCTGAATACCCTGACCCTCGTAGATGGCCGAGTAGCCGCTGGTCTGCACCTGAAACTGATCGACCGCGTCAACCGAGATCGCCGTCCAGATATAGCGTGGATCGCCGTTGCCTCCGGCGCGCACAAACGGGATTCCGTCGAGATACACGGCCGAGACCGCGCCACGACTTCCCGAACCGTTCACCACGCCAGTATTGGTCGTAGGATTGCCGTTGGTATTGTTGCCCTGTACACCTGGCATCAGGAACGCAAAGTCCGATGCGCGCCGCTGATCCGGCTGCCCATACGCGCCCATCTCCACCGGCAGCGCGGCGTACATATCCTGCTCCATCGTCGCGCCCAGCATGGCGTTCGACGTCTCAAGCTGCGGCGGCAAAGAAGTCACCGTCACCGTATCGCTCGATGCACCCACCGTCAGTTCGGGATCGTAGTCCTGAACCTCCATGGCATTGACCTGCATATTGGTCTGCGACAACTTCTGAAATCCGGTTGCCGTTACCGTCATCATATACACGCCAGCATCCAGCGGGGACAGGTCATACTCACCCGTGGCGGTCGATGTTCGCGTCAAGCTAACACCGGTCGCGACATTGGTCGCCGTCACCGTCGCATTCGCCACCACCGCGCCGGTCGGATCCTTTACGGTTCCCTTGACCTCGCCCTTGCCCGCCAACTGAGCGCTCGCGACTCCTCCTAGCAATCCAGCCAGAACCAGCAAGATTGCAAGGACTCCACTAAAGAGCCTCACCGAAACCAGCTTTGCCACATAGTTGAAATTTTTTCCGGACATGGAGTATGACCTCTTCTTCGGGTGAATGAAATAGAACAAAGTCGTATGCATGCGTCCAGAAGCACCACTTTGAAACGCTTCTGTAACGCAAAGGTTAGACCACTTATGGAATCGAAGTGAGGATCACCCAGAGCGTATTCATTTGTCAAGAACATTTTGCAGAAATTTTCATCTGAAAATCGCTCTCCAAACTCGCCGTCGGAGAACTTTCCCCTTACAGCCCTGCCCCTCTGCGCACTCTTTTCGGAGGCACCGACCCGCCACCCAGAATTCCAGATAAATCCAGTTTTATTAGTGTTCTACGCTGATTAACGGCCAACCGATCTGCATTCCTTGTCAACTTGCCCCACAGATCGTCCCTCGCCGCAGATCCGGAAAATGCACCAAATCCGCATCAATCCATAAATAGGGATGCCGAGGTCAGACCTCATTCCAAATTCCATAGAAGATCGCCCTCGGCCAGAACAATCCACCACTGCAACGTGACCTGCGCAGCCACTTAGCAGTCCGTGGTAAAAGTCCAAACTGTCTGGAAATTTCCCTCAGGGGCTAAATCCCGCGTTAATTTTTGCAGCAGTTACGGCACGGCTGAAGCCATGCCCTTTCAAAACTTGATTTTCACTACGGCTGCTAGGCTGGCCGCTACTTCCCCGCGTGAACATCCAGCCAGTGACGCAGCTCCGGCTCCTGCTCTGTCCGCAGTTGAATGCAGTCGTTGATGTTGTCGACTGCCTTGGCCAGCGTCCGCTCCGCCGATGCAACCGGATGCGCCGCGAAGAAGCTCGCCACCTCATCCCGCCGCGGCACCGTGCAGAAGGCTCCGGTCGCCTCCACGATGCGCGCGCCCGAGTTCAGCGTCGCCCGCCGCGCAATCTCCGCCCAGTGTTTCTGTACGAACCCCCAGGCCTGATCCTGCGTCTCGCGCCGCTCCAGCAGCAGCGCAATCAGTATCCAGCTATCCTGACTGCGCACCGCGTCCGAGACGGCAAGTTCCAGCGTTCGCGTCACCAGTTCCGGTCTATGGAATCGTGTCAGCGTTTGCAACGCGTCCTCCTTCAGGTCTGGATCGGTCGCCGTCTCGGCCACACGCAACATACTCTCGTACATCGCCGCATCGCCATCGGTCACCACCAGCGCCACCGACGCATCGGACACCGTCTCCCCTACCCCATCGGTCGGTTTCTGTCCTGCAAAAAGCATCTGAGATACGTTCTTCGCCTGCGCCAACACCGCCGGATCTCCAGCCCTGCCCAACGCCTCAAAGAGCGTAGCGCGCTCGTCCTCGCGATCCTCGGTCGAATGCTTTCCGCCCTTGCTCAGGCCTTCATACACCCCGCCAAACTCTAGTCGAATCACCGCATTCAGGCGCGCGAGATCGTCTCCCATGGCGATCCTCGTCTCAATCGCATCGATCTTTCCCATCACATTGTCCAGAACCGCGGCATTCGGATCCGCCTTCACCGCCAGCGCCAGATCGAGAAACTCTCCCACCGTTCCCTGCCCCGCCCGCATCAGCGCCCAGCGATCCCCCAGCAGCCCGATCCGCTCTGCAACCGTCAGCCCCGTCTCCGCACTGGCGATAATCGCCTTGATCTGTTCCGCCGAATATTCCGTTCTGTAGTAGCCTTTGTCTCCCGCATTGGCGAAGAAAAACGCCGCCCCGGCGCCTGCTGGCAACGCCGTAGCCCCCGGCGTTAGCAGCCTGCACTCCGCGCCCTTGAAGCAGATCGGAATCGTCCAGGCCTCACTCTTCGCAGCGTCTTTTTCTGCCTGCTTTCCCGCAGTCGTCAGAAAAAATCTCTCCTGCGTCGCCGGAATCTCTCCCCCCGCCGCGCCGCCGAAGCGCACCAGCGGAACTCCCGGCTGCTTCACAAAACTCCGCATGACGGCGTCCACCGGAAGCCCGCTTACCCGCGCCATCGTCCCCCAGAAATCCTCCGCCGTAGCGTTGCCATACGAGTGTTCCGCCAGATATTCATGCACTCCGCGGCGGAAGGCCTCCTCGCCGACGTAGTTCTCCACCATGCCGATCACCGCGCCAGCCTTGCCGTAGGCGATGCCGTCGAACATCTCCCCAATCTGCGACGGCGTCTCGGCCTGTGCGCGAATCGCCCGCGTCGTTCGCCCCGCGTCGGCGTTCATCGTGCGATCCTGCGCGGTCGCCGCATCCTGCTCAAAGCGCCACGTCGGATGCTGGCGCGCCGCCTCCTTGTTCTCCATCCAAGTGGCAAATCCCTCGTTCAGCCAAAGGTTGTCCCACCACGCCGGAGTCACCAGATCGCCGAACCACTGATGCGCCATCTCGTGCGCCACCGTCTCTGCTACCTCCTTTTTGGCCCCTAAAACTCCGTTCTTCTTGTCCACCAGCAGCATCGTCTCGCGGAAGGTGATGCAGCCGAAGTTCTCCATCGCCCCGGCCTCAAAGTCTGGAATTGCCACCAGATCCAGCTTAGCCAGAGGATATTTGATCCCGAAATATTCGTCGTAGTCCTTTAGCGTCTGCTTGGCCGCATCCAGCGCAAAGCGGGTCAGCTTCCCCTTGTCTGGAGTAGCGCAGGCGCGAATCGCAACCCCGTCGGCCTTGCCCTTGCTGCACTTGAAATCCCCCACCAGCCACGCCAGCAGATAAGTCGACATGCGAGGAGTCGTCGCAAACGCAATCGTTCGCTTCCCCGCCACCGGCCCCAGCCGATCCGAGACGACGTTCATGTTGGAGATCGCCTCATCCCCCGCATCCACCACCAGAGACACGTCAAACGTAGCCTTCAACGCAGGCTCATCGAAGCTGGGGAAGGCCCGCCGCGCGTCGGTCGCCTCGAACTGCGTCACACCATAGTTGCGCGCCTTGGTCTTCGACAGGTAGAACCCGCGCAGCTTGTCGTTCAGAATTCCCCGGTACTCGATCGCCAGCCGCACCCGTCCCGCTGGCAACTCCCGCGCAAAGCTGAATGTAGCCTGCTCCGTCGCCTCATCCAGAGCCACCGTAGCCGCCTGCACAACATCGACATGCGTCGCCGCCGCACCCTCCGGCGCCACAAACGCCTGCACCAAGACAAACTCGATCTCCGCCGCATTCAGCGTAATGGTCTTTGTCGGGGCATCGAGCAGAACCTCAATCGTCTCGCTCCCGGAAAACTTCGCGGCCTTCAAGTCCGGGGTAATCAACAGAGAGTAGTGTTCGGGCTGTACCCCACCGGGCAGCCTCTGCGCCTCAGCGCGCAGCCCTAAGCCCGCAACCGCCGCCAATCCCGCCACCACCAGCCTACGCCAAATCCCCATTGCGCCCCGTTCCCATCCAAACCACTTTCACCAGACTAAATCCTGCGCTTCCACTAAATCCGAACACCTCTAAAACATTGTCATCCTGAGCGAGCGCAACTTAAAACTTTGTCATCCTGAGCGAGCGCAAAGCGCGAGTCGAAGGATCTGCGGTCTCTTCGCGCACGACGCTCCACGTCGTTGATAAAATTGTCTACATTTCGATCAACCGCCAAGGAAACTTTGACCCCAGCAGAATGGTTTGCTACACTCAAATAGTTGTGCGGCGAAGTAGTAGGACGCGGCATGACAAGCAGGCGCGGTGTTAGCTGTTCCTGAAGCCATATAAGATGTTCCTGAGTAGCTCAATGGCAGAGCATTCGGCTGTTAACCGAAGGGTTGTAGGTTCGAGTCCTACCTCAGGAGCCATTCATTTCAACAGTTTACAGTGAATTGCCTCAAAATACCATTCTCACTGTGCCCACTTTTGTGCCCCCTCAGAAATTCCTACCATGTTTTCCAGTGCCGCAATCGCCACCCGCTTGGCTTCATTGCGAACGTGACTGTACCGCTCCAGCATCTTTTTCGACAGGTGCCCGGATAGAGCCATGATCGTCGCATCCGGGGCTTGCCCCTCCGCAACCCGGCTGATGAAAGTATGTCTCAAGTCATGCCAGCGGCACTGCACCTTGGACTCCGTGCGGGCAGTGTCCCATGAGAACTTCCACGGGCCGATGGGTTTGGTTGGGTCAATGTCATAGGCCACGGCTATGCCAGACTTGTGGCCCGCTTCGCCCTTGAGTCCGTACCGCTCCGAAGGGAAGACGTAATGGCCGGGCTGAACGTCGCGGAAGTTGCTCCGCCATGCCTGGAGTGTGGCCAGTGCGTCATTCGTCAACGGCACCCCCCGGCCTTCGCCGCCTTCCGTCTTGGACTTGCCCACGATCAATTCGCCCTTGAGCAGGTCAATGTTTCGCCAGCGAAGATTCCGCAGTTCCGCATTCCGCAGTCCAGTTGACAAGGCAACGACTACGGCAGGATACAGCGACCTGGAGCGGGACCGCTGGCAGGCTTCCAATAGCGCGGCGACTTCATCCCTAGATAGGGCGCGCCCGATCTCGCTGTGTGTCCGCAGAGGCTTCACGTCCGGCTGGAGGTTTGCCCAAAGCCGATGTTTGCGAAGGATGGCCCGTAGACTGGCGACTTCGTTATTGATTGTCTTGGGCGACGCCTGTTCTTTCGTGCGCCTAGTCTGATAGCGGCTGACATGGGCCGGGTCAATATCACTCAAAAGCAGACGCCCAAAGTGGGGTAGCAGGTGCCGCACGTTGTAGCTTTCGATGCGGTAGTTTGCCGCGCTCCAGTGGGGCTTTTGATCTTCTAGCCATTGCGCGGCGGCCATGGAGAACAAGGTGGGCGCGCCGATCTTCTTGACGCCAGCGACGGACAATTCCAAGTTGCGCCGTCTTTCGCGCTCCAACCTTAGCGCCACGGCGCGGACAGGGCTGTTTGACGTTTCGCGGATATTCAACCCACGAAACTTGAAGCGAAACCACCAGATTTTACCGCGCCGATATGTGCTCATGGCTCTCCAATCTATTTCCCTGCGTTTTTGTACCCGTCCGAATTGCGATATGCCTTTTGTCGCTCTCGATTCTTTCGTTTGCCTTCTTCCGAATGAACGTGGAAGTATTTGCGGCAATCGTCACTACAGAATTTATCCATCTTGCGGAGTGAAAACACCCAACGCTTTCCACACTGCTCACAGAGGCGCGTCTTGTATAGTTCACCGATAGATGCCAGCCGAGCTATAGCGGCAACGGCGGACACCTCACTCACTCGAACTCGGACTTTTGTGTCTTGGTTTTCTACCGTGATCTCCGGCCCGCGTATGTGCTTGGGGATCGTACTAAATCGCCAGAAACCCGAATCAAGGTTGTATCCCAACGCCGGAACAAAGGCATATCGGGCGATTGTTTGGTTGAGCGCGTTGTGGCGAACGCGAAACTGTTCCTGGAGGGTTGCCATTGAAGTTGAGGCTTTGAGGTTTTCCAGAATTTCCGCATCGGATTTTGGCAGCCTAGACTTCCTACTCTTCCATGCCTGCCTCTGCTCTCTGACGCTATCGAGCATCGTCCCCAACTCTTCTAACTCCCGCCGCACAGCGAGCACACGCCGGTAAGCGGCTGTCCCCTTCGCTGCGTTCAACCACTCAACGGCCAAGAACGCATCGCTATCGCGGCCCGAACGGACCTGCTGCTTTAGCTCCGCTGGCGTCTTCGGAGCTGGCGCGGTGAGCCTTTTTCGTGCATCCTGTAATGACGTTGTGCGTGATCTCATTGCCATCACCTTATCAATTTACAGGGCGGTAGTCAAGGGCGAAGATAGGTTATTGAGAGCATGAGAGGAGAAACAGTGGAACACCTTAATAAAGTGCCGGAAGTTGCGGAAAAGCTGGGCCTTAGCGAGAAAACGGTCTGGGCATGGGTTGGAGCAAGGCGAATCGCTGTGCATCGCGTAGGACGATCTGTGCGCATCGCAGACCGGGAAATTGAGCGCATTCTTTCGGCGGGATACACGCCTGCCCTGGAGCAATGCCAGTGAACGCCATAGCCTCAGCCGTGCCTTGTGCGGCGACGTTAACCGAGCGCGACGTGGAGATGTTTGCGCGCATCGGCGTCCCGCTCGATCTGTTGGAGGCGGCGCGCGTTGAGCACGTCTCAGACGCAGATGCGCGGGAGCGGTTTGGCATCCAAGGTCCAGCATCGAAGGACATGGCCGGGATTGTGTTCCCATACCACTCGCACGTCACCGAACGGCGCGTCACAGCCCGCGTGAGGCGCGACAATCCTGAGATTGAAGACGGACGCCCAAAGAACAAGTACGTCAGTGCCTACGGCGACAGACGGCATCTTTACTTTGCGCCCGATGCGTGGGAGAAACTACAAAACCCATCGACGATCATTGTCTTAGTCGAAGCGGAGAAAAGTTCCCTTGCGCTCACCGCATGGGCACGTCGCACAGGTACAGACTTGCTCGCCGTGGGGCTGGGTGGCTGCTGGGGCTGGCGGGGCCGCATCGGAAAGGCTGAGGGCATTGATGGCTCACGAGTAGATGTGACCGGCGCTCTCCCCGATCTTTCTGTTTGCGATGGCCGAACGGTTCACGTCTGCATGGACGCCAACGCCGCAACGAACGGCATGGTTCGACAGGCCCGCGCCGCGCTATGCAAGGAATTGGCAGGGCGCGGCTGCAAGGTGAAAGTCTGCAATCTGCCCTTGGCCGATGGCGTGAATGGGCCGGATGATCTTATCTCTGTCCAAGGCGATGAGGCGATGGCAAAGGTTCTATCTGAGTCCGTTGAGCCTGATGGGGAACTGCCCGAATTCGCCGATGATGCGTTGGCCCTCAAGTTCACAGAGAAGCATGGCGACGATCTCCGCTATATCGACGAATGGGGCCGCTGGTGCTGCTGGAACGGGCATTTTTGGGGAACGGACAATACTCTAAACGTCTTCGACTTGGCCCGCGCTGTGTGCCGGGAAGCTGCTGGCACGGCGGAATCCAAAGGCACAGCGCAGCGTGCCGGGTCTGCTGTGACCGTTGCCGCTGTTGAGCGACTGGCCCGGAGTGACCGGCGGCACGCGGCGACGGTAGACCAGTGGGATGCAAACCCCTGGATACTAAATACCCCAAGCGGCATTGTCGATTTGCATACTGGCGAGATACGACCGCCTGATCGGACGGCCTACTGTACCAAGGCGACGGCTGTTGCTCCCGACGGAGACTGCCCGCGCTGGCTGACGTTCCTTGCGAGAGTCACCGGCAACAATGCGGAGTTAGAAGCATATTTGCAACGGATGGCCGGATATTGTTTGACCGGGCTTACAAGAGAGAACGCGATGTTTTTCCTGTACGGCCTTGGCGCGAACGGAAAAACTGTTTTCGTCAACACGCTCATTGGAGCGATGGGCGACTATGCAATGATCGCAGGCGTTGAATTATTCCTCGACTCGAAAAACGAGAGTCATCCAACAGGTATCGCGGGATTGCAGGGCGCGAGGCTTGTGTCCGCCGTTGAGACTGAGGACGGGCGGCGCTGGGCTGAATCGAAGATTAAGGCG
>Ga0302278_10005605_pt1 | contig 12350 bp, 14 predicted proteins | sample III_Bog_N3_2_FD_194543 | JGI IMG/M metagenome (GOLD analysis project Ga0302278, IMG submission 194543) | Peat permafrost microbial communities from Stordalen Mire near Abisko, Sweden - III_Bog_N3_2 | ecosystem: Environmental > Terrestrial > Soil > Wetlands > Peat | place: Sweden: Abisko... | reverse complement strand
CGTGTGCGCGGCCTAAACAACTTTTCAAGCTTGGCTGTCTTGACGGCGAGCCGCGTCGCCATGTCCGCCAGGCTTCCATCGCGATCAGCAGGAAGGAGCGGTTCCATGTCAGACGGAGAATCAAACAGTTGCCTCATTCTTTATGATTGCCGATTATCTTGCTGATTGCAAGTGCGTCTATTCACCTTGGAATCAGATGGTTAAATGTTGAATCGATACTGAACTTCCAAGAAAAATGCCGATCTCCCATGCCCTTTAAACATGGGCATTTGGCACTGGCGGAGTATCCCCGGTCGCGGCCAGCCCTTCGTGAGCGCAACGAAATCCACAGTTTGTCACATTGGGGTTCCTTGGGTTGCGAACCTGTGGGGTGCCGATCAGGACGTTACCTACACCAATAAGGAGATGCTCGTGAACATCGGTCCCACCCATGCCGAAACTGAGCGCCAGCATGCCATCCCGCTTCTCCCAATCATCGGTGTAACCGCCGTGCTCGGCGGCATTGCCCTGCTTGTGGTGGGCGCACGGAAATAGGCCCATCTGGAGTGCCTAGGCGTCACCGCCGGACCATGTCGCCGGAATATTCGCCCACAAGGCGACCGCCGTCCGGGGTCAGGCCCTAGCCACGTTGCATTGTCTGCATGGTTCTGGATCAAATCGAGTCGGCATGGAAGGCGGTGCGGGTTCAACTGGGGAAGCTAACGACCGCCCGAGTCCCTTTCGAGGTTGGCTCCATGGATGGGCTCCAGCACCGAATTTTCGGCCGTGATGGTCCGGCTTTTCCTCGATAAATGTTTGCATTGTCCAGATGCCGAACAGTCCGTACGATTTTAAGGTATCCAGCTTGCGCGTATGCCGACCGACAAAAAAACTCATCCCGGCCCACCGACCGAGGCCTCTGATTTGGGAAGACGTAAGCTGGTTGACCCGGGCGCGACGTTTCCGGTCGTGGGCGAAGAGGCTTTGGGGTGTGGGCTCGAAGTACTGACTCAGCTCCTGCGGGTGTCGCCGGCGGAAGGAGATGAGCTTTGCGATCAATCTAAAGCAATTGGCGCGGCGCGACGCGGCACCGTGCGTACCCGAGGTTCGGGCTTCCCGAGTTTCTAAATGAGCCGTGCCACTCAAGAGATGCGGGATTTGTCCCGATGCCTCATCACTTATGAGACAAAGAATAAATCTTCTGAGACAATACCTTCGGGGTCCTTTCACGTCTGCGAAAAGCTGCGTCCCCATTTGGCGACCCTCATGGGAAATGAAGGTTTTCGCGCGCTTCTTTCGCGCGCTCTCGCCCTGGCAAATGTGGAAGTTCCGTGGTTGGGAACCGTGCATGTCAAAGCAGATGGCTCCATGGAGGGCTTGAACGAGATCAAGGCTCAGGTTGAGCCGGAGGATATTGCCGAGGGCAGCGTGGTTGTGTTCGCCCAGTTGCTCGGACTGCTCGTGGCTTTCATCGGCGAAACTTTAACGCTGCGGATGGTGCGCGAGGTATGGCCGAAACTGCCCCAAATCAATGATCTGGATCTTCGTAAAGGAGACAAACAATGAAAAAGCGAAATGATGCGGCCAAACACAAACTCCCGAAGAAAGCCGCGAGCGAGCCTCCTAAAGTCACGATCCATCAACTGCCGACCGGTGTGCGCGGCCTGGACGAAATTCTGGGCGGCGGTATCCCGGAATTTTCCTTCAACATTATCGCGGGAGCGCCTGGGTGCGGCAAAACGACCATGGCACACCAAATCGTTTTCGCCAATGCAACCGCCAAGAAACCAGCGATCTATTTCACCGTGCTCGGCGAACCCGCCATCAAGATGCTGCGCTATCAGCAGCAATATTCCTTCTTCGACGAAGCAAAACTAGGCAATGCCATCCGATTCATCAACTTGGCCGACGTTGTGTTGGAAAAGGATTTGGACGGGGTCTTCCGTGAAATCGTCAAGCAGGTCTCAGCGATTGCCCCGAGCATCGTGGTGGTGGATTCCTTTCGCACGGTGGTGCGCAAGGCAATCAGCGACGGGGCTGAAATTGAAATGCAATCGTTCATTCAGCGGCTCGCTCAGTTTCTGACCGGTTGGGAAGCTACGACGTTTCTGGTCGGCGAGTATGTCCAGGAAGAGATTCGTGACAATCCGGTGTTCACTATTGCCGACGGTCTCCTTTGGCTTTCGCAGGTGGCGGAAAGAAATTCCGTGGTGCGGAAACTGCAAATCATGAAACTGCGCGGGCAGGGTTCGGTGCCGGGATTGCATACCATCCGTATTAGCAGGGCCGGAATGCAAGCGTTCTCGCGCACGCTGGGATTGGTTGCCAAGAAGGTGCAGCCAGCGCGGCGGCGGCGACTTTCGATCGGCGTTCCTGAGTTGGACAAAATGTTGGGTGGGGGCATTTTAGAAGGCGACAGTCTCCTAATCGCGGGGCCGTCGGGGACGGGGAAATCGGCACTGGCTACGCAATTCATCGCCGAAGGACTTCGTCATGAGGAAGCCGGAATCATGGCGATCTTCGAAGAACGCCCGCGAGGATACACCAAGCGCGCCGACAGTTTCGGTTTGGATTTGGAAACGCCGCAGCAAAAGGGGAAACTCGAAATTCTCTATCTTCGTCCGCTCGACCTTTCGGTGGATGAAACGATGCAGGAGATTTTGGATGCCATCGAAAGAGTCGGCGCAAAGCGACTTGTGATCGATTCGATAGTCGGTTTCGAGATGGCACTGGCGCCGAGTTTCCGCACGGACTTTCGCGAGTCTCTCTACCGGATGATTGGGGCGTTAACGGGAGCCGGGGTTACGATCCTCAGCACGGTCGAAGTGGAGGATACATTCACCGGGCTGCCATTCAGCCAGTACACGATTTCGTTTCTCACCGATGACATCATCCGGATGCGTTATGTTGAGATCGATGGCCAACTTCGGAAGGTGATGGTTGTCGTAAAAATGCGCGGCGGTAATCACAGCAAAGACATACGCGAATATGTCATTACTGAGAAAGGCGTGGTGATCATCCACCCGCGCCAAACCGACTATATTGGTCTGACCACCGGAATACCGTCGCGGCTCGGCCAAAAGGAAGAAGCCGCTCCGGAACCGAAAGCGACAAAGTAGGGGCAGCGTTATGGGCGCGAAACTGAAACTAGCGGATCGTCTGCCCGACCTTTCGAATTTTTGCACCGCAATCACCGAGCACGCCCCTTTGCCGATGGCCACGGTGGAGGGAGCCACCCACATCGTGCGTTATGTGACTGCCTCAAACGCCGCGTGGCTTTTTTCAACGGTCACATGCTGTGAGACAGTTCCTTCACGATGAGGATGTAATCCTGGAGAGGTTTTGAGGGGTTGTCGGCACGCCAGGTGACGGTCGATTCGCGTAGGAGCGGCGGGGAGAGCGGACGAAACACAACCCCTTCGTGCGGCAACCCTGTGACTTGCTCGGGCAAAAGCGCCACACCCAGCCCGTCGGCGACAAACTGGATTACGCTTGGCTCACTGTCGGCCTCCTGCAGAATCATTCCTGCGAAGCCGGCAGCCTCGCAGGTCTTGACCAGCCATTCCCGCGCGCCAGGCTGAGTCTTCGCGGACATGACGATGAAGAACTGAGGTGCGAGGTCGGCAAGTTTGAGCTTCGGATTCTTTGCGAGCGGATGGCGGGACGGGAGAGCGACAAGCATCGCATCATGCGCCACGCATTCAGAGAGCAAAGCGTGGCCGGAGAGCACCGGAGGCAGGCCAACGAAGCCGAGATCGATCTTGCGGCAATCGAGCGCCAGAAATTGTTCCGCGCTGGTCATATCGAAAAGGTTAAGAGCCACGCCAGGGTGGAGCTTCCGAAACGCTCCGAGGGTTGCGGGCAACAGCCCGTAGTGGATGTTCGCCACATAGCCGATATTGAGGTCGGAGCTTTCTCCGCGATTCATCCGTTGCGCGGCGGCCACGCTTTCGGCGCACTGAGCGAGCAGCTTCTTCGAGTCGAAAAGAAACAGCCTGCCTGCCTCGGTGAGCGTGACGCGGTTGTTTGAGCGGTCGAGCAATTTCACCTCGATCTCGTCCTCAAGATTGCGCACCTGCCGCGTGAGCGATGGTTGCGCTAGCCGCAGTTTTTCGGCGGCTTTCGTAAAGCTCAAATCTTCGGCGACGGCGACGAAATACCGCAGGTGACGAAGCTCCATTCGCAGGAGCATCGCGCGGGCCATAGCAAAAAGCTATTTCAAATATTGCGCGGATACATGCCTTTTTTGCAAGCACTTGAGGAGGTGGCTGCCTTACTCATAGCTTTCGGCTATGGGGTAGACACCGAGGAGGTATTGGATGGATTCGAGCAAAAACTCCATACTCGTGCAGGTTCAAAACACAGATGAAAACTGCCAACCGAATATTCAAGATCACCCCCCTATTGCTGCGATTGGCTTTCACCGCGGTCGCATCGATGGGTCTGACGGCCATCGCCGCGCCGTCTGCGGATGTGAAGCCGGGCATTGACCCGCAAGCGAATGAATTGCTGCGGCGCATGAGCGATTATCTGACGCAGGCGCAGTTTTTCTCGGTGAGTGCAGAAGTTTGGCAGGATGTGCGACTGGGATCGGGGCAGCAAGTGCAGGCTGGCAGAACAATCGACCTCCAGGTGCGCCGCCCGAATAGGCTACATACGGAAGTGCGCTCCACCCGCCGTAATCGCAGTCTAAATTACGACGGCAAATCCATCACGCTCCTTGATCGAGTCCAAAATTTCTACGGCAGCATCCCCGCCCCCGCCACACTCGACGATGCTCTCGATGTCGCCAGCGAGCGCTTCGGGATCACGCTGCCGCTGGAGGACATTATCGTCACCGATCCCTACCAGAGCGCGATGGGCAAAGTCACTTCCGGGATTCTCCTCGGACCAGTAACGGTTCTTGGCGTGCCGTGCGAACACCTGGCCTTTTCCCTCGAAAATGTTGACTGGCAGATTTGGATCGAGGCAGGGGCCAGACCTGTGCCACGGAAAATCGTTATCACTTACAAGGACGAAGAGGGAAGCCCGCAATATACGGCAATTCTGTCAAACTGGGATTTTCAAACGAAACTACCAGATTTCCTATTCAAATTCGCGCCTCCAGACGGGGCGAAGGAGATCAACGTGGCGGAGATAAAGAGCAAGGACGAAGCGCATAAGAACGGAGGTAAATAACCATGAGATTTACCAATATGACATCCATCAGAAACATCGGGTTTGCCCTGTTGGCGCTACTTACAACCCTCCCCTTGATTTATGCGGAGCGTCCGCAACTGTGCGGACGGGAAGGCGGCGGCGGCGGGGGTGGTGGCGGCGGTTCGAGAGGCGGCAGTGGTGGCGGCGGAGCGAGAAGCGCACCGGCGGAACGCAGTCCCGCCTTTGTCGACCGTGCCAACCATGGGAGTATCCGTCACGTTGATACAAACGTGATCCAGCGTCCCGTCGCGACACCGCCCAATGATGCATCCCAACAGCGCCCCATCACGACAACGCCGAATGTTGGCACCCAACAACGCCAGGTCGCCACACCTCGCAATTTTAGCGCCCAACAGCACTTCCTCGTCCATCACGACGTGGATGCGGATGTGAATGTTCCGAGAAACTGGAACAACTTTGCCTTTGGATCGAGGCGGCATGGCCTGCGGGCCGGATACGCACGGTTTCTCCTAAACAATCAGCCTTATTACTATGATGATGGCATTTACTATCAACAGTATGGCGACGTTACTCCGGATAACGACGGTTCACAGGATGCTGATTATCAGGAGGTTTATCCGCCCGTTGGCGCGAATATCGCCGCGCTGCCGGATGGAGCCGTTGAAATCGACGCTGCAAATGCCACCTACTATTACGCAGACGGCGCCTTCTACGTGCAGGAGAACGACGGCTACATCATTGTGGCCAGCCCAATCGGAGTGGTAGTGCCGGAACTGCCTCCCGGAGCCGTGGCGGTTTCCTACAACAACGGCGTGGCGTACCAGTTCAATGGCACGTGCTACCAGCCGGTGTTCGTAAACGGTGTGACTCAATACGTAACAGTTACGCCAAATTCTCAAGCCTGCCGGGACGACGACGTTGGAAAAGTACCAGTTAAGGTTTGAATCCAGGATTTCCAATGAGCGACTTCGTTCTGGAAATTAGAAATCTCACTCGCCGCTTCGGTAAGTTTACGGCGGTCGATTCCCTAACCCTTTCGGTCAACGCTGGCGAAGTTTTCGGCTTACTCGGTTCCAACGGCGCTGGGAAAACCACCACAATCAAGATGCTTACCACGCTGTTGCCACCTTCTTCGGGTGACGCGCATGTGGCCGGTTTCTCGATAACCACCCAGGCGGTCGGGGTCCGCCGCGCTATCGGTTACGTACCGCAGGCGGTCTCGATGGACGGTTCGCTCACCGGTTACGAGAACTTGCTAATCTTCGCTAAACTCTACGACCTGCCACACCGGGAGCCGTGTGGCAGTCGTAGGCGTAGTCGGGGATCGGCACATACTTCGGCGCTTTCCTCAGATCGGCGGCGAGCCTGGCTGCGTCGATCCCCTTGCACTGATCGTACTCGAAGTTCTGCAAATGATCAGCGTCCCGGTTCTTCTTCGCGAGCGACAATACGATCACGGCCTTGCCGATGAAGATGGCCGCAAGCTCGGGCTGATCAGCGGTAGTATATTTCGTCCTTTACAACGACTCAGGCGGCACGTATATCATCAACTGTTGATATACGGTCAACTATCCCTATGATCTCGACCAATCGAACCATCGCCGGCCGTCCCAACCGTCCTCGGGGCCGGCGGCCAGGGAGCTTGCCTCATGGCCGGGCGGCTCTGCTGGAGTCCGCGATCGCAGCCTTCGCCCAGCACGGATTCGACGGAGCCAACCTGCGTGGCATCGCCAAGGTCGCGGGAGTCGATCCGAGCCTGGTGCGTATCCATTTCGGCACAAAAGCCAAGCTGTGGTCGGCCTGCGTCGAGACCATGGCGGTGCAGACCGCTGCGGTGATCGAGGACGTTCGAAGGCTCGCTGCGGCAACGGATCGGCCGGTGGACGAGCGTCTCCGCCTCCTGATCGAGCGATCGGCTGCGTTCAGTCTTACCCATCCAAAAGTTCGAGACTTCGTAGCCCGACATGCGTCCGAGAGCGAGGAGCGGGCGAAGCTGTTGACGGAGCGGCTGGTCCGGCCAGCCTACGAGGCGGGACTGCCGCTGATCGAAGCCGGTATCAAGGAGGGCATCCTCCGGGTAGGGCATCCGGCCTTGTTCTTCTCGCTACTGAACACCGTCATGAACCAGTCCAGCGCGACGCCGACGCTGCTTCACGAACTCGACCCCGGGATCGCCCCGGCCAAGGTTCACGAGATGCTAACCCGCAGCATTGTCGCAACATTCCTGCACCATTCATGCCACAAACGATCACTTTAGATAACGACGCCGCCAGGATTAAAACCAAAGTTCCGCTGCCGCTGCCGAGGAAACGCTGGTGTGGCTGGCGAATTCTCGCAGGGGTGACGATAATCGTCCTGCTTGCAGCGACGGCGATTTATTATTTCCGATTCGTCGCGCCCTACGAATCCACGGACGATGCATTCATTGAGGCGCACGTTACTCCTATCGCCCCGCAGGTTTCCGGACGCGTCTCGCATTTATACGTCGAGGACAACCAGGAGGTTAAACGGGGCGATATTCTGCTGGAGATTGATCCGCGCGACTACGAGGCAAGACTTGCTCAGGCGCGCGCCAGTCTCGCGGCGGCCAAGAGCCAGTTCGAGGAGGCGAACGCGCAGTTAACGGTTGACCAGGCCAAGGCGGAAGAGGCGAAGGCTGGAGTTACCGCCGCCGAAGCTGAGTCGAGCCGAGCCCAGGCTGATTCGAATCGCTATCAAGCCGTTGAAAGCCGCGCGGTTTCACGCAGCCAGTTGGACCTGGCGGAAACACAGGCCCGCTCCGCCGCGGCGCAGGTGGAAATGGCGCGCAACAAAATGCTAGCAGCCGAAGCACAGGCCGGATTGAGCAAGACCAGCATCCAGACCGCCGCCGCGGTGATCGAACAGAGCGAGGCGGCCCTCCGTCAGGCCGAACTCAATCTCTCCTATACCAAGGTCCTCGCTTCCGAGGACGGTCATGTAACGCACCGCACCGTCGAGCAAGGCTCCTATGTGCAACCCGGACAGGCGTTGCTGGCAATTGTGCCGTTGAAACTCTGGGTGGTGGCCAACTTTAAGGAGACGCAACTCACTTACATGCGAGCGGGCCAGGCGGTCGAAGTTGAGGTGGACGCTTATCCCGGCCATAAATTCAGCGGCCACGTGGACAGCATCCAGGCCGGGTCCGGCGCCTGCTTCAGTATGTTCCCGCCGGAGAATGCCACGGGCAATTACGTCAAAGTAGTGCAACGCGTCCCCGTGAAAATCGTGTTGGATGCCACGCCGGACCCCCAACGTGCAATTGGCCCTGGAATGTCCGTCGTGCCGTCGGTTCGGGTCAAGTAATACGAATGACTACGCTCATGGACGCCGGCAAATCCCGGATCAAAGTGAATCCATGGCTGATTGCGGCCGCTGTGATTGTGCCAACCTTCATGGAAGTACTCGACACCACGGTTGTGAGTGTGTCGCTGCCGAACATCGCGGGCAACCTTTCGGCCACCAACACCGAGGCGACCTGGGTGCAAACAAGCTACCTGATTTCCAACGCGGTGGTTCTGCCCGCCAGCGCTTGGTTTTCGTCCTTCTTCGGCCGGAAACGATTCTTGCTGGCCTGCATCGCCATTTTCACCATTGCGTCGTTTATTTGCGGCATGGCGCCCAGCCTGGCCGTTCTGATATTCGCGCGCGTGATTCAAGGAGCCGGCGGCGGGGCGCTGCAGCCCATCTCCCAGGCCATCCTGCTGGAGAGCTTCCCCCCCGCGAAACATGGCGTCGCCATGGCCGCCTACGGTTTTGGAGTCATCATGGCCCCGGTGATGGGACCCGTAATGGGAGGGTGGATTACCGACCATTACTCGTGGCGCTGGCTGTTTTACATGAATCTCCCCATTGGCCTTCTCGCCGTATGGATGATCCGCCGGTTCGTCTTCGACCCGGATTACATCCAAAAGGCCAGGCCGGGCCGCATTGATGGCATTGGATTCGGGTTGATGACGCTTTGGCTGGGCACGATGCAAACAGTGCTCGACAAAGGGCAGGATGCCGACTGGTTCGGAGCCATCTGGATACGGTGGTTCTCCGCCGTTTCGGCGGTTGCGTTCGTTGGATTCGTGATCTGGGAACTGCGAAGCAGCCATCCCATCGCGGACTTGCGCGTGTTCAAAAACCGCAACTTCGCCGTCAGCACCCTCCTGATTAGCGTGGCGGCTGTCCTCGCCTACGGACCAATGACCTTGCTGCCACTCTTCCTGCAGGGTCTGATGGGATATAACTCGCTCCAGAGCGGGCTAGCCCAGATGCCTCGGGGGCTGGGGACCGTGATTGTCATGCCGGCGGTCGGCCTGCTGATAGGCCATTTTGACAATCGCAAAATAATCGGCGCCGGATTTCTCGTGACCGGGGCGGCAACATGGATGTTGGGATGCCTGAACCTTGAGTTCGCCCAGGGCAACATATTCTGGCCCAATTTCCTCCAGGGCGTTGGCCTGGGTCTGTGCATGGTGCCGCTGATGACCGTCTCAATGGGAATGCTCAAGAAGGAGGATATGGGCAATGCGACTGGTATCTTCGCCCTGGCGCGCAATCTGGCCGCAAGCATTGGCATCTCGCTGGTTACCACCATGGTTACACGCGGGGGGCAGACCCATCAGGCAACGCTGGTAACCCATCTTACGCCCTACAATCCGATTTATCAGAACGCCGCGCAAGCGGCCCACGCCGCCCTGTCCAGCCAAGTAGGAACGGCGCAGGCGCAATCCATGGCTGACGGCTTGATTTACCAATCGCTGATCCAGCAGTCCAACATGCTGGCCTTCATGGACGACTTCCGCCTCCTCGCGTTCATGTGCTTTGTTGCCATTCCATTTGTATTTTTCCTCAAACACGTCACCGCCAAGGGGGGGCCGGTGCTTGCCCATTAGAAAGTAACATGATGCACGCACTGCATTCAAAATCTCTCCCGCATGCGGAACTCAAGTTCCAACTCGCGCTTGCGGGCCTGACGCTCGCCCTCGTCTTCCTCGCCGGTTGTTCGGTGGGGCCAAACTATCATCCACCCAGAATGGACGCGCCCGCGCAATGGGCCGCCCCGCTGACTGGTGGCGAAACTAACAGTGCCGCTACGACTGCCGCGTGGTGGAAGACGTTCCACGATTCCAGGCTGAATTCGCTCATCGATCGCGCTGTCAAAGCCAATCTCGATCTGCGAATCGCAGAGGCGCGGGTGCGGGAAGCGCGGGCGCAATACCGTGTCGCCTCGGCCGATTTCTGGCCCACGATCAATGCTTCCGGCTCTTATTTGCAACAAAGACAAAGCGAGAATCAGCCTCTTATCGGCCCCGCGCTGTCTTCGATCCGCTCGATACATCTTCCCGCCGCCATCGCTAACCTCCCCGACCTTCCCAAAATTCCAAATATCCCCTTTAACTATGACCTTTACCAGACGGGGTTCGATGCCTCCTGGGAAATCGACGTCTTCGGCGGCACCCGCCGCGCCGTCGAGGCGGGAAAGGCGGAAATCAACGCGGCCGAATTTGGCCGGCGTGATGTATTGGTGACGCTCCTGGCCGAAGTCGCCCGTAACTATATTGAAATGCGCGCCAATCAGCGCCTTCTGGAGATTGCGAACGAGAACGTCAAAACCCAGGAAGAAGCATTAGCCATCGCCAGTGACCGGTTCAAGAATGGGTTGACCGGCGATCTCGACGTGCAGCAGGCTGCGACATTGCTCGCGACCACCCGGGCGGATGTCCCCACTCTGGAAATTCTTATTCAGGTTTCCATCCACCGGTTGGGTGTGCTGCTCGGCCAGCCCCCTGGCTCGCTGTTAGCCGAACTTTCCAAGCAATCGCCCATTCCCGCCGCGGCACCAAAAGTGCCGGTGGGCCTGCCCTCGGATTTGCTGCTGCGCCGGCCCGACGTGCAAGAGACTGAACGGGAATTGGCCGCCGCGACCGCGCGCATCGGTGTCGCCACGGCAGACTTATTTCCTAAGTTCTCGCTGACAGGCGCTGCCGGGTTCGAAAGTGTCAGCGCCAGCGACTGGTTTTCCCCGGGGAGCCGGTTCTGGTCCGTAGGGCCAACGGTGCAGTGGAGAATCTTTGACGCCGGACGCATCCGGGCCAACATCCATGTTCAAAACGCCCGCCAGGAGCAGGCACTGGCGAGTTACGAGCAGGTTGTGTTGGCTTCCTTCGAGGAAGTCGAGAATGCGCTTGTCGCCTACGCCAAGGAACAGGTGCGCCGCCGTTCCCTGGGGGACGCAGTCAAGTCCAGCCAGGATTCCCTGCACCTCGCCAATCAGCTTTACGCCAAAGGTCTTACAAACTTCATCAACGTGCTCGATGCCGAACGCTCGCTCTATGGCGCCCAGGACGCGCTGGCGCAAAGTGACATGGCTGTGACCCATGACCTGATTGCGCTCTATAAGGCTCTCGGCGGCGGCTGGGACATGCGCGGTAGCTGTGAACATTAGCAAAGTACAGACCGTTGGAATCGTCCTCAATCAAATCGGCTACCTTACTATGCGGCACGGCGGTTTCCGTGCGTCCCGTCCGCAGTGAGGATGCGCCATTTTTAATCGCAGGACTGCGGAGACTCTCGGCCGAGAGCCGTGTGCGCCGCTTCTTCTTCGAAAAAGCGGCGTTTTCAGATGAGGAAGTGATCCGTTTCACACAGTCGGACGGATTGCGGCATCTTGGATTGGTTCTTGCTGTGCTCGACGAAACTCAACATGAAGTCGATCTTGTCGGCGTTGCCCGGTGCTTCCGCGACTCCGATTCCGCTGATCTCGCCGAAGTGGCCGTGACCGTCGTTGATGACTGGCAAGGAGCCCGGATCGGCACCCGCTTGATTGAGGCGCTAGCGGAATGCGCAAAGAATGCTGGCATCCACCGTTGGAAGGGCGTCTTCTTCTCCTCCAACGCGGCCGTGCGCAAACTGCTGAACCGAATTGGCACGCCGGAATCTGAGATTGGGCTCGGATCAGATGTGGTGGAATGCATTTATCGGCTCAACCCATGACGAGTCGAGTTGCAACAAAGACCTGCATTAGCCCTGTGGACTTTGAAATCAACTTTGTAAAACTATGGAACGAACAGAAAATGTCGGCGGTGAGCGGAAATCCACCCACAATGAAACATGAAGAATTGCTGGACGAGGGCGAAAAGTTCTTTCGTAATGGCAGAAGGCTTCGTGCGCCAGATTCGCGCCGGCGATGCGCAGAGGGCGTT
>Ga0302278_10005602_pt1 | contig 12354 bp, 9 predicted proteins | sample III_Bog_N3_2_FD_194543 | JGI IMG/M metagenome (GOLD analysis project Ga0302278, IMG submission 194543) | Peat permafrost microbial communities from Stordalen Mire near Abisko, Sweden - III_Bog_N3_2 | ecosystem: Environmental > Terrestrial > Soil > Wetlands > Peat | place: Sweden: Abisko... | reverse complement strand
AGGGTCAGGTCGCCGGGCAATTGTCCAAGCTGCAGATCGGTGACCGACGTGTGCAGATGCACGGGGCCAGTGACGTTCTCCATGTGCACATCGCCAAGAATCTCGCCGGATTGGGTGATTTTGCCTTTGATATCGGAGAGGGTCAGGTCGTTCATGTTGCCGTCGGTGGTCAGATCGCCATCCACCTGGTGGGCTGAAAAGTCGTGCTTCCCGTTGGAGAAGTGCAACTGGACAGAGCCGGAGATGGCGTTCAGGTGGACATCGCCGTGGGGTGAGTAAACATTGATGCCGGAGCCGAGGCCGGCCGCCGTCACGTCTCCCTTGCCCACTTTGACGGTGACGCGCGCGGACCTGGGTACGGTGACGGTCAGGTTCACGCGGCCTTTGGAATTGTTGCTGTCAGGCTTGACCAGCACCGCGCCGCCGCTGACGGTCAAATGGGGCGCTTCGGCCTCAAAGATGCCTTTAGCGTCCGAGTCGGAGTTGGCGAAGGCCACTTCATGCGCCTGGACCTGAATGTTGGAGCCGTCGCCCGCAGTGATCGTGGTGTCACCCTGGGGATTCTGGATTTCGACAGCGGCGTCGGCTGGAATCTGGGCATTCAGCGGCTGGAAGTCGTTGTCGTGCTCAGGCATGCCGAACATGTTGAAGAAATTGTCGTCGGTATCGAAATCGTTGTGGTCGCCGAAATGTTGGAACCAGGGGCGGGAATGGGACCACCCGGTGGCGCAGAATCCCATGATCGCAAGAAAAATGAGGAGTCCGACAAAGCTGCCGGTGCGGCGGACAGGAACCTGGCGGCGCAGATCAAGCGCCCACTCGCCGAGCAGGGCAAGTCCCGCACCAATCAGCAACACCGGCCACCAGCGGGCGTACCAATCCCAGAAATCGACAGCGGCGATGTGGCCGGTGACGATGAGCAGGGCCATGATGCCGATGCCAATCAGAATGATGGGACCGACGACGGAAGGAACACGGGGACCATAGGCGCCCACGTAGTCGGCCTTGGCAGCGTAACGCTGCGCTTTCCAGGCTTCACGCTGGGCGCGCCAGGCAGCCTTCTGCTGCTCGCGATAAACGCGCCACTGGGTCTTGGGGTCGTAAGGTGGATAGGGCGGCTGGCCGCCGCCGGGAGGATAGCCAGGAGGTACGCTGCTCATGATAAGCCTCCGTCCGGGTCGTGCCCGAAGTCATTGGAATTGGCTGGAACAATGGCGGTCGGTGGCGCAGGGTTCTGGGCAGCCGGCTGTCCGGGATAAGGCGGAACTCCAGTGCCCGAGGCGCCCATGTACGGCATCGGTGGACCGTCCAGGGTGAGTGCCGCGCGCTCGGCCAGCATGATGATCCCGGCGAGGATGAAGCCAAGGGGCCAGAACAGCCGCCAGAAGTGCTCAAGCAGACCCATGGTGTGGAACAGCGCAAGCACGCCAATGAGTAGAAGAAACGCGGGTACCCGCAGGCGGTGAATCAAAATGTAGCGGTTCATTTGGAACCTCCTTGCGTATCTCCAAGACGACGAACGATTAGCCAGACCCCAAGGCCAATGAAGGCCAGCGGCCATATGTATTCAACAAGATGGCCATTGAAGAGATTCAACTGGTTGAGCAGGAAAAGCAGGCCCAGGGCGATCAGCACGAGTGCGCCGATGGGCTCCTTGCGCCGCCAGTACACCTGCGGAGGGACGCCTGGAACTGCGGCTGGGGCGGCGGGATCGACAAACCCCGGTGCGGGCGGCGTGAATGGAGCCTGCCACGCGCCCTGGTACGGCGGCTGGTATTGGCCCGCGGAATAGGTCGGCGGCTGATAACCAGCGGCCGTGGGATCGGAGCCAGGGTTCACCGGGCCCGGATTGACGAAGGGCTGATTGGCAGGACCCGGATTAACCGGGCCACCCCAGGCTTGATAGGGGGCAGGGCCGGGCTGGCCGGGAGTGCGAGGACGCTGGCCGAGATTCAGCCAGTTCCCTACTTCGTTCAGTCCGAGTGGATCCGGCGGGGGCTGGCCGTCGTGCAGAGCCCTGGCGGTGTGGAACGCCTCGAAGGATTGGTAGAGGATCCATGCGGCGATGAACAGGCCGAAGATGCCGTGGTACTCGGTAATGCTGACAAGCACGGCGAAGATGACTACGTGGATCAGCCCCTTGAAGAACTGGCCGTTGTACATGGCTCCGACGCCGGGAATGAGGCCCAGCACTGCGGCCGCCGCGGGGTTTGGGCCTTGCGAGTGCGTTGCGACGAAGGGCTGTTGAAGGGTCTGCCACGAAGTCCAGCAGGGCTCGCAGAGTATCTGCCCTCCGGTGGATGTGCGGACGCAGGTGGCGCAGAGCGGCTTGCCGCAATTCTGGCAATAGGCGGTTGCGCTGACACCGCTGTGATTTACGCAGTCCATATTGTGCTCCTTTCCCGTATTGCCTTTGCGGAGCCGCCGGAATGCGCGGACCGGGGCCCGGACGTGAGGGAATGCGACGTCAGGGAAGCTTCAAAAAAATCAGAGGAATCGATTCGCGAGGGCGACTGCGCAGGGCTGCCGGATTGTTGCGGAGGGTCAACGCGGGAACCGCCGTCCTTACGGGGGGTGGGTGCCTGCTTCGACTCTCCGGGAGCGGGCTTCTGCTGCGCGGGTGGGTTATCCGCATCTCCGCCCTCGCCCTCGTTCTGGGTGGAGTTGCGCAGTTCCCGCATTCTGGATTCAACTTCGTATACAAAACGCAGGTGATCGTAATAACGAATGATGGGCGTCGAGGCCATCGTCAAGCGGCGCTCCATGAACGAACGAACCGCGGTGGGACGCAGGCTGGAAAGGCGCACGTCTGTGAACCGGAAGCCGGTGAGGTAAAGCGTGAGCGAGATGGAAAAGAACGCCATGGCGGCCGTCATCAGCAGCCGAGGCTCGGCAAAGCGGCGAACGCGACCCACAAAGCCGGGACGCTGCCAGGCCGGGGTCATGGGCAGCACGTTGCTGCTGCCGGCAATCAGGCCGTAGCCCTCAATTTGCCCAGGGCCGGTCTGGGCCAGAATCCTGTCGAGAAGGCCGGCCGGGACCTCGGGTTCCATGGAGAGGAACCCGAGCCATTCCCGGCCCTTGCGCGATTCGTCAAAGAGCGCCGTGCAGGCTGGGCAGACAGCCATGTGAGCGCTGAAGGTGGCCTCGTCTTCAGGCCGGAGCAGCCCGTCCAGCGCGTCCGCCAGAAGGGTCTCCCACTGGCCGCAGGCCGGAGAGTTCGGAATGTTTCCGCGATCTGCCATGGTTACATCACCTCCCGTTTATTACGTTCCAGCAGGCGCGCCAGTTCCGCGCGGCCCCTGCTGATGCGGGACTTGACTGTCCCTTCGGGTATGCCTAACACCTGTGCGATCTCCTTGTAGTCCAAATCCTGCAAGTCTCTAAGAATGACGGCTTCGCGGAGCTCAACGGAGACACGCGCGAGCGCATTCTGGACCATTTTTGCAAGTTCTTTCTGGGCAGCCGATTCGTGCGGCGAAGGCCCTGAAGAAGTCAGGCGATCAATTGGTTTGAGTTCCTCGGTGTTCTCCCATCCGTCGTCGAGCGAGCTGGTGGCGCGCTGATTGCGTGTGCGGCGGAAGTTGTCGACCAGGAGGTTGCGGGTCATGGTGGTGATCCAGACCTGGAGACTGCCGCGGGTGGTATCGAAGCTGGCCAGGTTGGAATAGATCTTCAAGAAGACGTCCTGAGTCAGGTCTTCCGCGTCGGCGGGGTTGCCGGTAAAGCGATAGCAGAGGCCGTAGACGCGCCGGTGGTGCGTGCGCACCAGTTCGGCCCACGCGCCGGAATCGCCGTTCATGCAGAGCCGCACGACTTGGGACCAGTCGACTTCCAGCGGATTCACCTCCACGCGCGCCTGGCGAAGGGCAGGCGTAATGGCCTTTCCCCCCTGGACGTGTCCCGCGGCCGGCCTTGGACTGCCGTTGCCTGGACCCTCCAGAGTACGCCGAGAAGGGCTGGCCGGGGTCCCCGGCGACAGGTTTTTGTCGCGGGGGTGACTCGCCGGCGATGCCAGTCCGATCACGCTCCAGCTTAATGTACCCACGCATTGCATAATTTGCTAATACGCGGGATTTGCACAGTTAGTTCCCGGCGGAGCAATTGAGTTTCCAGTGGCGGCGGAAAAACTCTCACATGGCGCACTTCGCGGGTGCTTTGTATCAGGGCACGACTTCAGTCGTGCCGCTAAAGCTCATTAAATGAGCCGGGCTTTGGCCCCTGCGGGACGCTCTCCAGACCCAGCGCCAACATCCAGCCCCTTTTCCGCGGCGACTCCCGACCGGGGTCCCCACGGATAGGTCTTAGTCCGTGGGGCGAATGGGCACCCCCTGGGACGCGATTTAAACCTGGACCGCTCTGAATCCCCTTCTAGAGCGAGTTTTCTAAGTAACTGCCATACCGAGCGCGCCTTTCTCCCGTAACTTTTCCTTGCCGGCTTCATCTCAATGTTGGCGCTCGCGTTGTGCTCTTCCCTGGCGCTGGAGGTTTTATGTCGAGAGTTCTGAGCTTGATTGCATTGATGGTTGTGGTTGTTGCCGCGGTGGGCGTTTACACCAGTGCGAAGGGTGCGGGCCGCTCACCCATCCCTGCCGCTACTGCCGATGTTGCGCTGGCACAGGCGCCGGGCAAGCAGACGGCTGTGTTTGCTGGAGGCTGTTTCTGGGGCACGCAGTCAGTCTTTGAGCGGGTGAAGGGCGTGGTCTCCACCACGGTTGGCTACTCCGGCGGGTCAGCCGATACGGCAACCTATGACCAGGTAAGTAATGAGACTACAGGACATGCGGAATCGGTGAAGGTGGATTACGATCCCTCGAAGATCACCTATGGGCAACTGCTGCGGATCTTCTTTTCTGTCGCGCACGACCCGACGCAGCTGAACCGGCAGGGCCCCGACCGCGGCACGTCGTACCGGTCCGTCATCTTCTATGGCAACGAAGAGCAGCGGAAACTGAGCGAGGCGTATATCAAGCAACTGGATGCGGCGCACGTGTTTGGCAGCCCGATCGTGACCCAGGTTGTGCCGCTCAAGGGCTTCTACGATGCCGAGTCGTACCACCAGCATTACGCGGACAACAATCCCAATAATCCGTATATCCTGGTGTGCGACCGGCCAAAGATCGAGGCGCTCAAGGCGCAGTTCCCGGAGCTGTTCGTTGAGGGCAAAGGGAAGTGAAGCGGATGGAAAATCCAAGGGGAAGCAAAAGGACTTTTTCGAGATAAGGGACGGCGATGGCCAGAACGGCAATGGTGATGAACCAGAGCTGCGTAAGCATGTTGGGGGTTGCGGAGGGGTTCATCGGGGCTCTCCCTGGGGGCTAGTTGCAAAAGTTCCTGGGGAGTGAGATGCGCGGATGCGGAATTTCGGCACCTGCGCCACCCACATGGCAGACAGAGCAACACCCGGAGCGCTCCACCGCACGTCCGGAAATTGGTTCATTTCGTCATTTGAGGGTTACTTCCAATTAGCCGGTTACTCGCCCGGAATCGACCTGAAGAGTCGGATCGGCGGCGCAACCCTCGTTCTATAGGGCGGCGCTGCGAGTTGAGAACTTCAAAGTCCCGAGGTAAAGTGCCGTAGCAATCAAGGAAATGGCCGTCACCAACAACTCTGTCTTCCAGCCCTCCACAATATCGAACCTCTGAGATGGCTCGGCTAACCCGATGCAGAAATTGAGCACAATCAAGAGTGCTGGCCCCATCGACGTGCCGGTAACGGCGAGAAACCAGAAGCGCCACCCACTGAATCGACTGACCAGCATCACAAACGGTAGTGTTACGACCCAAGCAAGCATGATTATTAGGAAAGCGCCTCTGACAAAGAGGAACCAACTGGTGAGTGATCGCGAAAATTCATCGTAGTTGCATGCGATCACGACGGCACAGTGTTCGATGGGGCCTGCGGGATTCGTGCCCCGTCCGGCTCTCCTGTCCGATTTCGGACACCCCTGTCCGTTCTGAATGGCTGTATGGCTCCTTGCCGCCCCCTAACCCCTGCGTTTTGTGACGCGACCCGGCCAGCGGAATGGCGATAGGAATGCTGACAGAACTATCGCGTTCTCTTTCCCGTACCCACCGTAGCGGTTCATCCGCGTCGATTGGTTAGCAGAAAACGGGATGGTCGCAGTCGAAAATTTCCAGGCACCGGAGGAAGTCTCTTGGGGAAGTATTTCGCTGTCCTATGCGGTGTTGGCATGCTGATGGCTTCAACCGTGCTGCATGCGACGCACGTCACAAAACAGGAGCAGGCAAAACCATCGGCGTCTCCGCAGACGCCGCCCCGGCCGCAACCGCCCGCGTTTGCGAAGGTGCCTCTGATTGACCATCCGCTGACCCTGGCGGACTTTGCCGGCATGGAGCCGCGGCCCGAGCTCAAGGACAAGCTGACGCACCTGACCAGTTTCATTCAAAATCAGCCCACGGATGGCGCTCCGGCAACTGAAAACACCGAGGTGTGGTTGGCCCGCACCAATACCGCCCTCTACATTGTGTTCATCTGCTTTGACCGTCACCCCGAGCTCATCCGTTCGCACCTGGCCCGCCGCGAGAACATTACCAAGGACGATTATGTCAGCGTGATGCTGGACCCGTTTCGGGACAGGCAACGAGGCGTGGAGTTCCAGGTGAATTCCGCGGGCGTACAGGCGGACGCCTCATGGACTGAGACCAACGGCCCCGACTATAGCTACGACCAGGTGTGGGACTCGGACGGGAAGATTACGAGCAAGGGATGGATGGCGCTGATCGCGCTTCCCTTCCGCAGCCTGCGCTTTCCGCCCGCGGGTCACGACTGGGGCGTGGTGTTCTGGCGCAACCTGCCGCGCAACAGCGAAAACGACTTTTGGCCCCGCGTCTCAGCAAACGTGACCGGAGTGTTCAGCCAGGAGGGCGTGCTGCGCGGCATTGAAGGCGTCACCGGCTCGCACAATGTGCAGATCAACCCCTACGCACTGGCGCAGAACGAGCACACCCTTGAAACACTGGACCCCAACAATCCCTACTTCAGCACGCGCAGCGCCGAGGCCACCGGCGGAGGCGAAGTGAAAGCGGTATGGCGCGACGCCATTGTCTTTGACGGCACCGTCAATCCCGATTTCAGCGACGTGGAAAGCGATCAGCCTCAGTTCACCGTGAACCAGCGCTACCCGGTCTACTTCCCCGAGCTGCGGCCGTTTTTCCTGGAGAACGCCAGCTACTTCGCGACACCCATGACGCTGCTCTATACGCGCAACATTATCCGGCCGGACGTGGGCCTGCGCGTTACCGGAAAGCTGGGCCATACGAATATGGGGTTGCTGGCCATTAACGACCGCGAGCCCGGCCAGACCATTCCAGCCGGTGATCCCCTCTATGGCACGAAGGCTGGCTTTTACGTGGGACGTGTCTCACAGGATCTTGGCAAAGGATCCAACGTAGGACTCATGTACACCGACGAGGAGTTCGGCGGCGGATGGAACCGCATTGGCGGCGCCGATTTCACGTGGCGCATCAACGACCACTGGACTACGCTTGGCCAGTCCGTCGAGAGCTCAACCAGAATGAGCAATCCCGCCAGCGCAGCAACCGTGTTTCCCCCCGGCTACAACGCCGGCCCCGCAACCGACTGGCAGACGCAGCGCAACGGGCACTCGTTCAACATGTTCAACGAGTATCAGGACATCAGCAAGGGCTTCGAAAGTTTGCTGGGATTCTTTCAGACCTCGAATATTCGCAGCGATCACGTGCACGCTACATATCAGTGGTTCCCGAAAAAGAGCGTGGTGCAAAGCCGCGGCCTTGAAATCAATCAGAACGTCGCCTACGATCACGCCAACAACCGGGTCTACCACTACACCACATTCGATCCATTCCTGCTGCTTACGCGCAACATTGTCGTTGCGCCCCTGGTTGGCCAGAACTCCGACACCGTGGGGCCGCAGGATGGCTACCCCATGCCCGCAAGCGAGAACTTCACTGAGAACTTCGGCGGCTTTGTCAGCCGTGGACAGCCGTGGGGCATCCTGAACTACAACGTGGTAGCGCTCCGCAGCGGGAACGTCAATTACAACCCGCTGGCGGGGGCGATTCCGTTTCTCATGAATCAGGAAACCGTGCAGGCGCTCATCAGCGTGAATCCTGTGCGCCATTTGACTGACGACAACACCTACCTGCTCGATCGCGATCACGCCGTAAACAACGGGCAGCTTGTGTATGAAACGCAGACCTTCCGGACCAAGCTCAACTACCAGTTCACGCGGGCGTGGTCCGCACGCGCCATTGTGGAGTACGACACAACCTTGGCAAACCCTGCGGAGACTTCTCTCGCTCGCACCAGGCAGGTGCAGACGCAGGGTCTGCTGACATGGCTGCCGCATCCGGGCACGGTGGTCTACGTGGGCTGGAACAACGACCTGCAGAATTTGAACCACACGGTTTGCACTGCGAACCCGATCGGTTCACCCGAGCGCTGCAATCCGAACCAGCCGATTCTTGCGCGTGGGCCGGGTTATTTGAACGACGGCCGCCAACTGTTTGTCAAAGCTAGTTATCTGTTTCGCTTCTGAACCACCTGCGGTACGGCAGCCGCTCGCACCGGCGTCCGATTTTGAACACCCTTTCTCAGCAATGAACGCATATCCGGGGTATCGAAGCTACTAAGGCGTTGATTTCAAGAGCCTGACATAACGCAAATTGTGGACCGTGACATGCTTGCTCGAAGTGCAAGCGAATGTGTGTGTGGAGGGTATTCGATGCGGGTTCTGCTACAGGATGTTACCTACGCGCTGCGACAGCTTCGCAAGTCGCCTGGCTTTACCATCACCGTTCTGCTCACGCTGGCGCTGGGCATCGGCGCAAACTCGGCCATCTTCACCCTGGTCAACGCCATCCTGCTGCATAACCTTCCGGTTACAGATCCCAAGAGTCTCATCCGCATCGGCGACACGGACGATTGCTGCGTGAACGGCGGCTGGAACGACAACGGGGACTATTCGCTCTTCGCCACGGACACCTACACCATGTTCAAGAAGAGCCTGCCGGAGTTTGAAGAGCTTGCAGCCATGGAATCCGGCTACGCATGGCGGCCGCTCACGGTGCGCCGCGCCGGCCCGCAGACCGTGGCCAAATCGTTCACCGCCACCTTCGTCTCCGGCAATTACTTCCGCGTCTTCGGGCTCTCGCCGACGGCCGGCCGCCTGTTTATGGACAGCGACGACCAGAAGGGCGCGCCGATTACCGCCGTGATGAGCTACGACGCCTGGCAACAGGATTACGCGGGCGACCCCTCCGTTGTCGGTAGCACCTTTTACATCAACACCAAGCCGGCCACCCTCATCGGCGTGGCTCCCAAGGGCTTCTACGGCGACCGCATCGACACCAACCCGCCCAAGTATTTCGTCCCCATGAACGCGATGGACGCGATCAGCGGCGCGCCGTACTTCAACGATCCCGATACTCAATGGGCTTACATTATCGGCCGCGTCAAGCCTGGAACCTCCATCCCCAACCTGCAAGCCAAGGCCAGTGCGCTCCTCAAGCAGACCTACGCGCCGCTTAAGACATTTACCGATCCGCGCGCCCAGAAGGTGCTGCCCAACACGCACGTAGTGCTCACCCCCGGTGGCGGCGGCATCCAGAACATGCAGAGCGGCTACAAGGACCATCTCAAGCTGCTGCAGTGGATCGCCGCGCTCGTCCTTCTCGTCGCCTGCGCCAACATCGCCAATCTCCTGCTGGTTCGCGGCATGAGCCGCCGCGCCGAACTCTCCATCCGCTCGGCCCTGGGTGCGCAGCGTAGCCGCATCGTCCGCCAGTTGCTTACTGAAAGCGTGCTTCTCTCCGCCATCGGCGGCCTGCTCGGCCTCGCTATTTCCTATCTCGGAGCACACGCGCTGCTGGCGCTCGCGTTCCCTGACCAGCACAATATGCCGGTCAATGCCTCGCCGTCGCTTCTCGTCATCGGTTATGCTTTTGCGCTCTCGCTCCTCACCGGGATCCTCTTCGGCCTCGCGCCGGCGCTGATGGCCGCCCGCACCCAACCTGCTGAAGTCCTGCGTTCGAACGCCCGCACCACCGCTCTCGGCGCTTCCTGGGTGCAGAGGGCGCTTGTGGTTCTGCAGGCCGCGCTGTCACTGGTTTTGCTGGTCGCCGCAGGCCTCTTTGCACAGAGCCTCAACAAGGCCCAAAGCGTCGACATGAAGCTGGACGCAACCAACCGCTACATCGCCCACTTCAATCCCCAGGCCGCCGGCTATAAAAACACTGAGGTCGAGCCCCTCTATCAAACCATCGAAGACCGCTTCCACGCCATTCCCGGCGTTCTCAGAGTCGGGCTCTCCACCTATACGCCCATGGAGGACAACAACTGGGGATCAGGCGTGAAAATCCAGGGCGAAGCCGACATCAATAAAGGCGCATCCTGGGTGAAGGGCACGCCGGAGTACTTCGATTCCGTGGGCACGCATGTCGTCATGGGCCGCGGCTTCACATCGCAGGACACGCTGAATGGGCCGCCCGTCGCCGTCGTCAACCAGGAATTCGTCAAGCAGTTTTTCGGCAACCGCAATCCCATCGGCCATCGCTTTGGCTTTTCCGGCCCCGGCCAGGCCGGCCTGGATGGAGCGCATGAGATCGTCGGCGTGGTGGAAGACACGACATACACAAGTGTCTATTGGAAGGACCACACCATGTACTTCCTTCCCCTCACGCAGCGCGCCGGCAGCCCCAACGATCCCAGCCCCGGCGGTTCCATCGACAAAGACCTATCCATGTTCGCCGGAGCCCTGGTCATCCAGACCGCCCATCCCATCCCCGGCTTTGAAAAAGTGGCCGGCGATACGCTGGCCCGCATCAACCCCAACCTTACGATCATTAAGTTCCAGACCTTCCAGCAGCAAATCGACGACCAATTCATCCAGGAGCGCCTGATCGCCCGCCTCACCTCGCTCTTTGGTGCGCTCGCGCTGCTGCTCGCCGCCATCGGCCTCTACGGCGTCACCGCATACACCGTCGTCCGCCGCACGCCGGAGATCGGCATCCGCATGGCCCTCGGCGCGGAACGCAGCCGCGTCATTACCATGGTCATGCGCGGCGCCATGATTCAGGCGCTTGCAGGACTCGCCATCGGCGCGCCCGTCGCCATGCTCTGCGTGCGCTACGTCAAGTCGCAGCTCTTCGACATCACCACCGTCAACCCGACAGTCATGATCGGAGCTATCGTCACTCTGACCCTCGCAGCCGCCATCGCCGGCATCATCCCCGCACGCCGCGCCGCCTCCATCGATCCGGTAAAAGCCTTGCGCATTGAATGAGCAGCGCCCTCATCGCTCGCGCCGGCGTTATTGCTTTGCGCCGGCCCAGCGGCAGAGCGCGGATGCGCTGACCACCTCAAGCTTATCGTCTCGCACAAAGCGTACGGCTCAGGGCAACAACAAGCAGTCGCATACAGCTAAACCTCTAGAACCAAAGCCCTATTCCCGCGACCGGCTGCCGGTGCTTCAGTCTTCGGGCCGAGTTCCGCAACCACCTCCGGCACGTCAACCGCATCCAATAACGAATGAAGCTCCGGTTCGTCGCTGCCTGCATTTTCGCCGCTTCCATCACCACTGCTCTCCGTGCCGATAACGCCCGTTTCGACCTCGAAGGCCCAAAGATCGACATCCGCGTCACGCGCGGAAGCGCCACGCTGCCCATCGCCGAGGTGCCCAACCTGCAGCCAGGCGACAAGATATGGGTCAAGGCCGACCTTCCCGCCAGCCAGTCCAACCATTTGCTGCTCATTGTCGCCTTTCTTCGCGGCACCACAAACGAGCCGCCGGACAGTTGGTTCACCAAGATTGAAACCTGGGACAAAAAGACAGTAGAAGGCACCACCATTACGGTCCCCGCCGAAGCCCAGCAGGCCATTCTCTTTGTAGCGCCAGAGACTGGCGGCGACTTCAACACTCTTCGCTCCGCCGTTAAAGGCAGGCCGGGTCTCTTTATTCGCGCGGATGTCGACCTGAATGAAGCCTCCTTCGAACAGCAGCGCATTGAACGCTATCTCGCCGCAATGAAAACCGTCCCGCAGAACGACGAGAAAGCCATTCATGAGCGCTCCGCGAAGCTGGCTTCTACCCTCAACCTCAAGCCGAACGCCGACTGCTTCAAAAAGCCTGTCGAGCAGCAGGTGAACTGCCTTACCCAGTCCAGCGCTCCCGTCCTCCTCGACGACGGGCACGGCCAGAGTATCGCTGAAGCTGTCTCGACAGGCCCATCGTCCGACTTCATCAACGCCGCCTCCTATACACAGCCCGTGGGCGCCGGACTCTACTCAGCCTATGTCGGCGCTGTGGTGGATCTGGTCCATCTTGTCAGCCTGATGCGCACGGCGGTGTA
>Ga0302278_10005599_pt1 | contig 12358 bp, 9 predicted proteins | sample III_Bog_N3_2_FD_194543 | JGI IMG/M metagenome (GOLD analysis project Ga0302278, IMG submission 194543) | Peat permafrost microbial communities from Stordalen Mire near Abisko, Sweden - III_Bog_N3_2 | ecosystem: Environmental > Terrestrial > Soil > Wetlands > Peat | place: Sweden: Abisko... | reverse complement strand
CGCGGATCGAGCACCTGGTGCGATGTCGGCGTGTAGTCGGTGATCACGTCGCCGGTCGGGGTGCGAACGCTGGCCAGCATCCATGGGTCAAGGTGCACGCCTCCATTTGCGAAGACCGTATATGCCCCAGCCATATCCAGCGGCGTTGCACCATACGATCCGATCGCCATCGAAGGGGTTGCCTGCACGCTCTTAATGCCCGCGTCACGAGCCAGCGCCGCTACGCGATCGAAGCCCACCATGCTGGCCAGGCTGATGGTTGCATTGTTGTCTGAACGCATCAGCGCGAAGCGCGCCGTGATGTTGCCGTAATATTCGCCGAAATTGCGCGGCGTATATTCGTAGGGCGTTCCTTCGCCGTAGGTCTGCTGTGAATCATCGAGTATGGTGACCGGCGAAAACAGCTTGGTTTGTCCCGGCAGCATGGTGCCTTCCACCGAGGTCTGAAAAGCCGACGCGTACACAAACGGCTTGAAGATTGAGCCCGTGGGCCGCGTCGCCACTGCGTGATTGACCTGCGAGACACCGTAGCTGCGCCCACCCACCAACGCCAGCACCTGCCCCGTATGCGGATTAAGCGCTATCAGCGCAACCTGTGGGTAAACATAGCTCTTGCCCAGCTTGCGATCTTTCGCATGCAACCTGTCAACGCGAGCGTCGACCAGCTTGATCGCAGTTTCAACCGCGCTTGTGGCCACCCGCTGCAGATCGGGATCGAGCGACGTATAGATTCTCAACCCCTCGCGGTTGAAGTCGCGATCGCCCAGCTTTTGCAACAACTGGTCGTGAACCAGGTCGACAAAATAAGGTGCTTCGCTGGCATCCATGCTGCCCGGCTGAAGATGCAATGGCTCGCGCTTAGCGTCTTCGGCCTGTTCCTTGGTGATGGCGCCGGTTTCAACCATCGAATCGAGCACCAGGTTGCGGCGATCGAAGGCGCGATCCGCGTGGCGGAATGGATTCAGCCGGCTGGGGCTCTGAATCACGCCGGCGAGCAACGCACACTCAGGAAGCGTGAGCTGCTTTACATCCTTGCCGAAATAGTCCTGTGCCGCCTCTCCAAATCCATCAATTGAGAAACTGCCCCGCTGCCCGAGCGGCACCTCGTTGGCATACATCTGGAAGATCTGCTTCTTGGTGAAGCGATTCTCAAGCTGGAAGGTGATGACCACCTGCAGGAACTTGCGCTTGAAGGTTCGCTCCGGCGTGAGAAAGAACATCTTGGCCAGCTGCATGGTGAGCGTCGATCCGCCCTCAGTGTAGCGATGCCTCGGCGTCAGGTCGTTCAGCACCGAACCGGCCAGCCGATGATAATCCACGCCATTGTGCTCAAAAAAACGCCGGTCCTCAATGGCCACAACCGCGTTCACCAGGTTGGCCGGAAGCTCGTCGTATGTCACCAGGCGGCGCTTGGTGCGGTTCGAGTCCTCGCTCAGGCCGGTAACAAGCTGCGGTTCCAGTTCGTAGCTTGAAAGCTGTTCGCCTCGCTCATCGGTGATCGACTCAACTGCGCCGTGGCTCACGTGAATAGTAGCGCTGTCAGGCGCGTGATACGACTGCGGTCCGGGATGCACCGTGACAGACGAGGCGCTCAATTGGTAGGTGCCGAGCTTCGACTCTGGCGACGCGCCCACCTCTGTATAGCCGGCCTCGCTCAGTTCATGGGCAATCAGAGTGACCGACAGCTTTTGCTCGGGGCGCACCTCGCGCGGTGCCGCAAAAATCTTTGCCGTATCTACAAACACCGGCTGCTGAAAGCGCTGGTCAACAATGCCGCGGTAATGGTAGTAGGTGTACTCAAAGATGCAGAAACACACCAGCACAACCAGCGCGATTGCCGCACCGCCAAAGATCAGCAGCCGCCGGACCAGCGAGGTCCCATTCGTGTTCCGCGCGATTTTTATCTTTAATGCCATGATTAAGACAGCCTCTAGCTTCTAGCTATTAGCCTTTAGCTCCGTCGAGCTACGAAAATACGTTTGCCCAAGAGCGATCGTTCCGCCTCATTCTTTCGCTATTGGCTACTGGCTATTGGCTGTTCTTACGCCTCTCCCAGCAGCAGATCTTCGCGTACCTTTTCCTTCACCAGCGCCGCAACTTCGCCCAGCGCCACGTCAACGCTTGAGCTTGTTTGCCGCCTAACCAGTTCCACTTGCCCCGCCGCAGCCTTCTTGCCCACGTTGATGCGATACGGAATTCCGACAAGGTCAGCATCTTTGAATTTGACGCCGGCGCGTTCGTCTCGGTCATCAAGCAGCACGTCAAGGCCTTCCGTTTCAAGCTCCGCCGCCAGCTTTTCGCCAGCCTCGCGCAGCGTGGCATCTGACACATTCGTCACCGTAACCACCACGGTGAACGGTGCAATCGACGCCGGCAGCCAGAATCCGTTGGCATCATTCGATCCCTCAATTGCCGCGGTCAGGATTCGTTCGATGCCGATGCCGTAGCAGCCCATGATCGGCATCACTTCCTTGCCGTTTTCGTCCAGCACGGTTGCGCCCATCGACTCGGTGTACTTGTAGCCGAGCTTAAAGATGTGACCGACCTCGACAGCCTTGCCGACCACGAGCCTTCCCGCGCAGTTGTTTGTAGGGCAGGCGTCATCTTCATTCACGCTGCGGATATCGGCCGCGAGGGTCCAGCCAAAGTCGCGGCCCGGCGTCACGTTGCGATAGTGGTAATCGAGTTTGTTGGCGCCGCACACCATATTTTTGCGGCCTTCGAGCGCTTGATCGACAATCACGGCTAGGCCGTGCTTCACACGGCTTACGATACGGTCGAAATCCTCGCCGGCCCGTGGCTTGATCCCTGGCGCACTGCCGGCGGTTTCCGCTCTTCCTAAGATTTTGCGCGTCGTAACCTCGGGAATTGACAACCACGTCAGCTCGAAGTCCTCATATGACAAGACATTCGTAAGGCCGACCGGCCCCAAGTATCCTGCCGGACCATTGAAATACCTCTGCAGTTCGTCCGCCTGCATGGGGCGCAACTCAGTCGCGCCCACCATGCCTGACAATTTGGTTTCGTTGACCGAGTGGTCGCCGCGCAAAAACGCTGCCAACGGACGCCATTCGTTGCCGAGGTTGGCCATATACGCCACGCACTTGATGTCGTTCGCGGGCGACATCTTCAGGAACGCGGCAATATCGGCGATCGCGCCCATTCCCGGTGTATGAATCAGCTCCGGCTTGCCATCGCCCGTCGGCTCAAGCTCTTTCACGGGCTCCAGCAACGAAGTAGCCTTCTCCAGATTCGCCGCGTAGCCGCACACCGAGCAGCTTGCAATCAGGTCCTCGCCCGCGTCGGTGTACACCATAAACTCCTGAGACCGCGATCCGCCCATCGCCCCCGAATCGGCCTCCACCGCTACAAACTTGAGCCCGCAACGCGTAAAAATGCGCCGATAAATCGCGTCGTGCAGGTCGTAGCTTTTGTCCAGTCCGGCCATGTTGATGTCGAAGGAGTAGCTGTCCTTCATCATGAATTGGCGCACCCGAAGCAGCCCGCCCTTAGGCCTCGGCTCGTCGCGGAATTTGGTCTGAATCTGGTACCAGATCTGCGGCAACTGCTTGTAAGAACGTAATTCGCCGCGCGCAATCGAGGTCATTACCTCTTCGTGGGTCATGCCCAGGCACAGCTCCGCGCCCTTGCGGTCTTTCAGGCGGAACATGTTGTCGCCCATTACCGTCCAGCGGCCGCTCTCAACCCACAGGTCCTTAGGCAGAATCGCAGGCAGAAAAAACTCCTGCCCAATCTTGTCCATCTCTTCGCGCACAATGCCGATAATCTTGTTCAGCGACCGCTGACCGAGGGGAAGATAGTTGTAGATGCCGGCGCCGAGCTGCCGAATGTAGCCGGAGCGCAGAAGAAACTTGTGGCTGGCCACTTCGGCGTCCGCCGGGGCCTCGCGCAATGTAGGAACAAATAGCTTCGACCAACGATGCATAAAAGAGTGCGTAAACTTTCCCGTCCGCAGTGAGCGCGGACGCAGTACAAATTGGAGCAGTCTTCATTCTAAATGTTCCCGGAACGATGCTTTGACGCGCCGGCGTATGGAACAAATCGCGTGGCCGGCATCTATTCCTGAGCGAAGACAGCGAACGCGTCGCGACTCGAATGAATAACGCGAAGGATACGCAGCTCTTCGAGCCTTGGGCTATAGAAGATCAGGTAGTTTCCAGCGGTGAATGCGCGAACGCTGGGGCGCTGATTCGATTCCAGGCTCCTGCCGATGAAGGGATGCTGCGCGAGGAGCGTGAATTTTCCTGTAATGGAGTGGATCAGGCGGGTCGCAATAGGGATACTGCCACTCTCTCGGGCGATGTAAAGCCAGATGTCGTCCAAGTCGGTCCGGGCTTGCGGAGCTAAACGGATTCGCATGATCTTGCAGCGATCCTCGAGGTTCCGCGCTCTTTAACAGAATCGACCAGCGAATGGAGAGTTTGGGCGGTGTATTCCTCTCCCTCCCCGGCATCCAGGGACTGTTCCGCCAGATCAAGCGAAGCCAGCAGTTCAACGCGGGCGCGCTCTCGCTTTTCCCACAACGAAAGAGCCTGTCGCACGGCCTCTTCGCGGTCGCGGAAACGCCCTTGCTGAATTCCCAATTCAACAAAGGAGGATTGCTCCGGAGTGAGATCGACTTGCATAGCTCAAGATTAGGAGGGGCGCTTCTGCATGTCAAACGGCGACTTAGGGTAGATTGAGAGACGCTTTGTTCTAAATGTTTGCTGGAGGCGCGATGGAGCCGCGCACCATTCACGTTACCGGAGTTTTATGCCGTCGATTCCGGTACACCACTCGCTCTTAATGAAGTGTTCTATCGCAGCATCTGCAGTCGCAAATGTTTCGATTCGACTTTCTGCGACTTGAAATGGATTCCAGGGATAGGAACGCTGCCATGTGATTTGCACGTCTGAATCTCTCGCAGTGAGGGTCGCACCTTCATAGACAGCTTTCGATGTGCCATGATTCGGAAAAGCTCCATCTTGCAGCAAAAGAGACTTAACAAGATCTTTTACTTCCTATGTTCCAACTGCGCCGAGTGATTGCCGTTCGGCCACGTTGACATGGCCGTCAACGACGAGCTTCCTCAAAAGCTGTGCTCTCGTGTCCATCTCCATCGCTTCCACCTGTGATACTTCGCCGGAACAATTCCAGCCATTTGCCCCAAGGTCTCATCTCCAAAACCCGCGAAAGCTCGCCCCTCAGCCAGCGCGCCTTTCTGTTCCCTTATCCCTGATCCCTGCCTTAAATCAACTCCACGCCCCACAGATCGTGCAGATGGACGAGCCCTTCCACTTTACCTGCACCATCCACCACCACCAGGGAAGTAATCTTGCGTTCTTCAAGGATTGCCAGCGCCTTGGCTGCCAACTCGTCTCCGCCGATTGTGCTCGGACGCGCATTCATAGCCTCGCCGGCCGTGCGGCTGAGCGCCGCGCCGCCCTCACGCTCAAGCAGCCTGCGCAAATCTCCATCGGAGATCACTCCACGCAAGCGGCCACTGTCCTGCACCGTCGTAATGCCCAATTTCTTCGACGACATCTCGAAGATCACGTCCGCCATCGACGTCCCCGTCGCAACCACCGGCACATCCTCACCGGTGTGCATCAGGTCGCGCACCTTGGCCAATTGTTTGCCCAGCTTGCCGCCGGGATGCAGCTCGGCAAAGTCCTCGGCGCGAAAGCCCTTGCGAATGCTTACCGCAACGGCCAGCGCATCGCCCAGCGCCAGCATCGCAGTGGTTGAGGCGGTGGGCGCCAGGTTCAGCCCGCAGGCCTCGCGCTCTACGCTGCAGTCGAGCGCCACGTCGCTGGCCTCGGCCAACGTCGACTTCAAATTGCAGCAGAAGCTCACCAGCGCGTCGCCCTTGCGTTTGAGCGTGGCCAGCAAGCGCAGAATCTCTTCGGTTTCGCCGCTCGCCGAAAGCGCAATCACCACATCGCCCGGCATCAGCACGCCCACGTCGCCATGCACCGCTTCAGCAGGATGCAGAAACAACGCCGGCGAGCCAGTTGAGCTGAGCGTCGCGGCAATCTTCTGCGCAATAATTCCGCTCTTGCCCATTCCGGTAACCACCACACGCCCGTTCTGCTCGCCGCAGCGCAATATCAGCTCAACCGCGCCAGCAAAGGGCTCAGCCATCGGCCCCTCAAGTCGCCGGGCAAGCTCTTCAAGCGCCGCAGCCTCGGTGCGTACCAGCGTCGCCGGTTGAAACGCGCCGTCTTTGTGCTCTGGATTCATCGGTTTCTGATGGTAACAGGTTAAAGGCAGGGAACAGCGAATAGGGAACAGAGAACAGGGATCAGGGAACAAGGGAACGAGGGAACAAGCCATGTGCGCCAAGTCTCGATTTTGATATCTGGGAGAGCCCGCTCCTTAACCGGCGGGTCTTTCTGATCCCTGTTCCCTGATCCCTTGGTTCGGCGGACGCCGAACCAGTAAAATAGACCCATGAGCAGTTTCCCCATGCGCCGCAACACAATTGTTCTTGGCGCAGTCCTGTTTCTATTGGCCGTGTTCGCATGGGCTGGCTGGGCCAACTGGGAGTATCGCCAGCAGGCCGCGGAGCGCCTGCTTGCCAACGCCGCCAAGGGTGAACTTGTTGCCGATGCCGCTACCGGGGCTCCCGTCTATGTTTCGCCGCTCCAGGGCAGAATGGCTCCGGCCTTCGCTCTAAACGATCTGAGCGGTATAAAGGTCCCGCTATCCACCTATCGCGGCAAGGCGCTGCTCATCAACTTTTGGGCAACATGGTGCGCGCCGTGCAAAATTGAGACTCCCTGGATCATCGAGCTGCGCAACAAATACGCGTCGCAGGGATTCGAGGTGCTGGGCATCGACACTGAGGGCGACGACCTAAAGCCCGATGATAAAGTGGGTTGGGCGAAGGCCCAGCAGGCCGCAAGTAACTTTGTCGCCCAAGAGAAGATTCCATACCCCGTCTTGCTCGACGGCGACAGCATAGCCACCCCTTACGGCGGACTCGATGAACTGCCTACTTCGTTTTTCGTTGATCGCAAGGGCAACGTGGTTGCCGCGCAGCTAGGCCTTACGTCAGAGAGCGATTTGGAAGCCAAGATCAAGAAGGCGCTGGGGCAATGAATCAGCAAGTCAGCGAGTCGGCAAGTTAGCAAGTTGGCAACAAGAAAATGCGCAGTGTGATTAAGACAATCGTCCGTACCGCCGCAGTCTTTGCTGCCGCGACCCTGTTTTCCCAAGCCCAGTTTGTCGACTCCGGCGCACCGGGCCAGGCTGGCCCAAAGTCTCAGGCCGTCGTCTACCTTTTCCCTGAACAGGTCACCGTTCGTGCAGGCAAACCGGCCTCCGTCGATCTGCACTTCCGCGTCGCTCCCGGCCTGCACATCAACTCGCACACACCCAGCGACCAGTTTTTGATCGCCACAACTTTTTCCATCCCCGGCAACGACGGTGTTGCGCTTGCAGCGGCCAGTTATCCTGCCGGCCAGCAGATCTCCCTGGCCTCCGATCCAACCACAAAGCTCAATGTCTACACCGGCGATTTTGTTATCCACGCACAACTCGTTTCACCGGCGGGCAATCACCTCGCTCAGGGCAAACTGCACTATCAGGCCTGCGACCGTAACCAGTGCATGCCGCCCAAGACCATTACCGTGCCCATCGACGTAGTCGCACAGTAACTAGTGACTATTAACTGTCTATTCCGTTTATTGCAGTTCTGTTACACTCGAATTCAATTTCCCCTGATACGCGAGGTTTCCCCATGTGCGCAAGTCCCAAAGCCGGCGGCGGCGGCGGTTCGATGGTTACGATCATCGCCACGATCGTGGTGGTTGCTGGCGTAGCCATCTACCTTCTGGATCCCTATCTATTCCAGAACATCATCACAACCATTGCCCGCATATTCAGCTAAAGCGCTGAGGACTCGCAGACCCGACGGCCTGCTACTTCGCGGCTTTCTTCTCGATCTTCGCCCAGGTGTCTTTGAGCGGCAGCGTCCGATTAAATACCCGCTTGTCCGGCGTGGAGTCCCGATCGACGCAGAAGTAGCCCACGCGCTCGAACTGGTAGTGGCCTCCGACCGTTGCCGCAGCCAGTGACGGTTCCAGTTTCGCCCCGGTCACAATCTCAAGCGAGTTGGGATTGAGGTTGTCGAACAGATCGCCGCCCTCAGGAAAATCAAAAGGATCGGGCTTGGTGAAGAGCTTGTCGTAGATGCGAATCTCGGCCTCGATTGCGTGCGTTGCCGAGACCCAATGCATGGTCGACTTTACCTTGCGACCATCGGGCGAGTTGCCGCCGCGGCTGGCCGGATCGTAGCTGCAATGCACTTCAACCACGTTGCCGGCCCCATCTTTCACCACGCTTTGCGCGGTGATAAAGTACGCGTTACGCAGCCGCACCTCCTTGCCGGGAGATAAGCGGTAATACTTCGGCGGAGGAACTTCGCGGAAGTCGTCCTGCTCGATGTAAATCTCGCGAGAAAAGGGAACCGGGCGCGTTCCGGCCGATGGGTCTTCGGGATTGTTGGCGACCTCAACAAACTCTTCCTGTCCCTCGGGGTAGTTGTCGATGACAACTTTCAGGGGCCGAAGTACGGCCATGGCGCGCGCCGCCCGATGGTTCAGGTCGTCGCGCTGAAAGTGCTCCAGCATTTCAATATCCGTCGTGCCATTCGTTCGCGAGGCGCCGATTGAGCCGCAGAAAGTGCGAATAGCCTCAGGCGTAAATCCCCGTCGGCGAATGCCGCTGATAGTAGGCATGCGCGGATCGTCCCACCCGTTCACGCGATTCTCCCGCACCAGCTGCAGCAGCTTACGTTTCGAGAGCATCGTGTAAGTCAGGTTGAGCCGGTCAAATTCAATCTGCTCGGAAGGAAAGATGCCGAGCTGGGCAATGTACCACTTATAGAGCGGCTGATGGTCGGTGAACTCAAGCGTGCACATTGAGTGCGTAACGTTCTCGATCGAGTCAGACTGCCCGTGCGCGTAATCGTACATTGGGTAGATGCACCACTCGTCGCCGGTGCGGTGATGCGTGGCGTGCAGAATGCGATACATCACCGGGTCGCGCATGTTCAGGTTGGGCGAGCCCATGTCGATCTTGGCGCGCAGCACGCGTGTGCCATCGGGGAACTCCCCGTTCTTCATGCGAATGAAAAGGTCCAGATTTTCCTCAATCGCGCGATTCCGATAGGGGCTGTCAGTGCCCGGCTCAGTCAGCGTGCCACGGTGCTGGCGAATCTCGTCTGCAGTCAGGTCGTCGACGTAGGCCTTACCTTCCTTGATCAGCTTCAGCGCCCACTCGTAGAGCTGGCCGAAGTAGTCGCTGGCGTAGCAGAGGCGGTCCCACTCGAAGCCGAGCCAGCGCACGTCGGCCTGGATGGAGTCGACGTATTCTTGCTCTTCTTTTTCGGGGTTGGTGTCGTCAAAGCGGAGATTGGTCTTGCCGCCAAAATCGTCGGCGAGGCCGAAATCGATGCAGATGGCCTTGGCGTGGCCGATATGCAGATAGCCGTTAGGTTCGGGTGGAAAGCGCGTCTGCACCACCGCGTCACCGTACTTCTTGGTACGCACGTCTTCGGCGATCTGTTCGCGGAGAAAGTTTGAGGGAGTGCGAGCTTCGGGGCTTTGAGAGATTGAGTTTTCCGGATTTTCGCTGGGCATGGCTTTAGCTTATTATTCCACCGCAGGGCTGTGCCCAGTTGGAGCGGCGCGGGAGACTATGGAATTTGCAGAGAAACTGGGCATCCGTCCAAAGACGCTGGAATGGCCACGGGAGAAGCGCTTGAGCATAACAGGCAAAGCAGGCGAGGATGCGGAATGAATGTGCCACTATCCGTCTACGCTGACTTAGCGAACAGTCTGCCGATCAACTGGAGCTAAACAGGCGAACGGCAAATGCAGCTTGGTCCCTGAGCGAATAGGATCGCGCCTGCTTACGAATAACCTATACAAGCGGGAAGTATCGGCCATAATCGTGAAAGACCTATTTTCTGCTGTCCAAGGATCTGGAAATACAGAAAGCGAACGGCTGCTATTGCTTGCCGCCGGAGGCGTTCCAGATGAGCCGATTGACGGCTTCGATGAATCTTGGAAGATCATCGGAGGTCAATTCCTCAACACAAGGCATGACATAGAAGCCCGGTCTGGATTTAAAGTCAGAAACCGGCAGATTCAGGGAATTGAAACGTCCATCGTTAGCCGGCATCCGCAGGTAGGACATTCCTTCAAAACGCATCGAAACAAGAACCGAATATTCATCCTTCCGAAATCCCTTATCCACTTTTCCAACCTCCGTGAATTGGAGCCCGTCCTCCTTCACGGTTATGTTCTGCATGGGCTGATACAAACAATAGGGCGAGTCGCTTCCCCGCGTTTGTCTTAAATCGGAATTAACTATTCCGATTGCTTCCTTAACCGTTGGAGGGACTATGTGTTTTTGATCAGCGAGCTTGAGACCTGCCATATCCCTCAGTGCGATTTCTTCTTTCATTAGCTTCATTGAAGAGGGGATAACCTCCGGCCGAAATTGAATGTAGTAGTTCTTCCCCGCTTCTACTTGCAGATGCAAATGAATTTTCGTGAGCTGTCGAGGGGGGCCGTAAGAGTAGGTGAGTATGCACCCTGGACCGGCGCAGCCGCTTGAAAGGATGGGCCGGCTAGTGAATTGAGACCAAAACAAAAGTGACATCGGGAAGGGAGCTTCGACCTCATAAACCACATAGTTGCCAATCTCATTTATCTTCGCCAAGGAATCGTCATTGAGAGATAGTGTCTCATCGCTTTTGCAACAAGGATGCTTTTCGCTCCCGTGGGAGTTCCTATGGTAGATGAATACTTTGGCAGTGCCCGCGGGCAATTGGTCGGGCCTTGGGCGATAGCTGTCGCGTTCGCGGAAAATGAAATTGCGGTCAAGACGCCCACAATCAGCGGGCTTCCGATCACGCGTGCCGACTTTAACCGTTTCATCAAAACTCCTTGATATCGCGGTGCTATGAAGGCTATCAGATTCCGCCCTGCGCTGTAGTGTCGCCATATTGAGAAACGGCGGGCGATTCGCGCGGCAAAAGATGGCAAGTTATTCAAGCGGTAATCATCTTGAGCAGGAGCCCTGCCGTGCCATCAGCGCCCGTGGCGGGGAATATTCAGACCAGCGATTGCAGCCGTTCGACGCCCTTCTTGATCCGCTCCAAACAGACCTCGCGCCCAAGCACAACCAGCGTCTCAAAAAGCGGCGGCGCATTTTTGCGTCCGCAAACAGCCACGCGAATCGGCTGGAACATGGGCCCAGCTTTCAGGCCGAGCGTAGCCGCAGCCCCGCGCAACGCCGAATCCAGCGAATCGTGGTCGAATGCAGTAACTGCCAGCACCTCAAGCGCAGTCTCAAGCACCTTGCGCCCCAGCGCCGGATCGCCCGTTGTTTCTCCTTTTTTGAGGGGAATCAACTCGACCGGATCGTACGGCGCCAGTTCATCGACAAAGAAAAAGTCTGCCGCGCCAACCGCTTCGCCCAGCAGCCTAATGCGCTCGCGAATCAGTGGCGTGACGGCCAGAACTTTTTCCGGCGGCGCGTTGAAGCCGGCCTGCGCGAAAAACGGCTGCAGGTCGCGAGCCAACTCCTCCACCGGCAGCGCCCGAATATGTTCGGCGTTGAGCCACACGGCCTTGTCATCGAACGGAAGCTCTTCAGTGAAATTGATGACCGCGTTGGAGCGATTGACGCCGTCAAGCGTAAACAGTTCCTTCAATTCATCAAGCGTCAGGAACTCCCGATCATTTTTTGGCGACCAACCCAGAAGGCAAAGGAAATTGACAAACGCCTGCGGCAAAAAACCGGCGTCGCGATAAGTCGTCACGCTCACCACCGGCCCGTGCTTGCGCTTCGAAAGCTTCGTTCCGTCGGGCGCAACCAGCAGCGGCAGGTGCGCAAACTGCGGCGCCTTTGCATCGAGCCCTTCAAAAATCAGTAGGTGCTTAAACGTATTGGTCAGGTGGTCTTGCCCGCGGATGATATGGCTGATGCGCAGGTCCGCATCGTCAACGCATGAAGCCAGGTGATAGGTCGGCATTCCATCCGACCGCAGCAGGGCAAAGTCCTCAACCTCGTCGGCCAACTTCGACTGCGCTCCGTACACGCCATCCACAAATCGCAGCGACCGGCCCTCTCCACGCGGCACGCGATAGCGCAGTGCAAACGGCTCGCCGGCCTTGGCGCGGCGGTCGCCTTCTTCGCGTGAAAGATCCCGCATGCCGGGGTTGCACAGCCACGCACCCTGCGCGCCACTCTGGTTGTCGTCGCCCGCGTGCGCCGGCGTAAAGTCGCGATAAGCCAGCCCCTTTGCGAACATCGCCTCAGCGGCCCGGCGATGCAGGTC
>Ga0302278_10005595_pt1 | contig 12362 bp, 10 predicted proteins | sample III_Bog_N3_2_FD_194543 | JGI IMG/M metagenome (GOLD analysis project Ga0302278, IMG submission 194543) | Peat permafrost microbial communities from Stordalen Mire near Abisko, Sweden - III_Bog_N3_2 | ecosystem: Environmental > Terrestrial > Soil > Wetlands > Peat | place: Sweden: Abisko... | reverse complement strand
AGACCTGCTCCAGCGGGACCCCGAAGACCTGCGCGATGCGGAAGGCGGTCTCGAGCGATGGCGAGTACTTGTCGCCCTCAATCGCGATCACGGTCTGCCGCGTGAGGTCGATGCGATCGGCAAGTTGCTGCTGGGTCATCTCTCGAGCGGCGCGGAGTTCGCGGATGGTGTTGCGGATGCGCGGCATCAGAGCGGCCTCCGGTAGGCGATGAGCTGCGCCACGGTCTTCACAACTTCGGCGAGCATCAGCACCGCGAAGAACACACTCAGAAAGTGCAATCCCATGTGGCCGGCATTCAGCTCGTCATGCATGGAGTGCACCCACAGCAAGGCCATCCCCACCAGCATCAGCGAGACGACCGTGAAGTATCCCGAGCGATAACCGCGGAGCGCGATCAGCCGGTCGCGCTCGTCCTTCAGCCGGTTGCGCGTGGCAATGGCGATGATGGACTGCAGGATGATCTGCGCGAGGATGAGGATCGTGATCGAGCCGGCGATGAAGCTGATGCTCGGATGACCGCTGTGGATAAGGATGAAGTACGGCACAAAGACCGCGAGGTCAGCGAGCAGTTCGCCGTAGAGCGATCTTTCCTGGTAGGAGAGGCTTGGCATTGGTTGGCTCCATGTCAAAAATGTTTGACGTAGAGAAATGTAGGACATCGCCGCCTGGATGTCAAACATTTTTTACATCCAATTTCGGATCAGAGACGTGATGGCATACTCTGGGGACTGTATGCTGCGTTCCCTCTTCATCGGGCTGTCGACGAACCGGCGCTTCCGCAGCTTCTCCGAACGCTCGGCGCTGGGGCAGCGCGTCTCACGGCGATTCGTTGCGGGGATGACGGTCGAGGACGCGATCGCAGTGGCAGCGCGGCTGAACGCAGAGGGCATCGAGATCTCGCTGGACTCGCTGGGCGAGAGCGTGACCGAGGCCGTTCAGGCCGAGGCGAGCGCTGCGGTCTACCATCGGCTGCTCGACGAGATTGCAGAGAGAAAGCTGCGCGCCAATGTGAGCGTGAAGCTGACCCAGATGGGCATGGAGAGAGATCCTGCGCTGGCCGAACGGCTCGTCGGCGAGATGGCCGCGCACGCCGCGCGCAGCGGGAGCTTCGTGCGCATCGACATGGAGGGCTCTGCCTACACCGAGGCCACGCTCGCACTCACCGAGAAGCTGCACCGGCAGTCTCCCGGGGCCGTGGGTACGGTGTTGCAGGCCTACCTGCGCCGGACGGAGGAAGATGCGGCACGGCTGCTCGTGCAGGGTATCCGCATCCGTCTGTGCAAGGGGGCGTACAAGGAGCCAGCGAGTATTGCGTTTCCTGCCAAGTCCCAAGTCGATGCCAATTACGTCGCTCTGATGGAGCGCATGGTCACCAGCGGGGTGTTCTGCGGCATCGCCACGCACGATGAGGCGATCGTGAATACGCTGTGCGCGTTTGCCGCGGAGCAGCAGATCGACAAGCGGGCCTTCGAGTTCCAGATGCTCTATGGCGTGCGCCGCGACCTACAGCGCAGGCTGGTGGCGGAGGGGTTCGGCGTGCGGGTGTATGTTCCGTTCGGGCCGGAGTGGTATCCGTACTTTATGCGCCGCCTGGCCGAGCGCCCGGCGAACGTACTGTTTCTGGCGAGGAACTTCTTCCGCAGCTAGTTAGCGCGGCGCATCATCCGGCGGAGGCAGCAGCGGCTCCACGCGCAGCAGGTTGCCGAGCGTGGCGCGCTGCGCGTCGTTCATCTGGCCGGCGTAGCGGGGCGAGTTCATCGCCGACCAGCGCTGTGCCGGCGGCAGTTCGCGCAGCTCACGGAAGCTGCGCGCCACCATGCGGCGCTGGTCAGGCGGCAGCGAGCCGAGTTGCTCCATCGCACCGCGCACCTGGGAGCGCTGCTCCGGAGCGAGGTGCTCCATGGTCTCAATATTCCGGGTGGTGCGGTCGCGCTGCTGCGGCGACATGGCGTTCAACTGCGTGAGGCGATCACGCATGCGCTGCTGGGTCTCCGGCGGCAGCTCGCGAAAGCCGGGCTCGTTGCCCAGGGCCTGCTGCTGCTGCGCGGGGGAGAGATTGCTGTGCTGGTTCATCCAGTCGGCCAGATGCTCATTCCGCTGTCCACCCTGGACTCCGCGCTGCGCAGCGCCCGGTGCGTTGCCCGGACCGCCGGGAGTCTGTCGCACAATCGGCGCCTGCGACACATAACCCCTCGGATAGCCCGGCGAATTGCTCTGCACACGGCCTTGCGGATATCCCTGCTGCCGTCTCTCCTGCTGCGGTGTTTGCCGCTGCATGTGAAATCCCTGCCCGCCGTGCGGTATCTGCCGGGACTGCGCGCGCGCCGCTGCGCCGACGCAGAACAGCATGCCGGCGAGCGCCAGGGGGATAGCGCGACGAGTTGAGAGAAAGCTGCGCATAGTGTGAGTCTTACCCGATACAACCGGGAGGGCCCGAACAGCAAACAACCCGGCAAGACCTTCCGCCGGGTACCTCTGAGTTATCGCACGATAACCCCATGATAGCGCGGTCTGATACTCCAGCGCGGTCCATAGGGTTTTCGGGAGATACTCCGAATTGGGCAACGCCGGCCGTTGAAACTTGCTATAGAACCTCCCGATGCCTCTCTGAGAACTTTCAGTTCTTCTACTAGCTCGGCGGGCCCGAGTTGTCATCCTTGCTCGACGCCGAATCATCCAGCAACTGGTCCATCTGCTGGATGGCCTGGGCGTTGTTGTCGAGAATCTTCAGATCGTTCACCGTCGGCGAAGCAGCGACCACGGCGTTGTTGTGCTCATAGATCCCAACTCCCGTGCCGCCGCCGATCAGCATCAGCACGGCCAGCGCTCCAGTCATCGCCGGACGCAGGTGGCGGCCGGTGCTGAAGAGAAAGAACGAACGCGCACGTTCCCATAGACCTTCGCGTGGGGCCGCCTGGGCTTCGCGCAGCAGAACGTGCATACGGGTGTCAAAGTAGGGCGAAGGCTCGGGCGCGGTCCAGTGGTCGAGCAGCGCATAGGTCGCGCGCAACTCCGAAAGCTCGGTGCGGCATTCGGTACATGCTGCCATGTGAGCTTCCAACTCAGGATGCGCGGCGGCGTAGTCCGCGTCCAGCAACAGGTCAGCGAGATGAGAGTTGCAGGTCTTGCAATCGGTCTTGATCGTGTTCGTGTTCATCATGTGCCCCCTCTGCGGGTGTGCGTCTTTCTCATTACCGGATTGGTCTATTCCTCTATACGTCAGACAAACTCTTTTAGCTGCACGCGCAGTGTCTGGTAGGCGCGAAAAAGCAGCGACTTGGTCGCAGACTCGGAGAGCTTCAGTACCTCGCCGATCTGCTTGTAATCCATCCCTTCATACTTGTGCATCAGAACGGCGGTCTTCTGCCGCTCAGGGAGCGCCATCACGTACTGGCGGATGGCATTCATCCGCTCGCGGCGCAGCATGTTCGCCTCGGCCGAAGGCGTGGAGTCAGCCACATCCGGCGTCGTCCCGGTCTCGGGGTCCGGCTCGTCCAGGTACACCGTCGAGGCCGTCCGCTCGTGGCGGTTGTCCCGCGCATGATTCACACCCAGATTGGTGGCGATGCGGTACAGCCAGGTGCTGAATCTTGCTTCCGCTCGATAGGTCTCTCGTGACCTGTAGACGCGGAGAAAGACCTCCTGTGCCAGCTCCTCGGCGACGGCCTGGTTGTGCACCATGCGGAACATGAAGTGCACGATCGGCTTGCGATACTTGTTCAGCAGCACGTCAAAGGCCGCCATATTGCCGGAGCGCAACTCCAGCATGACCTCGGCATCGGTCAGCACTGAAAAGTCACCCCGCGCGACGGCAGCCCGGCGGGCTTCGGCCTGCTCCGGCGTCAGGTCTACGGGCGCGGGAGCCTCATACGGCATGCGGTCGGGCAGCCGGGTCGGTGACCCTTGCAGCATCCCCGAAGGTAGCGCCAGCGTTCCCATATCCTCCAAAACCCCATCTTCGTCTTCGGGTTGCGCCAAATCGCCGGATTTTGGCAATTTTTGCGGGCCGGGGTGCGGGGGTGGGTGCGGTGCGGGCATCAGGTGAGTAATTGTACCTGTGAGTGCCCTGTTTCCAGCCATTTGGGCGTTCCCAGGGGCCCTACCGATGCTATTCTTGAGGGGTTGGAGGCGTGGTGGGAAGCGTCTCCGGCCTCGCACCGGCGCTCGTGGACTTCTGGGCCGGCGATGGGCGCATAACTCAGCGGTAGAGTGCCACCTTCACACGGTGGAAGTCGTAGGTTCGAATCCTGCTGTGCCCACCATGTACATTGTGTAACGAAACCCAGGCCCCGGTTGCGGCGTTGCTGAAGCTCGTCCGGCGGCTGCGGCACATCTCCACGAGTTTGTTAAAGCGAGGATGCACGCATGAGCACGATTTCGCGACGTGAGTTTCTTTCCACCGCAGTAATGGCCGGCGCGGCCCTGTCTACGACAGTGAAGGCGCTGGCTGAACCCGAGATCCCGGTTCCAATCATCGACTCCCACATCCATCTCTTCGATGGCACGCGCACCGTCGGCGCGGGCTACATGGGCTCACCGGCCTACCGCGCGATCTCCAAAACCTCGCTGCCCTCGATGTACGAGCCGAAGGCCAGACCTGCAGGCATCGTCGGAGCTCTCGTCGTCGAGTCCAGCGGTTTTATCGACGACAACCTCTGGTACCTCGAAGTTTGCGGCGCTGACCCTTTCATGGTTGGCGTCTCCGGCAGCCTCGATCCCGGCCGCCCGGACTTCGGCCAGTACCTGAACCACTTTCACAAGGACCCACTCTACCGCGCCATCCGCTCCAGCCGCTTCTACACGGCGGCAAGCAGCGCCGACGACGGGAAAGTCACGCTCAAGCCGGACAACGTCGCCAACCTGAAGCTGCTGGCGCAGGCGGATCTCGCGCTCGACACCGCCAATCCCACGATGAACCTGATGCAGGCTAACGTGCTGCTGGCTGACGCGATCCCTACCTTGCGCATCATCATGGACCACCTGCCCCGTTTCGATCCCACCCCCGAAGGCCAGCCTGCGTACGAGGCTGTGGTGAAGGAGATGGCCGCTCGCCCCAACATCTTCGTCAAACTCACCGAGGTCTATCACCCCCGCGAGACGGACCACGTCATCGTCAAGGACTATGAGGCGCTGCGCGCGAAGCTCGAGTACCTCTTCGACGCATTCGGCGAGGACCGCGTCATCTTCGGCACCGACTACCCGGAGAGCTACGGCGTGGCCACCATCCCTGAGGAAGTCGGCCTGGTCAAGCGCTTCTTCTCCACCAAGCCGCGCGAGGTGCAGGAGAAGTACTTCTGGAAGAACTCCGCGCGCTGCTACAAGTGGGCGAAGCGCACGGCGGACCAGCCGAGTTTGGCCTGAGTGTCCATGCCACTCGAATCGAACGATCCAGCTTGCGCTGCATCCGGCTGCATCGTGTGGCTGACCGGGCTGAGCGCCTCGGGCAAGACCACCCTTGCCGAGGAGCTTGCCCGCGCGCTCACTGAACTCGGTGTCGCGCACACCGTCCTGGACGGCGACCGGCTCCGCGCCACGATCTCCCGCGACCTGGGCTTTAGCCGCGCCGATCGCAAAGAGAACATCCGCCGCATCTTCGAGCTGGCCCTCGCAGATGCTCAGCGGGGTTCAGTCGTCATCATTGCTGCCATCTCACCCTATCGGGACATTCGTGAACAGCTGCGCAGCAATTCGCGAGTTCCCTTTTATGAGGTCTTCGTGGATGCGCCGCTGGCCGTATGCGAGCAGCGCGACCCCAAGGGTCTCTATCAGCGCGCGCGCGCCGGCGATTTGAAGGGCTTTACCGGCATTGACGACCCCTACGAGCCACCCGAGACGCCCGACGCCCACTGCCGCACCGACACCGAAACCGTCGCCGCGAGCTGCGCGCGCGTGTTGAGCATCCTTCCCCTCTCGCTCACGCGCTGACCACCTCTGGTGCCCTCATCTGCGTTCGCCGCGCCGCCTCCAGCCGGTCGTATACGGGCTGCAGGTGTTCGGCCACCACGGTGCGCAATCGCTCGGTAGCCTCAGACTGCTTGGCCTTGTCGTCGCGCTCAAAGGGCATGCCCGGCACCTTGGCGCTCTGCTGCGCCGCCACGCGCATCGCGGGCACGTGCTCTTCGCGCAGCCCGAAGTGTCCCAGCAGCCTGCCATACATCGCCTCCGGCAGCTCCGAGTAGTTCACCAGCAGGCAGCGTGGATCGCTCTGCGCTGCCCGCAACCCGGCTTCGCAGATGTTTGCCAATGCGCGGGCACAATACACGTCGGTCTCCCGTGGATCCCAGTCGGAAAACTCCATTCCCAGCGCGTTGGGATGCAACATCCCGGGAACCGTCCACACCGCCGGCATCCGCCGCTGCGAGACGATCACCTCCACCGGGTCGCGATAGAGAAAGATCCGCGGAGCCTCCGGGAAGGCCTCGCTTAGCAGATCTGCATGGCGTACGTGCCAGCAGTCGGTCTTCAGGTAAAACGTCTGCTCTCCATTCCTCGGCTGACCGATGGCCGCGGCCATGGCGCGCAGCCAACGCACCTGCACCTCGCGCGTAAGGCCTGACATGCGCATGGCCGCGCGCAGCACGTCGTCCATGGGCGCTGGTTCCGAAGCCACGATGTTGCGCTCTAGAGCCGCCAGTTGCCGGCACAGCAGCGTGGAGCCGCAGCGCGACATGTGAAAGATCACCCCTCCTACCCGCGCCCCCGGATGCGCCTCTGTCCACTCCACCATCTCCTCCATCGAGCTGTCTCGCCGGAAGACGTGGTGGAAGGGGTGCATCATCTGCCGCTGCAACGTCTCTTCAAAGAAGGAGTCAAGCAGGCGCTGCCTGCGCATCAGCGTCCACTCCACGCGTGGTTCTTCTCCCCGCCATGCCACCCGCGCCGGCATCCAATCGCTGAAGTTCACGCGCCTACCGACCTCTCCACCCACCCCCGCCGGCGCTCGTTGAACTCCGACTCTACCTCGCTCAGCTCAAACGCAAACCCCCGCTCCCGCCCCGCACCTACCACGGCGTCCAGAAACTTCTCGCGGTCGGTAATCTTCAGCAACTCAGTCTGCAGCCCCTCATCGTTAAAAACCTGTTCGCGGAAGCGGCGAAGGCTCGCCATGCGCTCGGGCTCAAAGCTCTCCGTTACCACCTCGCTCAACGCTCGCTGCAGAAGTGCAATGGCCCAATCGTTCAACGTTCCGTCGATGATCAGGTGAGTACGGTCGGTGTCACCGCGATTATCGATGCGGTGCGGCTGAGAGAAGTCGATGTACCAGGCCTCTCCCTCGCCCAGCTCCAGCCGCCGGTTGGCGACGATGAACTCCACATCCTTGTTCGTCGCAACGGGAATATGAATGCGCAGCTCGCCGGCATCCAACCGCAGATCGCGGTCACAATGCTCGCGCACCCGCGATCCAGCGTGAAGACGAAGCAGCCGCACCGACTTCAAGGGAAGCTCAAACGCCTCGACCGCCGCCCACAGGTGCGGACATTGCGCAGCCAGCGGCGTGTCGTGGAAGTCCTCTACAGCCCCCTGTGCTGTGATGTCATCCGCGCGTCCGCTCCTGGATCTCAACGCAACGCTGCTCCACTCGCCCGAATAGTCCTGTGGGTTGAAGTGAGGGACCCACGCCTGCGATGGGATGGATTGCAAGTCTTCCTGCAACCCGACCGGATCAAACACGAACGGTAACTTGGTCCACGGGATGGCAACAGGCGGCAAGTCGGCTCCAATCAACCTCTTGGGGCCTTCAGCATATCACCGCGAATCTACCAGCCGCCGCCCAGCGCGTTGTAGAGCTGCACCAGCGAGAGCGCCTCCTGCTGGCGGGCCGTTTCAAGCGTGAGCTGCGCGCTGTACAGGTTGGCATCGTTGGTCAGCACTTCAAGATAGCTCGTCGATCCGGCTTGGTAGCGCATCCGAGCCAGCCGCACCGCATCCGTAGCGGAGACCACCAGCTTCTCCTGCTGCTCGCGGTCTTCGCGGGTACGGTTGTAGGCGACCAGTGCATTCGACACATCGCGCAGCGCGCCGGCGATGGTCTGCTGGTAGGTGTCGAGCAGCTCCTGGTGCTTGGCCTTCGCAAGGTGGAGGTCGCCGGTCAATTTGCCTCCCTCGAAGATCGCCTCCGTCGCGCTGCCGATTCCGTAGGAGTAGAAGTTCTTGGAGTCCACCAGCCCCTTGAGCTGGCTGCTCACGGTCCCCGCAACTCCGGTGATCGAGAGCTGCGGGAAGAACGCCGCGCGCGCCACGCCGATGTTGGCGTTGGCCTGTATCAGCAGCTCCTCCTCGCGGCGAACGTCGGGCCTGCGCTCCAGCAGGTCTGAGGGCAATCCAACGGGAACGTCCGCCGGATGCGGCGCATCGGCAACATCTTCGCCACGCGCAATCTGTCCCGGCGAGCGGCCGAGGAGCAGGCTGAGGTCGTTCTCCTGCTGTTCGATCTGGCGCTGCAGGTCGGGAATCTGCGCCTGCGCGGTGTAATAGAGTTGCTCGGCCTGGCGCACGTCCTCCAGCGACTCCGCTCCGCCCTGCTCCAGCTTCCGGGTCAGATCAAGTGACTGCTTGCGCGCATCGAGCGTCTGTTCGGTGATCACCAACTCGGCGTCCAGCGTGCGCAGTTGGTAGTAGCTGGTGGCGACGTTCTCCACCAACGTGCTGTAGGTGGCCTGCTGCGCCCACTGTGTGGAGCGGAGTTCGGCGCGCGTCGCCTCCGTCTGACGACGGTAGTAGCCCCAGAAATCCAGGTTGTAAGCCGCGGTTGCGCCGAGGACCGTCGTATAGGACGTATGCGAGGTGTTCGCGCCGGTGGTCGTAGCGCTGCCTCCCGTCGCCTGTCCAGCGGGCTCGATCTCCGCGCCGACGCTGAGCGTGGGCAGTTGCGCGGAACGCGTAATGGCCACCTGCGCCTGCTCTTCGAGCACGCGGTCCGCTGCGATCTTCACGTCATAGTTGTTCTTCAGCGCCTCAGCGATGAGGCCCTGGAGCACGGGGTCGGTGAAGACGTCGCTATACTTCTGCGCGCCCAGCGGCGTGGCCTTGCTATCGGGAGAGATGTCGGGTGCGAGGCCGCCGCGATAGTCCGCCGGAGTGGCGACGACCGGCCGCTTATAGTTGGGGCCTGCCTTGCATCCGGCCATGGCGCAGAGCGTGATCGTTGCGAAGATGAGGGACGGGCGATTCATCGCTGGCCCTCCTGTCCGCTGTTCGTTGACAGCGGTTTGTTGTCCCTCGGGGGACCCGCATCGTGGTCAGAGTCGAGCCCCGCATTGTGGACTTTGCTGAAGCGTTGCGCAACGCGTTCGGCGATGGAGAAGGTGGTAGGCACAAGAAAGATGGCGATGATGGTCGCTGCCAACATGCCACCGATGACGACGGTGCCGAGGATCTGCCGCGAGACGCCGCCAGCGCCGGAGGCGAACCACAGCGGCACGCATCCCAGGATGAAGGCGAAGGCCGTCATCAGGATGGGACGGAACCTCAACCGCGCCGCGCCCATCGCCGACTTAAAGATGGTCTCGCCCTTGGTGTATTCGTCCTTGGCGAACTCGACAATAAGAATGGCGTTCTTGGCGGAGAGGCCGATCAGCATCACCAGACCGATCTGAGCATAGACATCGTTTTCGAGGCCCCGCAGTGTCAGGGCAAGATAGGCGCCGAAGATAGCAACCGGCGTACTCAACAGAACGCCAAACGGCAGCGACCAGCTCTCATACTGTGCAGCGAGGATGAGGAAGCACAGCAGGATGGAGATGGCATAAACCACCCAGGGCGGTATCGACTCCTGCGCCTTGTGTTCCTGGTAGCTCATGCCGGAGTAGTCCATCCCCATACCCTTGGGCATGGTCTGGGCGAAGGTCTGTTCCAGCAGCGCCATTACCTGCCCGGAACTGACACCGGGCACAGCGACGATGGTGATGCCGGCGGCCTCGTACTCGTTGTAGCGCGTCGTAAACTCCGGGCCTGTCGTTCGCCGCACGGTGGTCACGGCGGAGAGCGGAACACGGTTGCCGTTGGCCGCGGTGACATAGAACTGTCCGATGTTGTCGATGTTCGTGCGATAGTCTCCCTCGGCTTCCACGTAGGTCTGCCACTGGCGGCCAAAGCGGTTGAAGTAGTTGACCAACGAGCCGCCCATGAAGGCCTGCAGCGTGGTGTACACGTCAGAGAGCTGGACCTGCTGTTGTGCTACCTTCTCGCGGTCGACATCCACATAAAGCTGCGGCACGGCCGGATAGTAGGTGGGGATGGCGGCAGCAATGATGTCCTTGTGCTGACTGATGGCGCCGAGATACTTATAGACATTCTGCGTGAGAAACTGCGGGTCACTGCCGCCGGAGCGATCTTCCAGCACGAGTGAGACGCCGCCCGAGCTACCGAGGCCAGGAATCGCAGGCGGAGCGAAGCTGAAGGCGAGGCCCTGCTTGATGCCGCTGAGGTTCTTCGCCAGATTGGTCTGGATGGCGTTGAACTCCTCCTCTTTGGACTTGCGCGCGCTCCAGTCCTTGAGGGTGACAAAGTAGAAGGCGTTGTAGGTGCTCTGGGTAAAGCTGAGCAGGCTGAAGCCTACGACGGAGGTGACGGACTCGACGCCGGGAACCTTGTGGAGCGCATTCTCCACGTCCTGCGACGCGGCGGTGGTGCGCTGCAGGGAAGAACCCGCTGGCAGTTGCAGCGCGACGAAGGCGTAACCCTGATCTTCCGTGGGCAGGAACCCGCCCGGGATGCCCTTACCCAGCAACAGGACGCCCGCGCTGAGCGCCGCAATGATGATGACCGCAACGATGGACTTGCGCACCAGCCAACCCGCGCCGCTGACGTATCCGTTGGTGGCGCGCGCGAAGACGCGGTTGAACCACGCGAAGAAGCGGCCAAGAAGGCCTTTCTTCTTTTCGTTGTCCTTGGGCTTCAGCAGCAGGGCGCAAAGCGCGGGGCTGAGCGTGAGTGCGTTGAACGCCGAGAACAGTACGGAGATCGCAATCGTGACGGCGAACTGCTGATATAGTCGCCCGGTAATGCCGGGAATGAAGGCCGTGGGAATGAAGACGGCGGCCAGGATCAGCGCGATGGCGATGACCGGACTGGCAACCTGCTCCATGGCCGCATAGGCAGCGTCGGTCGGCGTCATGCCGTCCTCGATGTGCTTCTCCACGGCCTCTACGACGACGATGGCGTCGTCCACCACCAGGCCTATGGCCAGCACCAGCCCGAAGAGCGAGAGCGTGTTAATGGAGAAGCCCAGCAGCGGAAAGACCATGAACGTGCCGATCAGCGAAACCGGCACGGCCAGCAGCGGGATGAGCGTCGCGCGCCAGCCCTGCAGGAAGACATAAACAACCAGGATGACCAGCACCAGCGCGATGACCAGCGTGACAAGAATCTCGTGAATGCCCGCGTTGACCGCTGCGGTGGTGTCCAGCGCGACATGGTAGGCCATGTCCGGCGGAAAGGTCGGCGCGAGCTGGTCCATGCGCGCGCGAACCTGCTTGGCCGTTTCCACTGCGTTGGAGCCGGGCAGTTGATAGATCGCCATGATGGCCGAGGGCTTGGAGTTGTACCGGCCCGCTAGGTTGTAGGTCTGCGCGCCGAGTTCGATGCGCGCCACGTCCTTGAGGTGCAGCGTAGAGCCGTCGGCATTGGAGCGCAGGATGATGTTGCCGAACTGCTCCGCGGTAACCAGCCGGCCCTGCGTGCGGACGGTATAGGTAAACTCCTGGCCGCTGGGTACGGGCTCGCCGCCGATCTGACCGGATGGGTTGACGGTGTTCTGCGTCTGCAGCGCCTGCGTAATCTGCGGAATGGTGACGCCAAGTCGGGCGAGCTGGTCAGGGTTGACCCAGACGCGCAGCGCGTACTGGCCGGCTCCGAAGACCTGCACGCGAGCCACGCCCTTCACGCGGGTCACGTCGTCCACGAGATGGATGTAGGCGTAGTTCGCCAGGAAAGTGCCATCGTAGGTGGAGTTCGGCGACGAGATAGCCAGCAGCATCAGCGGCGAGCTGAGCGACTTCTGCACCGTCAGCCCGGCCTGCTCCACCTGCGTCGGCAACTGGCTCTGCGCCTGGTCGACGCGCAACTGCGACAGGATCTGGTCGGTGTCGGAGTTGGTCTTCACGTCGAAGTCCACCGTTAGCTGGGTAACGCCGTTCGACGCGTTGGTGGACTGCATGTAGTTCATATTGTCCACGCCGTTCATCTGCTGTTCGATCGGCGTGGCGACGGCCTGCTCCAGGGTCTTGGCATCGGCGCCGGGATACGTGGCCTGCACCAGGATCTCGGGCGGCACGATGTTCGGAAACTGCGCGGTGGGCAGCGAGAGCAACGAGACGAACCCACCGATCACCATGAGGATCGCGATGACCATGGCCACGAT
>Ga0302278_10005587_pt1 | contig 12380 bp, 9 predicted proteins | sample III_Bog_N3_2_FD_194543 | JGI IMG/M metagenome (GOLD analysis project Ga0302278, IMG submission 194543) | Peat permafrost microbial communities from Stordalen Mire near Abisko, Sweden - III_Bog_N3_2 | ecosystem: Environmental > Terrestrial > Soil > Wetlands > Peat | place: Sweden: Abisko... | reverse complement strand
GGTGCCCATCGCCAACGTGGGCGTTGTCATCGCTTATGTGGGCGACGAGGGGAAAGATCTAACCGGCGACAGCTTCAAGCACGGCAATCTGGTGAGCCGCGGACAGAAGGGCGTATGGTTCGACCCGCTCGATCCCGGCAAATACCCCATCAACACATTCACCCACAAAGTTGAAATCGTTCCTACGGCCAACATCGTGCTCAACTGGGCAACAGGCAAGAGCGAAGCCCACAAGCTCGATGAAAAACTCTCCACCATCACAGTGCGCTCGTCCGACGGGTTCACGTTCAATCTCGACGTAAGCCAGATCATCCACATCCCGCGCAACGACGCACCCAGAGTCATTGCCCGCTTCGGCACCATGGCCAACCTCGTGACGCAAGTCCTCGAGCCCACCATCGGCAACTACTTCCGCAACGCCGCCCAGACCTCGGATGTGATCGAGTTTTTGAAGAAGCGCAGCGATCGCCAGTTGGAAGCGAAGCTGGCCATCGGCGCAGCGCTCACCGAGTACAACGTCAACGCCATTGACACGCTCATCGGCGACATTGCCCCGCCGGAAGCGCTGATGAAGACGCTCACCGACCGCAAGATCGCCGAGCAGGAGCAGGTCACCTACAAGACCCAGCAGCTCGCCGAGGAAACCCGCAAGGATCTCCAGCAGGCCCGCGCCATGGCCGACACCCAGGCGCGCGTCGTCGATGCCGAGCGCTCCGTCTCCATCGCCGAGTTCGCCGCCCAGGCCCAGGTCAAGCAGGCCCAGGGCGCCGGCCAGTCCAAGACTATCAACGCCGAGGCCGACGCCCGCGTGCGCACCATCAGCGCTGAAGCTGAAGCCCGCGCCAAAACCATCAACGCCGACGCCGACGCCAAGGTCGTCATCATGGTCGGCAACGCCGATGCCGAAAAGACCAAGGTCGTCGGCACGGCCGAGGCCGACGTCATCAAGCGCAAGATCGACTCCATGGAATCGGGCAACTACGCGCTGGTGCAGGTGATGCAGGCTCTTGCGCAGAGCAAGACTCAGCTTGTCCCGCAGATCGTGGTCGGCGGAGGCAGCGGTAGCCAGGGCGGCACCCTAGTCGACGTCCTGCTCGCCAACCTCATCCGCGACCACATCAGCCCCAACGGCAACGCACCGTCCGTACCGCCAGCCGAGCAGAAATAGCTTAGGCTGCTTCATAATCCGGTTTTGAAAGGGCACGGCTTCAGCCGTGCCGTAACAGGCCAATGAAGTCGCGGGCTTTAGCCCCCGAGGGAGGGGTATCGGGAAGCCCGGTGCCCCATCCTGGTCACAGTTCCCTCGCGAAAAGGGCGGGGCATCACGAACCGGATGCACAACCCTCGCCGCGAACCACTCCAAATCTGCGTCCGATCGACAAGGCTTTGTATCAGGGAATGACTTCAGTCATGCCGAAACCGCACCCACGCTGACCGGGTGCTGGGTGCCCCATCCATTCGCCGGCATTTTGGCGAATGGGTGGGAAACCACGAACCCAACCCGCACTACTTCGCCTTCTCAAACATCACAATATGCTGCAACGGCAGCGTCTCCACCGTGCGCACGCGCTTGAGTCCCACCGCGCTCATCTCCTTATCGAGCTGCGCCACGGTCATCTCGTGCACGGCCTTGATGCGCACCGCGGGGTCTTCCTTGCGATACTCCACAAACACCACGCGCCCGCCGGGCCTGAGCGACTCGCGCACCTTGGTCATCACTTCATACGGGTACGCCAGCTCGTGATACACATCCACAAACAGCACCACGTCCACGCCGCCCGCCGGCAGGTGCGGATCGGTCTCCGTCCCCTGCACCACTTCCACATTCGTCGCCTTCAGCGCCACCGCGCGCGTACGCAGAGCATCGAGCATCGCCTCCTGAATCTCGACAGCCAGCACCCTGCCGGTATTGCCCACCCGCGGAGCCATGCGGAACGTGAAGTAGCCCGAGCCGGCCCCAATGTCCGCAACCACCTCGCCCGGATGCAGCTCCAGCGCGTCCAGCACCTTGCTCGGCTGCTCCTCGTCCTCCCGCGTCGGCCGGTCCAGCCACTCAATCCCGCCCGGCCCCATCACCTGGGCAATCTCCCGCCCCATATAAAACTTGCCCGTTCCGTTTGGGTCGTGTTCCGCCCGCGTCTCATAGCGCGCCGCAACAGGAGCCGCGCCCTGCGCCAGCGCCGGATGCGCCGAAACGCCCCACCAGCCGCCCGCAACCAGCGCAGCCGCCACCGTTGCAGCAAGAACCCACCGCCTCCACTCGACCATCAGATCCCCTCCATGCATACCCGAACAAGCAACATCATAGGCTCCGGAACTTCATTCGGAGATCGAATCCATTGCCGCGTCCGTCACGCCGGCTGCCGCCCAAGGCGCCCGCCTCGCTTTGCAGAAAATTCGCTCCTCCAGGCGCACCATCGTAACAAGCACGCCGATCTGTCCGGGATGTCGTCGGCCCGTCTTCGACGGGGGCACCCCCCCTTTTTCGCCCCCTTGCTCATTAACTAATTGAAAACAAATAGGTTGCCTGGAATAAATTCGACGAAAACAGGCCGAAACCCTAAGAAACCCGATCATAGTTGCACCACTGATGCAACAAAATCTCCGGCAATTCGGCCCCCCAGCCTCGCCGCCCGCATCGCAAATGCCCTACTCTTGACCTATGACCGACAAGGAGCTGCTCACCCGCATCGCCCGCTCTCCCGGCCAAAAAGCCGGATACAAGCAGCTGGTGCGCGAGCTCTCCCTCGGTGGCGGCATGCATCGCCGCCTGCTTCTTGAGCAGCTGGCCCGCATGACCGCCCGTGGCGCCCTGGTCAAGCTCGACCGCGAGCACTGGAGCATTCCCAAGGCTCTCTCCGCCGCCGGCGCCCGCGACAACCTCGCCGCCGGCCGCCTCGATCTGCACCGCGACGGCTACGGCTTCGTCCGGCCCAATCGAAGATCCGCCGTGGCGGATGCAAGACAGGCTACGGGACAGGAAGACATCTTCGTTCCGCCCAACGAGATCAACGGCGCCATGCAGGGCGACCAGGTGCTGGTCGAAGTGGAGCCGCCCAAGGCCGACGGCCGACGCCAGGGGCGCATCGTCCGCGTGCTCGAGCGCCGCAACCCAACTGTCGTTGGCATCTTCCACTACGCGCGATCGGATCGTCAGCAAGGGCACAGTGTCGTCCCATTCGACGAGCGCATGACCCAGCCCATTCTGATTCCCATCGGCCAGGAGCTGCCCGCGGTAGCGGCTGAGCCCGCCACGCCGCACCGCGTTCTCGGCGCGGAAGCCACGGCCTCCGCTGCGCACAACGACCTGGAAGGCCTGGTGGTCGATGTCGAGATCACCAGCTGGCCCACGCTCACACGCTTGGCCCAAGGCCGCGTGATTGAGGTCCTCGGCGACCCCGACGACTTCGGCGTCGACGTCGAGATGATGATCCGCAAGCACCAGCTGCCGCGCATCTTCCCCGACAACGTCCTCGCCGAAGCCCGCGCCGTCGCCCACCTCGAGCTCTCCGAGCTGGAACAGCGTCAGGATTTTCGCCACTTGCCCATCGTCACCATCGACGGCGAAACCGCAAAGGATTTCGACGACGCCGTGCTGGTGACAGATCGCGCGGATGGTGGCTATCAGCTGCAAGTGCACATCGCCGACGTGGCCGAGTACGTCCGCGCCGGCACCGATCTCGACCTGGAGGCCCGCCTGCGCGGCACCAGCGTCTACTTCCCTGACCGCGCCATTCCCATGCTGCCGCAGGAGCTCTCAACCGGCATCTGCAGCCTCCGCCCCGGCGAAGACCGCCTCGTCCTCAGCTGCCTCATTGAGCTCGACGCCGCCGGCCGCATTGAGAGCTACCAGATCGTCGAAGGCGTCATCCGCTCAGCCGAGCGCATGACGTATACCGATGTCCACAAAATTCTCGAAGGCGACCAGGAAGCGCGCTCCCGCTACGCCGCGCTGGTCCCGGACTTCGAACGCATGCGCAAGCTGGCCGGCCTCATGAACAACCAGCGTTCTGACCGCGGGAGCATCGATTTTGATTTGCCCGAGCCGGTCATCGAGTTCGACGAGCACGGCCAGATGCGCGGCGTGACCAAGTCCGAGCGGACATGGGCCAATCGGCTGATCGAGGAGTTCATGCTGGCCGCCAACGAGTGCGTGGCCACATGGCTTGAAGACCTGGGCGTCCCCTCCATTTATCGCATCCATGAGAAACCAGAGGCCCGCCGCGTGGTCCAGTTTGAAGAGCTGGCCGCGGCCTTCGGCTACTCGCTCGGCCTGGGCGCGCTGCCCGTCAAGCGCATCCAGACCCGCGGCGACCGGCGCGACGCGCAGCGCTCCGGCCGCACCGCGCGCACGCACGAGGTAGCCGAAGACATCCCCGTCACCCCGCGCATGTATCAAAAGCTGGCCGCAAAGATCGAAGGCAAACCGGAAGAGCGCATCCTCAGCTACCTGATGCTGCGCTCGCTGCGCCAGGCCCGCTACTCAGAGATCAACGAGGGCCACTTTGCCCTGGCCGCGCCCAGTTACACCCACTTCACCTCGCCCATCCGCCGCTATCCGGACTTGATCGTGCACCGCATCACCAAGGCGCTGCTGCGCGAAGGCGTGCGCGGCGAGGGAGTAGTGGCCGAGGGGCGCCACAGCTCGCCGTGGACCCATCCCCACGAAGGCCTGACGGGAGTGCGCATCACCCAGCGGGTGCCCCTGGTCCCTCGCCTTCGGGGACCAGGGAATATCGAGCCGCCCATCCCCGAAGCCGAGCTGGCCGCCATCGCCGAAGAAACCAGCCTCACCGAGCGCCGCGCCGCCGAGGCCGAGCGCGAGCTCATCGAGTGGAAAAAAGTCCGCTTCATGCAGGACCGCATCGGCGAAGAGTTTGCCGCGCTGGTGCTCAACCCCGCCAAATACGGCCTATTTGTGGAGCTGACCGATCTCTTTGTCGAGGGCCTCGTCCCCATCGACACCCTGCGAGACGACCGCTACACCTGGCGCGAGAATACACACGAGATCATCGGCGAGCGCTGGGGGCGCCGCTTCCGCGCCGGCGATCGCGTCCAGGTGATTCTGGACCGCATCCTGGCGCAGGAGCGCCGGCTGCAGTTCTCCCTCGTTGAAGAAGGCATCCCGCTCACCGGCAAAAGACCCGCAGCTGGGCCGTCAAAGCCGAAGAAGAGCAAGCGCAAAGAGGGCGCGCCCAGGGCGGCCAAGGGCAAGAAGCGCTTCGGCAAAAAAGGCAAACGGCGCTGAGGGCCGCGTGGCCAGCAGCGCCGCAATCCATGTTTTCCAACCAGCTCTATGCTCCAGCCTGCTTCGCCGCCAGCTGTCCGATAACCGGGATTACAAAGCGGTCCCCGTTAAAGGCCTTGACCACGCAGATGATCCAGAGGATCAGGAGTCCGAGCCAGCCCAGCAGAGAGATGAGCAGGCCGAGGATTGGGACGAACACCAGAATGAGCGCAATGACCCAGAAGACGATCGCAACTCCAGTGAGAAAAATGGATTGCCAGGCGTGGAATTTCACTTTTGGGTTTATGTTGTAGGGCGCGACCACCAGGAAGATGATGGCCGGAATGAAGGTGAAATAGGCGAGGCCGCAGGCGGCGGTGTCGCTGAGTCCGGTTTGCGGAGTTTCTTCGGGCACGTTAGCTCCTTTGGGATTTTTGAAATGGACTGCGGGACCGTTTGCCACCCACTCGCGGCCAGGTGATGAGCGCAGATGGGGGAATTCCTGGCCGCTGATGCAACAAATATGCGTGAAGTGGAAACAAGATAAGAAAAGCCCGGAACCGATGAGTTGTCAAGCTCGAACTTCAATCGAGAACGGGATTCGCAGCCAGCAGGCCCGGGCACGCATCGTAGGCGAACCCGGCGGCAGTGGGAACGGTACCTCGGGCCGCCCATAGGTCGAGGCTATTTGCCCGCCTGCCCCTCGGCCAGCTGCCCGATGACCGGACCGTGGAACCGCTGCCCGTTGACGGCTTTGAGAACCAAGATCACCCACAGAATGAACAGCCCCAGAAAGATCAGCAGCATCGCCGGTATGACCAGCAGATTCAGCAGCGGAATTCTGCCCAGAATCGCAAAAACGATCCATACGGCGACGCCCACAACGTTAAGAAAAATCGACTGCCAGGCATGGAATCGCACATAGGAACTCGTGTTATACGGCGGCAGAACCAGAAACAGAATCGCTGGAATAAATGTCATGTACGCAAGGGCGCCGGCACCATTGTCGGTAAGTCCGGACGGAGCGGTTTCAGTCATATGAGGTCCTTTTCTGAACCAGTAGCGGGCTGGCTTGAACGCGTGACCGTGAAGGGCTCCAGTCGTGGAGCGGACAGGGAGCGCCGCGTGATTTCGTCCCGGTCCCGCGATTCAGGAGCGTCCAGCCAGCGCGAAGAGCGATTTGCTGAGTTACCTCAAGCAAATCTTCGATTGGGCCAGGAGTCAAGCGCAATCTTCAGCCGGGCGTGCGAATTATAGCCCAAACTGTCCCCGGGAAGGGAAGCCAGATGGCATCACCCGGCAGGGAAAAGCATCCCCGCGCCGGGCTTTTCCTCCTCCAGCAGCTGCGCGTCGTTGTTGCGCACATTGCCCACGCGGGCGCTCACCGGCCAGGCCATCATCTTCTCGGCCGAGAAGGGCCGCAGCAGCTCAACCGGCGGCCGGGCGACTTCGCTCGAGTCAACTCCAAGCCAGCGTCCGTAATCGCGCGGCTCCAGGATCACCGGCATGCGATTGTGCACCGGCTCCATCAGCTCATTCGGGTCCGTAGTCAAAATCGTGAAGGTTTCAAGCGCCGCGCCCTCCTTCGGCTGCCAGCGCTCCCACAGGCCGGCCATGGCATACGGCTCGCCGCTCTTGAGCGCAAAGGCAAACGGATGCTTGGTCTTCTTGTCGATCCGCTGCCACTCGTAGAACGCATCGGCAGGCACCAGGCATCGGCGCTTCTTCAGGGCTTCCCGGTAGGCGGGCTTGCTGGCTACTTCCTCGGCGCGGGCGTTGATGGTGGTATAGCCGAACTTGGCGTCCTTGGCCCAGAAGGGCACCAGCCCCCAGCGCATGGGCGCAAATTCAGGCTGGCCGGAGTCGCGGTTGATCCGCACCACCGGCTGCACGCTCTGCGGCGCGGCGTTGTAGCTGGGCGCAAAAAACGGTATGTCCTCGACGTCCACGCCAAACCAGTCGGCGAGCACTTTCTGCGTCGATTTCCGGGCAAAGCGGCCGCACATATCTTCCAAGAATAACGGCGCGGGGCGGGTGGATTCGAGCGGCTGGCCAGGAGAATCACGCCGGCTTCCCATACAATGTCTTCTGGGAGCATGAACTGCATGGCACACATGGTTTTTTGCACGCGCAACAAGAAGGAGATGGAGGGCCTGGACGAGCCGCCCTTCGACTCGGAGTTTGGTCAGAAGATTTATAAAAATGTCTCCAGGGCAGCCTGGGGCGAGTGGGTGGAGCGGCAGAAGATGCTGCTGAATGAGTACCGGCTCCAGCCCTGGACCCCGTCGGCGCAGCAATTTCTCGTCGAGCAGATGGAAGAGTTCTTCTTCGGCTCCGGCGGAGCGTTGCCGCAGGAGTTTGTGGCGCCGTCGCACTGAGACCGGCGCCGTGTCTTCCTAAGCTGGCGGCTGCAAAGGCAGCCCCAGCCAGGCAAGCCCCAGATCGCGCCCCATGTCACCCGTGTCGGCCGCCGGGGCGTCATAAAACAGCGCCAGTCCCTTATCGGTTTTCACTACCGACGGCATGCCCAGGCAGCGCACGTTCCAGTGGCAGTTCTTGTGATCCAGAACCACGGCGCGCTTCGCGGCGTCCCACTTGTTCAGGTCCTTGCTCCAGTAGACCCAGATGCTCTCGGTATATTCGCCGTGCCGGCTGTCGATTCCGATGTGGTTTGTAAAAAGGAACCAGGTCTGGTTGGCCGGCTCAAAGTAGAGCGCGGAGTTTTCCACCTGCTGCTCGATCGGCAGAATGGGTTCCGCATCCACCTGCCATGAACCGTCGAGGTCGCGGGTCCGGGCAATTCCCAACGTCCGTTTGTAGTCATCCTTACCGGTCAACGTTGCGGCGCTGAAGAACATCAGATACTCATCGCCCTGCTTCACAATCTGGCCGGGGCTGGCCTCTTCAGAGTGGTAAGTGCCCGGCTGGGGCGAAAAAGGGATCACCTGCTCCTGCTTGATCCATGGGCCGTTCGGATGCCTGCTCTTCGCGGCGAGCGTGAAATACGGCGTCGCGGGAATCCGGTCGGGGGGCGGACTCGTGTGTTGGCAGCCGACGTAGAACATGTGCCACCACTCGCCGTCGAAGACCGTCCATGGCGAGGACGCCGAAGCCGAGTCCCTCTCCCCCGGCGCCCCGTAGTCGAGGACAGGACCCTTCAGGTCCCAGTGATGCAGATCCTTGCTGGTGGCCAGGCAGGCCAGCCATCCGGTCGGGCCTGCCCCGTCGTAGTGGAGGTAATATGTGTCTCCCGCCTTGAAGCAGATCGCCTCGCGTGCGCCCAGGTAGTCGCAGCGATTGGGACCGCTCCCATGGCGAAGGATGCGGCCGCTATCGGTTGCAGCCATGCGCAGCGTCGTCGCCGGCCGGCCGTCGATATATGAGGCCGGCGCGGAAAAATCCTGCCCGCCGAACATCGCACTTCCCCGCGCCAAATCGCTCGCACCGGCCACGGTGCAGGCCGCCAGCGCCTGACAGAAGGTTCTTCTTGATCTCATCGCAATCGGGCCTCTTTGGGACAAACAAGACTACCACCTGCGCCGGATTTCATTCCTCTCCCAGCGGCCAATCAGCCCTGCTGGTAGAATAGAAATTGCCGCATTGTGTGGCGATTCGCCGCCGTGGCGCTCCCAACCCATTGCCCCTTGTTCAAAAAAGAGCGGGGCCTGAACAAAAAAGGAAAAACTCCCCGTGACCCAGACGATACGCAATATCGCCATCATTGCCCATGTTGACCATGGAAAGACAACGCTTGTGGATGCCATGCTGCGCCAGTCGGGCACATTCCGCGCCAATGAGCAGGTGGCCGACCGGGTAATGGACTCGAACGAGCTGGAACGGGAGCGCGGCATCACCATCCTGGCCAAGAACACGGCCATCAACTTTGAAGGCGGCAAGATCAACATCGTCGACACCCCCGGCCACGCCGACTTTGGCGGCGAGGTGGAGCGCGCGCTCAAGATGGTCGACGGCGTGATGCTGCTGGTCGACGCTGCCGAGGGCCCCCTTCCCCAGACCCGCTACGTGCTGGCCAAGGCTCTCGAAGCCAAGCTCAAGCCGATCGTCGTCATCAACAAGATCGATCGTCCGGACGCGCGTCCGCAGGAAGTGCTCGACGAGATTTACGACCTGTTCATTGACCTGGACGCGGAAGAGTCGCAGCTGGATTTCCCGGTACTCTACGCGGTGGCCAAGAACGGAACAGCGACCGCCGACCTAGCCGTGCCGGGCACCGACTTGCAGCCGCTGTTTGAGACCATCGTCTCCACCATTCCCGCGGCCACTGGCGACGCCGATGCAACTCTGCAAATCCTCGTCACCAATCTCGATTACTCCGAGTACTTCGGCCGCATCGCCATCTGCCGCGTCTTCCAGGGCACTCTGCACGCCGGCGACGACGTGACCATCTCCAAGCGTGACGGCTCACTCCAGAAGACGCGCATCACCAAGCTGTTCACGTTCAACGGGCTCAAGCGGACTGAAACCACCGAGACCACCATGGGCGACATTATCGCCGTGGCCGGCGTCGAAGGCATCACCATCGGCGAGACCATTACCAGCGTCGAGAATCCGTCGCCGCTGCCGCTGATCGTCATCGACGAGCCGACGATTGCGATTCAGTTCAGCGTGAACAACTCGCCTTTTGCCGGACGCGAAGGCCAGTACGTCACCAGCCGCAACCTGCGCGAGCGCCTGGAGAAGGAACTGCTCACCAACGTGAGCATTCGCGTGGAAGACACCGGCTCGCCGGACACCTTCAAGGTGCTGGGCCGCGGCGAACTGCAGTTGGCCATCTTGATCGAAATGATGCGCCGCGAGGGCTTCGAGCTCTCCGCCGGCCGCCCGGAGATTGTCACCAAGACCGTGGACGGCGCTCGCATGGAGCCGGTCGAGCACCTCACCATCGACGTGCCTGAAACCTACACCGGCACGGTGATTGAGAAGCTGGGGCCGCGCAAGGGCGAGATGACCAAGATGCACAATCACGGCTCAGGCCGCGTGCGATTGGAGTTTCGCGTACCCAGCCGCGGCCTGATCGGCCTGCGCAGCGAAATGCTCACCGAGACGCGCGGAACTATCGTCATGAATGCCTTGTTCGACGGCTACATTCCCTACCAGGGCGAGATTCCACAGCGGCCCACCGGCGCGCTCATCTCCGACCGCCAGGGGTTGACGACGACCTACTCGCTGAACGGATTGCAGGAGCGCGGCATTCTGTTTGTGGGCGCGGGCGTTGAGGTGTACGAGGGCATGATCGTCGGCGAGCACTCGCGCGACAACGACCTCGACGTGAACGTGGTCCGCGAAAAGAAGATGACCAACATGCGCGCGTCCAGCGCCGATGAGGCCATCCGCCTGGTGCCCGTGAAGGCGCTGAATCTGGAGCAGGCGATTGAGTTCATCGCGGAAGACGAGATGGTCGAGGTCACGCCGAAATCGCTGCGCCTGCGCAAGAAAGTGCTGCAGGTGAATCAAAGACCGAAACGGTGGCAGAAGGGCGAATAAGCCGTCGGCAACGATCATCACTGACTTTCGGCGAACAACCGTTGCTCCCCGGGCCACGGTCACCCACTTCGTGCTCAGCAATGGCAAGCGCGGTTGCACCTCCATTGGAGCAAGGGGTCTGCTGCTCCATTCTCCCGATCTTTGCAATTCAATGAAGCCACAGACGCCGCCTCTAGCGACTGCTAGCAGTGTTATCCTGGCGCCATTCCTATGGGTGGACTTGTCATCGATCTATATGTCGGATTTCTCGCGCGCTGGATCATCTTGATTTGGCGCGGCAGGAGAAGCCGGGATTGGCCTGCTGTGGCAGGCCTAGTCACCAGCGCTCATTTTGAAAAGCCCGGGTATGGTGGCGATTATGTATTGCTCCGCTATTGCTTCAAAGTGAATGATGAGTCTTTTGACGGCGAGATCAGGAAACCCTATTTCAATGAAAACTACGCCAACGCGTTCGCTCGCCGCCATGCTGACAGAGAGCTGAAGGTTCGTGTCAATCCTGAACACTCCGAACAGTCGTTCCCCGAACTGGGCTAGAGTCGCCGCTTCGCCTCCAGCACTCGCTCCAGCGCCTCTTCCGCCGTCGCGCCAATAGACGATAAATGCCCCATCTTTCTTCCCTTGCGCGGCGCGTGCTTCTCATAGAGATGCAGTCGCACACCGGGAAGGGCGAGCGCAGCAGGGAAGTTGGGCTCGCCGCCGGGTGCATCCAGCCAAACCTCGCCCAACAGGTTGACGATCGCGCATGGCGCGATGAGCGATGTGTCGCCGAGCGGTAGGTTGCACGTGGTCCGCACCAGCTGCTCAAACTGGCTGGTCACGCAGCCGCGCTCGCTCTGGTGATAGCTGTTGTGCGGACGCGGCGCAAGCTCGTTCACCAGCAGCTCACCTTGCTTGGTAACGAACATCTCCACGCACAGCAGCCCTTCGAGACCAAGCCGGTCGATGATGGCTGCGGCCAGCGCCTCGGCTTTCGATTCAAGTTCAGCGGGAATGCCGGCGGGAAGCACGCTCCAGGCCAGTATCTGGTTCTCATGATGATTGCGCGCGGCGGGAAAGCTGCGCACTTCGCCGGCCGGATTGCGCGCAGCCATCACGCTGATCTCGAAGTCAAGATCGAGCGCCTGCTCGGCCACGTATACGCGCCCGCCAAGGCTCAGCCACGCCGCCGCAATCGACTCCTCTGTTGCCGGTGCATCGAAACCGATCCGCGCCTGCCCCCGGCCATCGTAGCCGCCGCGGCCAATCTTGAGAAACACCCGCCCACCCAGATCAGCGACAGCAGCCTGCAGTTCCTCTTCGTTCTCCACCACGCGGAATGCGCCAACCGGAAAGCCTTCATCGGCGAGCCACACCTTTTGCAGCGTCTTGTCCTGGATAATGCGGATAGGCTCAACGCCGGGGCGCAGCGGAGCGAGAGCGGCAACCGCGGCCAGCGCGTCCACGCCAATCTGCTCGATCTCCAGCGTCACTGCATCCGCGCCGCGCGCCAGCCGTTCTGCCGCGGCAACATCATCCCAGCGCCCCACAATCGTCTCGTCCACAACAAAGCTCGCCGGGCACGTGGCTTCGGGGTCCATCACGCGCACCCGATACCCCATGGTGCGCGCGGCCATCGCCGTCATGCGCCCCAACTGGCCGCCGCCAAGAA
>Ga0302278_10005586_pt1 | contig 12383 bp, 12 predicted proteins | sample III_Bog_N3_2_FD_194543 | JGI IMG/M metagenome (GOLD analysis project Ga0302278, IMG submission 194543) | Peat permafrost microbial communities from Stordalen Mire near Abisko, Sweden - III_Bog_N3_2 | ecosystem: Environmental > Terrestrial > Soil > Wetlands > Peat | place: Sweden: Abisko... | reverse complement strand
TAAGCTTCCCCTCTTCATGAGTTTCGAAGACCAAGCGGTGCCGCTCTTCCATCTCCGCCCATGGCAGCTTGAAATTCTTCGCGGCCCGTCTGCGAGCATGATGATCCCAACCGTTAGTGAGCAGAACTCCGCCAACATCCACAAACAAGGTCTTGATAGCCGTCGCTTTCTTCATAGTTTTTCTATCGGATGGCTGGTCCGTCGATGCGGATCATCGTTGCCATAGAATCCGGGGGTCTTCCAGTGGAGCCGAAGTGCCGTCGCTCTGAGGCATCACTCGGGCCGTGTAGTCTCCCGCTGGACGTACAGCGGGTACCGTCACCTGGTAGACGCAGCCCTCGGGTGCACCAGGAAGCAGTCGCTCCCACTTCATTTCCTGCCGTACGGCACCTCCGCCGTTGATCGCGTCCGCATACAGCTCAACTCGCGCTGCATTCTTGCCGAGATCGTTCAGGAAGATTTCGACTTCAAAGACGTGGTGATCCCCGATGGTTTCGACATGCCGACCTCCAAAGCGCAACGATTCCCACTTTTGGTCGACGTCCCGCTGCCAACCCAGCATCTGGTTCGCAACGGCACCTTTGTTCGCAGCGCGGTCGTGGTAGGCAGTTGCAGCGGGAAGATAGTGTTGCTCGGTGTATTCGCGCACCGTGCGGTCGGCCGCGAAACGCGGAGTCAGTTGCGCCATGCTTTCCCGCATCCGCGCAACCCATGCCAAGGGGATGCCGGTGTGGTTCCGGGTATAAAACTCCGGGAGTACCTCGCGTTCAAGCAAGTCATAGAGCGCGTTCGCCTCGACAGCGTCCAAGGCGGGGTCGTCGCCATGTTCCTGGCCGTCCCCTAATGCCCACCCAACTTGCGGTGTGTAGGCTTCCGCCCACCAGCCATCTAATTCCGAGAGATTGATGCCCCCATTGACGAGCACTTTCATCCCGCTCGTCCCGCAAGCCTCCCATGGCCGGCGCGGCGTGTTGATCCAAACATCCACGCCCTGCACCAGGTGTTCAGTCAGCAGCATGTCGTAATCACTCAGGAAGATCACATGGGGGCGCGCCTCTGGCCGGTGGATGAACTGCACCCATTGCTGAATCAGGGCCTTTCCCGCCTCGTCCTCGGGATGGGCTTTGCCGGCAATGATGAGTTGCATTGGACGGTCAGAATTATTCAGTAAACGAAGCAGTCGCTCCGGATCATGCAATAGCAGGTTCGGTCGCTTGTAGGTTGCGAAGCGCCGAGCAAAGCCGAGGGTCAACGCGTTGGGATCAAACAGATGTTTCGCCCGGTCAACCGCCTCGGCCGAAAAGCCTGAAGCGGCCAGTTGCCGGGATAGCCGTCCGCGAGCATATTGCACAAGCGCTACGCTGGCGGCGCTGCGGAATTTCCAGAGCGCGGAGTCGGAGACGCGACGAATGTCCTGCTCTAAGTTCTCCGTCGTCCCCAGCCAGCGGCCCTTGCCACAGGCTGCCGTCCAAAGGTCGTCGGCCGCCGCCGAATCCCAGGTCGGCATGTGGACTCCGTTGGTCACGTATCCGATCGGAACCTCGTCCTCCGGCCAGCGTGAGAAGAGCGGAGCAAAGAGATGTCGACTGACTTTTCCGTGCAAGCGACTAACGCCATTTACTGCCCCGCTCCCGCGGATGGCGAGATACGCCATGTTGAAACTTTCCGAGGAGTCATTCGGATTCAGACGACCCAAGGCAAGCAAGTCGCGGAGTTCTATGTCGAGCCTCTGCTTGGCATAAGTACCAAGATATTGCGCAATGAGCGCTGGATCGAAACGGTCAAAGCCGGCAGCCACGGCCGTGTGCGTGGTGAAGAGGTTGCCGGCCCGAGTTGCAGCCAATGCCACCTCGAACGGCTGCCCGGTTTCTTCCATGAAAGTTCGGGCTCGCTCCAGCACCGCGAAGGCGGCGTGACCTTCATTCAGGTGACAGACTTCGGGTTTAAGTCCGAGCGCTCTGAGCAACCGCCAGCCGCCGATTCCGAGCAGCAATTCCTGCTTGAGACGCAACTCCGGTCCTCCCCCGTAGAGTTGGCTCGTGATTCCGCGATGAGCGGGAAAGTTCGCCGCGTCATTGCTGTCGAGGAGGTACAGCTTTACTCTGCCGACCCGAACCTGCCAGGCTCGCAGCCAGACGGAGTAGCCAGGCAGCGCGACCTCCAGTCGCAACCACTCCCCATTTGGCTGGCGCAACGGAGTAATCGGCAACTGTCCGGGATCGTTGAAAGGATAGAGAGCTTGTTGCGCTCCCTCCCGATCGATCACCTGGCGGAAATAGCCTTGCTGGTAGAGCAGGCCAACTCCCACCACGGGTACGCCTAAATCGCTGGCAGCTTTGAGCTGATCGCCGGCCACATTGCCAAGTCCTCCCGAATAGATGGGAAGCGCTTCACTCAACATGAATTCCATGCTGAAATATGCAACGCAGGTCAAGGGGGCTTGTGGATGCTTTTGCTGAAACCAGGCAGGAGTCGCCGCTGCGTGATGCTTGGCCTGAAGCAGTTCGTCGATGTTCTTACGGAAAGCTGGGTCGGCGAACACGCGCTCAATCTGATTGCGCGAGACCGTCTGCAGTACAACCCAGGGGTTTTGCGTGAGTTCCCACAGCGTGGGATCGAGCGCCATCCACACAGCGTCGGTAGCATGGTTCCACGACCATCGCAGGTCCAGCGCAAGCTCTGCGAGAGAATCGAACCCGGCTAGGTCTGCGGGTAGATATTTGTGTGTCGAGTTGGAGCGGTCCTGATCGGTCATGATTTCCGGGCACTTACCTTCAAGTTGGCATCGACAGTTGCGGATTCCTGATGCCTTGGGCATCGGCCGATTCGGAATAAAGATCGGCAAGGCCTACGATGCAGCCTTGCCGATACACCCGATGGGAAGCTAAGCAGCTACCCGTACAGCTCCGTCGGAGTGCAAGGAGAATTCAACGGGATGGGTAGTTCTGATGATGTCTCTGGCCTGCGCTACCTCTGCAGCCGTTCCGTGGACAATCAGCAGAAACTGATCTGTCTTGAGAGCCGTTTCGTACTTCACAATGCTGTCCTTAGGAATTCCAATGCTGTAGAGGCCAGCTCCCAGGGCACCCAACGCTCCCACCTCCACCGCACCTTCCAACCCTGCCACGATCCAAGCCACGACAGGTCCCGCCGCCAAAATCGGGCCAAGCCCCGGAATCATGAAAAGAGCGGAGCCAAACAAGAGTGCCCAGAAACCTCCCCAGAACGCTCCCACTTTGCCCCAATACTTCATGCGGTCGCCGGCGGTGTAGTAGCCGACCGCCTGTTCATCCGTGTGATAACCCTTGCCGACGATCGACAATTTGTGCAGGTCGACTCCGCCGCGCTGCAGTTCCTTGATTGCCAGATCGGCGTCGCTATGTTGGCGATAGATCGCAACGACTGAATTGTTTGTGGACATTTCGTGCTTCTCCTCGGGGATACGCTTCTTACGTCTCCGGCCATCGAGCTTAGTGCCGAAATGAAACTGTGACACCGTCCTATTAGAAAAACTGATCTCTATTGCACAATGTCCGCGGAGAGCGCATGGGATCGGATGGCACATCCAATTCGACATGCGCGGGTGAGCACTCTTGCTCAGAAGAGCAGCCAAGCGGCTGTTAAGGTTGGACCCTCAGCGAAAGAGAACAAGACGAATTTTCTAATTGACAACTTCTGCACTCGATCTCGCGACTTTGACCGGTGCACCTTTCGCGCCAGTCAAGCTCAAGCACGGCAGCTCGATTTTCAGGACCGACATTGCAGTCAACAACTAGCCAGGAGGAAACAATGTTAGCGAACACCACGCATTTGAAAGGCCTTGTTATCCGGGCCACCGATGGCGAGATTGGAACCGTAGACCAACTATATTTCGACGACGAGTCATGGGCAATCCGATATCTCACGGTTAAGACCGGCAGCTGGCTGCAGGACCGGGAGGTCCTGATCTCACCATTCTCTGTGACGAACGTGGATTGGCCAGCCAAGCGGTTGGATGTAGCACTGACGAAAAAGCAAGTCAAGGACAGCCCGAGCATCGATACCCAGCGGCCAGTTTCGCGTCAGTACGAAACCGAATATCTCGGCTATTACGGCTATCCCAATTATTGGAACGGATCTTACCTGTGGGGAGAAGGCGCCTCTCCCGCCATGACCACGCGGATCGATTCTCCGAAAGAAGTGCTGGCGGAAAGGATCCGGAGAGCGTCGATGGACTCGCATCTACGCAGTACTGGCGCCGTCACCGGCTATCACATCGAGGCTATGGATGGCGAAATCGGCCATGTGGCCGGATTTTTCATGGATGATGAAACCTGGGCCATCCGCTACATCGAGGTAGCAACGCGCAATTGGTGGCCCGGCAAGAAGGTACTGTTTTCTCCCGCGTGGATCCAAAAGGTCAGTTGGGTGAATTCCGAGGTGAATGTCGGCCTCTACCGGGATGCGATCCAGACGGCGCCGGTCTTCGTCGAGTCCGTGCCGCTCACTCGTGAATATGAAGACCAGCTCTACCGTCACTATGGCCGGCCCCCCTATTGGGTGCACGACGAGGAACTGAAACCTGTTTTCTCCCTAACCGGCGCTTAAGTAGGGCACGGGCATCCGGCATAACGGATGCCCATGATTTTCGCTTGCACAGCAGCGTCCCACCGCAACTTTGAACGTTCCTTCTGGAGCCAGAATGATGAACAACACCGAACATCTACATCCGAACGGCGAGAGTCATCATAGCCATGGTGAAACTCCTTACTGGAGGCGTGCACATCATGATTGGCGATTCTGGGTCGGCCTTATCGCCATGTTGGTGGCTATCGGCATCTATGTTGGAACCAATGATTTGTCGATGGTACCGTTTGGCCGTCAGAAGCAGATCCCGGCTGGCAGCCGCGTTCCATGAACTTCGCAAACGAGAGGTTTGGGGGGCAACTGCCTCTCATACGACTCAGGCGCTCGCGGTAGATAGCTGAGCGTAAGAAATATTCTTGATCAAACAATCAGGCAGGAGATCAGCATGCATATCCAAGTCAATACCGACCATACGATAGAAGGGCACGAGGCGCTCGCTGCTCGGATCAGGGGAGTAGTAGAGAATGCCCTGAGCCGAGTGAGCGATCACATCATGCGCGTGGAAGTTCACCTGACCGACGAGAGCGGCCCTAAGAGCCGCGAGAATAACAAACGTTGCATGATGGAGGCGCGCCTTGAAGGCCACCAGCCCATCGCGGTCACCGATGAAGCGGAGACGATAGACTTAGCCGTCAATGGGGCCGCTGAAAAGTTAATTCGATTGATCGAACATACGCTCGGCAAACTGCACGATCAACGGAATCAAAGAACTGATCCGTCTCCTCCCGAGCCGACATCCCTAGATCAGTCATGATCGACACGACGGTAAACCAAGCTGTCGACAATAGAGAGGGAGCACTCAGTCACGCCCTTCTGTATCCTCTGCGATTCGAACCGATCTATCAGTATCGGCTATGGGGTGGCCGACGTTTGGCCGACCTGCTCCGCGCCCCGTTGCCGAGCGGGCCTGTCGGCGAAGCGTGGCTACTCAGCGACCGCGATGACCATTGCAGCCGGGTAGCCGACGGACCATTCCAAGGACAAACCATCGCCCAAATGTTGAAGCAGTTTCCCGAGCAAGTGATGGGAAAGCTTGCCTGCCGCTTTCAGCGGTTTCCCCTGTTGCTGAAGTTCCTTGATGTGCACGAAATGCTCTCGGTCCAAGTGCATCCCACAAAAACAAACAAGAACCTGCTGCCGGCAGGCGAAACCGCGAAGACGGAAGCATGGGTAGTACTGCAAGCCGGGACGCAAAGTCGGATCTATGCGGGCCTGAAGACCGGAACGACTGCAGCCAGTTTGCGGCTGTCGCTGAAAGGCAAGAACGTGGTCGACCTGCTCGCTGGTTTTACGCCAAAGCCTGGCGACGCGATCTTCTGCCGGGCTGGGACGGTTCACGCTCTGGGGGACGTCGTGGTCTTCGAAATTCAGCAAAATAGCGATGTGACCTTTCGCCTGTATGACTGGGATCATGTAGACCCGAAGACCGGTAAGCGGCGGGCGCTCGACGTCGATAACGCAATGGCCTGCATTGATTTTGCGAAAGGTCCCGTCGATGCGGTTGCGCCCGTGGTGGAGACGGCGGCACCGGTGGAACGCGAGCGACTATTCGACTGTGAACATTTCTTGCTATGGCGCTTGCGTGGCGATTCGCCCTTCACCGTCGGCGCACTGGAACTACCACGCGTCCTGGTATTCCTTCAGGGCGGGGGAGAGATTGAGCACGGAGGGGCCGCTTATTCGATGCAAAGAGGCGACGTAGTTCTTCTGCCGGCGTCGATGGGAGTGTGTACTTTTCGGCCGCACACCGAAGTGAGCCTTTTGGAAATTGCGTTGCCCGATCGAGACGCCGACGAAGAGGAATAAGAAAGTGGAAACATTTTGAAAAAGCTGATTGTGTTCGATCTGGATGGAACACTTGCCGAAAGTAAATCAGCAGTGGATCCCGAGATGTCAGGACGGCTGCACGACCTTCTCGCAATCGTCAAAGTAGCCATCATCTCCGGAGGCGGTTGGCCGCAATTTGAAAAACAGGTTGTCTCCAAACTTCCGCATGACGAACACCTCACGCAGCTATCGCTGCTTCCGACCTGTGGAACTCAGTTTTATCTGTACTCAGGCGATTGGAAAAAACTTTACGAAGAAGATTTCACCGAGAAGGAACGAAAACAAATACTCAGTTCACTCCATAAAGCACTGGCAGAAGCTGGGTACAAAGTCGCCAGGGTCTGGGGCGAAGCAATCGAAGACCGGGGCAGCCAGATAACATTTTCCGCACTCGGTCAGCAGGCACCCTTGGAGGAAAAAAACGAGTGGGATCCGGATTATGCCAAGCGAAAAAAGATCAAAGCGATTCTTGACACCTATATTCCCGAATTTTCCGTTCGCCTCGGGGGCTCGACATCGATCGATATCACAAAGCCAGGCATCGATAAGGCGTACGGAATCGGAAAGCTGCGCGACCTCCTGCATATTTCGTTGAAAGAGATGATTTACGTTGGCGATGCGCTGTTCCCAGGCGGGAATGACTATCCCGCCGAAGAAGCTGGCGTAGATTCTATCCAAGTCAAGGGTCCCGAGGAGACGAAGCGGGTGATCGAGACCATCATCGCGTGCCTAGCAGATTGGGACCAGGCGGCATGACCTCAATTTCTGATGAGAAGGAGTCATGAGCGACTTTCAGTTGCACCGTTTGGGAATACTGATGGAACCGGAGCCGGGCAATCCTCAAGAAGCGGAGGGCGTCCTGAACCCGGCTGCCGCGCGCGGCCCGGATGGCGATCTTTACATCTTCCCGCGGCTGGTGGCGCGGGGCAATTACTCTCGCATCGGGATTGCGCGCGTGCAGTTCAACAAGGCGGGTGATCCCTCGGGCATCGAGCGGCTGGGCATTGCGTTGGAACCTGAGGCTGACTATGAAAAGCGGCCCAACGGCGGCGGTGGCTGCGAGGATCCTCGCATTACGTTCGTCGAACCGCTGCAGCACTATGTGATGACTTACACGGCATTTTCGTCTCGTGGCCCCCGCATCGCCGCCGCAACTTCGAAGGACCTCTTCCATTGGCAACGCCTGGGGCTTGTCCCCTTCGCTCCCTATCAGGGAACCGACCTCAGCAACGTTGACGATAAGGATGCTTGCCTATTCCCAACAGCCATTCCAAATCCTTCCGGCGAACCGGAGTTGGCAATGCTCCACCGGCCCCTATTCCCCGGAACGCGGCCCGAGGAAACCGCGCATGCGCCCGCTTCCCGCGACTTGGATATCGGTCGCGAAAGCATCTGGATCTCCTACCGCCCGGTTTCACTGGAGGCGTTTCAGCCGAGTCTCCGAACACAGTTCTCGCATCATCGCTTAGCAACCCCAGTGTCTTCCTGGGAACGACTCAAGATTGGCTGCGGTACCCCGCCGATCCTGACGCGGCATGGCTGGCTCATTGTCTACCACGGAGTGAGCGAAATCGAAACGCTACATGACGATCCGAGTCAATATCCACCGATAGCTGGACATCGACTTTGTTACTCGGCCGGTGTAATGGTGCTCTCGAAGGAGCATCCACAAGCGATCCGCTATCGCTCGACGAAGCCAGTGCTCACCCCAACATTGCCAGAGGAATGTCGCGGCACGGTCGCTCACGTAGTGTTCCCCACCGGCATCGACCGGCGCGACGACCTCGGCTTACCGAACCGCCTCGACGTTTACTACGGGATGGCCGACAGTCGGATTGGAGTTGCGCGTCTTGAAGTACCCGACACACTGCCGTCAGGCAGCGTAGCCGATTCGCCGGAAGCAAAGGCGTAACATTGATTTCAATTTGTCACTGGCCTGGCCGAGCGAAGCAGCAAAAGCGGACATTCCACGCGTTTGACGACCTGTTCTGCGATCGAGCCGAAGACCATCGGGCGCCAACCAGACACGCCGTGCGTGGAAATCACAACCATGTCGATATGCTCTCGTTCGATTACCAGCATGATGTTTCCAACCACATCGTTGCCAACCTCAATGCTGGAACTCGACCTGATCCCCATGGAAGCGAGAACTGACTCGCAACCGGCTAATCGTCGATCTGCGTCCTTCTCCGCCGTGTGAAGATACTCTGTCTCCGGGAAGGAGACAGTTTTTGGGCCCATGGGAAGCATGGGAATTACATTTAGAAGGTAGAGTTCAGCATGAAAGTGCTGGCCGAGGTCGGTTGCGGTTTGGAGCGCGGCGTCGCTGGATGAACTGAAGTCCAACGGCACCAGAATTCTTGTGGGAATGAAATGGGAGGCAGTAGCTGGTTGCATTAGGAATCTCCTTGATCGTGAGTTTCAGAACCCAAGCAGTTTTGTGTGCGCTGCTCGGCGATTTTTCCATTCACGGTTTGATTAGCGGAAAGCACAGGATGCTCGCAAGAAAGCAGATTTCGAGCCCGCAGGCGTCGCACCTCGTGCTGGATAGAGCAGGCCGCATCGAAGGAAACCTCAAGGGTTAGACTCACCGGCTCGAGGGCCATCACTTTGGCGAGGCGGCGACGGTGCCGCAAGGCTCCGCTGAAGTGAGCGCGTAGAAACGTCCCGATCAGTTCCCACGCGAGCGCAGAACCGATTACTTTGCCCCCGAGACAACAAACATTCATGTCGTCATCTTCGACACCTTGGCGGGCCGAAAACACATCATGGATGAGACCCGCACGCACACTCGGGACTTTGTTCGCGGCGATCGATGCGCCCACACCGCTGCCGCAAAGCGCAACTCCGCGATCAACCTCCCCAGAGGCGACCTAAGGCTTGTTGATTGGCCTGAAAGGAGCTCGTGGGAGGGGTCGAATGAGCGTGTCCAACCACTGGTAACTGGCCGCGGTGTCGATTTAGGCTGGTTTCGACCGTCACATTTTCAGCGCGGGGTGGTTTTTCGTAATCCAGTCTTCGACTTCAATGTAAAACTGTTTCACTTGGACGACGATCTCTTTTGCTTCTGTGTCGGTCGCAACATTGGAGAAAGTGTAGTCGATAGTATTTCGTTTCCGTCGACACGTCTCAAAATAGTCGGCGTACTTGTGCGCGGCTTTACCCAACACCAGTTGGGTGCACTCCAAGGACACCCGGTGGTGTCCGACTTTGCTCACGATCCGATACCCGCACAGGCTATGGCCGTATTCGCCGCCTGGAGCGCAGCGTTGTATGCAGTGGCGAATCTCCGATCTGCTGAAAGGCCAGCGAGACTCGCGTCTGCGAGGTCGCGGGCTATCAAGGCCCGCATATTGTCTAATTCCTTCTTGGAGGTTTTGTGTTTTTGGGCTTCCTTATTTGCCAACAAGCTCGTCCAAGTCACTCTGGCCTCCTTTCACAAACTGTTTCCGTCCGCGTAAAACGGCAGCAAGAAAATGGTCGCCCGATTTGATTTTCTCCCGAAACTCCTCTGGGGAATAAGCAGTGACGTTGACCTCTCTTCCCAGCCGCACCTCCGCCCTGCGGAGCGATGGAGATAGGTCAGCAAGACCGGCTGTGCCAATGACCATCACATCCACATCACTCATCGCATGTTCCCGGCTTCGTGCTACGGAACCATAGATAAAAGCACTCTGAATCCTGTCCCCAAACGGCTTTAGTATCTGCTCCAAGATCGGAGCCAGCCCTGCAGTTTTTTCGAACAACTGCTGCAGGTCTCGGAACACTGGGGACTGGGTCTCCGCCTTGAAATAAGCCCTCGTGCCTTCCCGACGATGCACCAATATTCCGCTAGCCACCAAAGATGATAACTCCCGCTGAAGGCTGGACGGGCTCGTTCCCAAACGGCTGGCGAGCTCCGAAAGATACCACCACTTATCTGGCTGGCCGAGCGTAGCCGCGAGGACACCTTGCCGTACCTGTGGGAACAACGCAGTCAGCACGGGAGAGCTACGCATATTGCGTATATTATTACGCATATTGCGTAATCGTGTCAACCTTTAAACGAACAGGGTTGTCCGCGGCGGCTAGCGTTAAGGAATCTAAAGTGGCAATTCAGATTACTCATATCCGTTCGAATGAGAATCGAACGCAAGTCGAACAAACTCGAATTCTGTTCGACTGCGTACGAGCACGTTCGCTAGCCTCCGAACGGTCTGCACCGACCTAAGCCGAAGGCTTAGGGATGCCGGTACTGGCAAGACGGCCACGCTGCGCGAAATTGACCGTGGCCTCAGAGAAGCCGGACAGGAGGTTCTTGCGGTGGCTCCCACCCGAAGTGCGGTGGATGAACTCGAAAAAGTTGGCTTCCGAGATGCGATGACTGTCTCACGACTTCTGGAGGCTCAGGAACCACAGGGCGTGCTGCGCGGGAGGGTCTTGATTGTTGATGAAGCAGGCATGGTTTCTGGCCGGCAAATGCAAAGCTTGCTGCACCTCGCCGAGGATCAGGGATGCAGAGTCGTCTTTTCCGGTGACACCCGACAAATCACCAGCGTAGAAGCCTCGGATGCTTTGCGAATCTTGGAACGGGAGTCTGGCCTGAAGAGTGTTTCCCTTAGTGAAGTACAGCGGCAGACGAACTCTGTCTATCGCGAGGCCGTAAAGACAATGAGGCATTCACCGGAGGAAGGGTTCGCACAACCTGGAAATGCTCGGTGCCATTCGCGAGGTACCCGTCTTCGACCGAGGTCAGATAGTGGCGGAGTTGCATCGCGAGTTCCGAGCGAAGGGAGCGAAACGCTTGTAGTTGCCGGCACTCATGCTGAGATTTCCCAACTCACCGACGCGATTCGCCAAGATCGGAAAGAACACGGCGAACTGGGAGTCGGCCATTCTTTTGATCGGTACGTATCGCTCCAATGGACAAGAGCCCAGAAACAGGAACTGTCCAATTACCAAGAGGGGCAGATTCTGCAGTTTCACAGAGACACGAAACTCGCAAAACGACATGAGTCGCTGGAAGTCGTGCGCACTGGCCCTGAATCTTTGGTTGCGCGAAAAGAAACCGGACAAGAGGTGAACATCTCGCCGAAACAAACGCGGGCATTTTCGGTTTATGAGCGTCAGCCCATTGAAGTTGCCCCTGGCGACAGCCTCATGCTGACAGCAAACCGTCGAGGACCGGAATTCCGGGCGACCAACGGAGAGCTGGTCAAAGTGAGTTCGCTAGATGGCGGTGCCATTCGCCTCGAAGACGGAAGAACGCTCCCTGCGAACTATCACGAATTCACTCACGGATATGCGGTCACCGCCCATCGAAGCCAGGGCAAAACCGTAGATACCGTGATTATCTCGGCGGACGCCATGAAGAGAGAATTGTTCTACGTGGCTGCCAGCCGGGGTCGGAGGGAGATCGCTGTCGTCACCAGCGACCGCGAGCAACTTCGTGACTCCGTCGGCGTATCCACGATGCGGCAGTCTGCGATTGAACTGGCTCGAAAACAGCTATCCGCACACGATCCGGAAAAGGGCCACCGTGTTGACCTGATGACTGGGGTGAACCAGCAAGCTGGCCAGCAGATCGGAGAGCAGCATTCTTCCGTTCCAACTCACACACCGGAACCGGAAAAGACTCCCCATGTCGGCGTGGAACATGATCTCGGTGGCCCCAGTCTTGGGCTCGGGCTTTAAGGTCTCTCCTGCGGCCACACCCGCGCATTCCCCACATGGCGGAGAAAACGTGCCGGGGTAAGGCTTGCGTCAAGGCCGCGCTCTGTGCGCCGCGAAGCGGTTGTGAGCCTTGACGCGAGCCGCACCCCGGCTATGCTGTTCGACGTGGGGATCGGTCCTCGGCCTGTGCGCCTTTGTTCGAAAATATTTTCGATATATTTTCCCTCCCGCAGGTTCCTTTTATACATAGAAGGGAAAATCTCGCGCGGATCAACGGA
>Ga0302278_10005583_pt1 | contig 12387 bp, 7 predicted proteins | sample III_Bog_N3_2_FD_194543 | JGI IMG/M metagenome (GOLD analysis project Ga0302278, IMG submission 194543) | Peat permafrost microbial communities from Stordalen Mire near Abisko, Sweden - III_Bog_N3_2 | ecosystem: Environmental > Terrestrial > Soil > Wetlands > Peat | place: Sweden: Abisko... | reverse complement strand
AGATGCCCGTGCCGCGCTCGCCCACGTGGAGGCCCTGGTTGTCGGTCAACGTGCCGCCGCTAATATTCAACACCCCAATCGAGCCGGCAATGCCGCCGAGTCCTACCTCTTGAGCATTGTCGTTGAAGGTTCCGTTGCTCATGTTAAAGATACCTTGGGAGGCACCGGCAAAGTAAGCACCACCAACGACAAAAAAGGCATCCCCGGCAGTTACATTTCCGATGGTGACCGTGCCGCCACTCAAGTCAAACGCACCGTAACTGCCCGCCACCTGGCCGATATGAAATTCGCCCGCACCACAATCAAGACTGCCTGAACTCATGAATAAAAATCCGCTGGCGCCGGACACGTTGCCAATGGCCATGGCTGGATTGGCGGCATCGTTGGCGCTTACCGCGCCGCCGGAAATATTCAAGATTGAATTACCGCTGGCATTGCCAACGATTACCTGACTGGTGGTCGTGGTGATTGAGCCTGAACCATTCACTGTCACCGTGCCACCGTTGACGGTCGTGGTGCCGGTATATATGTTCGCGCCACCGAGCGTCAAATTGCCGCTGCCGGTCTTGGTCAAGCCGCCCGCACCGGAAATGGCACCATTGACAGTGCTGCTGAAGCCGCCATCGGTGACCGTCAGAAGATTGCCGCCGTTGTCAACGGTCTGGCCCAAAGTCAGATTGCCCGCCGCCGCGCTCAAGGTTTGCGCTGCATTGGTCAGGAGCACCGGCACGTTCAAGGTTTCAGCACTGGCTGAATTGTTCGTCACGCCGTTGGCCGTGATGGTCAACGTGCTGCTCGATGTCCCGATGTTAAAACTGCCCGCGCCGTTGGTGAAGATCAGCCCCGTTATGCTGTAGCTATTGTTCATCGTCGAGGTCAGTCCCGTCGTGCCCGCAAAAATCAGCTTGTCTCCCGCTAATCCCGGCGCATGGGTGCTTACCCAATCGGCATTATCGCTCCAGTTACCACCGCCCAAACCATTCCACGTCTCCGTGCTGGCGTTGACCGTCAGGGAGATGTTTGCGCTGGCCGTGTTGCCGTTGTTATCCGTCGCCGCCGCCACTAAAGTAAATGCTCCCACGGGACTTCCCGCCGGAACGGTGATGGTGCCCGTCCAGGTGCCATTCGCCGAGGTGCCGCTCGAAAGCGTCAAGTTGGTGGTGGTTAGGCCAAGGGCAGATAAATTCACCGAAACATTGGTGATGGTCGAGGCGCCGGCACCGGCTACCGTGATGCTGAAGGTCACGTTTTGATTGCGAACCGCCGTTGATGGCGTGGCACTGCTGGCTGAGATCGTCGGCGGCGTCAACCCGGAATAATGAAGCAACACCTGGTTGCCGCTATTAATAATTTGATAGTTGGCGGCACCGCTCGGTTGGGTTCCCAGCCAGACTGGCGTGACATTGAAACTGCCGCTGATGAGGGGAGAACCGCCGGTCAGATTGAACAGCACATAGTCATGGGTCAGATCCAGATTGACGCCGCAGTTGATGCCGATTACAGCGCTGCCACAAGTCAGGGTCTTGCTGCTGCCATTCAAGACAATCTGGTCGTTGGTTCCGTTGTAGGTGCTGCTCAAATTGAAAGTGGCGCTGTTGGTGGGACTACCAGAGAGGTAGGTAAGATTGCCGGTAATTGTGTTGGTCGCCCCCGCGCCGCTGCTGGGCTGCGTTTTACCACCGCTGTTCACCGTCACATTGCCGACAATCGTCCCGCTGCCGCCAAGTGTGGCGTTGGTGCTTACGGTCGTGCCGCCCGTGTAGGTGCTGCCGCCATTCAAATACAACGCACCACCCGAACTGGAATTGGTGATGGTCAAAGCGCCGCTGCCGCCGTTGCCGATGCTACCAGCATAGGTCACGGTCTGACTGTTGATGTCAATGGTCGAACCACCAAGGACGCTCACCGTCTGGGGCACCGTGCCGCCGCTGCCGCCAAAGGTGATGTCCGCGCCGCCCAGCAAAGTGCCGGTGGCATATTGCAGTGTGCCGCTGGTAAAGGTGACTCCGCCAAGATAGTTGGCTCCGCCGAGCGCATAGATGCCGTTAATGTTCAAGGTGGCTCCGCCCACGATGTTGACGCCGCCGTAATAAAAGTTGCCGGTCGTGTTGTTTAACTTCACCGTGCCATTGCCATACACAGCTGCGGTGTTCGCTGTGCCGCTGCCTGTGCCCGGGAGCAAGCCCGCCACGCTGCCGTTGGCACTGGAGGCCGGAATGCCGATGACCAGCGGGCCAGTTCCCGCCGCACTACCGACTTGACCATCAACAGTCAGCGTATAACCCGCTTCCGCCGCCAAACCGCCTCCGTTGCCCAGCAAGGTGACGGGGCGCAAATTGCCACCGCTGCCGTTGTCGAGGGATACATTATTAGTGCCAACAAGAGTGCCGCCGTTCAAGTAAAGCGTCGCCGCCGTCGCTGTCCGGCCGATTTGAGTGTTGTTGTTGATTACCGTGCAACCACCATTGAGATAAGGGGACCCGTAATTACCGCTGTTACCTCCCGACCCGGTAAGATCCACCGTGCCTGCGCCGCCTTTAACATAACAGGTGGCCCGTGCAGTTGAAGTGTAATAATAGAGGGGAGTAGTTATGAACAGTTCGCCGGCGATGTTGTTCTGATAGACATCAATGGGACAGTTGCCGGCAGAAGTGTAGGCACTGGCAACCCACTCACCACCGTTGGCAAAGGTGGTGTTGTAGGCCCCGACGTTGGGTGTCACGAGAATGCCGCCGATTAAAAATCCGGTTCCTCCCGTGCCCGTGGTAGCGGTGAACGCCCCTGAAACATTGAAACGAATCGTGTCAACATAGGCTGGGCTCGAAGTGGTAAAAGTTGCGTTGCCAAGCAAATCGAAATTCGTATCAGCGTTGGGCACCGTTCCATTTGCTGCCACTTGGAAATAAAAATTGCCCGTCTGCTGGCTGCCCGCAAGAATATTGTGGGTTCCGGCCGGTGTCGTGACCACGGATGCCCATTCATAGAGGCCCACCGTGGCGACCGCCTGGCGGGTGCTCGGCCAGAGCAGGTTGTCATTGTTGCCCAGCGTCGTGGTCGTGATTGTTCCCGTGGCTGCATTGGTAACCGGCGTGGTGCCGGAAGCGCTGCTGACATAGGCCGGCCCGACAAACATCGTCTGCGATCCCGCCGTTTGCGTGAAAGCTCCAAGGTTCAGGGTCGGGCTGTTATTGCTTGCCCCAATCACATTGAAACCCGGATTGACGGTCGCGCCGCCAATAGTCTGGCTGCTGGGCGGCGAGGCATTGCCAATCACCCCCAAGGTGCCACCGGCCAAAGTCACCGCGCCGGAAGCACCGAGGATGTTGGTCGTTGCCGCCCCGGACTGGGTGAAATCCAAATTGAGTGTGCCGGCGTTGACCGTGGTGCCGCCGGTGTAGGTGTTGGAGGTGGAAAGGCTCACGGCGGCGCTGCCATATTTGGTCAGACTGTCGCCGCCGGCAATCGTGCCGCTGCCGGTGATGCTGTAGTTGTAGAGGCTGTTGCTGAAGACGACGCTGTTGGGGTTGACCGTGTTGTTCAGGGTGACGGCGGTGTTGGCGGAAATATTTTTGTCGCTAAACACGACGTTATCGCCCACCGAAAATTCCTGATAGAACGTGGCGTTGGGGGTGGCGGAACTGTCTTTCCAAATGTTGTTGCCGGCGTCATTGATGTCCCAAGTGCCGCTACCGGAGCCGGCCCAATTGAGGGGGCCGGTGATGGCGGAGTAGGTGCCGGCCGAAACGGTCAACACGAGGGTGTTGGCACCAAAACTACCGCCGCCCCAGGCGAGGGAGGAAGTGCCGCTGAAACCCCGGGTGCTCAGCGCCGGCACCGTGACGGGAGCGGTGCCACCGACGGTGACCAAGGGGTAACTGCCGGCGGCAACGGTAGCCGGAAAAGTGACAAAGACCTTCGGAGTCGCATTAAAAGTGAGGTTGCCGGTGATGTTGAGCGGGGCGGTGGTGATGCTGGGGGCGGTGGCGAAATCAAATTCCAAGCCCGTGCCGATGCCGCCGGTATTGAAGGTGACACTGGGACAGGTCCACTGGTTGTTGCCGCCCGTGTAGGAAACACCAAAAACGGCTGTATATGACGCGGGCGTGACCGACACTGCGCTGTTGGCCATCCCGGCACCGCTGCCCGCCGCCCCAATCAACTTGCCACCGGTGACGGTGGTGGCACCGTTGTAACTGTTCGCGTTGGACAGGGTCAAGGTGCCGCCGCCTTGGTAGGTCAGCGCACCCGATCCGCTAATTCCCCCGCTCAAGGTCTGGGCGGCACTGCTGTTATAAATCAAGGTTCCACTGTTTGCGATGGCTCCGGCATAATTGCCGCCACCCAACTGGCCGGCACCGCCGATGGTCAGCGTGCCCGCGCTGATGGTTGTGCCGCCGGTGTAGGTGCTCACGCCGGAAAGGGTCAACGTGCCCGTCCCCTGCACGGTCAGGACGCCGCTGGTGTTGGCCGCTGTCGTCACGGTGCCAAGCGTTGCCGCCGAGGTATAGCCGCCGCCAACCAAAGTCACCGTCGGCACGGAGGAATAATTGATGCCGGGGCTGGTCACCACAATGCCGGTCACCGCGCCGCCGCTGATCTGGGCATAAGCCGTCGCCCCGCTGCCGCCACCACCGGTGATGGCAACTTGCGGCGGCATGATGTAACCTGCGCCGCCGGAAACCGGAATCGTCGCGACGCCATTGCCGACGGACGACAAAATCGGCTGGGTAATCGTGATTGCCTGACCGTTGTTATCCACGGTTCCGCCGCCGCCATAGACGTAAGCGGTCGCCGAGTTGCCCAAGAAGGTGGTGTTGGCCGAATTGCCGGCCTTCACCGTGCCGCCGTTGAAATTGACGAGGACATTCGCGTCGTAGGAATTATTCAAGCCCAGCATCTGCCAGGTGCCACCATTCAAATTAAGGATACCCACATTGCCAGCATTATTGAGCTCGTTCAGCTTGACTGATGCAGTCAAAGACTGGAAGAGCGCGCTACCGCTGATGGTGGTCACATTGGTCTGGCCGCCGGCCCCCCAGTTGGCTGAATAGCCGACAAATTGGCTATCTGCCATCCCATTTAAAATGGTAAGCGTGCCGCCGGAAAAGTTCACCACCGACGATTCGCCCGAAACGCCGCGGCAAGGCAGGAAATAACTGGGACCAGTGCCGCTGGCGCCCACGTTCACCGCTCCGCCGCTCATGTCAAACTGCCCGAACGTTCCGACACCGCCGCCGTAGCCAGCCGGATCCAATTCACCGGTATTTCCAATGTTGATGGTGCCGCCCGAAAGATTGTAATAGCCTGAGGCACCCGCCGCGCTGCCAAGCTGCCAGCCGCCAGCAACGGCCTTGGCCGTGGCGGTGCTTGAACCCGATTGATAGACTGCCGCCGGTGTGCCGCTCACGGTTCCAATCAGGAATTGTGACGTTGTTGAGGAAAGAGCCGCGCTGCCGGTCAAGTTCATGGTGCCCCCGCTGACGCTCAGCGTGCCGCCGTTCAGATTGGCGGTGCCGGAAAGTGTCAACGCGCCGGTGCCCGTTTTGGTCAAGGCCAGGCTGGTCGCCCCACCGTTGGCAACATTTCCGCTGATCGTGGTGTTTCCGGAACCAGTGACATTAAGGGTCTTGGCTGCCCCCGTGCCACCGGTGCCACCCTGAATATTGCCGGCAAAGGTAAGACTGTTGGCCGTGCTGTTATTGGTGATGCCATAAGTGCCGGCGGTCGCCGTGCCCAGCAGGATGGTGGCATTGAACAACTGGTTGTTGGCCACCGTGGAATTCATGGTAATCCCGCCGCTGTTAGCATTCGTAAAAGCCTCACTGTTGGCGGCACCGGTGCCGATGGTGTAAGCCGCCGCGCTGGAGGTGTCAAAAATGATGTTCAAAATGGAAAGCCCCGTGCCCACATCAATCGTGGTATTGGCGCTCGCCGCATTAAAAGTGGCGGTATCGGCGCTGCCGGGAACCGTCACGGGCGAGCCGCTCCAGTTTGCACTGGTGGCCCACAAGGCGCTGGAGCCGCCCAGCCAACTGGCGCTGGTGGCGTGCAAGTTCAGGATGCCGGCCAGCAGAAACAGGCCGATGATGGAGGAGGTTTGTTTAATGTTCATGGATGGGGATGGTTTTGGATTTGATTAATTGTGAGTTGGGTTTGAGTTGAGTTTGTAAATCTTTTTAAAGATAACCGGGTCAAGCGGCCAGGAGATGACCAAGTGACCCGGTGAACCCGGTGAATTTGGAATGAGTAACATTGGAATCATGAAGAACTGCAAATCGCATCGTTACCCAAACGCAATTCGTAATCCTAAAATCAAAAAATAATTCATTTTTCATGACGTGATGGCACATACGGACGAGATGGTTATGATTAAAATATCGCCCACAGCTCGGTTTCTTGATAGAGTCAAAACCAACTTTTTTGAGTAACAAATACGCGCGAAGATTTTATGGGGGCAAATGCCGCCCGTCATAATTTAATGATTGAAGGGATGATGCACCTGACTAGTTTGTCCGCCGGTTTCACAGCTTAACGCAGATTTTCCATTTTTAATCGGCGGCATCCCGTTCTTTGCGCTTGGCGTTAAATTTTCCATGCCGCACTCCGCCTTCGTCACTCCGCACTACTTCTGCGCGGCGTCGCTCCCGGCCTATTTCCAATCCGTCCGTCCGGGGCGAGCGCGAGAACCTCCGGCATTACCTTGACACCCCCTGCCCTTTCTTACAGGGTGTGAGCTTTATGCAGTTAGCGAGTTTGCGGGCGTATTGTCTCGTGGGCGAGACCGGCAGTTTTTCTGAGGCGGCGGAAAAACACGGCGTCACCACATCCGCCATGAGCCAGACCCTCGCGCACCTGGAAAAGACCTTGGGCGCCCGGTTGCTCACGCGCGGCCGGCACGGCCCCGGCAAACTGACCCGCGCCGGCCAGGTCGCCTACGAAGCGGCCAGCAATATCGTCCGGCTATCCGGCGAACTGCATCGCGAACTGCGCCGCACCCGCGAATCCGCCGACCTCCGCATCCGGCTCGCCGCCTGCCACAGCATCGGCCTGCACCAGCTCCCCGCCTTTCTGGACGGTTTTAACGGGCGGCATCCGGAAGTTCAGATTCAACTTCGCTACGGCCTCATTGACCGCGTGCACTGCGACGTGCAGGAAAACGCGGTGGACCTGGGCCTGGTCTGCTATCCCCGACGGCGGCGCGGGCTGGTGGTGGATTTGTTCCGGCACGAACGGCTGCGGCTCGTCTGCCATCCGCGCCATCCGCTGGCCACGCGGGCCGCCGTCGCGCTGGCCGAATTATCCGGCGAAAGCTTCGTGGCTTGGAACGAAATCCGGTGGTCGCCCTTCCTGAGCCGCATCCCAGACAGCCAGCGTCCTTTGTATGAACCGCGCCATGAATTCGACCAGGTGGAACTGGTCAAGGGCTTCGTGCAACTGGGCGGGAGCGTGGCCATCCTGCCGGAGAGCACCGTGGCGGCGGAGGTGGCCCGAGGCGAACTGGCGGCGGTGCCGTTCACCGACGACGACTTCACCGAACCGCTGGGCATCCTCCATCGCCGGACGAAAAAGCTCACCCCGGCCCTAAAAACTTTCATCGAAGAACTGAAACAGGCTTCGCCTCCGCGGCTTGAACCGCCGAGGGGTGACCGAAAATAGCCCACGGTTTCAACCGTGGGTTTAGTTTCCTGTCGCCTTTTCTACGCCCCAGATGCGGGCGAGGGTGGTTTGGATTTTTTGCCCGAACCGCTGGCTCAACTCGTGGTTGGCTCCCACCAGCGCCGGCTCGGCTTCAATCTCCGCCACGAGGGCGCGCTGCGGGGCATGGTTGAGAATAGCCCAGCCATTTATGGCTGGGTAAATGTTCACGCGAAACGACCAGTCCCGGAAGGGACGGCAGAAATTTCTTTCGTCCCCAGGGGACTCACCTCCCGCCATGCCCATGACCCCAGCCATAAATGGCTGGGCTATTTTCAAACCAACACCTGCGGAGTCGGTTCGCCCCAGTTGCGGGCGAGGGTGGTTTGGATTTTTTGCTCGAACCGCTGGATCAACTCGCGGTTGGCTCCCACCAGCGCCGGCTCGGCTTCAATCTCCGCCACGAGGGCGCGCTGCACGGCGAGTGGTGGAACTGGAATGGTTAATTCCTTCAAGACGCTGGCTTTAATTCCGTAAACGGTCGTTCCCGATTGGTGGGCGAAAATCTTTTCTTGAAGCATCTTCGTCAGAAGCAAATCCTTCAGGAATGCGCCCACCATAATCTCGCGGTTTGGGCAAAGTGCAATTAGGCGTTGTGCAAGTTCGGAGCGGTGCAAGAACTTCTCAACATCTGTGTAGATTTGTGTGCACCTGTGGCCAAAGCCCATTCCGCACTCCGCACTCGAAAAGTGTCCACATTTCTAAACTGTTCTGTCCTATTTCGGGAAACCGGGTGACGACGGAGACGGGAGCTTCCCTCACGAAGACGGGAGCTTGAGTGATCGAGACGGGAGCAGGCGTCACGGAGACGGGAGCTTTGGTGGTCGAGACGGGAGCTTTCGCGACTGAGACGGGAGTCGGCGTGACGGCGACGGGAGCTTCCCTGACCGAGACACGCGTCTCGGTCGCGGATACGGTAGTCATTGAGCCTTTGACGGGAGCTTCGGTCAGCGGGCGGGGAGCTTTCGTCGCGGAGACGGGAGCTTCGCTGGTCGAGACGGGAGCAATCGTCACGGAGACGGGAGTCGGCGTGACGGAGCGGGGAGCTGCCCGCGCCGAGACGGTCGTCTCGGTCACGGAGACGGGAGCTTCCGTGACGGAGACGATAGTAGATATGGGGGTCGGTGCGGGGTTAAAACGTGTTCATTTAACGGCCATTTACGAGCCAGGCCACTGGCCGGCAGGGCGTTGCACCGGCGCAACCCGTTTAGCCGGCCTTACCCTGCGTTTGCGTGAACTGTCAGGCTGGCTAACCACCACCGGTCAGCCGGACTGCTAGCTATACGGCTGCAACCGGGTTCAGCGCGAAGCTAAATTGGCTTCCTCCAGATGAACTCTTTAAAAGAAATCGAAAATAGTAATAAAAAAGCATATGAAAAAAACTCAACAACAACTGGTCAGCGTCAGTCTGGCGTATAAAGGGGTGGGCGCGCCGATGATCTCGGTCTTCCTCGGCTGGGTCATTGCCTGCCTGACGGGGAACAAGGCGTTTCCGAAACTGCCGATTCCACTGGTGGCGGCGGTGCCGCCGGACCCGGACGCGCCGGTGGACCTGACGACGCGCAAAGCCCGGCTGGACGCCGCCATCACGGCCACCCAGGGCGGCGGCACACTGGCCACCTCGGCCAGAGACGTCGCGCTGCAGTTTGCACTGGACGGTTTGGACGCCACGGCGTTCTACTGCCAGACGGTCTGTCGCCGGGATTTGCCGACGTTCCTGACCTCCGGCTTCCAAGCCGCGAGCAAGAACAACAGCCAGTCTGAATTGGACGCGCCGTCCATCCTGGGCATTGACAACGACAAGCCCGGCGAACTGGATGTCCATCTCTCCGGCAGCAGCAATGCGGTGGGCTATGAATTGCAGACCAGCCCCGATGGCATCACCTGGACGACGGTCAAGTTCTCGACGCAGGCGCGCACCATCGCGTTGATCGGCCTGGTCTTCGGCACGAATCAACACGTGCGGGCGCGGGCGCTGGGCGGCAGCACGGAAGCCAGCCAATGGTCGCAGCCCATGTCCTGCATCGTGCACTGACTGGAAGGGCGGAGCTGCGGCTCCGCCGGGGATTGGGGCGGCGGGGCACCACCGCCCTACCAAACGCGCCGGAAATTTCCGGCGCGTTCTTTGGCTTTGGCGATGGGCCGCGAGCTTCACCAGCAAATCAGATCACGAAGTGGGATAGTAACGTGGGATTAGGCACTTCGTAAACGTGTCAGGGGCATAATTCCTATGATTGATTGCTTGCAGGACACCATCGGTTTCGCCATTTTTATTTGAGCAAACCATACGCCGAATGCCAGCTGACATTTTAACGCTATTTCAGTTGCCGCTGGCACCACAGATTGATGTCTTGTGCTGCCACTACGCCCTGTTGAAAACCTGGGAATTCCCGGATCTGGCCGCACCCTACTGGCGCTGGTATTGGGTGGATCGCCCGGGTGCCTACATCACCCTGGGAAAAAAGCGTTTCGATTTGATGCCCGATCAGGTGGTCCTGATTCCGCCCAACACGCATTTTTCCGCCCACAACGATGAAGTGATCGGATTTTTATACATCCATTTTTTTGTTGAAGCCACTTACGAACAGGCTGCGCCTGACTTGATCGTTCTGCCGCTTGCCGCCGAGCAAAGCCGCTTTATCCGGAATTTTCTGGCGCAGTTTCAGGCGCTGGAGCGGGAGGACGTCTCACCGTTGCTGTCATTGCCGCTGGCGCTGGTGAGCCTGGCCTTGAGCCTGACTGAACGAAATCACTGGACCAGTTCCCATCAGGATGCGCGGGTCATCGGCGCCATCCAGCACATCGAGTCAAACTATCCGGCGGCCGTGCCGAACAGCACGCTCGCCCGACGCGCGGGCATGAACATGAACGCCTTCATCCGTATGTTCAAGCGCGTGACCAACCAGACGCCCCGTCAGTATCTTCAGAATTTGCGCCTGAAAGAAGCCTCCTCACTGCTGCATCACAGCCAATTGAGCATTGAAGCCGTTGCCGAAAAAACCGGGTTCAACGACCGGCAGCATCTCAACCTGATGTTCCGAAAAAATTTCCGCATCACGCCGGCGCAGTTTCGGAAAAACTTCCTCAAGCTCTGACCTGTCCGGGCGTGTTTCTTACTCACAAGAGTTGGCTTCTCACCTTGAAAATTTTGGATTTAAGGGTGAAAATTATTTCAGCCACTTTGCCAAACTTGTGAAAAATTTAATTGCCAACGAATCCGGCGGAGGTCAAGTTTTTCCCCGCGTTCCGTTTTCTAATCGCACCCCGGCTTCCCGGCCGCTGAACATAAATCTTGATCCCACGCAACTTCGACAGTTCTGGCCGCGTCCGTCACGCCTCCGACCGATCGTCATCATCGGCGCGGGCGACATCGTCCGGGACGCGCATTTGCCGGCGTATCGCCAGGCCGGTTTTCCTGTCGCCGGCGTGTTTGACCTGCGGCGCGAAGTGGCCGAGGCGCGGGCGAAGGAATTTAATCTCCCGCGCGTCTTCGCTTCCGTCGCCGAGGCCATCGCCGTCCCTAACGCCGTCTTCGATCTGGGTGTTCCGCCGAAATCACAGGAGGCCGCGCTCGAAAACCTTCCCGATGGCGCGGCGGTGCTCTCGCAAAAGCCGATGGGAAATTCGCTGGAAATGGCCAGACGCATCGTGGCGATCTGCGAACGGAAAAAATTGCACGCGGCGGTGAATTTTCAATTTCGTTTCTGTCCGTCCATGCTCGCAATCCAAGACCTTGTGAAACGCGGCGAACTCGGCGAGTTGGTCGAAATCGAGGTGCGGCTGAACATCCAAACCCCTTGGGAAACTTTTCCCTTTCTTTATTCCGAGTCGCGCGTCGAGATTCAAGTCCACACGGTTCACTATCTCGACACGATCCGAATGCTGCTCGGCGAACCGTCGCGGGTGTTCGCCCGCACGGTGCAGCACCCGCATTTTCCCAAGCTCGCCAGCACGCGTTCGAGCATCATTCTGGATTACGGCGACATGATCCGCTGCTGCCTTTCAATCAACCATTGTCATCCGTTCGGCCCGCGCCATCAAGCCGCGACCTTTCGCGTCGAAGGCACGGAGGGTTGCGCCATTGCGACGATGGGCGCGTCGCTAGATTATCCGCGCGGCCAGCCAGACCGTTTGGAAGTTTTCACGCGTTCGCAAAAAGAATGGGTTGAATTGCCGCTTAGTGGCCGCTGGTTTCCTGATGCGTTCATCGGCACGATGTCAAATTTGCAACGCTTTGTCGCCGGCGAAGATGCGGCACTGGTTTCGCCGGTCGCCGATGCGCTGCAAACCATGAAACTGGTCGAGGCGTGCTACGTTTCGGACGCGCGCGGCGGCATCCATCTTGAATCCATAAAGTGAATTCTGAAATAAATTACAAAGACGCTTTCGGCGACCGTTTGGAAAAATGTTATTCCGGCGCGGTCTATGACACGCTGCGCGCGATGGGTTTTCCCGATCAGCTTTTGCCGCAGACTATCCGTCCGCTCGATCCCGAGCGCGTGCTGGCCGGGAAAATTTTCACCGTGAGCGGTCATGTGGACACGACGCTCGACGCCCACACGACGCTGCTCGAATGGACGAAATTGCTTTCGCGCGCGCCCGGCGGCAGCGTGGTGGTCTGCCAGCCGAACGATTCCACGCTCGCGCACATGGGCGAGCTGTCGAGCGAGACGTTCACGTATCGCGGCGTGC
>Ga0302278_10005577_pt1 | contig 12394 bp, 12 predicted proteins | sample III_Bog_N3_2_FD_194543 | JGI IMG/M metagenome (GOLD analysis project Ga0302278, IMG submission 194543) | Peat permafrost microbial communities from Stordalen Mire near Abisko, Sweden - III_Bog_N3_2 | ecosystem: Environmental > Terrestrial > Soil > Wetlands > Peat | place: Sweden: Abisko... | reverse complement strand
CCTGCTGCCGTTCCTGGAAAAGGGCGACATCGTGATCGACGGCGGCAATTCGCTGTACACGGATTCCAATCGCCGCACCAAGGACCTGGCGGCGAAGGGGATTCTGTTCATCGGCACGGGCGTCTCCGGCGGCGAAGAGGGTGCGCGTTTCGGCCCGTCCATCATGCCGGGCGGCAACAAGGAAGCATGGCCCGCAGTGAAGCCGATTCTGCAGGCGATCTCCGCCAAGGTAGACGGCGGCACGCCGTGCTGCGACTGGGTTGGCGAAGACGGTGCAGGCCACTACGTGAAGATGGTGCACAACGGCATCGAGTACGGCGACATGCAACTGATCTGCGAAGCGTATCAAATGCTGCGCGACGGACTGGGGCTGACTGCCGATGAGCTGCACGATATTTTCGCGGAGTGGAACAAGGGCGAGCTCGACAGCTACCTGATCGAAATCTCCACCGAGATTTTTGCCAAGAAGGACGATGACGGCAAGCCGGTGGTGGACAAGATTCTGGACACCGCAGGGCAAAAGGGTACGGGCAAGTGGACAGCAATTTCCGCACTGGACCTGGGCATGCCGGTTACGCTGATCGGCGAGTCAGTCTTTGCGCGTTGTCTGTCTGCGCTGAAGGATGAGCGCGTGCTGGCATCGAAGGTGCTGACCGGGCCGAAGGCTAAGCATACGGGCGACAAGAAGGAGTTCATCGAGAGTGTACGGCGTGCTCTCTTCTGCTCCAAGATGATCAGCTATGCACAGGGCTACATGCTGCTGCGCGCGGCTGAGAAAGAGAATGGCTGGAAGCTGAACATGGGCGGCATCGCGCTGATGTGGCGCGGTGGTTGCATCATTCGCAGCCAGTTCCTGGGCAAAATCAAGGAAGCATTTGACAAGAACGAAAAGCTGCAGAACCTGCTTCTGGACGACTACTTTGCCGGGCTGCTGAACAAGTACCAGGAGAGCTGGCGCAAGGGAGTCGTGGCGGCCATTGAACTGGGAGTTCCGACGCCGGCATTCTCTACGGCACTGGCGTTCTACGATGGCTACCGTACCGAGCGGTTGCCCGCAAACCTGCTGCAGGCACAGCGCGACTTTTTTGGCGCGCACACCTACGAGCGCGTGGACAAGCCCCGTGGCGAGTTCTTCCACACCAACTGGACGGGCCGCGGCGGTCGCGTTTCCTCTTCCACTTACAACGCTTAGTTCATCGAGCGCGAAACATAAAAGGCCATCTCTGCGAGAGCAGAGGTGGCCTTGATGCTTTAAGCGACGGACAACTCACCGCCGGGTGAGCAAACTAGCGCAGGTTCTTGATGGCATCCCACGCATAAGTTCCGACAATGAGCAGGGTCATGAGGCCTGCCGCGCCGCCGACAATGCGGATCATGGGAGCCAGCCTGCTCACCTTTCGGAATATTTCTTCCTGCTCGTTATGCTGGGCATGCGTGCTGCCTTCTTCGCTGAGGAAGAGCTGATCGTCTTCGTAGCGGGTGACGGTGGCACGGTAGGCAAGCAGAGACAGGAAGCAAAGCACAAACGCTCCCCACACGATAAGCATAGTTGGAATCATTGGAAGCATAAAAACCTCCGAAACCTAACAGTGGTAGACATGCAGGGAGGAACAACCTCCATGGGTCTATCCGGCAGAAGCATACGCTTGTGTGCGGCGGTTGGGAAGAGGCTTTGCAGGTGTATTCGCGCGGGTTCCTCAAGGAGTGGCGAAAGTGGTGATTTTGCACCCCCGGACGGGTAGAGAACATCCAATGCTTTGTAGGCGGCAGGATTGTGACTTGTTCACGGTGAACTGCCGGATTACACTGGAAGAGAAGAGAATTACAGGAGATTCCCTATGGCCACAGCATCATCCGTCCCCAGCACCCCTGAAGTTGTCAACGCACCTACAGCAGTTGCGCCGGTAACCCTGACCCCGGCGGCGATCGCCAAGGTCCGCGAGATTATGGCGACACAGGATCCGATCCCTGCAGGCCTGCGCATTGGCGTGGTCGGCGGCGGCTGCTCCGGCTTCCAGTACTCCATGTCGTTTGAGAACGCTGCCGGCATGATGGACAAGGTCTTCAAATTCGATGACTTGAAGGTCTTTGTGGACGGCACGTCTGTGCTGTACCTGAACGGCTGCACGGTAGATTACGTGGAGACGCTGGAAGCAGCGGGCTTTAAGTTCGACAATCCCCAGGTGAAGAGCACCTGCGGTTGCGGATCGTCATTCAGCGTATAAATTTCAAATGCTTGCAGGAAAAGCCTCGCCATATGGCGAGGCTTTTCTGTTTGTGGATGGGAGCAGAGGGTTAGTTCGTGCCGCTGCCGCCCCATAGGCTGCCACTGCCGCTGCCCGTGCCGGTTCCACTGCCGGAGCCGTTACCGGTGGAAGTAGGTCCGGAACCGGTGCCATTGGTGGGGGTGGTTCCGGTGGCGGGGGTGCCGATGCCATTCTGCTGGCCGAAGGCATTGCCACCGTTGCTGGAACCAACACTGCCGCCGAGCGGGTTGCCCTTGTAGAGCGCCTCAATGCGGGGATCGTAGATGAATTCCCAGGTGTTGTAGGTGGTCTTTTCACGGATAGAAATGATGGAGGTTTTCGGGCTCTGGCTGCTGACGCCCATGATGGGACCACCACCGCCGCCAAACTTGGTGGCATCAGTGCTGGTGGGGCTGGAGCCACCGGGAGTGTTGGTGCTGGAGCCGCTGCTGAAAGGTGAATTGGAAGAATTGTTAGAGCTACCCGATGAATTGCCTGAGCCGGGGTTGCTGAATGCACTCTGGCTACCGTCACTCGTTGAGCCGCCGCCTGTGGTGGTGCCACCGGTTGTGGAACCACCGGTATTGGAGACCATGCCGGAGGCGCTACCGAGGCCACCAGAGGTGTTGAGACCGGCAAGGGGCTGGCCAAAGAATCCGGTGACGGTGGTCTTATTTTCACCGACGTGGATGATGCGCCAGTCGTCTTTCCCGGTCATGGGGTCAACGTATTTCTTACGCAGAAAGCGGATGTTGTTGGACTCCACCAGTTGATCGATGGACGTGGGGTAGTGGCCGAATTTGCGATAGTAGAGGCGGATGGCGCGGACGTATTGGTTGCCGCGGTGGACAGTCTCCACCTCGCGCTCGCGCTGTAGATCTTTAGCCACGGTGGGCGCGGCTACGGCGAGGAAGATGAGGATGACTGCGACGGCGAAGATCATCGCCACCAGCAGAAAGCCTTCTTCGCCGGATGCTGCGCGACTGCGGATTGATGGCTTGCAGATCATTGGTTCGCCTACTGCGAGAGCGGGAGCGTCTGCTTATTGTTATTCGGCAGATCCGTGATCACGATGCCGTTGGGCTGGATGGATTCCACCTTGTAGCGGCGGTCCACGATCTCACCGGGGCCTGCAAGAAAGACGTCTTCACCGTGCAGAAGGAAAGCACGCTTGCTGCCATCCTTTTTGACCTCGGTGCCAAAGAACTTGAGGTCAATGGGCGGCGGAGGCGGTGGCGGCGGAGGGCCAGCAGCAGCTGCGGCAGCCGCAATCGCCGCAGGACTTGGGCGCGGAGGAGCGACGGCCTTGGGTATGGGCGGAGGCGCGGACTGCATGGAGAAGATATTGCGGCCGCTACCGGAGTAGACCAGCGATTCTGCTTCCCGCATGCCTTCGGTGTGCAGCGTGGGGTCAAGCTGGGCTGCGCTGTAAGCGAGGGCGGGTGCTGCCTTACCCATGGGAGCTGCTGCAGGCGTTGGTGTGGGCGCGGGAGCGTGGGTGTCAGTAACGGAGGTGGTGGTGACCACGGGCGCAGCGGCGTGCTGTGGCGGGGGCGTAGAGTCACTGAAGAAGAACCACAGCAGATAGATAATGCCGATAAGCGCGATGCCGCCCATGACTGCAGCCTGGATGGTCTTCTTACGATTTTCAAGGCCGAGGTTCATCGCTTCGCCCCCAATCTGCGGGGTACAGCCGGTATGGCGGCGCTGGGTTTCTCCGTGTCAGTATCGCCGGAAGAGGGCGCGTCATCGAACTTTTCGCCGGGGCCGGGGGAGCGCAGGTAGGTAAGCAGCCGCATGCGCAGGTTCACGGTGCCCGTCTGCTGTCCGCTGAGGGTGACGCCGCTGATCATGAAGAAGCTCTTGCTGCGTTCCAGGCCATTGAGGAATTGCATGAGAGGGCGGTAGTCGCCGCTGAGGGTCGCGTCCATGCGGACTTCCGTGAGCGCAGTTTCCGGAGAGCCGGCGAGCGCGAGGGATTCGGTGTACTGCACGCGCGTGAGGCGGACGCCATTCTTCTGCGCGAGGATGCCAAGCTGCCCGGCGACGGTAGAGTACGCGGTGGGCAGGCGATCGTGATAGAAGGCCGCCTGCTCATCCAGGGTGATGGCGACCTTCTTGTCCAGTCCACGCAAGGGGCGCGCTGCAATTTCAGTAGCCGTCATCTGGCTGGTCTGCTGGGCTAGAGCATCGTCGTTGTTGCGATGCACGGAACTGTAGGCGAAGGCCATGTGGACGGCGAGGTAGACGTTGATGGCAGCCAGCAACAGCGCACCGGCAATGTGCAGCGGCAGCGGGGTGAAGAAGGTGCTGTCGTGATCTGGCAGGCGAATCCATGAGGGCTTCAGGATGAGCTTCATTGGCCAGCCTCATTTCTGGCTGGGGTGCGCTCATGCAAGGGCAGCGGGTTGTAGGCGGCGAGGATGTCGAACTCCACGGCATTCAGATCGATAGGGCCATGATGCTCGTTGGGGTCCTGCGTCTGCGCGGATTCGCTGGAGAGGCGCGGCGAACGGAAGCGCTGTGAGCGCTCAAGATTTTTGACCAGAAGCACGGCACGGTCGCGGTCGCCGCTGACGCGCAGACGAATCTGAAGGGTGCCATCGGGCAGCATCTGCGGTTCGATATTGGTGACCTGAACACCGGCGGGAAGTACCGTCTCAAGATCCATCATGACGGCGGTCCAACTGAAGCTCTTGCTGAGAAAAAGCTTGTTCAGAAACTGCGAGCGATCGAGCACGGCTGCGTTGGCAGGCTGATGCATGCGGGCTTCATTGTTGGCACGCTCCTGCTGGAAGCCGCGGGTGCGGGCGACGAGCGCATCCATCTGTGCCTGGCGGTCGTGCGCTTTGTGGGTGGCAGAGTGCAGTGCGAAGCCGAGCGCGATGGAGAGGATGGCGAGTGCAGCCATGACGATGCGCAGACGCTGCAGCAGCGGGCGAATCTCAACGTAGGGGTGGGTAGCGAGATTGACGGAGATGCGCATTAGCTTTGCGTGTCTCCCGTGGCGAGAGCGCCGGCTACCCCAGCAAGAAGGCTGCGGGGAACAGAGGAGGATGCGGCATCGGCTGCGAGCAGAGAGGCGGAAACCATCTCACGCACGTTGGGCATGAGTTCGTCAAAGCCGTCATGAGCGAGTAGCTGCTCCAGGGTATGCGCATCGAGCGTGCCGGCGGAGAGAATTTGCGAGGGCAGAGTGTTCAATGTGTCTTCAAAATAAGCGGCGGCGATGGAGACGGCCTGGGCTACATCCGCTTCCGCGGCAGTATTCGCAGTGACGTCTTCCTGCTCAATTTCATCGTGCAGGACGCCGGACTGTATGGCAGCTTCAGCGGCCACGGCGCTGCCGTCAAATGTATCGGCAGGATAGGGGCTGGACTCGTCTTCCGTGGTGGACTGATGGGCGAGGTCCCAAGTCGGGGCAGGCTCAACGTAGGCGGTCACTACGGGCGGAGCTTCGCTGAGATTGGTGGCGAAGATGGGCACGGGAGGAGGAGCGGGGGTAGCGGGCGCGTTTTCTTCGCTGCGGACCTCGGGGAGTGCGGGAACTTCGGCGGTGAAATCGAGCGTGCGGTGGAGCAGAATAACGTTGCCGCGCACGATGGCAGTCGTGACGGCGTAGGGGTTTGCGTTCACGATGAGGGAACTGATCTGGCCGGTGCCATGGGGGAGAAGGGTGAGAGAGGCCAGGGTGCTGGGCAGAATGGCGCCGGGCTCATAACCAGCGTCATGCACAGCGAGTTCATATTCATCGAGCACTTCGCGGGGCATGGCGGCGGCAACAACGCGCACCAGGCTGCGATCCTGGCTCATAATCTGGTAGCTGATGCCGGCATCGTCTGCTTCAAACGGAAGCAGCTTCTTGAGACGGAAGCGCACCACGGGAATTGCTTCCGCAAGACGGCTGGGCAGCGCATCAAAGTCGAGCAGAAGAACGCGCACAGCAGAGTCCGGCACGACGAGAGTGATATCTTTGGTGCGGCCAGCGAGAGGATCGAGCGCGCTGTGCAGGGCGGAGATGAAGTTGCCGCGGTCGGCGATGTTGCCAGGGTGCAGGCTGGGGACGAGTGCGCCGGGCGCGAGATCAGCGCTGGATGCAGCTGCAATCAGGCCGGAGGCGTCGTTGCAACGCGCGGCGATGATGCGGTTCGGGCGAACCTCACACGCAAGCCGCGGCCGGAGTCCAGCTCCGATGGACCGTATCGATGATGGGAGTATCTGCATGTTCTTCTTGAAGTTACTAGTTTAGCGTGTCAGTGCGTTCCTATCGCCCGGTTTCAATAAATGTGACCTTATTGACTTCTTTCAGTGTGGTTAAGCCCTGGCGCACGCGGTCCAGTGCGGAGTCCCGCAGGAAGTCCATGCCTTTGTTGCGGGCCGCTTTGCGTATCTCCGAGCTCGGCCTGCGAAGCAGGAGCATTTCGCGAATCTCATCGTCCAACTCCAGTAGTTCGTGGATGGCGGAGCGGCCGCGATAGCCGGTTCCGGCACACTCAATGCAGCCTGCGCCTTCGCGGAAGGTGAAGCCCCGCCATTCTTCGGGATTGAGGCCGCTGGCAACCAGCTCCTCGTCGGTGTAGTGCACATCGTGGACGCAGAAGGTGCAGATGTTGCGAACGAGCCGCTGCGCCAGGATGCAGTTGAGCGCGGAGACAAAGTTGTACGGCTCTACGCCCATATTCAGGAAGCGGCCCAGGACGTCGACAACATTATTGGCGTGGACGGTGGTGAAGACCAGATGGCCTGTGAGCGCGGAATTGATGGCGATCTGAGCGGTTTCGGCATCACGGATTTCACCGACAAGAATCTTGTCAGGATCATGGCGCAAAATGGAGCGCAGACCGCGAGCGAAGGTGAGACCTTTCTTTTCATTGACGGGAATCTGAGTGATGCCGCGAATTTGATATTCAACAGGATCTTCAATGGTGATGATCTTGTCTTCTTCAGACTTAATTTCATTGAGCGCGGCGTAGAGCGTAGTGGTCTTGCCGGAGCCGGTAGGGCCGGTGACCAGCACCATGCCGTAGGGCTCTTTGATGTAGCTGCGGAAGCGAGCGAGATCCTTTTCCGCGAAGCCGACAACATCGAGTGAGAGCTTGGTGAATTTCTCTGACATGGACTCTTTGTCGAGCACGCGGAGCACGCAGTTTTCGCCATGCACCGTAGGCATGATGGAGACGCGGAAATCGATGAGGCGGCCTTTGTAGCGGACGCGGAAACGACCGTCCTGCGGGACGCGGCGTTCGGCGATGTCCAGCTCGCTCATGACCTTGATGCGGGAGAGGATGGTCTGGTGATGCTCACGCGCGATGGGCGCCATGGCCTGCTGGAGCACACCGTCAATGCGGTACTTCACAATTACCGAATCGTCGTAGGTGATGCTCTCAATGGAGATGTTTTCGTCGGGGTTGTCTTCAGAGGAGAGCACGTCGAAGGTAAGGCCCTCGGTGGCTTCATCGAGCACGCGCTGCGACTGCTCAGTCTTCTTTAGGAGGTCAGTGATCTGCGAGAGCGTGGCGACACGGGTGATCAGGCGCTGGCCGAGCAGCCCGCTGATCTCATCGAGCACCATCAGCTTCGAAGGGTCAGAGACGGCAATGACGAGGCGGCCCTCGGCTTGCTCCAGTGGCACAAAGTTGTAGCGGAACATGATGTCCACAGGAACGGATTTGAAGAGCTCATGCTGGATACGGAAATTCTTCAGGTCGACGAATTCAGAGTGGTAACGGCGCGCAAGCGCCTGCGCACGAGAGATCTCATCGCCTTCACTGGGCAGCGGCATCACGATGGGTACATTGGCCATACTGGTGAGACTCCGTTACTGCAAGGTTAGTTAGTGCCTAATGTCCCTGTCCCATGCCATTGGCGCTCATGCTGAAGATGGGCAGGTAGAGTGCGATCAAGATAACGGCGACCACGATGCCCATGAAGACCAGGATGATGGGCTCAATCAGGCTCATGGCGGTGGAGAGCGAAGTCTGCGTGTCTTCCTCAAAAAACTCGGCGACGGAGTTGAGCATGGTGGGCAGCGCGCCGGTGGATTCGCCCACTTCAATCATTTCGACGGAAAGGTCAGGGAAGACGCCGGTCTTCTGCAGGGACTTGCCCAGGCCCATGCCTTCGCGGACGGATTCAACCGAACCGAAGACGGCAGAGGCGATCTGGCTGCTGCCGATGGAGCGCGCCGCGGTCTCAAGCGAGGGGACGAGCGGAAGGCCGCCGGTCAGCAGGGTGGAGAGTGTGCGGGCAAAGAGGGCAACCTGATATTTGAGCCAGATGGTGCCGAGAAAGGGAAATGCAAGCAGGGTGCGATCCAGACGGGCAGCACCCTTGTCAGTCTGCGACCAGTGCCAGGCCAGCCAGACCAGGAGCACGATGGCGGGGACGTAGTACATGTAGTACCGCTGGGCATAGCCGCCCATGGCCAGCAGGATGACGGTGAGTGCGGGCAGATGCGAGCCGATCTGTTCATACAGTTTGGCGAACTGCGGCACCACGAAGGTGATGAGGAAGAAAAAGAGCGTGACCACCATGATGATGAGCAGCGTGGGATAGATGAGCGAGGCGATGAGTTTCTTGCGGAAGGTGAGGGCGACGCGCTGGAAGGCGAGATAGCGCGTGAGGACTTCTTCCAGATTGCCGGAGCGTTCGCCTGCGAGCAACGTGGTGGTGTAGATGACGGGGAATCCACCCTGCGCTTCAAAGGCCTGTGAGAGTGATTCGCCGGTGCGCACACGAATGGCAACGTCTTCAAGCTGGCCACGGAAGAGAAGATTGCGCTGCTGCTTGGCGAGCAGTTCAATGGAACCCAGGATGGGCAGGCCGGCGCGGATGAGGGTGACGAATTGCTGGTTGAAGATGAGGAAGGTTTCGAGCTTCGCCTTCTTCTTCTTGCCCTTGCCGGCCGTCATGCCACGCTGCTTGACCGAGTAAACGTAATAACCCGCCTGCGTAAAGCGCGAACGCAGTTCGTCAGCGGTGTTGGCGGCAAGAGTCTGCTCCTGCACACGTCCACGCTCATCGGCCATTTTGACTACAAATTCATTCATCGCTGGTCGGGTTACCTTATTGCATTTTAGACGGTTACGGCGCGGGAAAGTTGGGTTCCGCGGGTGCGAATCAACTTACATTCCCGGATGGAAGAAAAATTTTGATGCAGGAGCTATATCGGTGGCATGCCGTTTACGATCTCAACCCCGGCGGGCGGGACGAAGACGAAGTCGCTGTCGCGGGTGGGCACATTCTCATGAATGCCGGTGAAGCTGAAGTCAGTTACTGCTCCGTCTGTCTCTTCCAGGCGGATGCGCTGGATGATGCCGTCTGCGTTGACGGTGAGCGAGAGGGAGTGAATGCGCTGGGCCATCTGCGGGGGGACGCCGCTCAGGGTGAAGAGACCGTTGCCGGTTGAGGTAGCGGTGAGGCCGGGTAGTTCCTTTTCAAGCTGGGTATGGCCCAGAAGGAAGCGGAGCGGGGAACGGAGATCATCAAGCTGCTTGGCCGGGATGCGCTGCGCCTGGGCGTCGCCGGGAGTGTAGAAGTAGGCTGATTTGCCGTCGAGCACGAAGACTTTACCGGCGGGCTGGTTGTAGCTCCAACGCATACGTCCGGGCTTCTTCAGGAGAAGCGTACCGGTCTCTGTGCGATCAAGACCCATGCCGGTGTAATGCTCGGCGTACTGCGCCTGGAAGGATTGCAGGTGGTTGTAGTGGGCATCGACCTTTTGCGCGAGGGTGTGGGCATCCTGCGCGTGTAGCGTGGTGGCAAGCAGAAGCGCTACAGCGCAGGAAAGTGTGGTTCGCAATGGCATGGTGAGATTCTTCGCTCCGTTGAGAATGACAATTCTGAAAATGAAAAGGCGAGAGCCGAAGCCCTCGCCTGTGGTCTTGCGCTGAAAGCGCGATATGCCAACCGCGCCGGGTTACTGGATCGGTTGGGTGCAATTGGTGCCACCCGTCGGATCAGCCTTGATTTCGCCGGACTGGTCGGTGCAGAAACCGCGGTTGCCGGTGCCCGCCTTGCCCAGAGATTGCGGCACTGCGGTGGCTTGGTAGCCGGTGTACATGTCCTGATTATTGATGGTCACCTTGGTGCAGTTGGTCAGGGCAAAGGTGTAACCCGCCTTCTGGCCGGAGGCGAGGTCACTGGGAATCAGGCCGGCGGCCTGCGCGGTGGGGGCAGCGCTATTGGCACCCTGGCCACCAAGGGCTGCAAGTGAGCAGGTGAACTGGCTGGCGGGGTAGGCGGTGGAGTACTGCAGCTCGGCGTTATTGATGGCGCGGAGCGATGCCATGGCCGACGTCTCATTGCCCTGCTTGCGGTAATTGAGCAGATTTGGGATGGCCAGTGTCATCAGGATAAGGATGAGGGACATGACAATCAACAATTCGATGAGGGTGAAGCCCTCGTCGCGACGGGATGGTCTGGAACAGCCAGTGATGAATTCGTGAATCTTCATTGTTTCTCCTGCGCTTTCACTTCGTGCATTGCGGAACATAGACAATGTATCAGCAAGCAAGGTGGTCGCGTGTGATCTTGAGCGCCTGCAGGTTTCCAAGCAGTGTCAGCCCGGTTACCTCTGAGCGGAAAAGCTGCTGTGCGATCTGTTGCACGCTCTCTGCCGTAACTTCGTCAATACTGCGGGTCACTTCTTCGACGCCGAAGAAGCGGCCAAAGTAGCTCTGCTGCCGTGCCAGGTTCGACATGCGGCTGGACGAACTCTCCAGCCCAAGCACGATGTTGCCCTTCATCTGGTCCTTAGCTCGCTGCAACTCTTCCTCACCCACGGGCTCGTTTTTGAGACGGGCAAACTCGGCCATGGTGAGCTGAATAACTTCTTCAGCCTTCTCTGCGGCACAACCGGCGTAGACGGAGAGAGTTCCGGTATCGCGGAAGGGATTCATCTCAGAGTAGATGGAGTAGGCCAGGCCGCGATCTTCGCGGATGGTCTGGAAGATGCGGGAACTCATGCCTCCGCCGAGGATGCTGTTGAGCAGGTAGACGGAGAAGCGCTCCGGCGCGGCAATGGGCGGTGCGGGCACGCCGAGGCAAAGCTGAGCCTGCTCCAGCGAACGCTTGCGACGCAGCGTGATCTTGGCGTGAGTGGCAGGCGGCCTGGGGGCGGGAGCTTCATCTCCGGTGCTGGCGGCCAGTTTGCTGAAGTGGCGCTCGACCTGAGCGACGAAATCGTCGTGGTCGAGATGGCCGGCGGCAGAGAAGATGATGTGGCGCGGCGTGAAACGCGCGGTGTGGAAGTCAAAGGCGGTCTGCGGGGTGAAGCTGGAGACGGTCTTGGCGGTTCCAAGGATGGGTAGGCCGAGGGGATTGCCCTTCCAGAAGCTCTGGGTGAAAATTTCGTGGACCAGGTAGTCAGGGTTGTCCTCGTCCATCTTGATCTCTTCGAGGATGACACCCTGTTCACGGGTAACATCTTCCTGGGTGAAGGTAGGGTGGAGAACAAGATCAGACAAAACATCAAGTGCTTTGGGCACATGCTGGTCTAAGACCTTGATATTGAAGCAGATAGTTTCTTTGCCGGTGAAGGCGTCCAGATTGCCGCCAATGGAGTCTACCTCGCGGGCGATCTGACGAGCATCGCGGCTGGTGGTGCCCTTGAAGACCATGTGTTCGACGAAGTGGGAGATGCCATTAACGTCTGCGGCTTCGTCGCGGGAGCCGACACCTATCCAGACGCCCATGGAGACGGAGCGCAGGTGGGGCATGGATTCCGTGAGCACGAGGAGGCCATTGGCCAAACGAGTACGGCGGATGTTGCGAGGCTCGTGGGGCGTAGCGCCTGCGGGTGAAAGGGTGAGGTCAGTTTCCGGAAGGGTGAGGACTGTGGCCATGCGGTTCGGGGACTCCAATGAGGCAAAACCTATTCTTTCACAGGGCTGGGGCAGGATGCATGCCGAAGCGGCAGCGAGAGCAGTTTCGTCGGATAATGAAAGAGATGGCCATTTCCCCAAACACGAAGGCTCTTTTCGGGCAGACCCAGCAGGAGCTGGCAGCGCTGATGGCGGGGCTGGGAGAGCCGAAGTACAGGGCGGCGCAGGTGGTGGATGCGCTGTACCGGCAGAGGATTGAATCGCTGGAGGCAATGACGACGCTGCCAGGAGCGCTGCGGGAGCGGCTGGCGGCGGTAGGGTATG
>Ga0302278_10005573_pt1 | contig 12397 bp, 8 predicted proteins | sample III_Bog_N3_2_FD_194543 | JGI IMG/M metagenome (GOLD analysis project Ga0302278, IMG submission 194543) | Peat permafrost microbial communities from Stordalen Mire near Abisko, Sweden - III_Bog_N3_2 | ecosystem: Environmental > Terrestrial > Soil > Wetlands > Peat | place: Sweden: Abisko... | reverse complement strand
TGAAAGTCACAGCCTATAATCTTGGCCATGCCAGGCTCCTTCTCCCGAGTTCCTGGGCGTCTAGCAGCAACCAGTCTACTCGGGCTCGAAGGAGCCGGCGCTGTCATGTAATCAACCTCCCGGTCCACGCAGTACGCTATGCCAATCGTAGAACTGCGCTACTCGTACCGAAGCGCCTCCACCGGCTCCACCTTCATCGCCGCACGCGCCGGAATCAGCGTGGCCGCCAGCGCTACCAGCGCCAAAAGCAGCATTGCCGCCGCATAGGTTCCCGGATCGTGTGGCCCCACGTTGTAAAGCAGGCTCCTCAGCAACCGCGCCGTCCCCAGCGCCGCGCCCAATCCCACGATCCCGCCCACCACGATCAGCCGCACCCCTTCCCCGGCAATCAGCCGCAGAATGTCCATCCGCGTAGCTCCCAGCGCCATGCGCACGCCAATCTCCTGCGTCCGTTGCGCCGCCACAAACGCGATCACCCCATACAGCCCGATCACCGCCATCAGCAGTCCACAAAATGCAAAGAAGCCCAACAGCGCCGTCTCGAACCGCGGCCGGTCTGCCAGTTTGCTCACGCTCTGGCTCAGCGCTTCGATCTCAACCGGAACCGTCGGATCGATTTGCGCAATCTGCGAGCGCACCCATGGCGCCGCGGCCGCCGACGCGAATGTCGTCTTCAAGACCATCGTAGAATCAGCCGCCCACTCTTCGGGCAGGTTGCGCCGGAGACGGTAGAACTCTGGCTTGTCTTCTCCGGTCAGGCCTGCGTTTTTCACATCGGCCACAACCGCGGCCACCGTGTACCAGGGATTATTGGGAGCCAATTGCACTTGCTGGCCAACCGGATCCTGGCTACCGAAGAGACGCGAAGCAAGCAGGCTGCTCAGAATCAGGAGATGCTCCTTCGAAGTGCGTTCTGCCTCAGTGAAGGCTTGGCCACGAAGAATTGGAATGGCCAGCGTGCTGAAGTACTCCGGCGTAACCCAGCTATTGGCCACCGTACCTCCGGTTCCGTTCGATGACCGCGGCCGTCCCTCCACTGCGATGTTGTTATAGATCCAGTCCCCGCTCACTTCGCCGGGAGGCAGAGAGTCGCTGACTCCAACCCTCGATACTCCAGGCAGGTGCCGCACCGCCGTCTCCGCTTGCAAAAAGAACTCCATGCGCTTTTCTGGAGTGTTGTAGCGATAGTGCGGCAGCGCAATGCGCAATGCCAATACGCCCTGCGTCTGCAGACCGATATCCTGCTGCTCCAGGTTCCGAAAGCTTCGCAGCAAAAGCCCCGCCCCTGCCAGCAGCATCATGCAGATGGCAATCTGGCCCACCACAAGGCCACGGCGCAGAATTGCCAGTTGGCCCGATCCGATTGACCGGCCCGTGAGCGCGGCCGCACTTGGCCTGTGCAAGGAAGACAAGACTCCAAAAGCAATGCCGCACACGAGCGAGAGCAGAAGCGTGAACAGGAGGATGCGAAGATCGAGTTGCGCGTGATCCAGAAACGGAATCCCCGCCGGAGCGACAGAGACAAAAATTCGCAGCAGTATCTCGGCCAGTGCACATCCGGCTGCCGCCCCGGCAAGTGACAACAGGAGCGTCTCCGTAAGCATTTGCCGTGCCAGCCGGCCGCGGCTCGCACCCAGGGCTGAACGCATGGCCACTTCTCGATCTCGTGCTGCAGCCCTCGCCATCAGCAGGCTCATCACATTGGCGCAGGCTATCAGCAGTACGGCCAACACCGCCCCGAACAGGATCCACGCCACCAGCCGCACATCGTGGATCTGGCGATCCCGAAGCGATCGCACCCGGAGGTGCACGTCCTTGCGAAACCCAGGCGGCGCCAGGCTCAGCGAGTAATTGAAGACTGGCTCCAGCGCCGCTTCCGCCTGCGCCATGGTCACTCCCGGCTTCAACCGTGCGAATGCATACATCACCGCACCGGGCATCGCCTTCCGTTGTGCTCCTTCGTCCAGTGCCTGCGGTACCACCACATCGGCGGCCTGGAGGGTGGGCATCTCAAAGTCCTCCGGCAGAACTCCAACCACGCGAACCTGGTTTCCGTCAATGTCGATCAACCGATTCACAATGCTTGCATCGCCCGCGTAATGCCCTCGCCACAACCCGTAGGAGATGAGTGCTACTTTGGGGCCGTTCGGACGATCCTCTTCCGGCAGAAAATTCCGTCCCAGGAGCGGAGAAATCCCCAGCGTCGGCAGAAAACTTTGCTCCACGCTAGCGCAGTTAAGCCGCGCCGGATTGTGCTCGGTGAGGCTGCATGGATTGACTCCGACCTCAGAAGTGAATGCCGAGAATGGCTTCTGATGGTCGCGCCAGTCGTAATACGATCCGCCCAGCATGAACTCCTGCGGGATGATCGGAGCCACCAGGCCAACGGACACCAGGCGGTCGCTTTGCGCATAGGGCAGGCTGCGGAACAAGATCCGGTCCACTACGCTGAAAACCGCCGTCGTCGCGCCAATGCCCAGCGCCAGTGTGGCGATCACCGCGAGGGTAAACACCGGGTTGCGCCGGAAGCCGCGCAAAGCATAGCGCACATCCTGCGCCACTGTGCCCATCCACCAGCCCGGCCGTTGCTCATGGCACTGTTCCCTGGTCCGTTCCATCCCGCCAAATTCAACCAGCGCCAGCCGGCGCGCCTCTTCCGCCGACCTTCCCGCGGCCTGGTGCGCCTCAATCGTCTGCTCCACGTGAAATTGCAGCTCTTCGTCCAGTTCGCTCTGCCTTCTGCGCCTCAACAACGTCTGGCGCAGAAGAAACCGCAGCCTTCTTAGCGTATTTTTCATGCCGTCGCCTCCGCAATGCTCCTGAACCAGCCGCATCTCCTCCGACTATTCGTAGCGCAGCGCCACCACCGGCTCCACCTTCATCGCCGCACGCGCCGGAATCAGCGTTGCCGCCAGTGCGACCAGCGCCAAAAGCAGCGTGGCCGCCGCATAGGTTCCCGGATCGTGCGGCCCCACGTTGTAGAGCAGGCTCTTCAGCAGTCGCGCCGTCCCCAGCGCCGCGCCCAATCCCAGAATTCCGCCCACCGCGATCAGCCGCAGCCCCTCCCCGGCAATCAGTCGCAGAATATTCATCCGTGTTGCTCCCAGCGCCATGCGCACCCCAATCTCCTGCGTCCTCTGCGCCGCCACAAAAGCGATCACCCCGTACAGCCCGATCACCGCCATCAGCAACCCGCAGAACGCAAAAAATCCCAGCAGAGCCGTCTCGAACCGCGGCCGGTCCGCCAGCTTGCTCACCTGCTCGTTCAGGGTCTCAACCGTTATAGGAACCGTCGGATCAAGCTTTGCAATCTGCGACCGAACCCACGGAGTTGCTGCCTTCGGCGAAAGGACTGAATCGACAATCATCACGGGCGCCCGCTGGCCCCAGTCGTCGGCAGCGCTGCGTCGGAGCGTGTAAATTTCTGGCTCGTCAGGCTCCAGGAGCCCGCCGTTCTTGACGTTTTCCGCCACTCCCACCACCGTGGACACTGCGGTACTGCGAGGCGAATGAATGTGCTTGCCGATGGGGTCTTCGCCGGGAAACAAACGATCCGCCAAAAGCCTGCTGAGGATCAACATGGTTTCACCCGAATGCCGATCCTCGTCTGTAAAGTTGCGGCCTCTCACAATCGGAATGTTCAACGCCTTGAAGTAATCTGGCGTGACCTTGCGAGTGACCACCACGCCGCCCATTCCCGGAGTTGGAAGGGGTCTCCCGGAAACTGCCAGATCGGCGTAGCGACCGCCTCCTTGCCACCCGCCTGGAGGCACAGAATCGCTGATTGCCACCGCGCGTATTCCCGGAAGACGCCGCAGCGCCGCATCCGCACGGAGGTAAAAATCCATCACGGTCTGGCCTGTGTTGTAGCGGTACCATGGCAGAGCAATCTGCAAAGTAAAGACTCCTCCGGTTTGCATTCCGAGCCGCTGGTCCTCTACGTTCTGGAAGCTCCTGTACAAAAGCGCCGAACCCGAGAGCAGAACCATGCTCACGGCAATCTGCCCCACCACCAGGCCTCGCCGCAGCACCGTGCGTTTGCGGGACTTCGCGGCGCGTGCCGCCAGGGCAACCACTCGTGGCGTTTGCAGTGCGGGCAGCAGGCCGAACAGCACGCCGCAAACCAACGACAAGAACACCGTGAAGCACGCGATACGTAAATCCAGACCGGCTCTCTGAAGGAAGGGAATCCCGGTAGGAGCGAGATCGAGAAAAACCCGCAGCAGTCCCTCTGCAAGTGCCAATCCTAGAGCCGCCCCAGCGAGCGAAAGCAAAGTGGCCTCAGTGAGAGTTTGCCGGATGAGACGCGTTCGCGAAGCGCCTAACGCAGAGCGCACCGCCAGTTCGCGTTCCCGAGCCTCGCCCCGCGCCATCATCAAACTCCCCACATTCGCGCAGGCAATCAGCAGTACCGCAAGCACCGAACCCAGCAGTATCCAGGCCGTCAATTGCACGTCCTGCGTCTCACGGTCGCGCAGCGAACGAATGCTCAGGCGAATGTCTTTGCGAACGTCCGGCGGAATGAATGTGTCTCGCGTATGGACGAACAAGGGCTCCATCTCTTCCCTTGCCTGCGCAATGCTCACTCCCGGCTTGAGCCGGGCAAAGGTCCGCATCGGCGTGCCGAAACCGCTATTCGCGGTCGCTTGTGCTGCACGGTTCAGCGCAAATGGGAAGATCACGTCGGCTGTCTGCAGGGTGGGAAATTGAAAATCCTTGGGAAGCACACCCACCACGCGCGCGGGGTTGCCTTCAATATCGATCGAGCGCCCAATCATGCCCGGATCCTGGTTGTAGTGGCCCTGCCACAGTCCGTAGGAAATGAGCACCACGCGCGGTCCATTGGGCCGGTCTTCCTCCGGCAAAAAGTTGCGTCCCAGTACCGGCGAAATTCCCAGCAGTGGCAGAAACCCTGCATCGAAGTAGAGGCAGTCAAGTTGCGCCGGATTGTTCTCGACCAAATCGCAGGCATGGGGCATGGTTCCCTGCGAAGCCATCGACACAAACGGCTTTTGATTGTCCCGCCAATCAAAGAAGAAGCCGCCCATCATGAATTCCTGCTTTTCCAGAGAATGCACGGTTCCCAGTGAAACAATCCGGTCGTCCTGCGCATAAGGCAGACTGCGAAACAAGATCCGGTCCACCACGCTGAAAACCGCCGTCGTCGCGCCAATGCCCAACGCCAGCGTGGCAATCACCGCAACAGTAAACACCGGGTTGCGCCGGAACCCCCGCAGCGCATAGCGCACATCCTGCACCATTGTCCCCATCCACCAGCCCGGCCTCTGCTGATGGCACTCTTCCCGCGTTCGTTCCATCCCGCCAAATTCCACCAGCGCCAGCCTGCGCGCCTCTTCCGCCGTCATCCCAGCGGCCAGCTTCGCCTCGATCGCCTTGTCCACATGAAACTGCAACTCGTCGTCCAGCTCGCTCTGCCGCCTGCGCCGCAACAGCGTCTGGCGCAAAAGAAATCGCAGCCTTTTCAACGTGTCGTTCATGCCGTCGCCTCCGGAAACCGTCCCAGCACCAGCCCGATCGCCTCCGACAGCCGCGTCCAGGTCTCCAGTTCCGTCTCCAACTGCTTTCTGCCCGTCTCCGTCAACTCGTAGAACTTCGCCCGCCGGTTGTTCTCCGAGTTGCCCCAATCGGATTGAATCCACCCCTTGTATTCCAGCCGGTGCAGCGCCGGATAAAGCGATCCCTGCCCAATCTGCAGCACATCTTTCGACACCTGCTGGATGCGTTGCGCCACGGCCCACCCATGCATCGGTCCGGCCGCCAGAGTCTGCAAAATCAGCACGTCCACCGTTCCCTGCAACAAGTCCGTTGAAGTCGGCATTCCCTACCCCTCGATATTCGACAACAACTATGCCGCCACCTCTTGTCGAATGTCAAGGGGAAGAACGACCGGGGACGTCTGCTTACCCAGCTACGCCGTCCGGCGCGTATCATGAGCGTGTAGCCCCGGTGGATCTGGCAGTCACCTTTGCCTCGCTTGCCGGCATCCATCAGCCAAGCACACACCTCTACCGATCGCTCATCGAGACCACCGAAAAGGAAGATTGCCGCGCGTGAAACCCGACATGAAAGTGAAGTTGGCAGGGCTGGAGTTCACCAACCCCGTCATCGCGGCCAGCGGCACCTTTGGCTACGGCATCGAGTTTGAAGAGATTGTCTCCCTCGATCGCATCGGCGGCTTCGTCACCAAGGGCATCTCCATGGAGCCCATCGCCGGCCATGCCGCCCCCCGCATCGTCCAGACCGCGGCCGGCATGCTCAATGCCATCGGCCTCCAAAATATGGGCGTCGAGGAGTACCTAAGGCAGAAGCTCGCCCCCATGGCCCGCTACCCTCTCTGCAAGGTCATCGTCAACGTCTTCGGCTATACGGTAGGCGATTACATCGCGGTCATCGAGCGCCTCAACCAGGCCGAAGGCATCGCCGCCTACGAGCTCAACGTCTCCTGCCCCAACGTCCACGCCGGCGGCATGGCCTTCGGCGCCGACCCCGGCTCGCTCGAGTACCTCGTCGGCCGCGCCAAATCCGTCTCCACCCGCCCGCTCATCGTCAAGCTCTCTCCCAACGTGACTTCCATCTCCCACATGGCGCAGATCGCCGCCAACGCAGGCGCAGACGCCGTCAGCCTGGTCAACACCTTCATGGCCATGTCCATCGACCCTGAAACCCGCCGCCCCCGCCTCACCAACGTCACCGGCGGCCTCTCCGGCCCGGCCATCAAGCCCATCGCCCTGCGCATGGTCTATGAAACCGCCCGCGCCATCACCATCCCCATCCTCGGCATGGGCGGCATCGTCACTCCGGAAGACGCGGTCGAGTTCCTCCTTGCCGGCGCCACCGCCATCCAGATGGGCACCGCCAGCTACGCCGACCCCTGCGCCACCGAGCGCCTCGCCCGCGGCCTCGAGTCCTGGTGCCGCAGCCATAACGTCGAGCAGATCTCCAGCCTCACCGGAGCCATTGAAATCCCCCGCCCCAGCTGAAGCTCCGATTTGCACTTCTTCCTTCTTCCTCAATCGCTTCGTATAAACTCATCCCAAGCCTATGTCGACCCGCATACCAGTCGCTTGTTTGCTTCTCGCCCTTCCCATCTTGCTTTCAGCCCAAACCCCCGCCCCCTCCGGCTCCAAAATGACTCCAAAGCACCAATCCGCGGAAGCGGTTCATCAATCCGCCCTGGTCATCGACACCCACGCCGACACCCCGCAGCGCTTCCTCGATGAGCACTTCGACCTCGCCGATCCCCTCGGTGGCGGCGAACTCAATCTGGAATCCGCCCGCAAGGGCAACCTCGGCGCCGAGTTCTTTTCCATCTGGGTTGAGCCGGTCCAGTACAAGGGCCAATACGCCCACCGCACCCTGGAGTTGATTGACGCCGTCAAGCAGCAAGCAGCCAAACACCCCGGCCAGACCGAGCTCGTCACCACCCCCGCCGGCATCGAGGCAGCCCACCGCGCGCACAAGTTGGCCGCGCTCATGGGCATTGAGGGTGGCCACTCCATTGAGAACTCCATCCCCCTCCTGCGCCAGTACTACGCCCTCGGCGTTCGCTACATGACTCTCACCTGGTCCAACTCTAACGGCTGGGCCGACTCCTCCGGCGACATCGACGACAAATCCGTTCCCCACACCGAGCAGGGCCTCTCCGAGTTCGGCAAGGACGTCGTCTACGAGATGAATCGCCTCGGCATGATGGTCGATGTCTCGCACGTCTCCGACCGCACCTTCTACCGCACCCTCAACATCAGCCGCGCCCCGGTCATCGCCTCCCACTCCTCGGCCCGCGCCCTCTGCGACGCGCCCCGCAACATGAGCGACGATATGCTTCGCGCCATCGCCACCTACGGCGGACCCAACTCCAAGGGTGGTGTCGTGCAGGTCAATTTCTTCTCCGGCTTCCTCTCCCAGTCCTATCGCGACGCCATGAAAACCATCGCGCCCGAGTCCGACAAGGCCGTCCAGCAACTCAAGGACAAGGCCAAAGCCGAAGGCAAAGAGGCCTCTCCCTCCGACATCGAAAAGGTGCGCCGCCAGTTCGCCGACCGCATCCCCCGCCCGCCGCTCTCGCTGCTCATCGATCACATCGACCACATCGCCAAGGTGGCCGGCATTGATCACGTGGGCCTTGGCTCGGACTTCGACGGCATCGGCGGCCAGCTCCCGGAAGGCATCGACTCCGCCGCCGACCTGCCCAAAATCACCGCCGCCCTCATGGCCCGCGGCTACTCGGCCGAAGACTGCCGCAAGATTCTGGGTGGCAACCTCCTCCGCGTCTTCCGGGAAGTCGAGCAGGTCTCCAAGGAACTCCAGGCCGAATCCCGCCCCAAGATCACCGAAAAGCAGCCCTACGACAAGTGGCAAAAGTAGCCCAACCTACTTCCTTGGGCGGCAGCCTAGCTCCCGGAATATAAGTTAATCCCCTAAAGCTGGTTGCCCCAGGTGCCTCGCTTTTGGGCACCTGGGAGACCACGAACCTAGGCAGTTGGGCGGTTTGCGCATACTTTTCCAACCCCGGAAATGGGTGCCCTATCCTTCCCGCGCTTTTTGCGGGAAGGGTGGGAGACCACAAATCTCGACCTCCGGTTTTCCGTTCTCAGGCTCGGCGGGTGGCCCAGGTGCCGCGGGAAGTAAGGTCAACCACACAAGATGGTTGCCCAAGGTGCCTCGCATTTGGGCACCTGGGATAGCACAGACCTTCGGCAACAGGGTTCCGGTTCTATACTTATCCTTCACCCCATTCCCTTCCCGGAGTCCTGCGCATGCGCCTATCCATCCGTCTGTTTGCTGCCGCTCTTGCGGCGGCCCTGTTCTTCGTGCCATCTTCCGCCCGCGCCATGGACGACACGCCCGCCGCCAAGCCAGCCGAAAAAACTCCGGAGAAGGCTCTCCCCACCGAAGTCACCACCCAGGGCACGCTCGATGCCGGCGGCCAGCACATTGCCTACACCGCCATCGCCGGCACTCTCACCGTAGGCGCCACCGACGCCCAGGACGCCCAACTCGGCCCCGATGGCAAGCCCGAGCCCGGCAGCCAGCTCGCCCTCTCCGAACCCAAGGAGCCTAAGGAAGCAGCGCCCGTGGCCCGCATGTTCTACGTGGCCTACTTCAAAAAGGACGCCAAGGCCGAGGACCGCCCCATCACCTTCCTCTTCAATGGCGGTCCCGGCAGCTCCTCCGTCTGGCTGCACATGGGTTCGCTCGGCCCCAAGCACGTGGTCACCGACGGCGACCAGCACCTGCCCGCCGCGCCCTACCGCATGGTCGACAACGCCTACTCCCTGCTCGATACCAGCGACCTGGTCTTCATCGATATGCCCGGTACCGGCTTCGGTCGCCTCGCCGGCAAGGACCCCGAAAAAGCCTTCTGGGGCGTCGATGAGGATGCCAACGCCTTCGCCCGCTTCATCGCCCGCTTCATCACCAAGTACAACCGCTGGAACTCGCCCAAGTACATCTTCGGCGAGAGCTACGGCACCACCCGCTCGGCCGTCCTGGCCAACATCCTTGAGAACCACAAGGACATCGACCTCAACGGCGTCATCCTCCTCTCGCAAATCTTCAACTTCACCACCGACATCGACTTTCCCAGCGGCAATCCCGGCGTCGACCTGCCCTACGTCCTCGCCCTGCCCACCTACGCGGCCACCGCCTGGTACCACAAGAAGCTGCCCCAGCAGCCCGCCGCCCTCGAGCCCTTCCTCAAGGAAGTCGAAGAGTTCACCATGGGCCCCTACTCCCACGCCCTGGCCCTCGGCACCGACATCACTCCGGAGGAGAAGCAGCAGGTCGCCGAGAAGCTCCACCAGTACATCGGCCTGCCCGTCGCCTACCTGCTCAAGGCCAACCTCCGCGTCAGCGGCGGCGAATTCACCAAGAACCTCCAGGACGACCAGGACCTCACCACCGGCCGCCTCGACACGCGCTACTCCGGCCCCCACCTCGACCCCTTGAGCGAAGAAGCCGAGTACGATCCGCAAAGCTCAGCCATCTCCTCGGCCTATGTCTCGCTCTTCAATAACTACGTCCGCAAGGATCTGAAGTACGGCGAGGGTCAGACCTATCTGCCCTCCGCGCTCTTCGGCGGCGCCCATTGGGACTACGTGCACCACGACAACCCCATCAGCCTCAACGTGGCCAGCGACCTGGCCCAGGCCATGAAGACCAACCCGCGCCTCAAAGTCATGGTGAACGGCGGCTACTACGACCTGGCCACGCCCTTCTTCGCCGCCGTCTACGAGCAGAAGCACCTGCCCATCCCGCAGTCTCTCGCCAAAAACATCGAGTACGACTGGTACGAGTCCGGCCACATGGTCTATCTCCGCGACGAAAGCCTCAAGCAGCTCCACGACCGCGTCGCCGCCTTCATCAAGAGCACCCTGGCCGACAGCAAGTAGCCCACTCGTTCCCCACCACTGGAATGGTTGGCGGGGAGTCAAACCTTTCTCCAACGCTGAAATGGGTGCCCCACCCTTCCCGCGCTTTTTGCGGGAAGGGTGGGAGACCACTGAACCCATTTCTCCCCACCCTCCCAGGCAGAAACACGGGCGGGTTAATCAGCCCGGGATATGTTGAATAACTCGTATTTCGTATGTCTTCTGAACTCTTCAGAAAGCTCTCTAAGGCTGCCGGGACTTCTTACCAGAAGCAATGTAAAAATTTCTAGTTCTTTCATTTATATATCCCGCTCATCCTTTTCAACTTTTGATTTTTGTTGCACTTACAGTTTGGATATCTACTTGCCTTAATCAGAGCCAGAACGGCTAACTCCCCTTTCAGGAGGTAAGCTTCCATGCTACTGTGCATCCGAGCCCTTACCTGTCATAGCCATGAAGCCGGCATTTGTCCAATCCCCGGATTTCGCCTTGCCTGAATAGCAGATCTCCCCAGAAAAATCCGACACTTCGCAACCGCGCCGATAGGTGCTTCCCCGCTCCCATCTCGCATCTCCAGTGTCTCCAGAAAGGAGAGAAACAAAATGATGAATGACAAGCATGAAAAAGTGTCTGGACTCGCCGCATTTCTTGCAAATGCCGGCGTCAATTATCGTCTCGTTGAATTGGAATCAGAACTTTGCTTTTTCTCCCAGGGTGATCCGGCGGACTCCGTGTATTGCCTGTTGAATGGCCGCGTCAAACTCCTCGTTGTTTCGGAGAGAGGCAAACAGGCCACCATCACTCTTCTTTCCCCAGAGGATTTCTTTGGAGAAGAATCCTTGGCAGCAGCGCCTCAACCTCGTTTGGCAACTGCCATGGCGGTGGACCCCTGTACTGCGCTTAAGATCCCTAGAAATGACATGACCCGCATCTTGCACCAGGAGCCTGCGTTCGCTGACCAGTTCCTGTCCTGTGTTGTGTCCCGCGGTCTCCGCACGCAGGCTGATCTTGTGGATCAGATTTTGAACTCCAGTGAAAAGCGTCTGGCGCGCATGCTCCTCCTCATGGCTGGGTCTCGAAAGCCGGATGAAGCGAAAGTATTTCTTCCTCCGATTACCCAGGAAACCCTGGCTGAGATGATCGGCACAACCCGTTCCCGCGTCAGCTTCTTTATGAACCGTTTCCGCAATCTAGGCCTTATCGAGTACAAGGAGCGAATCCAGGTGCATAGATCACGGCTCAGGTCCGTTCTGGTTGAGAGCTTCGATGAAATTTGACCGTCGTTCCATCTTCCACGAGTGGAGTCGTGCGGCCGCACGAAATTAAGCCACAAAAAATGGGTGCCCCAGGTGCCTCGCTTTCGGGCACCTGGGAGAGCACGAACCTGTCTTCGGTCACCGGAACGCGGTCGTTCGGTCGGGCGGCGTTCTCATGAGCCAGATGTGAGTCCATCCACGGGAGAGTTAAGCCACAAAAAATGGGTGCCCCAGGTGCCTCGCTTTTGGGCACCTGGGAGAGCACGAACCTGTCCTCGGTCACCGGAACGCGGTCGTTCGGTCGGGCGGCGTTCTCATGAGCCAGATGTGAGTCCATCCACGGGAGAGTTAAGCCACAAAAAATGGGTGTCCCAGGTGCCTCGCTTTCGGGCACCTGGGAGACCACGAACCTGTCCTCGGTCACCGGAACGCGGTCGTTCGGTCGGGCGGCGTTCTCATGAGCCAGATGTGAGTCCATCCACGAGAGAATTAAGCCACAAAAAATGGGTGCCCCAGGTGCCTCGCTTTCGGGCACCTGGGAGACCACAAACTCGTCACCGTGCGTCTGCGCCACGACGTTGAAGCAAAAAACTTTGCAGATAATTAAGTTCATTCGGCGCACCCTATCCATAGGGAGAATCTACCTGTGACCTTGCCCCCGCGAAACGTATCCCTTAGTTCGCTGGTTTAATAGCGAAAGGGACACGAAGATGACGAAGGCGAAGCGGGGACGTTACACACTGGAGTTCA